>Ga0207012_1013_pt1 | contig 61447 bp, 40 predicted proteins | sample Alteio_BWMinCont_80_FD_153471 | JGI IMG/M metagenome (GOLD analysis project Ga0207012, IMG submission 153471) | Enriched cells from forest soil in Barre Woods Harvard Forest LTER site, Petersham, Massachusetts, United States -... | ecosystem: Environmental > Terrestrial > Soil > Temperate forest >...
GGAACGGTTTTCGATGCATCTTATTTAAATGTATTTTCTATGGATTCATTTAATGATGTTATAAAATCTGACAAACCAGTACTGGTCGATTTTTTTGCCACGTGGTGCGGCCCATGTAAAATGATGACCCCCATACTCCACGACGTAAAAACTGCCATGGGCGACAAAGTGACCATAATAAAAGTGGATGTGGACAAGAATACAGAAGTAGCCTCGCACTACCAGGTACAGGGTGTACCCACGCTTATCCTCTTCCGCAATGGCGAAGTAAAATGGCGCCAGAGTGGGGTAATGCAAGCCAAGCAACTACAGGAGATCATTTCCAGATTAGGCGGCGTATAGTTTGGTTTGCTGTAAAAAAGCATGATACTCTGAAAATAATAAAGTCGTTAACCGGTAGTTTCAATTACCCTTTAACGACTTTGTATTTATGAGTAAGGGTTAAACCTAGTATCCCCTGCCTTCCTTATTCTCCATATAGTTCATAAAGGCTCTGTTACTTACGCGGTTACCTCCCGGTGTGGGGTAGTTACCGGTAAAGTACCAGTCGCCAGTATTGTCTGGGCAGGCATTGTGCAGTCCATCTAATGTCTGGTAGATGATCTCTACCGGTATTTTTATTTCTGGCGGTGTCAGCATCACGCCAATCTTCTTACTTACCTCCTCATCACTGAACGATGCATAAATGGCTTTTACAAAATTCTGCTCATGCAGCTTGCCGCTCGCATCGGCTTCTTTACAACGCAAGTGTACATCCTTCAGTAAGTCGTCTTCTCCACGATCTTTGAGTAGTTGCACAGCCGCCCTGAAGGCTATAAAATCGCTCATGCGGCTCATATCTATACCATAGCAATCGGGGAACCTGATCTGCGGTGCCGATGACACTATAATGATACGTTTAGGTTCCAGCCGCGACAGCATCTTAATAATGCTCTCCTTAAGTGTAGTACCACGTACAATAGAATCATCTATGACAACAACGGTATCCACATTCTTCTTTACTGTACCATAGGTTATATCATACACATGCTGCACCATCTCATTGCGCGAAGAGTCTTCGGTAATGAATGTGCGCATCTTTACATCCTTAATAGCTATTTTTTCTATCCGCACCCGCCGGCTTATCATTTCGTGCAGTTCCTCTTCGGTCATGCTGTGGCGGCGGTTCACTATCCGTTCCAGCTTCACATTCGTCAGGTAATCCTCAAGTCCCTTTATCAGGCCATAGAAAGCAATCTCTGCAGTATTGGGTATAAACGATACTATTGTATTTTTCAGGTCATTATCTAATGCTTCCAGCACTTTACCACTCAGGTTGCGGCCTAGTTGCATACGTTCCTTATATATATCCGGGTCGCTGCCACGGCTGAAGTAGATGCGTTCAAAACTACATGCGGTAATATTTCTCTGCGGTAATATCTGCGGAGTGCTGAATGTACCGTCCTTCTTCACTATTATAGCCTGTCCGGGTTCTATTGCCAGTACGTCTTCCTGCGATACATTAAATGCTGTCATAATGGCTGCCCTTTCAGATGCTGCTACCACTACTTCATCATTTTTATAGTAAAATGCAGGCCGTATGCCATTAGGGTCACGCATCACAAAACTATCTCCGTTACCTACCAGCCCACAAAACACATAACCACCATCAAAATGCAGGGTAGATTGTTTCAATACACCTTCCAGGTCGGGATCTTTGGGGTTCAGATCGTCAGCCATACACAAGTAATAGTGCACGGTTTCTATCATAGCTCCCAGGTCGCTTTCGCGTATAGTGGTGGTTGGCCTTTGCGCTAACATGGCAAACAACTCATCTGTATTCACCAGGTTAAAGTTACCCGCCATGGTGAGGTTGCGGGTAGGGTTGATATTCGATTTGATGAACGGGTGGCAAAACTCTACATTATTGCGCCCTTGTGTGCCGTAGCGCAGGTGTCCCAGCAATACTTCACCCATAAACCTCAGATAGCCCTTCAGCATATTGGGATGCTGAAGAATATCGGGGTATTGTTTTTCTACCTCGGCTACTTCCTGCTGTATGTTCTGGAATATCTGGGCTATGGCTTGCGGCCCCGATATGCGCAACCGCTGCATATACTGGTGTCCAGGTTCTATATTCAGCTTCACTGTAGCTATACCCGCGCCGTCCTGCCCGCGGTTGTGCTGCTTTTCCATAAGCAGGTATAACTTATTAAGACCATAAAAGGCAGTGCCATAGGTATTGAGGTAATGGGTGGGTGCTTTTAACAGGCGTACAAAAGCTAACCCGCATTCGTGGCGTATCGCGTCAGACATGAGGCGGCAAAGATACTAACCTTTAAGAATGTTTTGATCTTTTACCGGGCTATGTTGATATAACGACTGTTTATCAACACTCTTTTTCGTGCCTATATTAAAATAAGTTGTAAAGGCTAATGCCAACCCAATACCTAAAATGCATAATGATGATATTTTCTGCAATATCACGACCCTATGGGCATTCAGCTGTCGTCGTATCCTGTCTGCAAGAAAAACTTTCAGGAAATCTATAGAGAGTACCAACCCCAGGCAACATGCAAAGAATATGATCCTGTACAGGACAGTTTTATCTGCAATAGCAGTTACAGCCCCCAGCCAGGTAATAAAAACGCCCGGGTTCAGGGTATTGATCAAAAAAACCGCTCAACCATATCTTAAAGTAGTGCCCCCCGGTAATAACCGTAGGTTCTTTGGCAGGCGATTGTGATTTCTTGTTATTAAGCAGGCCAACCAGCCCTACGATGCACAAGGCGGCTGCGCCCCCGTACGATATCATCTTTTTGTACTCTTCCAGGTACACAAGCCATACCGCTGCAATGTTAGCGATGACCACGTACGAAATATCGCTGAAAGATACCCCCAGTACAAAGGCCATACCTGCCTTATAACTACTGGTGAGACTATATTTAATAACGGCAAACAGTGTAGGCCCTACTGATATGGCCAAAAAAAGCCCAAGCAACAAACCCTGCACTATAGCCGCAACAATGTGTATCTGCATATTTTATTTCTACTTGGATGAACTGCCGTATCTTATATACGATTGTCCGGACTTACTGTGTTTATATAAATTTTATGCTCATTTCTCTTTCCGTAGGTGATAGTATATTGATGTCTGCCCACGCATATGGATGCGGCAGTAACTGCATAGCAACATCAGGCCACTCTACAAAACAAATGGCATTTTGCTGCAGCAGGCAATCTTCAATACCTGCATTTACAGCCTCTTCGGCATCTTTAAGCCGGTACCAGTCCATATGATAAATAATGCCTGTGCCGCCTGCTTTTTGTGGAAAATGATACTCGTTAATCAATGCGTAGGTAGGGCTGCTTACATTATCGGTCACCCCTATATGCTCACACAAAGCATGTATAAAGGTTGTCTTACCTGCGCCCATATCGCCATTAAATGCTATTATTCTGTAGTGCTGCACTCGTTGCCAAAGCTGGGCGGCAGCTTCTTTTATAGTACCCAGTGTATAATGAATGTTATCATCCGCCATATTGGGTGCTAAGATACAGGGAAAAAGATGACAACTAAGCCTTCGGTCAAAGGTCAAAAACGATATAAATAAAACACAAATTTGATTAATTTGTAACAAATTCTCCCTGATGCGGAAATACAAAGAAGGATCAAAAAAGGAAAAGAAAGACCGGATAAAGTGGCGCGGTCACGAGATAGTACGCATAGAGGCATTTAGTGATGCAGTATTTGCCTTTGCTGTCACACTGCTCATTGTATCGCTGGAGGTGCCAAAGAACGTAACAGAACTGCTGAACAGTATGAAGGGATTCATCCCTTTTGGTATTTGTTTTGCCTTGCTATTCCAGATATGGTATGCGCAGAATATTTTTTTTAGACGGTTTGGCGTGCATGATATATATAGCGTGGTACTCAATGCCATATTAATATTCTTTGTGCTGATGTACGTGTACCCACTTAAATTCCTGTTTACCGGCTGGCTTATTGGCGGCGGGATAACATACGATGATACAAAACCCGCCGACCTGATACATATATTCTACATCTACAGTGGGGGTTTTATGTGCATTTATTTGATCTTCACTTTACTGTACCTGCATGTGCTACGGATAAGGGATGAGCTGGTATTAACTGCGGCCGAGATATTTGAAACCAAGACCAGCATGTACCAAAATTTGATCATCGCCGGCGTTGGATTATTGTCTGTTATCATCAGCTCATTTGGTGTAGCCTACCTGGGTTGGGCGGCATTTATCTATATATTGATAGGGCCGTCCATATCCATTATGCACGGCAAGCGAAACAAGATATATAAAAGGGTTCATGGAGAGAAGACAGCAAAGGAAATTCCGGTGCCCGTGGAGGAGAACATTTAAAATAACAGAAATAACCAATTTCCCTTTATCTATTATCAATGATCCCCTGCTATAACAACCACGGCCCCTTTACTCTTCCCTGTAAGCAGCAGTATAGGTATAGCTAACAGGAATACCATACCTATGAGCAGGTATGCATCGCTGTAGCTCATATGCCCGGCTTGTCGGGTTATATTCAGGTCCAGCAGCTTTAGTGCACGTGCTTTGGCTTCAAATAATGTTGCGCCTTTAGTCATAAAATATCGGGTATAAGTTGCCACCCGCTGCACTGCCAGCGGATTGTCTGGAGTTACATGGCTCAATATATCGCTGCGGTGTGTAGCCAGGCGGTTAGCCAGGTAAGTGTTCACCAGCGATATGCCAAAGGAGCCACCTAGTTGCCGCATCATATTATTGAGCGCTGCGCCTTGCGGTATGTCCTTAGGTTCCAGCGATGACACCGCCAGCGCTGTAAGTGGTACTGTGATCAAAGCTAGTCCTACTCCACGCCAGATGAGGGGAACATAAATATCTGCATAGCCTGCTGCCAGGTTCAGCCTCGACATTTGCCAGCTAAACAACATAAACAAACCCATACCTACGGTAATAAGCACAATAGGCGATACCCCACGCTGCAGCAATTTGCCACTTATCATCAGTGCGCCAATAGCCAGTATGGCCCCGGGTAGCAGCAGCATACCCGTTTGCGATGGCGTAAAGTTCAACAGCCGCTGCGCAAACACGGGCGTTATAAATACAGAAGTAAACAGCCCTATACCAGATATAAAAGTGAGCAATGCGGCTATGCTCAGGTTACGTGTCTTCAGTACCCGCAGGTTCACTACGGGGTCCTTCACTCTTAATTCCCACCATATAAAAAGACCGAGGCCCACCACTGCCGTCACTGTTAGCCACACTATATATCGTGCATCAAACCAGTCATCTACTTCGCCCCTTTCCAGTACCGTTTGTAAAGACCCTATACTTACTGCCAACAAAAAAATACCCGTCCAGTCCACAGCGCCGGCTACTTGTTTTATTTTGGGTTCTGGCACCAGCAGGTAGCTTAGTGCAGCGACTGTTATACCTATAGGCACGTTAATGAAAAATATCCATGGCCACGAATAATACTCTGTAATAAACCCACCAAGTGTTGGGCCTATTGTAGGGCCAATAAATACACCAATACCAAACAGTGCGCTGGCTATCCCTTGTTTCTCCTTTGTAAACTGCTCAAAGACTATAGCCTGCGATACAGACAGCAACGCCCCGCCACCCATTCCCTGCAAAAACCTAAAGGCTACCAGCATCCATATATTAGTGGCCTGGCCACATAAAAACGAGCAGGTGGTAAACCATATTATAGAACTGATATAATAATTCCGGCGACCAAACTTTACCGCGAGAAAACTGGTGATGGGTATCACAATTACATTGGCAATGGCATAGGCTGTTATCACCCACGATGTATCCTCCAGCGTAGCACCCAGGTTACCGCTCATGTGCGATGTTGCCACGTTTACGATAGATATATCTATCAGCTCCATAACGGCAGCCCCAATAACAGTGATCAGCAATATGATCCTTTTCATCTTAACGCATTCATTTTGTAAGCTTAATTCAGACTACAATATACCAATCGGTATATTATAGAATAAAAATAAGCGGTGATATAGATACCACCGCTTGCAGTTAGTTAATTGGTGCACGACCAGCATTCAAAGCTGCAAAAGCTTCTTGCGGCGATTTACGGAACAGGTCATATATAAAAGCAGTCTTGCCGGAGTGTATCTCATAAGTATCGTCTGCCATACCTTTGATAAGATGTTCAGCAACTTCATCAGGAGAAATACCATTAGCCCCACCTATTGGTGCCGAAAACTCAGTATTCACTAATGGTGGCATAAGTTCAAATACCTTAACATTCGTATCTGCCAGAGCATGGCGTAGCGATAGAGTGTAAGAGTGCAGTGCGGCTTTGCTGGCGCTATAGGTAGGCAAGCTACCCGGCACCAGCGCCACAACTGAAGATACATTTACTATCGCAGCTTCCTTTTGCCTGGATAAAAGAGGCAATATTTTATCGTTGATCCTGGCTATTGAAAAGAAGTTGGTCTCCATTTCATCTTTGGCATTCTTGTAGGTATCAGCGCCCGATGCCAGGTTGTACACAACTGCATGACCTGCATTGTTTATAATTACATTCAACTTAGGAAATTCTTTTTCCACACGAGCTATCAATCGGTCAACATCGGTTTCGCTGGTTACGTCGCATACTATTGCAGTTACATTTTGCAATGGCGCGGCAGCTTTCAAAAGATTAGCCTCATTTCGGCCCGTCATGATCACATGATTGCCCAGTGTGCTCAATTGTTTCGCCATCGACAGACCAATGCCGGCACTGCTGCCAATAATGAGTATCGTATTGTTTGTAGTATTCATTTTATTGTTGTTTAAGTATAGTGGTCAAAAGATTATTTGTTATGGTTCAATATCATGCATGTGCTCACTGCGTGCGCATAAACAGTACCCGTCTCATCTATGAGCTGTGCTTCAATTAAAGCAGTGCGACTACCAGCATGTATGATCTTACCAGTAGCTTTCAATTCCCCTGCTTTGATCGTCACAGCCTTCAAAAAGTTTACTTTCAGCTCAAGGGTCGTATAACCGGTACCGGCAGGCAATGTAGAGTGCAGACTGCAACCCATTGCAGAGTCAAGTATAGCAGTTATAACACCGCCATGCACCGTACCTATAGGGTTATAATGAAACTCTTGTGGCCTGAAGGAAAATATAGCTTGCCCATGTTCCACATGCTCTACCGTAAAATCCATAGTGTATAGCAGCGGTGGCAGGCCTATCCTACCCTCGCTCATAGCGTTCAGGTATTCAAGTCCGCTCATCTGCATTGCTTTTGCAGCTCCGGGTTGTGGGTCTTGCCACGTAAACGTTCGTGTTCTTTCCATTTTTTTAGGTTTAAAATAATATACCAATCGGTATATTATTAAATAAAAATTAGACTAACCCATGCACAATAGTCTCAATAGCTTCGTTTATAGATTTTTTATACGCCTGGCTGCTGGTAATTTTCCGTATCATAATACCTCCTTCTATAAGCGCTATAATAGTAAGCGCCACTTGTTCAGGATCTACATCTTTCCTAAACTCCTTATTTTCTATTCCCTGCTTCACAAGCCCTGTTATGTTCTTTTTCCAGGCTGCTATAGCATCGGTAACTTTCTTCTTCAGTACAGGGTGGGTATCATCTGCTTCTATTGCAGTATTTAGTATGGGGCATCCGCCTATAGGGAACGAGTGTTTCATAAAATCGTTATACACGTTTACGTACACCAGCAGTTTTTCTTTTACACTTTCCTGCTTGTTCATCTCACTCCTGATGATGCCCTGCACAGTTTGCAAATTATAATCAAAGGCAGCAAGCGCCACCTCATCCTTATTTGCAAAATTGCCATAAATGCTCCCTTTTGTTAACCCGGTAGCCTCTGTTATATCACTTAAAGATGTTCCGGCATACCCTTTCGTATTAAAGATGGGTGCCGTTTTCTCTATAATAAACTGTCTTGTCTTTTCTGCCTTGGTCACGTTTATTTCTTTTTCGCCATACAAAAATATACCAATTGGTATTATCCACAAAAACTATTCATATAAGCTGGTATAGACAAAATATATACATCATTTCAGCTTATTCTTTTTATACTCCTTTACAAACTGCTTATAGTCTTTTTTTACCTTACTGGTATATTTTATAGCATAGTCTATAACTGCTTGCTGCCAGTCTTCATTTTTGCCAAAAGCTATCAGTTTATCTGCAATATCAGATCCTTGCCTGCCGCTGCTTCTTAGCTGTGACGATGCTGTAAGCATACCCATGTCATCTATCACCTGGTACATATCCCGGTACTGGTCCTTTATCAGGTTAAAATCTATACTATCCTTAGTATGTTGTAATTCCTGTATGATATAAGCTTCGTCGTGAAACACCGTACGACTCAGCATTGCCGGCGGTACATTTTGCATCCGTTCCTGTATGGCAACTATACGTTCCGCATCAGTTTCCCAAGTGGGTTGTTTCACATCCAGGTAAGGCATCAGCGAGGATGGGACGGCCTGCTTCATTTCCATCAGCAGGTATTCTTCATCTTCTTTAAGGCTACGCAGTAGAAACACATATCTTTTCAGTCCTACACTGCCTGTGCCAGCCAGCCTGAACACGGCATCTACTACTTCATAGTTATAAGGGCCATCTGCGCTTTGCATGATCCATTCCGTTATATGATGCTGCAATTCCCTTTTCAGGAAATTGTCTATCTCAAAATGTCGCGGGTCATCCATCATGATCAGTAGCTTATCTTTCTTCTTTACTGTCCGTTTCTTAATCACTCTGTTTTCATTGCGCTCACTCGCCCGCTTCAAAAAATCGCACACAATACCCTTCGCTATACGTGGCTCTATGTAGTTCGATTTTCCTGCTAGCAGGGCATTCCTATAACTTTTCAGGAAGAGGTTAGCCATATTTATTGCTTTCTTCTGTTCTATCTTCAGCGATTCAAAGGCTATAAATATACTGGTTACCATGCGAACCAGTTCCCAGTTGGCTGGTGCAAGAACAGCCTCGTCAAAATCGTTCAAATCAAAATATACCAACCGATTATTGCCGGTAAAGCTACCGTAGTTTTCCAGGTGCAGGTCGCCGCATATCCAGGTTTGGGGCGACTTTGGAAGGGCTTGTGCAGCAGCCAGATCCTCATAAAACAAGTGGCAGGTACCCCTGAAGAACCGGAATGTATTGTCCGACATCAGTTTGTATTTAATTGCTACCATCTCAGGAACCCTGTCTTTATTAAACTCTTTTATTTTACTTACAATCATTTCGTCCCTGTTTACCAGGAAGCAGGTAAAAACCATACCACTAGGTATGGTTTTAAAGTATATTACCTTATCACAGGCTTTTGTTCTTTATTTCCTCTACTACAGTTGGGTCCAGCAGGGTCGATGTATCGCCGAGGTTGGCAAAGTCTTTTTCTGCTATCTTTCTTAATATGCGGCGCATTATTTTCCCGCTGCGCGTTTTAGGCAATCCTGTTACAAACTGTATTTTATCCGGGCGCGCTATAGGGCCAATAACATCTGTAACAGATTGCAGTATTTTCTTTCGCAGTATATCTTCATCACCATGATCCCTGCATATCACAAATGCATAGATACCTTGCCCTTTTATATCATGTGGGTAACCTACTACCGCACTTTCTATCACATCGGCTTGCATATTTATGGCATTTTCCACTTCTGCTGTCCCTATACGGTGCCCGCTCACATTCAGCACATCATCCACCCGTCCGGTTATGCGGTAGTTACCATGCTCATCACGGTGGCAGCCATCGCCTGTAAAATATAAATGTGGGTAGGTAGCAAAATAGTTAGTGCGGCACCGCTCGTGGTCGTTATAAGTAGTACGCAATATACCCGGCCATGGGAAGCGAATGCACAGGTTACCACTAATATCATTACCAGTAAGTTCATTTCCCTTATCATCCACCAGCATAGGTTGTATGCCAGGCAGTGGCAGGGTGGCATAGCTGGGCTTGCCCATCGTCACACCAGCCAGGTTCGATATCATGATGCCTCCCGTCTCTGTCTGCCACCAGGTATCTACTATCGGGCAGCGTCCCTTGCCTATATTATGGTGCAGCCATTCCCATGCCTCTTCATTTATGGGCTCCCCTACCGATCCTAATACCTTCAGGCTATCCAGCTTATGATTATTTATATAATCCAGCCCGTACACCATCAGGCTGCGTATAGCCGTGGGGGCGGTGTAAAGTATATTTACTTTGTACTTGTCCACAATATCCCAGAAGCGGCCTGCATCTGGCCAGGTAGGTATCCCTTCAAACATCAGACTGGTAGCCCCGGCACACAGCGGGCCATAGGTAATATAACTATGCCCGGTTATCCATCCTACATCAGCTGTACAAAAGTGTACATCGCCCGGCACGTACTGAAACACGTTTACAAAAGTGTAAGTAGCATACACCATGTATCCGCCACAAGTATGCACCACGCCCTTCGGCTTACCTGTAGAGCCCGAAGTGTATAATATAAACAGTGGATCTTCCGCATCCATGTCCTCCGCTTCAAAGTATATGTTGCCCGCTGCGGCCACCTTTCCCATTTCATCTGTCCACCATACATCACGCCCTGCCACCATGTTCACGGGTGTACCGGTGCGGGCAAATACTATTACCTTTTCCACAAAATCACACTGTTGCAGGGCTTCGTCCACCACACTTTTTAGCGGTATATCCTTGCTCCCACGGTATGCACCATCGCAGGCGATCACAAAATGAGCTTGTGCATCCTGCAGGCGATCAACAATACTTTTAGCGCTAAACCCACCAAATATCACGGAGTGTATGGCACCTATGCGTGCACAAGCCAGCAAGGCTATCACCAGTTCCGGCACCATACCCATGTATATGCATACACGGTCGCCTTTTTTCACACTATTATTTTTTAATACATGCGCAAACTGCATCACCTGCTGGTGCAGGTCGTGGTAGGTAATAGTGCGGGTAGGATCAGCGGGGTCATTAGGTTCCCATATTATGGCCGGCATATTAGCGCGTTCGGGCAGGTGCCGGTCCAGGCAGTTTTCTGTTATGTTCAGCTTGCCACCGGCAAACCATTTTATGTTGGGTTCTTCAAAGTTCCACTCCAGCGTTTTATCCCACGGCTTCCGCCATTGAAAACTACCTGCAACCTCCGCCCAGAAATCCTCGGGCGCTGATACACTTTTATGATAAGCTTCGTGGTATTGTTCTGCAGTTGTTATCTGAAAAGGATACATACTATATGTTGTTAGCCATTACCTGCTTGTTACAGGTAGGTGTCAACAAATTAAGCATAAATTCAAAACCCGGCTAATCCAATAGTATCAATTTTTAGTCCTCCGGCTCCAGCTCAAATATATCCTCCACCTGCACTTTAAAGTAGCGCGCTATTTTAAGTGCAAGTATGGTAGACGGCGTGAATTTCCCTTTCTCTATAGATAATATAGTCTGTTTCGATACATTTATTTGCTCCGCCAGATCACTCTGGGTAATGTCCAGCTTTGCCCGTTCTACCCTTATTGTATTTTTCATTTTTTGTGTAATAAGAAGATGAGCACAAAAAGCACCACTACTGCCAAAAAGTAAACCACAAAGAACTGCTTATTCTTTTTAATGTTCACCATTACCGTATCATCATTGTATACCCAGGCAGGGTCGAAGAACAGACCAATATAAAACACGGTAAGGTAAGTGCCCAGTCCAAAATCCAGCATCAGGGCCAGTTCTGTACCGCCCAGCGTTGTCACTTCATGTTTCTTTATCGCCAGTACGTCTATACAAAATATAAATGCCAATATGCTAGTTATCATCACCCCCAGGCCCACCTGCATAGCTTTGGCCCGTATCTTCTGCACCCGTTCATCATCATTTTTCTCTTTACTCCATGCTATCATATACAGCCCAAACGTAACCACTGCAAAAAACAGGTTAAACTGCTCATCAGCACTCGCCTGTATAAAAGGCAGGGGGCCGTGACTTATCGCCAGTAACGCGACCAATGCAACCAGGGTAATCACCAAGCCATACACTTTGTTTTTGTAAGACGACATTGGAAAAATAGAAAGACTTTTCATTTTGGTTCTTATTTGTTTGTTAGGAATAGTTTGATAGACCAAAAGTAAAGTTTACTGGGACTTATATACCAAAAGACACGAAAATATTTTGTTATATGGATTACCTTTTGTAGCTTTGAGTATCAATAGCAACAAAATGGACTTCAAATTCAAAAGCTTAATCGAATTAATCAGATACTTTAAGGATGAGAAAACATGCTATGATTTCTTAGAACAGCAGATTTGGGGCGGCACTCCCGCATGTCCTCATTGTGGTTCTATCCACGTTTACACGCGCAGCAATAGAAGCAAATCTCCTGCCAAAGTTGGTGTGAATGAATACAAATGTGCTGAAAAGGGTTGCAATAAAAACTTTACCGCTACTGTAGGGACGATATTTGAAGCAACTAAACTACCATTGCAAACATGGTTCGCGGCCATTTGGTTATGCACCACATCTAGTAAAGGCATAAGCTCACGTAACCTTGCATTGCAGCTAAATATCACGCAAAAGTCTGCTTGGTTCGTCCTGTCCCGCATCCGTGAAATGTTTGCAAGTACACAACCCGATATGCTGTTAACTGGCATTGTTGAGGTCGATGAAACGTACATCGGTGGTAAGGAAAAGAATAAGAGTAAGAAAGTACGCGCTGCAAATAAAGCGGCTGCACAAGAGTTATCAGGCAAAACAAGGCACATACAAGCTATAGATACTAAAGTGCCAGTGTTGGGCATCCTGCAACGTGATGGAGTTATCAGGGTGCAACCTATGGTAGCTGCCAACCGGGAAGTGCTTATCCCTCTGTTGGATGCTAACATTAGCAAGGATGCAACCGTTGTAACTGATGGCTTACATGCTTATCGTGCATTGAAACACACTTACAAGCTGCATGTTGTTGTGAACCACGCAAAAGACGAATGGACTAACGGCGTTTATAGCACCAACACAATAGAGGGCTTTTGGAGCATCTTTAAACGTGGTATCATTGGCGTGTATCACCAAACAAGCCCTAAGCACTTACACCGCTATTGCAACGAGTATGCGTACCGTTACAACGTGCGTAATGAGAACAGCAATCAGAAGTTTGCAGACGCAATAGGTAGTGTTATAAAGGCAAGGATTACGTATCAAACATTGATAGGGAAATAGTGCAAACATTCAGCATCAAACATAACCTTCCACTATATCTATGTTATTTATTTTGTTATAAAGTAAAGTTTATGCTTGTTTTACGTTACGAAGTGTATATTTGCTTTGCTACATAGATAATAGAGGGTATGCTTTTTGCTTATATTATTTTTGAGTAGTTAAAATCCACATAGTATGACAATCGCAGCACTTAATGAAGCCTATGAAAGTATGGGTGCGCTAACAGGTACCTTTAACTTGCCACCAGGACAGAAGTCAATTACTTCTATGAAGAAGGCTATATGCCTAACTACGGATGAAGATAGCGTGCGCTTATCTGTAGATCTTGTTTCGTTGTTGGATAGAATTGCATCTGCACTGCCTACCACAAATGAAAATTTTAATATAGGCGCAACTCAATTGCATCTGGATAACATCAATGAAAACCTTGGGCACATAAATGGTTTTTTAGCGTCTATCAAGGAGCATTTTGACGGGGATTCAGATATCGAGATTGATGACGATAATTTTATCAATCTTATGGCTCATATGCAGGCATCGCAAAAGCGACTGTCCTATATAAGCGATTATTTAACATTGGTATTACAGATACAGAAAACCAGTATCGAGCCTGAACAGGAATTTACCGCTCAGGAGTTAATCGCTTTTTTAAACGCAGCGTAATTTAGCATCACATGTATACAATTGTATTAAGGGGTGGAATAGCAGAAGATTTAAGGAAAGCGCGCAGCATTTCAACGTCAATCGATGAGAGGCTTATAGAATTAGAAAACAATCCTATGTCAAAGGCTATCCCAACTTCGCTTCCTATAATTGGCGATTTTTATGTGAATGTAGGAAGGCATTGTATGCTGTACAATATCGATCAAGAAAATAAAAAAGTTCTTATTAAGTCAGTAGTCCAATCGGTTCTCTTATTCAAGGTTTTGGGTCGAATAATAGCTGCACCTACAAAAATGACAGAAGAATAAATATTATATCTAATTTTAAAAAGCCCCTATGCAGGGGCTTTTTTTATGGTTTCTAAATACTTTCCAAATACTTTTCATATCTTTGTAAAACAACAAACCCCGACACTCATTGCGCCTCTAATGAGAAGACGTGAATGTCAGGTTAAGGATGAATATAATTGCACCCTTATTTGTTGCGCTGCCGGGAAACAGCATTAGTTTAGACTTGTCAGGATTCCAACCTGAATTTGGGGCTTAGTTGCTTGGTCGCGTTACCCCTGTTCTGTGCATTAAACTACAAGTCATTGCAGCTACGCTGGAATCGAACCAGACCCCTATCTTTAGATTGAGATAGTATGCGTCCTTACACTCCGTAGCCTGTTAGTCGTCCAACTAACTATCATTAAGGGGCAGTAGCCCCTTTTTCATTTTCCTTCTTTAGCTGTATTTGTAAGGTGAACTTTTTAGTTTTTGCCAATAGCTCTATTGCCATTGTGATTATATCAAAATCTTCTATTACCATATTGCTTTTGGGGTACTTTAATATAGCTTTTTTATTTTCAGTTAACGGAAATTCATAAGTTAGCAGTTCACCACTATCGCTATCGTCTTCTTGCGGCTTAGCAGGAGGCTTTGAGGATACAGCATCTTTGGTATCGGGGTTTGTATATGCAGTTGGTATCGGCTGGATACCCCTTTTTACTATTAAGACATTCCTATTATTTAAAAGGCCATAATCCTTTAGGTTTTGGACGAATATTTCCGCAGCAATTGAAGCTGAATTATTCCTCATGCCATAGTCCCTCATGAACTTGTTGATTAAGCCATCAATATGAGGTACAACTGAATCGTTGTAAGATGTAAAAAGCTGAGTATAAAAAGGCACTTGCATTAAGCAGCTAATTACAGTCTGTATTTTTTCTTCATCATTTTCTGGATGGAATATTTTTGTAAAATCAGTGGTGATTTTATACCCCTTCCCATGTATATTTTTAAGGAAATTATATTGTTGACATGTGGAAAGAATCTGCTTAATGCTATTTACAGACAGATCATTAGCATCTGCAATTTTTTCATTGCTTAATACATCACTGCTACCATACTTTTGATATGCTTTACCGACAAATGGTATTACCCCATTTGCTGTTTTTACTGGATATTTAACCCTAGTTGTTTCGCTTTCTCCACTTCCACCGTCCAGTATCTCTTGATTGTTTTTGTTCTCTTCGGACATACCTTGTATGTTTTAATATTTCAAAGGTACGACACTAATTAATACAAACAAGTTTTTTTGGCGTTATTTAGCGTAATTAACGTAAAGTGGATATTGTGTGGAAACAATTGCTTGTAAATTCAGTTGATATTAATATGAAGTTTTCGCTTAAAATCCTTTACCATAAAGCGTTTTAAGTGTTAAACGCCAAATTAAAGACAATACACCAAATCACTTAATAAATTAGCACATTCACGCTAAATGTGGATAACTTAATCCAATTCGTATTTGTGACATTGAGATTTTTTTACAAAAATGGGGCGTAAATTGTACTAATTTTACCTTATGGCGAAAGCAGAAAAGAAAGAATCTAAAAAGCGTCCGAACCACTACGAAGCACCTTTAAAGATTAAGGGTGACTTTCTCGAAGTGTTTAAGGTCGTGAAGAAGGATAAAGAAGCGAAGACCAAGAAGAAGCCGTAATAATTCACATCTACACGGCTTAGTTCATATTGTTATTGTTGTGGTGTCTTTTGATATATAATCACCAGTTTACTTTACTTATAAACAAACAAAGTTTGATTTTTATTTATCAGCCTGTATAAAAAGAAGGGTTTACAGAAGCTATGGGAGTGTTATAAAGAATTATGTATAATCAGACGTTAAAGGGAAATAAAAGGCCTGCAATTCGCGGCCTTTTTTATCTTTATTTAATGCTATACATTCTATTGCATTATTCTCGTTTCGGGCACAATCCCACGGATGATCTATTTTTTTGGCTGGGAATTTTATTAATTATTGGTATATATTATGCTATAAAAGCAACGGCAAGCGGGGTGAATTGGCTTAAAACAATCCACATGTAATATGGATTGTAATAGGAATAGCGAGTTTATTGATAATTATGTATGCTGTATTTAAAGTAAATTCAAACTGAGACACTATTCAACAGCATATAAGCCCCATCATTAGCTATCACAAAAAAACCGCTGCACCTATGGTACAGCGGTTTTAAGAAATTATATAAATTAGTTACTGCCGTATGAAACTGTGGGTTGATAGCACTTTACCGCTCGCATCTACAGCCTTTAAAAAGTAGGTACCTGTTGGCAGGGGTGCAATGTTAAACTGTACCACATTCACACCGTCATCGCAGTAGTGGCTCATCAGCTTATCTACTACACGGCCCTGGGTATTGTATATTACAAAGTTTACCAGTTGCTCATGCTCTATATCAAACTTCAACTGTATAAAATGCCACGAAGGATTCGGGTATAATACAGAAGTCTGTTTAGCTGCGCTTATCTGCTGCGGCACTGCCGTGTAGTTAGGCGATAATATACGCGCCATGTAGTTACCATAATTACCATCGTGATGGCCAAATATGCCTTCTATCCATACGCTTTCCAGCTCATTCCACTGGGGTTGGCTGCCACTGTAGTCGCCCCAACGCTGCTCCTTACCTGCCAGTTGCTTAATGCTCTTGTCACCGGTTTTCACTACCACCATGTTAGAGTAGCTGCTGCCATCAAAGTATATGGCCCCCATTCCCGGGAAGGTTTTGGGCCCCGTAAAGTTGAAAGAGATAATAGACGGATTGCTGCCCGGCTGCCCTATGGTGTATTTATTACCCGCAAAAGATATGTTAGGATACCCAAAGTCAAGCGTATCTATGCTAAACAAGTGCCCCTGTACCGTAGGCGTAGTAGCATAATTGCTGATAATGCCGTGGTACACTGCAGACCCACCATTGGCCGGGTTCACACAAGCATGTACAAATTGTATCTCGCTGCCTTCTGTATATGCACCCAGTATGCGGTCATCATTGGTCATCAGCACCACACTGGTATCCGGCTGGCGGCCATCGGGTGGCACCCCATAAGCAAGGTTGCTTACCAATGGCGTCACCACCAGGTTGTTATTAGCACTGCCTATTGTGTCGGGTATCTTCACCAAAAAGAAACTATCGTTCTGCACTTGCAGTATTTTCTTGCCCAGCAGGTACTGGCTCGGGCCTTTAATGCTACCCCCGCCCTTCACCGGATAAAGGTTGCGTATATAAAGGCCATCGCTTTTTATACTGTCCCAGAGCTGGTAATTAAGCGTAGAATCGCCATTGTAACCATCCTGCTTGCGTATCTGGTATATCACACTCTCTTTAAAGCCTATCTGCCAGCTTATACCATCCATTATCTGGTTGCCGGTAAAGAAAAATTCATCGTGCGTTATAGCTATAGCCGGGTAATCAAAGGCTGTAGTGTCATTGGCAAAGTTGCCGTAAAATTTATAAAAGCTCCATGCGCCGGTAGGGTCATTTGTTTTTGAGAAACCTACAACTATGTAGTTGTATTGGTTCACCCCGTTCAGCATAATGCAGATGAACTTATCAGCCTCAGGGTCGTAGATCACCTTAGGGTCGTAGCGGTAGTTATTCGGGTTAGTGATACTCGTATTCAAACCTACTGATAGCGAAAAATTGTACAAAGATTTACGGGTCGTCATTTGCCCCGTAGTAGCATCATGTACAGAAATATTTTCATTGATAACAGATACTGCCTGGTTGTTGTTATTAATAGCCATGTAGTTGTCAGACGGTATGCCACCCAGGCTATCAGCAATAAAACCTATAGCTACTATAGGCGCTGGGGCAGTAGTGGTCTTATTATATCCCACGTTCGATGCCTTCCTTGGGAAAGCCTTTTGTATCAGCTTTTTTACAGAATCCAACTCACCCGTCTGTTCATTTTTATCAGGGTCGGGCATTTCGCTGTTGAGTATCCGGGCGTTGTACTTATCATCTACGTCTCTAAGCACTGCCTGGCCTGCAAGCGGCGTGGTATAGCGCTTCACCCTTGCATTTTGTGCATAGCTACTATTGGCGAGCACTAAAAGGATACCTAATAAAAATACACGCGTCTTCATACTGCAAATTTGCTTAAATATAAGAAAACCGCAGCACTTTTGTAGGTTGCTGCGGCTTATAAATATAATGTTTAATAACAATAATGACATTAGCCTTGCAAAGCTGCTGCACCACTCACAATTTCTGTAAGTTCTGTGGTAATGGCTGCCTGGCGGGCACGGTTGTAGCTGATCTTCAGGCTGCGCAGCATTTCGTTGGCATTCTCACTGGCCTTATCCATAGCAGTCATACGTGCACCATGCTCAGATGCATTAGCATCCAGTACAGCTTTGTACACCTGTGTGTTCAGTATCTTGGGCATCAGTTCCTGCAGCAATGTTTCCATATCCGGTTCGTATATAAAATCGGCATTGGTCTTCTTGGTTCCTTCCTCGTTCACCACTTTAGGTATAGGCAGGTATGGCTCACTGATAAACACCTGTGTAGCAGCATTCCTAAACTGGCTATAAACGATCTCAACCCTATCATACTCCCCTTTCAGGAAAGATTCCTGGGCATACACCGCAGCGTGCTTCACATTTTCAAAGCGCAGGTCTGCAAATATTTGCCAGTAGGTGTCTATCATGTTCACACCTGCACGCAAAAAGGCTTCGTAACCTTTCTTGCCTATTGGCATAATGGTAACATTGCCTTTAGCTTCCTGTGCAGCAAATTTATCTTTAATTACCTGGCGGGTAAGTTTTATAATGTTGGCATTATAAGCGCCACAAAGTCCGCGGTCGCTGGTTATAGGTATCATCAATATACGTTCAGGAGCGCGTTCGTCAGCCAGTGGCATGTTTACGTCAGCCGATGCACTGCTTACAATATTGCTCAGCATTTCCTGCAGCTTTACGGCATATGGGCGCATCTGTACTATCGCGTCTTGCGCACGGCGAAGTTTAGCAGCGCTCACCATCTTCATTGCCTTTGTTATCTGCTGCGTAGATGTAACTGATTTTATGCGGTTACGAACTTCCTTTAACTGTCCTGACATACTAAATTGTAAAATGTTATAACGGGCGCAAAGTTAAAATTTAATGATGAAGATTTCAAAAAGCATTTATTAATTGATTAATTTAGGGGCATAACAGGTTTCCTGCTTATCTGCAAGTATATGTGGTATATATTTTTTACAATCCAAAGTCAAATCATATCTAGCCACTAAATCGAATTAAAGTATCATGTCACGTAAAACAAAGATCGTTGCTACCGTAGGACCGGCATCAAACACTTACGAAAAATTATTAACACTTGTACAAGCTGGCGTAAATGTGTTCCGCCTCAATTTCTCGCATGGTACACACGAGCAGCACAAGCTGGTGATAGATCACATACACAAGATCAATGAAACATTTGGCTACACCATAGCTATACTTGCCGACCTGCAAGGCCCCAAACTGCGTGTAGGTGAGATAAAAGACAATGCCCTGGACCTAAAGATGGGCGACACCTTTTACTTCAGCAACGAGAAAACAATAGGCACACTGGAGAACATCTATATCTCTTATCCCGATTTTCATAAAGATGTAAAAATTGGCGAGAAGATATTGCTGGATGACGGAAAGATAGAAGTATTGGTAACTGAAATAACTGCTGACAATCGCGTAAAAGTAACGGTTACAGCTCCCGGCCTGTTATCATCACGTAAGGGTGTAAACCTGCCAGATACAGCTATATCACTCCCCTCTTTATCTGAAAAGGACCTGAACGATCTGGAGTTCATTATTACTGAGAATATTGACTGGATAGGCTTATCGTTTGTGCGCAAGCCCGAAGATATACTTGATCTGCGCAGCCGTATAGAAGCGCGCGACAGCAAAGCAAAGATCATTGCCAAAATAGAGAAGCCTGAAGCATTGGTGCATTTAAGGGAAATCATACTAGCGTCAGATGCTGTAATGGTTGCCCGTGGCGACCTGGGTGTAGAACTGCCGCTGCAGCAGATACCCATGATACAGAAGAATATAGTGCGCAAATGCATACACAGGGCCAAACCGGTGATCATAGCTACCCAGATGATGGAAAGCATGATAGACCGCAGCCGCCCCAACCGTAGCGAGATAACCGATGTAGCCAACGCTGTACTGGAAGGCGCTGACGCTGTAATGCTCAGCGGCGAAACTGCCATGGGTCAATATCCAGAACTGGTTATTAAGACCATGGTAAGTATAATAGAAGAAGTAGAAAAAGAAGCTGTGGTGTATAACCGTAACCTGGTACCTCAGCCCCATTCTCCGTCTTTTCTTAGCGATGCGCTATGCTACAATGCTTGCGTAATAGCCAAAGACATACAGGCCAATGCACTCATAGGTATGACACAATCAGGATACACAGGCTTTATGCTATCCAGCTTCAGGCCGCACTCACCGCTGTATGTATTTACCAAACTAAAGCAACTGGTAAATCAATTAAGCCTTAGTTGGGGCGTGCAGGCCTTCTTCTACAATAAAGAAGAAAGCGTAGATGAAATAATTACCGACCAGATGAATATTCTTAAAGAAAAAGACCTGCTGAAACAGGGGGATGTTGTAGTAAGTACAGGCAGCCTGCCTGTACTAGCCCACTTGCCTACCAATATGATAAAGATAAGCGTGGTAGAATAAGTTGTAAGTTGATAGTCATAAGTCGGTTTAGCAGATAGTACATGGTCAAAAGTCTAAAGTAGAAGATAGGAAGTCGGGCGGATGCCATGTAACAATAAGAAATAGCATAAAATGGCCGGGTGATGTCCGGCCATTTTATATTTGAGACAATCCCGTATCTAAATCTTCGTCAGGAGTATTTCCATAGACTTGTACTCCTTGCCCTTGGAGGTCATGAACATTTCGTTTTTTTGATGCGTATCATCTATAAAAGTGATCACTTCGCGGCAGGGTATTTCTTTTTTAGTTATTGGGTCAACCATCTTGGTTTTAAAATCGACGCACTTTTTGGCATCGTCCCACTTGCCTTCACCATACATCATACCGGTACCCATATTGTCTATCCACGTTGTGAAGAACACCTTCATTGCGTTATCGTAGCCAGTTATGCTCATACCACTAAAGGGCATGCCCATGAACGACCCTGTGGATATAGAACGCTGATAGCGGCCGTCCATCATCATTTCGCTTACAGAGGTAGCCGTCCATTTCATAGGTTCGGCACCTGGCTTCATCCAGAAAGTGATGTCCTCGTTCCAGTTGCCATTACATTTAGCCAGCATGGCATGCATAGGCCCGGGGGTGCCGTAGTCCATATAGGCTTTTTGCTCGGCAGCGCCATCTTGTGCACTTGCAGAAAAATAAAGTGCGATACTACATAATACAACAAACAGCTTTTTCATAAATAAAAGTTTAATGGAACATAAAAATACAAAAAGGGCAAATACTTACATAAGTATTCATTAAAATATAACACAGCCAAGGAGGTTCCTTAAAAATAAAAAGCATCCCACGGTTATGAGATGCTTTTTACCAACTATCTATCTATTCTTATTTTACTTCTTCATATTCAGCATCAGCTACGCTGCCATCGTTAGCGGCACCAGCATGTTCCTGATGCTGCTCCTGGCCTGCACCTTGCTGACCTGCGCTGTACATATCCTGGCTAGCTGCATTCCAAGCTGCATTCAATTCTGCTTCAGCAGTATCAATGCCATTCATATCTTCAGCCTTATGCGCTTCCTTCAGTTTAGCGGCTGCAGACTCAATAGCGCCTTTCTTATCAGCAGGTATCTTGTCACCGTATTCTTTCAGTTGCTTTTCGGTAGTAAAGATCAGGCTATCAGCTTTGTTCATCTTTTCAACCCTTTCACGCACTTCCTTATCAGCAGCTTCGTTAGCCTTAGCGTCATCCCTCATGCGTTCTATTTCTTCCTTACTCAAGCCGCTACCAGCTTCAATACGAATGTTCTGTTGCTTGCCGGTACCCTTGTCTTTGGCAGTTACATGCAAGATACCGTTCGCATCGATGTCGAATATTACTTCAACCTGAGGAACACCACGTGGTGCAGGTGGAATACCATCGAGTATGAAACGACCCAGGTTCTTATTATCTTTTGCCATTGGGCGCTCACCTTGCAATACGTTGATCTCAACGCTTGGCTGGCTATCGCTTGCAGTAGAGAATACTTCGCTCTTCTTGGTAGGAATAGTAGTGTTTGATTCTATCAGGCGTGTCATTACACCACCGTAAGTTTCAATACCTAAAGAAAGCGGGGTTACATCAAGCAACAACACATCCTTTACATCGCCGCTCAATACACCACCTTGTATGGCAGCACCTACGGCAACAACTTCATCAGGATTTACACTCTTATTTGGCTTTTTACCGAAGAATTTTTCAACTACTTCCTGAATACGTGGGATACGTGTAGAACCACCCACCAGGATAATTTCATCTATCTGGCTTGTGCTCATAGAAGCATCTTTCAATGCTTTGCGACAAGGTTCCAGTGTACGCTCAACCAGGCTGTCAGACAGTTGTTCGAACTTAGCACGGCTCATTTTGCGCACCAGGTGCTTAGGCACACCGTCAACCGCAGTTATATAAGGAAGGTTTATTTCAGTTTCCTGTGAAGAAGACAGCTCGATCTTAGCTTTTTCAGCAGCTTCCTTCAAACGCTGCCAAGACATTGGATCTTTACGCAGATCTATAGCTTCGTCTTTCTTAAATTCGTCGGCCAACCAATCCATGATCACTTTATCAAAGTCATCACCACCAAGGTGTGTATCACCGTTTGTTGATTTTACTTCAAACACGCCATCACCCAGCTCCAGGATAGATACGTCGAACGTACCACCACCTAAGTCGAATACAGCTATTTTGCTGTCCACATGCTGTTTGTCCATACCATAAGCCAAAGCAGCTGCAGTAGGTTCGTTAATGATACGACGTACGTTAAGGCCTGCAATTTCGCCAGCTTCCTTAGTTGCCTGGCGTTGTGCATCGTTAAAGTATGCCGGTACTGTAATAACGGCTTCGTTCACTTCTGTACCCAGGAATTCTTCAGCAGTTTTCTTCATTTTCTGAAGGATCATTGCAGAAATTTCCTGTGGAGTGTACATGCGGCCATCTATATCCACACGGGGAGTGTTATTCTCACCCTTTACTATTTTATAGGAGTTATGAGCTATTTCGCCTGTCACTTCGTCAAAACGACGACCCATAAAACGTTTTATGGACATAACAGTGTTTGTAGGGTTGGTAATGGCCTGACGTTTTGCAGGGTCACCCACCTTACGTTCTCCGTTCTTTAAAAAAGCTACTACCGATGGGGTGGTACGGCGACCTTCATCGTTCGCAATTACCACGGGCTCATTCCCTTCCATCACAGAAACACATGAGTTGGTAGTTCCTAAGTCAATGCCAATAATTTTTGCCATAATTGATTTTTAAGTATTGTAATTAAATTTTATTCTCTTTGTAATCTTAGACAATAAATATACCAGCATGGCAACATCAGAAATAATGTCAGTATTTCTGCCATTGTGAAAGAAAAAATACCACCTGAGCAAGACATTTATGATGATAATAATGCCATAGCAGGCAAAAAAGGTAATACACAATACTTTGGAACGACTTAAAAGGGGATAAATGAAAATGGTACCTGCACAGATCTTATGGATGCAAGCATGATACATTATAAATATAACGATCATGACCATACAGAGCAAAGAGCTCCCATTATTATACTTAAAATATCAAAATATGCTCCATAAAAACTTCCATTCAAAGAGAAATGTCTGTTGCGATAAAAAAGCTTAAAAGGACATTTTATAAGGATAGGATGGCTGAATGCCTTGCCTGCAGATCATATTAACTTAAGGCACCAAAAGAAAAATGCCCCAAAATGTCCGTTGACATACATTTTTAAAATCTGAAAGGATCCCGAACCCCAGGATTATTTAGCCTGATTTTCGTTATTTGATAGCTCACGATAACGGATGTAAGGTACGACACCAGCAGATAGCCTGTAAATGAAGATATCCACTTTTTGAAGGCTAGCTTGTTACAACTAAGCGCAGCAGCATAGATATACGGCTTAATAGGCTGAGCCTACTATGCCCAAATTCTTAGTAACAGGATTTGCCATTATTGAGTCGAGAGTAGCAACATCATATACTACATAGCCACTACGAAAAGCACGACCTCCATACAACCCAAGTACACGATTTATGCCCTTAGAAGATAACATATTGGTATAATTAGGCTCAATATCCATACCAGTAAGCCCCGTACCCAGGGTTTGGGTGATCTGCATATAGTTATAGAAATCTGTGTTAGCCGCAGAAAGAATCAGTTGCGCACTATCCATGAGCCTGGTTACAAATTGAGGCGGTACCTGCATGGCACCTGACAGAAAATCATAAAACTGGAAATTATTAGAAGTCAGGCTAAAGCCCAAAGACGTAGCCCCAGCATTGCCAGATGGCGTAGCCGTTGCAAAATCCCAGTCTGCATATTTTTTCACCGTGGTGTTTGTCTGCGAATTTTTCTCCACCCACCTTACTCTTAATATACCCTCCATGTAAGCTACAGTAGGTGGCACGCTGCCGCGTACCAGAAACGGGTTTGCAGAATGCGAGAAACTAAGTGTAGTACCCAAATTATCCAAGTAGGGACATGAAAAGTTTGCAGAAGATTCATCTATAATTGTGGTTTCAGCAGAATCAACCTCACCTGACGCAGGATTGGTTATGAGCAACCTGTAGGTATTATTCGGATCTAAAGCATTTTTAAACTTATATGCATAGTTGGGTGTAGTAAAAAAAGCACCACTGTCTTTTTGATATCCTTCCTGGTTAAGATCTACACGGGTAAGTGTAATAGGTGCGCCTACCATACTACCGCTATTAAATGCTTCCAGCACAACATTCAATTGCGGGTAGAAACTGGAATCTGCCACCTTCTCCATATTATAAGCGCTAAGGCTTTGAGAAAGGAAAGCTTTTTGGATACGTATATAATGTGCAGTATCGCCCTCATCGAGCAGACCATACACGATCGTTATATTTTGATAAGGGGCCGCAGTGTTGAATTTAGTGGAGCACCCAGCCATAGCAGCCAGTACAAAAACGCAAAAAGAAAAGAATGGAAGGTGTTTCATTGCTGCCAATTTGTTATAAAAGCAGGCAAAGATAACGGAATGCCTTCTAATAATAGTGTGCATAAAATCTTAAATTATATGGTATAGACACTAACAAGACGTAGTACAAGTGCTATAGCTTTGGTACAATTGCCATGTTTAAAAAGTATTTTTGCTGTAAATAACTATAAATGACGCTTGCCGCCCAGATAAAACTGATTGTTGCAGATGCCGTGAAGCATCTTTTTGCTGATGCCGATGTGAAAGGGGTTACCATTACTATAAACCAGACCAAGCCTGAATTTGAGGGCGACTATACCGTTGTACTGTTCCCTTTTGTAAAAGTGCTGAGAATGAAACCCGATGCACTGGGTGCACAATTGGGCACTTACCTGGTGGAGAAGACCGGCATTTTTACATCTTACCAGGTAGTAAGCGGTTTTTTAAACCTTACGGTTACCGACAACTATTGGGTAAATTTTTTGCTGAACAACTTTAATAATATACACTTTGGCGAAAAGCCAGGCACCGACTGCCGGGTAATGATAGAATATTCATCGCCCAACACTAATAAGCCACTGCATTTTGGGCATATGCGCAATATTTTTTTGGGCGCGGCCATGGCACAGGTATGCAAGGCCAATGGCAAACAGGTTGTAAAAGCCAACCTGATCAACGACAGGGGTATACACATCTGCAAGTCGATGGTGGCCTGGCAACGGTATGGCAACGGCGCAACACCGGAAACAACAGGAATAAAAGGCGACCACCTGGTGGGCGACTATTATGTGAAATTTAATGATATTTATAAGGAAGAGATAGCGCAACTAGTAGCTGCTGGAACAGATAAGGATAAGGCCGAGAAAGAAGCGCCCATAATGAAGGAAGCCCAAGCCATGCTGCGCGACTGGGAAGCGGGCGACATGGAGGTACGTGAACTTTGGCAGCGTATGAACGGATGGGTATATAAAGGCTTTGACGACACCTACCGTAAAATGGGCATCACCTTTGACAAGACCTATTATGAAAGCAATACTTACCTGCTGGGCAAGAACATTGTTGCCGAAGGCCTTGAAAAAAAGGTGCTGTTTACCAAGGAGGATGGCAGTGTATGGATAGACCTGACAGAAGACGGCCTGGACCAAAAACTGCTGCTGCGCGGCGATGGGACAAGTGTATATATGACACAAGACCTGGGTACCGCCCGACTGAAGTATGATGACTATAAACTAAGCCAGAGCGTATATGTAATAGCCGACGAGCAGAACTACCACATGCAGGTACTAAAGCTGATACTTAAAAAACTGGGCGAGCCATGTGCAGATGGCATTTACCACTTGTCTTACGGGATGGTAGAACTGCCTACCGGGCGGATGAAGAGCCGCGAGGGCACCGTAGTAGATGCTGATGATATGATAGCAGAGATGATAAGCCTGGCCCAAACGCAAACTGAACAGGCGGGCAAAAGCGACGGATTTACCCATGCAGAACTGGCAGCACTCTATGAAATGATAGGCCTGGGCGCACTTAAGTTTTACCTGCTGCGTGTGGACCCTAAGAAGAAAATGATCTTTGACCCCAAAGAAAGTATAGACCTGCACGGATATACGGCTACATTTATACAATATGCCCACGCGCGTATATGCAGTATATTGAGAAAAGAAAATGTGCCTTTGCTGCCAGGCAATACCAAGTTCCAGTCAACCGACTTTAAACAGGCTATAACACCGGCCGAAAAGAATATTGTAGTGGCCCTGGAACAGTACCCCGATATATTGGCATCTGCCGCCGAGGAGTACGACCCATCCACACTGTGTAACTACTCCTTTCAATTAGCACAGTTGTTCAATACTTTTTATGACGAACACAGCATTAGCAAGGCAGAGAACGAAGAGAAAAAACAATTGCGGCTAATGATGATCATTATGACCGCACAAACCCTACGCCATGCCATGAACCTGATGGGCATAAAGCTGCCGGAAAGGATGTAAAATCATAATATAAGCTATAATAAAATAGGGAGTATTTCTTTCGAAATGCTCCCTGTTTATTTTGACATACACCCCAAAATAATACAAAAATTACCTTATGTATTTGGCGCAATTAACATATCAAGCAGATCAGAATGTCTTTCCACATAACAGCCAATGAAGTACATGGGCTTCAAAAAAAATATTTTGAAATTATGTTAAAGAAAAAAACGAAAAAATTGGGTAATTATTTTCCAATATCTTATATTGCAACTAAAACATAAACTTTTATGAAAAAACTGTACATCTTACTACTTTTTGCCCTAGTAACCAATTCCGCTTTTGCACAAGCAGATCTTCAATTGTTCCGTTATATTGCCAATGTTTCAAGGGGAGAGGCGTTGCATTTAATGACGAATACAGACACGATATACGTAAATCCTAACACTGCAAATCCAGTACAATATGCCTTTGCCTGGTTAGTGGTAAATCACGGGCCTACACATTTTGTAGCTTCGGATAGTATTTATGTTTTGAAGAGATTCGAAGGTGTCTATCAATGGACTTATGGTAAAACATCCGATTCTATTATTTTTGGTATTGACACTATAAAAGGTGGTTTTGACACGACAAGTGCCACTGGACTTTATTCAAACGAATGTGATAGTACATGGGCAAAACACGCTGGTGGAACAATATTAACAGACCCTAATTTATCAAACAATCATTATTGCAATAATCTTTACGTCAAAAAATTCAAACTTGCCGTTTCCGAATTGCCCAATAATACACCAAGCAGCTTAAATATCTATCCTAATCCTGCTTCAAGCAATGTTAACCTGAGTTATGACTTTACAGGGGCTTCAAAAGCTACATTATCTATTTTGGATGTTGTAGGCCGAAAAGTTTATGAGGAAGAAATAACTGATCTTTCCGGGAAGAAAACAATGACTGTGAATGTAAGTAAGTTTACTCCTGGCATCTATATGGCAACACTAGTGGTAGATGATGTGCGGATAGTTGGGAAATTTAACGTTCAGAAATAGATTTTCAAATAGATATTTCTAATAGGTGGGCAAACGCCCACCTATTTTTTTTGAAAATTGCAGTAGAATAAAAACAAAAATACATTCATTAGTTTTCATCAGACAATTACTAAAAATCTATTACATATCAAGACATTAAAATAATAAAGCAGCGTAAACCAAAGAACTTACATTTTTTATGCAGTCGCTTTCAATTCTATTTAAAAAATACAGCACATTTATTTAGAAATATCCTTATAGTAAATTTGGTTGTAATCCAATACAGTAAAGCATTTTCAGGATTTTTTTTTGGCTGATAATACCTATAGGACTACCTTGCAGCCGAAAAAAACATTTTTATGAAAAAACTATACACATCCGTTATCGTTGCATTAATTCTTGCACTATCATCTTCAGTTTCATTTGCGCAATCAGATTTGCAGATATTTCGCTACATCGCAAATGCGTCTGCTGGTCAGCAATTGCACCTCATGACAAGTAGCGATACAATTATTATCAATCCTACAACCCCGGTAAAATACGCATTTGCCTGGCTTATAGTTAATCATGGCCCTACTCACCTAGTTGCAAGTGATACTGTAATTTTCCTCAATGTATTCGAACAGCAATACCAGGGTCGATATGGGATTACCAATGATACTGCAGTCTTTGGTATTGATACATTTAACTTCAATCCGGCTCTTACAACTGGTCTTTATAAAGGTAATTGCGATAGTGTTTGGGGTCTTCATTCCGGTAATACTGTTATTTCTGACCCTAACCCTGCTAACAATGAATACTGTACCGATATTTACGTTCTGGCTTATAAAACAGCAGTAGCAGAAGTTTCTAACAATCGTACCGGAGACCTAACAATTTATCCTAACCCAGCCACGAGCAACGTTAACTTCAACTACGATTTTTCAGGTGCATCAAAAGCAACTTTGATCATATCTGATGTTGTTGGCCGTACCGTTTACCAGGAAGAAATAACAGGCCTATCAGGCAAGAAGAACGTTACAGTAAATGTAAATGCTTTCGTACCTGGTCTATATGTTGCTACACTTGTTGTTGATGATGCCCGCATTGTAGGTAAATTCAACGTTCAGAAATAATTTTAAAAATCCATTTTATTTAAAGGCGGGCACATAGCCCGCCTTTTCTTTTTAGTAAATTTGGGGGTAATTTTGATCAGATGGTTTTTTCCTCGAAGTTGATAGAAGATGCGGTGCAGGAGTTTGCCCGGCTGCCGGGTATAGGCAAGAAAACCGCACTACGGCTGGTACTGCAGTTATTAAAAATGGATGAGCAGGACGTAGATGCTTTTACAAGCGCTATAGGCCGTATGCGGCACGAAGTGCAATTTTGCAAAGTATGTCATAACGTTGCTGATACCGAAGTATGTATGATATGCGTGAACCGTGCACGTAATAGTACACAGGTGTGCGTGGTGGAAACCATACGCGATGTAATTGCAATAGAAAGTACACAGCAATACAATGGACTGTATCATGTGCTTGGCGGCATTTTAAGCCCGCTTGACGGCATAGGACCTGGGCAACTATACATTGGCACCCTGCACGACCGAGTGAAGAATAACGGGGTGGAAGAACTGATAATGGCATTGAGCCCCACCATAGAGGGGGACACTACCGTTTACTACATAGCCAGGCAACTAAAAGACCTGCCCGTACGCATAACTACAATAGCCCGTGGTATAGCATTTGGCGGCGAACTGGAATACGCCGACGAAATGACCCTGGCCCGTAGTATAGCCAAACGGCTGCCTATTGAAAACTATGTGAACTCGACAGGCAGTTAATACAAGTGCATAGTATGGAATGAATCGACTGTTGATTGATATTTTGAGCATCCTGCAATACAGGAAAGTGAGTTGATCTGATTCTTTTTGAATCTAAGGCATGGTTTTGTCATGAAGTTTTACAACATGGCAGGTGAGACTGGTTTTAGAATTTATTCGGACTAATTATGCAGTTAAAATCGGGTTCAGACCACTTTACCAAACTATCTTACGGCGGGTTGCTGGTAGCGCTGGGTATTATTTATGGCGACATAGGCACCTCACCGCTCTATACCTTTCAGACCATTATCCGCGATGGCGGTTCTGCCTCATATAACCTTATTTTTGGCGCCATATCCTGTGTGTTCTGGACGCTTACCCTGCAAACTACGTTTAAGTACATTATCATCACCCTGCAGGCCGACAACAAGGGCGAAGGGGGCATATTCTCGCTCTATGCGCTGGTGAAGCAATATGGTAAGCACCTAGTATATCCGGCTATAATAGGTGCAGGTACCTTGCTTGCCGATGGCATTATTACCCCACCCATCACCGTAACATCGGCCATAGAAGGGCTGAACGGAGTGAAGGGACTGGAGCATATTATTGTACCTGGCAGCCACCTGGTAATGGGCATAGTGCTGAGTATATTGGTATTGCTGTTCATCTTTCAGCGGTTTGGTACCAATATAGTAGGGAGCGCATTTGGGCCAGTGATGTTGCTGTGGTTCCTTATGTTAGGGCTAGTAGGCTTTAACCAGGTGGCACAATACCCGCAGATACTTAAGGCACTGAACCCTTATTATGCATATAAGTTGCTTACTGCATATCCTAAAAGTTTTTGGCTGCTAGGTGCAGTATTCCTGTGTACCACAGGTGCTGAGGCTCTATATTCAGACTTAGGGCACTGCGGCAGAAAAAACATACGCATCAGCTGGATATTTGTGAAAACCACCCTTGTACTCAACTACCTGGGACAAGGAGCATGGATGATGATGCAACATCAAAAACAACTGGCAGACGGCGTTAATCCTTTTTTTGAGATAGTGCCCAAGGGTTACCTGCTGCCTAGCATCATACTGGCCACAATAGCATCTATAATTGCCAGCCAGGCACTCATTAGCGGTTCTTTTACCCTTATCAGCGAAGCTATAAGCCTGGGGTTCTGGCCAAGGGTGCGTGTAAAACATCCCACCAACATCAGGGGACAGATATATATACCCAGCATCAACTTCATACTGTTAGTAGGTTGTGTTCTTGTAGTGCTGTACTTCCGCACTTCTGAAAACATGACTGCAGCTTATGGCTTTAGCATAACAGTAGCCATGCTAATGACCACCATACTGGTGTACTACTTCCTGCGGTATGTAAAAAAATATCCGCTGACCCTGGTGATACTTATACTAGTGGTTTTCTTAAGTGTAGAATGTTCGTTTTTTGTAGCCAACGCAGTGAAACTCCTGAAGCGTTTATTCTTCCTGGTATTTGAAATAGGATTGATAGGCACTATGTACATTATGTACAATGCACGGCAGATCAACCAACGCTACCGGCGTATGGAAAATCTTAAAGATTACTTCCCCTTACTGGAGCAGTTGAGCAATGACAAAGAGATACCCTTGTTTGCCAGCAATGCCATATTCCTGACCACAGCCTCGGAAGTTTACGAAGTTGAAGACAAAGTGATTATATCTATCTTCAGCGGTAAACCCAAACGCGCCGATATATACTGGTTTGTACACATAGAGCGCACCAACGAACCTTATACGCTGGACTATTGTGTACATGAGTTGAAGAAAGATAAGATCATCAAACTGGAGTTCAGCCTGGGGTTCAGGATATATCCAAGACTGAACTTGTTCTTTAAACGTGCAGTGCATGAGATGATCCTCAACAACCAATTGCAGGTAAGTGTGAAATATCCGGTATTGGACAGGGGGGAATTGGGGGGCGACTTTATGTTTGTACTCTTGAAGCATTTCCTGTCGAAAGAAAACGATATACAGGGCAGGAATGGCTTTATACTTAAGAGCTACTATGCACTGCAAAGCATAGCAGAAACCGACGAAAACGCCCTGGGACTTGACCCTACAGAAACTTGTGTAGAACAAGTACCCGTTGTGATAACACCGGTAGCAAATTTACCCCTGAAGTGTACCTACTTTAAGATATACGAATAGAGCCATGCATAGAATAATTATAGCTCACTTGCATTAAGAGCGCTAATCAGCGCAAGTAGTCTATCAAAAAAATTCAGACTGGTTACTGCACTACAAGACGTTTAGCTACAGATATGTCGCCGCACTTTAGTGTAACTATATAAACACCTGTTGCAAGACAATTGATGGGAATATTCACGTTGCCATTTTTCATATTACCCAGGGTAATTTTGTAAACTTCTTGTCCCACCATGTTCACAATACGGATAGCGGTATTACCCTCTTGCGGTGCATTAAAATTTACAGTAAATGCATCGGTAGCAGGGTTGGGAACCAATTCTACATTAACCGATGAGTTTGCGTTTATACTGGGCACACCTACATTGCCTGCACTGTTCAGCTCAAAACGATTATTACCTTGTGACGCAGTATCTGAAGTGACGGCAAAATCGTATTGAGTACCCAGTTGTAATGCCTGTATCTTATTCAGGTATTTATCGTGCAGGTATAGCTGTGCACTTGAAGGCAATGTAAAATCGTCTACCCTTATTGAGTAAGCCATTGCAGTATCTGTTGCCAGTCCCAGTTTTATAACCTGCCCTGCTACAAATGGTCTTACATCTATAGACAATGCTTTATTGTCCGAAGAAAACGTATTAAAATCCAAGTCGGGATTATTCAATTTCTGATCGTCCAGCGCGTCATAAGCATCTGAAGACTGTGCATTAAAGAATATAAGCAACCTATCCCACGAAAGAGAATCATTGTTACTTAATATCCGTAGCTGCACAACATCATCACCAAAGCCTGAAGTTGTTTTGAAGAGGTTGCCCGAAGCAGAAGCGATCGTTTTATCAGACTCATGAAATGTAATGGTGTTATTGGTATTAGCTGAGCAGGTAGTGAAGAATGCACTGTATGCCGGCAATATATAAGAGAAGTTGAAAGGCTGATCTACATACGCCCCTTCGGTACCTTGATTGGGATCCCAAACCGCAAAATTTGCACCAATTGAACGGCCCCTTAATGTACGGCTAAGATCGATGTTGCTCGCATAAGGGTTGCCTATAAAATTGTAGCCATAGTTTGTATTCGTCTTGCAGGTTACCACCTGGTCGCACTCATTGACCGGACCTGTCATTTTTAAAGTAATAGGGTCTGGCACACAGATGTTGCAACCTAAGCCCTGCCCTTTGCTTCCCCTGATAAACAACCTCAGTCCTTCGTAAGGATCCCATGCATTGCTGCCCGCATCATCAGTGTTGGTATATGGTATCCAACCGGTGTTATCATTTACGCCCGATCCGTTACCGGTAAGCGTATTGTACCAGAAAGCCGATGGATTGTTGGTAGAAGTTGGCGTAAAACCATTAACAGCGCCACCTTGCCCTGTAATATCAACATATGGTGTAAGCTGACTTAAGCCAATAGACGAACTGAAAGGATGAGCTATAAAACGAAAGGCCCTTCGCGAACCATGTATCCACTTATCACAAGTAACTTGCCCCGATATATAATTGCAGGAGTTAACGCTGGCAAGGATAGTTGCGGTGCCTGTAGAGTCTGATAATAACTCAAGCCCACCATACACATGAAGTGTACCTGAAACGGGAGTATATGTTTTGCCAATATGGAGTGTATCTCCGGTATAAATGTTAGCGCCACAACTGTTGTTCAATACAAAATTATCGATCTTGCCACTGGCATATATTGCAGCACAGGTAGTACCCAACAAATTCACCGGCCCGCAACCATTTACGTTACCAGCCAGGTACATATCCCCATAAATACCCAGGCTGCCTGAACAATTTACGTTTACACTACTCCCAGAATCTACCTTGAGCGTGCTCACCAACTGCGGGCCTGTGACAGATGGCACACACGGGGATGGGAATGGTATATGAACGGAGATGGTTGCATATGGTACAAATCCACAATTCCAGTTGGCAGGATTGTTCCAGTTGGTATCAACATTACATTGCCATACCGCTTCTGGATTAACTGTTACGTATGCAGACGTAGCAGCAGAAGCGCCACAACTATAAATGCTGGAGGCCGTTACCGAAATATTGCCACTGGTTGCTGTGGTGCTAAAGCTTACCGATACGCTATTGCCAGTGCCCGTAACTATTGCCCCTGTACCCGTATAGCTCCAGGCATAGGTTACATTGGTATCATTAGGCACACTGTATGTCACATTGACTTGTCCTTGCAATACGGTGGTTGCAGATGCAGTAATAGCGCCTGGTGCAGCGGGGGCAACAGCATAATTGTAAGTAGCAGCATTGGTTGTTTGCGCCCCGCAAGTGTTTGAAAATACTGCACGATATTGGTAACCATTTTTATTTACATCACCTGCAAAACCATAAGTGTATGCAGTAGCGCCGCTTATATCTATCCAGCTAGTACCATTGTCTGTACTTACCTGCCATTGTACGGCCGGGGTTGGTACGCCCAATGCTGACGCAGTAAAAGCTACCGCACTACCTCCACAAGATGCGGCACTTACAGGATTAGCTGTAATAACAGGTGTATTGCTGATAGTTAGTATAGCTGCGGAAGTAGTATCTGTACCGCAGCTATTAGTATATATAACCCTGTACTCATAGCCATCCTGGGCTGTAGTAGCAGTAAAAGAATAAGCGCTGGCAGTTTGCCTGGCAATATTGGTCCAGGTACTTCCATGATCTATGCTTTGCTGCCACTGTGCGGTGGGTACCGGATAACCAGTAGCAGAAGATGAAAACGAAGCCGTGCCACCCGGACAAACGACAACAGAGAGTGGCGGTGTTGTTAAGGACCTCGGCGCACCAATAAATACAAGTACGCTGTCTGTTCTTCCGCAACCCGTGCTGTCGGTAACTGTAAAGTTGTATTCTGTAGTTACAACGGGCGATGCGGTTGTTGAAGCGCAAGTGCTGCACGTAATTGTAGAAGTGGGCACCCAGCTATATGATAAGGGCATATTGCCACCGCTTGCTGTAGCATGCAATACCACAGATCCAGCCTGGCAAATAGTATCATTTGCTGCATGGGCAACAGTAAGGTTAGATATTATTATTTGGGTAGCCAACGTATCGGGACAACCATAGCCATTGTAAGGTGTGCATATAACATGGTAAGTAGATGTTACACCGGGGGTTGCAAAGGTTGTAGTATCGCCAGACCCTACAATACTTGTATAATCTGAATTGTACCAGGTGTAAGCCTGGAAGCCGGGTGGCGCATAAAGCGTAGTATTGCCGCTGTAAGCACACTTGTAAATAGTAGCTTTAAATAAACCACAAGACATGTCTATATAACCGTAACCAAAGTGGCCACCCAAACCGCAATCGGTGCGTGTAAACACCACATGCACTGTTTTGCCAGCATAACCCGACAGGTTAATAGCGGCAAGAGACCATGGCTTGTAAAACACATTGCTACCAACACCTGAAGCTATAAACCCGGGCAATGAGCCTGCAACGTAAGAAAAAGTGCCACAAGGTATGGGACTGCCTGAAACAGAGTCGTAAGTATTTACATTAAAGCGGGGCTGCAAATCGGGAGAATGTCCCGGGTCCTGCAACACAATAGCATAACGATATATTAAAGAATAATTATCAACCCCTGCAGGAACATGCACCCAAAAATCGGCCCTGTCTGCATTGTAATTGATCGAATCATCGCCGATCTTCATGGAGTAAGCGCCGCCATCTGGCGAAAGAATTGGGAAGAGACCGTATTTATCCAGTGCACCGCCATAGGTCAAGGATAGAAATCCGTTGGAAGTTGCTACTGTTTCAGAAATATCAATATCAGAGGGTAACGAAGTGGCACTGGTGCCATAAAAGTATCCATGATAGAAAGTCCAGCCCGCTGTATTGCCATTTTCAAAATCCATATTCGGATCGCATGTAACAGACTGAGCCACGGCAGAAGCCGTTAAACAGGTAAATAAAATAAGTAGCAGTCGTTTCATAAATTCCCCTCTATTGGCGGATATTACCCAAGGCAGTTTATACAAATATATGTATGTGTTTTGTATGCACCCTGATTTACCAATCAATTTTTTATACCGCCGCCATATACCTTCAATAACCTCCTAAAACAGCGAAGCCACCCTATGGGTGGCTTCGCTTAAACACTATAATATTAACCAATCCTAAATTATTGTTTTACCAGGCGTTTAGTTACAGATATATCGCCACACTTAAGGGTAACCATGTAGATACCAGGAGCAAAACTACGAACCGGAACATTTACTTTACCACTCTTCATGTTGCCAAGTGCCACATTGTAAACATCCTGACCTATAGTATTCACAATACGTACAGTTGTATTGCCTTCCTGCGGAGCATTGAAGTTGATAGCAAATGCATCTGTAGCAGGGTTGGGAACCAGTTCTACATTGATAGCGCTGCTTGCATTAACGTTAGACACGCTGAGGTTGCCTGTAGTATTGAGTTCAAAACGTTTGTCGCCCTGTGAAGCACTATCAGATGTTACGCTGAAGTTGTAATGCATGCCCAATTGTAATGGCTGTACTACATTCAGGTATTTGTCGTGCAGGTACAACTGAGCACTTGCAGGTACATTGTAGTCATCAACCCTTATAGAGTAAGACAATAAAGTATCTGTTGCCAAACCAAGTTTAATAACCTGACCTGATACATAAGGACGTACATCTATAGACAATTGGTGGTTATCTGAAGAGTAGGTATAGAAATCCAGATCAGGGTTATTTAATTTCTGACCATCTAATTGATCATAAGTATCGTAAGACTGGCCATTGAAGAATATCAACAACCTATCCCATGAAAGCGAATCGTTATTGCTTAAGATGCGTAGCTGAACCACATTGCTACCATAACCAGAAGTTGTTTTGAACAGGTTGCCTGTTGCTGCAGCGTTTGTTTTATCAGACTCGTGGAAGGTAATGGTATTGTTTGTATTTGCAGTATTGGTAGCAAAGAATGCACTGTAAGCAGGCAGAATGTAAGAGAAGGCAAATGGCTGATCTACATAAGCACCTTCAGTACCCTGGTTTGGATCCCAAACTGCGAAGTTAGGGCCTACAGAGCTACCTCTTAATGTAGTGCTGAGGTCTATATTGCTTGCATAAGGATTGCCTACAAAATTGTAACCATAGTTGCTGTTAGTCTGGCAAGATACCACTTGATCGCACTCGTTAACCGGACCTGTCATTTTTAATACAATTGGATTTGGCACACATATAGCACAACCTAAGCCCTGTCCTTTGCTACCCCTCATAAACACACGGAGACCTGTAAGCGGATTCCATGCGTTGGCACCTAATCCATTAGTATTTGTATACGGTATCCAACCTGTATTATCATCTACACCAGAGCCATTGCCCAAAAGTGTATTGTAAGAGAAAGCAGAAGGGTTGTTGGTAGCAGTTGGTGTGAAACCGTTAGCTGCACCACCCTGGCCCGTAATATCAAGGTACGGAGTAAGCTGGTTGAGACCTATAGATGTACTGAATGGGTGACTAAGGAAACGGAAAGCCCTGATACGACCATGTATCCATTTATCGCAAGTTACATTACCTACTATATAGTTACATGAGTTACCATTTGCAAGTATTGTAGCTGTACCCAAAGAATCTGATAAAAGTTCAAGGCCACCGTTTACAGTCATAGTACCCAAGGTAGGAGTATATGTATTGCGTATATGCAATGTATCGCCTGCATTGATGATACCACCGCAGCTATTGTTCAATACAAAGTTGTTTACAATACCCTTGCCAAATATAGTAGCACATGTTGTACCCTTAATATCAAGCGGGCCGCAACCATTTACATTACCATTCAGATAAAGATCACCATACACATTAAGGCTGCCGGGGCAATCAATATTAATGCTGGTACCAGAATCAACCTTAACCGTACGTGCATCTTGCGGGCCTGTTATAGATGGCTTACAAGGTGATGTAGCAGGTATGTGTACAGATATAGTAGCATAGGGTACAAAACCAGCACTCCAGTTAGCCGGGTTGTTCCAGTTAGTATCCACATTGCACTGCCATATATCTTCAGGGTTAACGGTTACAGCTATAGACCTTGCTGTTGATGTACCACAACCGAAAGTAGAAGTTTCTGTTACACTAATACTACCCGCAGTAGCAGTAGTTGAGAAATTAACTGATACACTATTACTAGTTCCGGTAAAGGTTGCACCTGTACCAGTGTAGCTCCAGTTATATGTAACATTGGCAATACTTGGCACTGTGTAAACTACGTTTGTCTGACCTTGTAAAACCACAACCGGAGCTGCAGTGAAAGCCGCAGGCTGAGCAGGAGGATTTGAGAAGTTATATGTAGCAGCAGTAGTAGTTTGTGAGCTGCAGGTATTTGTGAATACAGCACGGTATTGGTAACCATTTTTAGTTACATCGCCGGTGAAACCATAAGATGTTGAAGTAGCACCGGAAATGTTGCTCCATGTAGAACCATTATTAGTGCTTACCTGCCATTGTACGGTTGGTGTTGGTGTACCCGTAGAAGCTGCAGTGAAGGTAACAGAGCTACCACTGCAAGATGCTGTATTAACAGGATTTAGTGTAACAACCGGTGGATGATTTAAGGTTAAGATACCCGGAGTAGTTGTAGAAGTACCACATTGGTTGGTGTAGACTACACGGTACTGATAACCGTCTTGTGATAAAGCTGTATTAAAAGTATAAGGAGAGGTTGTCTGGCCAACTATGTTGTTCCAGGTAGCACCATTATCTGTACTCAATTGCCATTGTGCAGTTGGTGTTGGGTAACCTGTTGCAGAAGAAGAGAAAGAAACACTGGTACCTGGACAAACTGTATAAGAACCGGGAGGTGTAGATGCAGATGCAGGTGTTTTTACAAATACAAGCACACTATCCACCCTGCCGCAACCAGTGCTATCAGTAACCGATACTGTATATTGTATAGTTGATGATGGTGTAGCTGATGGTGTAGAGCAGGTACTGCAATTTAAACCGGTAGTAGGTAACCAACTGTAGGATAATGCACCATTGCCACCAGTTGCGTTTTCATTTAACGTAACCGAAGTTGTCTGGCACAGTGTATCATTATTCTGATGTGTTAATGCAAGATTAGATACTGTGATCTGTGTACTCAGTGTATCAGGACAACCATAACCATTAAAAGGAGTACAGATAACATGATAAACTGAAGTAACGTTAGGGGTAGCAAAAGAAACTGTATCGCCGCTACCTATTGAGGTTGTGTAGTCTGAATTATACCAGCTGTATGTTTGAAAACCGGGAGGCGCATAAAGCGATGAATTAGCATTGTAAGAGCATTTTGCAATATTGATCTTGAATAAACCGCAAGTCATGTCTATATAACCATAACCAAAGTGCCCACCTAGGCCACAATCGGTACGTGTAAACAATACGTGCACTGTTTTACCAGCATAGCCTGAAAGATTAATGGCTGCAGTAGCCCATGGTTTGTAATAAACCTGGCTGCCTACATTAGAAACAGAAAAACCTGGAAGAGAACCAGCAACATAAGAGAAGTTACCGCAAGGTATCTGGTTGCCGGTTGCAGAATCGTATGTATTTACATTAAAACGCGGTTGCAGATCTGCAGTATGGCCCGGATCTTCCATTACTATGGCGTAACGGTATATCAGGGAGTAGTCATCAACACCGGCAGGAACGTGCACCCAAAACTCACCCTTGTCTGAATTATAGTTAATTACATCATTCCCTATTTTAAGAGAATAACTGCCACCATCCGGAGATACAATTGGGAAATGACCATAAGCATCAGTAGTACTGCCACTTGTCAAAGTAAGATACCCGCTTGAACTGGCAACTGTTTCAGGGCTATTAATATCGCCTGGCAATGATGTACTGCCTGTGCCATAAAACAAACCATGATAAAATGACCAGTTGGCAGTATTGCCATTTTCGAAATCCATATTTGGATCGCATGTGATCGACTGACCATAGGCTGACGCAGTCAAACATGTTAGTAAAATGAGTAAGAGCTGTTTCATAATTTATATCTTTTGGATGGTACTTGTAATGGTTTATTTATGACTTAGTTAGTTGAAGATTTTGTTGTAGTTGCATTGGTGTATGTACGCGCACCGACCGCACCTGGGGTACCATCCATTTTATTCACATGCTTTTGCACATAGCTGCCTCTGGCATCTACATTGTGCATTTCTGTTTCAACAGCTCCGGTATTATTCACGGCAGTCACTTTACCATCGGCAAAGATCTTCACTGCATTATCTGCAGGGTTGTAATACCAGGTAAGGTAGCTTTCGTAACCCTGTGCATTTACAGTAACCGTAGAAAAGTACAGTCTGTTTGCAACCTGGTCAAAAACCATGTTTGTTATTTTTTTGTCAGCTGCATTTCCGCTATTCAGTGTTTCCGCTGCTACAACATCTGTTGTTGTATTATCAGCAACACTGTAAGCTCTAATGACCATCTTATTACTTACAGCGTTGTTGATATAATAGACATGATTTGCAGCTGCAATAGGTTGAATATTGTTTAGTGCAGACGCTACCAATTTTTTGCTTACTCCGTCAGAAACAAAGATCTTACCGCTTTTCTGGGTAACAGCAAGCGTAGCAGCACTAGAACTTTGTGCGTGGGCGCTCGTTGCCATTACAAACGATACGGCCAGTACCAGTAGATGTTTTGGGTAATTCTTTAGGTATTGCATAATTGTTGGTTTAATTTTTTAGTTTTTTTGTTTTTATATCTTCAATCTAAGCTGTTATCGTACTGGATAAATCGTGTTATCATGGATTTAAATAACTGGTGTAAATTTTGATTATCCGACATAAAAGTATCCCCATAAATGAAAATCTATGACAATTATGAGTGGGTTAACGTTTCTTTAATTGGTCATTAACCATTGATTCATAACTCATTAACAATCGGATATGAAATTTAAGTCTTTTTAATAAGCACTGCTCACTATATTGTGCCATCTTATTGGAAGCTGTAACTTTACCGCATCCAATACACATTATTATAGACCATAATCACTTATAAAAAAGTAAATAAAACCCGGTATGAACTATCCTATTACTAATGCAAAATTCAGGTTCGTTTTATTATTCCTGACCTTATTTACCTGCACGAGCGCATGGGCACAAAATCCTATAGTGAGTTTAACAGGTGGCCCCTGTGTTGGTAGCACCCTTACAGTTACCAGCAACAGTACCCCAATACAAATTGAGTTTTCACTTAATGGTACTATCGTAGTAACATCTACATCTGCCACTTATACCACAACTGCGGCCGGTTCTTATACAGCTACAGTAACTACAGCCACTGGCTCTGCTACCACATCAGCAGTAGTTATATCAGCACTTACAACACCTTCAATTGTTATTTCAGCAATACCATCGGGCACCAATATATGTGCCGGCACCAATGTGAACCTTAACGCCAGTGTAACTACCCAAGGCACAGCACCCATATACCAATGGAAGAAAAACGGCAGCCCGGTTGGTACTAATAGCCCTACTTATTCCATCAATACGCTTGCTAATGGCGATGTCATCAATTGTACCCTTATTAGCAATGCAGCTTGTGCATCACCCACAACAGCAAGCAGCAATAATATTACTTATACAATAAACGCCCCGCTTACCCCGTCGGTATCTATATTCAGCTACTCAGGTACAAGCATATGCAGCGGCGCATCAGCGTTGTTTGTAGCAATACCAACAAATGGTGGCCCAACACCTTCTTATCAGTGGTATGTGAACGGCACATTAGCATTGACCACCAGTGTTGATAGCTTTGTAACTACTGCACTAAACAACAATGATACTGTTACTTGCAAAATGGTGAGCAGTGTACCATGCCCTACTGTCGAAACTGTATTGAGTAACAAAGTGGGCATGTCGGTATCTATATCTGTCACTCCATCAGTTACTATTGCAGCAAACCCTGGCAATACTATATGCGCAGGCACGCCAGTTACTTTTACCGCTACAGGTATCAACGGTGGTATAGGTGCTCAATACCAATGGCTGCGAAACGGAACACCAATAATCGGGGCTACAACTGCTACCTATACATCAAGTTCACTGGTAAACAATGACCTGATCAGCGCAACCCTGATTAGCAATGCAACTTGTGCCACAAACACATTGGCTAATAGCAATGCTATAAAAATGACGGTAAATACAGATGGAACACCTGCAGTATCAATAAATGCAAGGAATGGCTCTACTATATGCGATGGAGACACCGCAACCTTTATAGCTACCCCTTCGTTTGGTGGAACCTCACCCACATATACCTGGATGAAAAATGGCACTGCATTAACCACTGCGAGCAATACGGACTCTATTTCAATTACAGGCCTTACATGGCAGGATAGCATCACAGTAATACTTACTAGCAACCAGCCCTGTGCAACAACGCAGACAGCAATCAGTAATAAAATTGGATTTATAATAGACCAGCATATGACAATGGCTGTTGCAATATCTGCAAATCCAGGCGCCAGTATAACGGCAGGAGATGTAGTCACGTTTACAACTTCTATTACCAATGGCGGTACTGTATTTTCTTATCAATGGTATTTGAATGGAGTTAAAATCGCAGGCTCTATATCACCTACCTATTCTACCAACACACTTACCAATAACGATGTTGTAACTTGTATAGTAACTGCTGCACAGCCTTGTGTTACCAATCCTGTAGTCAACAGCAATGCTATTACTATGCACGTATCCAGTGATGTGGCAGGTATAAATAAGGGCGCACTTGTTATGAGTCTCTACCCCAACCCCAATAGCGGGAATTTTACTGTAAGCGGCAATATTGGTGATGGAAAAGAAGTGGGAATAGAAGTTTCAAATTTGGTGGGGCAGGTTGTTTATTCTACTCACAATGTGGTTAGCAACGGTATTTTAAACCAACAACTGAATTTACCCGGCAATATACCTAATGGCCTGTACCAGGTGAAAATAAAAACCAACAGCGCATTTGAAGTACTAAAATTTGTGCTGAATAAATAAGTTCCAAAATATCAAAAAACTATAGAGAGAGGTTGTTCCATTTACTGGACAACCTCTTTTTCTTTGAGGGAGCATTATCTATAAAGGAGGGAACCACTTCGTTAAAGATATTTTAGGAGACGAGTATAACAGTGCAGTCTTGTAGTCATTTACCGGGAAAAGAGCAGATCAATCAAATCTCACATTACCTGAATGAGATCATCTGAAATAAACACATAACAATGTGCTGTTTTTGGCATTTTAAGAGCCAACAGGCCAAGCAATAATAACGTTAGTGATCCTTATATAAGTAGCGAACAACAAATAAGGTCTTGATGCAATGCCGCACCAAGACCTTATTTGTTAACTATTATGTATCCTTTCTATTATTGAATACAAGATTCGTCTTGTATCGGGCTTCTTCCCATTCTTCACATATTCTTATCAAGGATCTGCTCTTCTTTATACCTCAAGGTTCGTAAGTCTTTATCTTTAAAAGCAACTGTTATCATGAGTTAGTTACTTAAAAAGCTTCCGTTATTCTTATGCATTCTCTGCCGCTTTCTTCTTTTTGTTAGAAGCTACCAGCTTAGCGCCATAACCTATACCGGCAACAACCAACATGCTCAGACCACCATCTATAGGTGCACAAACACCACCACCGCCATCATCTACACCACCACCAAAACCAGGGCCGCCAGCTAATGCCATCATTGGGAAAGAAGATATAACTATTACTGCCAGTAAAGTCAAAATTTTAGTTGCGTTTTTCATTCTTGGTATTTTTAGCGTTTAGTTTTTTATTAAAACCGATAACTGTTTGTCCGTTATCATGAATCAAAAGTAGAACGCGCAACACATCTGATGAAGGATTTTGAGCCCTTTAACGCCGCATTTGTAGGCCAATAACGAATACATTGAAACTTCGTTAACGACCAATACGTCAAACCATTAACAAGCTCTTCACAAGCTACCTGCCTGCAAATGAATTATATGATAAACTACCAGATGAGAATACCTATCAACAACACACCTAATGATGTATTCTTGGTACGTAAGCAGTTTGGAATAACTTTCAGCACTATTTTGTTGCCGTTGCTTCTGCTTTCTTCTTTTTGTTCTTTGCAACCAGCTTTGCCCCGTAGCCCACACCAGCTACAACCAGCATACTCAAACCACCATCTATAGGCACACATGCTCCGCCACCATCATTAACACTACCACCAAAACCAGGACCTGCAGCCATTGCTATCATTGGCAAAAAAGAAAGCAGTGCAATGGTTGCGAACATTAATAATTTGCTTGTATTTTTCATGTTTAAACTTTTCCCGTTTATGAATATCTTCTTAGTTATTAAAAGGTTTACTGTTTTACAAGTCTTTTAGTTACAGTGAAATCACCGCACTTAAGCGTCACCATGTATATACCCCCTGTAAGTGTATTCAATGGCAGACTCACTTTACCTGTCTGTTGCTGACCTAATTGGTTCATATATACCTGTTGCCCTACCAGGTTGGTAACAATCAATGTTGTATTACCTCTTACCGGCGCTTCGTAGCTTATTGTAGCATTATCTGTAGCAGGATTAGGGAACATATCCACTTTCATTTCTGAAGTTGATGATACATTAGCTATCCCTGCTGTACCACTCACGTTCAGTTCAAACCTGTTGTCACCCTGCGATGCTGCGTCTGTAGTTACCGCAAAGCTGTAGTGCATGCCTTGTTGTAGTTGTTGTACCTGGTTCAAGTATTTATCGTGCAGGTAAAGAACACCACCCGCTGGCAAAGAATAATCATCAACCCTTATTGAGTAAGTTTGATTAACGTCTGTGCTGATACCCAGTTTTACAACCTGCCCACTCACATATGGACGTTGGTCTACAGCCAGTTGATCGTTATCTCCAGAAAAAGTGTAGAAGCTCAAATCAGGATTCAATAGCTTGGTACCATCCAGTTGGTCTGTACCGGCCAGTGCATTATCGTTAAACATCAGCAAAAGTCTATCCCATGATAATGAATCGTTGTTGCTGAGGATGCGCAACTGAACTATGTTGTTACCCAAACCTGTAGTTTTGAACAAGTTTCCGGTAGGCGAGGCAGATGTCTTATCTGTTTCGTGAAATGTAATGGTCTTTCCTGCATTGCTGTTGCATGTAGTAAAGAATGAGCTATATGCAGGCAAGATATAAGATAGACTAAACGGTTGATCTACATACGCGCCTACCAATCCCTGGTTAGGATCCCATACGCTGAAGTTTGCACCAATTGCATTGCCTCTTGTTGCCAGGCTCATGTCTATATCAGAAGCATATGGATTAGATATAAAGTTGAACCCTGCATTGCTATTAGCTGTTAAAGTCACCGTCTGGTCGCACTCATTTATAGGGCCATGCATTTTCATCACAACAGGATTGTCATTGGTATTGCAGGCACATATCCCATCACCTTTACCACCCCTTACCAGCATACGCATACCTTCAAACCTGTTCCATGCATTTGCACCCACTCCGTTCGTATTGGTAAATGGTATCCAACCTGTACTGTCATTTGTAGTAGACCCATTACCAGTTATCGTATTGTACCAGAAGGCTGATGGGTTGTTGGTTGCTGTTGGTGTAAAGCCATTAGCAGCACCACCATTACCTGTGATGTCAATGTATGGTTCTATCTGGCTCAGTGGTATTGCTGTACTGAACGGGTGACCAAAGAAACGGAACGCCCTGCGGCCACCATGTATATACTTATCACAGATCACATCACCAATAATGTAGTTAGTGCATACACCAGGGTGTGTGAGGATAGATGCAGTGGTCGAATCGTCTGACAACAGTTCTAATTCACCATTTACAGTCATTACACCAAGCGTAGGTGTATAGGTATCCCCAATATGCAGTGTATCTCCAGTATTGATGATGCCACCGCAACTGTTATTCAATTCAAAATTGTCTACCCTACCGTTACCATATATCACATGGCATACAGTGCCCGATACAATCACATGTCCACAACCCAGTATTGAGCCATTAATAGTAAGGTCGCCGTTTACAGTAAGGCTGTTAGGGCAGCATACATTTACTGTAGCGCCATTATTAACGATCATGTTGTACACGCTGGCAGAGCCACTGCATACATTAGGCTGGCAAGGTGTGTTTGATGGTATCAATACACTTATAGTGCTATAGGGCACAAAACCACCATCCCAATTGCTTGCGGTATTCCAGTCGTTGTTGCTACCACATGTCCAGGTAAGGTATGGCTTCACGGTTATCACAATACTTTGTGCTGGAGAAGGGCTACTGCAGGCTGCTGTTGTAGCTGTTACACTCAGTGTACCACCTGTAGCAGTAGTACTGAAATTCAATGAAATACTGTTCCCGCTTCCGGTAATGGTAGCACCTGTGCCTGTATAACTCCATGTATATGTAGTGCCGGCTACTGCAGGTACCGTATAGGTCACATTGGTCTGCCCATCATAAGTTATTGATGAAGAAGTAGTGAATGCACCTGGCTGCGTTGCAGTACCATTTACATTCATTGTTATTGTATTGCTGGTAGCTGTAGTGGTTGTAGCGCAAGTTGCATTGCCTGTTACCACACAAGTGATTGCGTCATTATTATTTAAAGAAGCATCTGTATAAGTAGCGCCTGTACCTACATTAGTACCGTTCTTTTTCCATTGGTAAGTTGGTGTACCCGCATTTGTAGCATTAGCAGTAAATGTTACCGATGTACCAGTACAGATTGATGAACCAGGGTTTGCGACAATAGATACTGAAGGTGTAACATTGCCAGCAACCACCATTGTTATAGCATTGCTGGTTGCTGTAGTTGTAACAGCACATGCTGCATTGCTGGTCAACACACAAGTAATAATATCGTTGTTATTTAAAGAGGCATCTGTATAAGTAGCATTGCTGATGCCTACATTAGTACCATTCTTTTTCCACTGGTAAGCAGGTGAAGTACCACCATTTGTTGGTGTAGCGGTAAAGGTTACAGAGGTACCAGAGCAGATAGTAGATCCCGGATTAGCTGTAATACTAACAGAGGGCGCAACCATAGCATTAACCGTAACTGTATGAGTAGTAGAATCTACACCACCTGTACCCGTTGCAACTACTTTCACTGTATAAGTACCAGCAGCTGTGTAAGTATGTATAGGACTTGTGCTGGTTACCAAAGAAGTATTATCACCAAAATTCCAGCTGTAGGTAAGTGATGTACCTGTAGAAGTATTTGTAAACGTGTAAGAGTTGCCAGACAAACACTGTGTAGCAGTATTGATAGTGAACCCTGCAACCGTAGGAGTAGCAGTAACACCACAGCCTGTTACTGATTGTGTGAAGTTGTAAGAATGGATTTCGCCACCGGCAGTTTGAATGTAGGAGAGGCCTATAACTTGTCCTTCTATATTAGAGTTGTTATTTGATTTTGTGATATCAGCATATGGTGCAAAAACAGCACCTTCTACTGCATTATTTCCGGAAATGTTTAAGGTAGTAGTATTGTAAAAGTTCCAGATAACATATGGTGCAATAGAGTTGCCCATACCATTAGGTGTGCTCCAGGTAAAAGTGCCCGGCGCATTTACGTTGATGATCCATACATGGTTAGCATCAGGAGATTGGGTAGAACCATTAGGGTTCTGAAAAGTAAATTGAGATATATTATTAAGGTCTGAACCGTTGATATTTAAAACGGTCTTGGAAGAAGACGTAAGCGTAGTATATATCTGTGTACCACCTGATATACCGGAGTGCGATATAGGCGCAGATCCTCCGTTAGGAGAATTGTAGATGGTCATATTATCGGTGCAGGCGGCTAAGCCGGTAGAAGTAGCCTGCAGCGTAGAGAAGGCCGCATTGAAATCAATAAGATTACCCTGGAAAACAGGATTGTTGGTCGAACTGACACCACCCAGGTTAGCTGCTGTAGTATTTAACTCTATATCAGGACTGCTGCTATTGCTGTTGCTGCTGGCAGGTGTGATGTGTATATTATTGCCCTGGTAGTTATACCATACTTTAGAACCTGTAGAATCGCCTATTTTAACATACCCGCTATTCAACACCTGGTACCCACCCTGGTTACCGCTATTGTAGTTTACCTTGCCACCTACCAGTAATGCTATATTAACACCGCCAACCTGGTAAACAAAGTTGTTATGAATGGCGAAGTTATAACTGCCGGCCAATGTAAGGTTACCCCCCAGCGCCACAGGCCCCTCACTCTCACTTGTTGTGAACGTAGCCCCATTCTTTAAGAACACATTAAAGCCTTGTGCCGGGGCAGTAGGGCTTTGTGCATTTGCTTGTATGGAGCAGAATGCAACTGTAAGCAGTGTCAGAATTTTGGTCGTAATGCTCGTTTTCATATGTACACCCTTTTATAAGTAACGATACAAAAGTCCATTACACAGCGCTTTTGAAACAATAAAACGAAGTCATTAACCCTACCTTAAAAAGCCAATAACGGTCTGTTAGTAAGCTGGTAACAACCCCTTAAAAAGGCAGTAACAAACGCTTTACTATTCATTAACAAACCGTTTACGATCCTACATTATGGATACGCAAGGTTCAATATTGAAAAACGTCTTTAACAATACTATCAGCCAGGCATATGCAATATATTGGGATGCCTGGCTGAAGACTACGGCATTAATTCCGGGAGTAGAATAATGCCGTTTATGTTTATATACTATTTATTGGCTGCTTCTGCTTTCTTCTTTTTATTCTTTGCAACCAGCTTTGCCCCGTAGCCAACGCCCGCTACAACCAGCATGCTTAAACCACCATCTATAGGTACGCATGCTCCGCCACCATCATTAACACTACCACCAAAACCAGGACCCGCTGCCATTGCTATCATTGGCAAAAAAGAAAGCAGGGTGATGGTTGCGAACATTAATAATTTGCTTGTGTTTTTCATGTTTAAGCTTTTTCTGTTTTATGAATATTTTATTTAGTTATTAAAAAGGTTTATTGCTTTGCAAGCCTTTTGGTTACACTGAAATCACCGCACTTAAGTGTCACCATATAAATACCACTTGCAAGGGTATTTAATGACAGGTTCACCTTGCCACTCTGTTGTACACCCAACTGATTTATATATACCTGCTGACCTACAAGATTGGTAATAGTAAGTGTGGTAGTTCCTTTTTGCGGAGCTTCAAAGGTTACTGTAGCATTATCAGTAACAGGGTTAGGGAACATATCTACTTTCATTTCCGTTGTAGCTGATACATTAGCTATGCCTGTTGTACCGCTCATGTTCAGTTCAAACCTGTTATCACCTTGTGATGCTGCATCATTCGTTACCGTAAAGCTGTAGTGCATGCCTTGTTGCAATTGTTGTACCTGGTTCAGATACTTGTCATGCAGGTATATAACACCACCTGTTGGTACAGAATAATCATCAACACGTATTGAATAAGTTTGGTTTACATCTGTAACGATACCTAGTTTTATAACCTGTCCGCTTACGTATGGACGTTGATCGATAGCCAGTTGGTCGTTATCTGCTGAGAAAGTGTAGAAGCTCAGATCAGGGTTGGTCAGTTTGGCACCATCCGCATGGTCGGTACCTGCAAGTGCTTTGTCATTGAACATCAGCAATACCCTATCCCACGATAATGAGTCGTTGTTGCTTAGTATGCGCAGTTGTACTATGTCATTACCCATGCCTGTTGTCTTGAACAGATTGCCTGTAGGCGCTGCAACGGTTTTATCTGTTTCGTGGAATGTAAGGGTGTTGCCTGTATTACTGTTACAAGTGGTAAAGAAAGCACTGTAAGCTGGTAAGATGTATGATATGTTAAATGGCTGTTCCACATACGCGCCTACCAGGCCCTGATTAGGATCCCACACATTGAAGTTAGCACCTATAGAGCTGCCTGTTGTTATCTTGCTCAGGTCTATTGATGATGGATAAGGATTGGCTATAAAATTGAAACCAACATTATTGTTCACACCAAGTGTTACGGTCTGGTCGCACTCATTAATAGTGCTGTGCATTTTTATGGTTATTGCATCTGGTACGCAAACACCGCATCCCAGTCCCTGGCCTTTGCTGCCACGCATAAACAACCTGATCCCTTCAAATGCATTCCATGCATTAGCACCAACACCATTGGTACTTGTAAATGGTATCCAACCGGTGCTGTCATCTACTGTAGATCCGTTACCGGTAAGTGTATTGTACCAGAAGGCTGAAGGATTGTCGGTAACTGTTGTTGTAAATCCATTAGCAGCACCACCCTGGCCTGTTATATCCACTGTGTATTCCAGTTGGCTTAGCGGTATTGACGTGCTGAATGGATGACCCAGGAAACGGAACGCCCTGCGGCCGCCATGTATAAATTTATCGCAGATCACATCACCTACTATGTATGTATTACATACACCAGGATGAGTAAGTATCGATGCTGTTACTGTTGAGTCTGACAAAAGTTCCAGCTCACCATTAATGGTCAGTACACCGTTTGTTGGTGTGTAGGTATCCCCTATGTGCAGCGTATCACCTGCATTGATGATGCCACCACAACTGTTGTTCAATTCAAAATTGTCTATACGCCCACTGCCATATATAATATGGCAGATGCTGTCCACCATAGTAACTTTACCGCAACCAAGTATAGAACCGTCAATAGTTAGGTCGTTATTTACAGTAAGGGTATTAGAACAGCAGATATTTACTGTAGCATCTACACCTACCATCATCTTATAAGCACTTGCAGGAGCTGAACAAATACTTGGCTGGCATGGCGTATTTGAAGGGATATATACACTCACCGTTCCTGTAGGTACGAATCCGGCATCCCAATTGGATGCATTGTTCCAGTCATTATTAGCGCCGCATGTCCATGTAATGAATGGCTTCACCGTTACAATAATGCTGCGTGCTGCAGACGGGCTGGCACAAGCGCTGGTGGTAGCAGTCACACTTAAGATACCACTGGTAGCTTCAGCATTAAAATTCAAGATAATACTATTACCACTACCGCTTATAGTTGCATCGGTACCGCTGTAAGACCAAGTGTAAGTAGTGCCTGGTATGTTAGGCACAGTGTATATTACGCCGGTTTGACCATCGTAAGTAGTATCTGATGATACAGTGAAAGCACCTGGCTGGGCGGCTGTACCATTTACACTCATAGTTATAGTGTTACTGGTAGCAGTGTTTGTAGTAGCACAAGCCATATTGGTGGTGAGTACACAAGCAATGGCATCGTTATTATTTAAAGAAGCATCTGTGTAAGTACTGCCGGTAGCGCCAGTTACAGCACTGCCATTCTTTGTCCACTGGTATGTGGGCGATGAACCGCCATTAGTTGGCGTAGCAGTAAAAGTAATTGCAGTACCTGCACAAGTATTTGAATTACCAGATATAGATACCGATGGCATGACAACGGGTGTTATTGTCTCTGTGATCGTATTGCTGTTAGCAGTGTTTGTAGTAACACAAGTTGCAGTGCTGGTCATTACCACAGCTACCTGGTCGTTATTATTAAGTGTTGTAGTTGTATAAGTGCTGCCAGTAGCGCCGGTTATGGCACTGCCATTGTTTGTCCACTGGTAAGTTGGCGTACCGCCGTTTGTTGGGGTAGCAGTAAACGTTACGCTGGAACCTGAACATGTTGTTGCCCCCTGGTTTGACATGATAGATACTGATGGTGTAACATTTGGTGTCACGGTCTCATTAATCGCATTACTGTTAACAGTATTAATTGTAGCACAAGCAGCAGTGCTGGTCATTACTACACTTATCACATCGTTAGTGCTCAGGTTATTAGTTGCATATGTAACGCCAGTAGCACCGCTGATAGGGCTGTTGTTCTTCTGCCATTGGTAAGTTGGCGTACCACCATTGGTTGGGGTAGCAGTAAACGTTACTGATGTATTGGCACATGAGGTAGCATTACCTGATATAGATACAGCTGGGGTAACACTTGTGGTTACAGTCTCTGTAATGATATTGCTGGTAACCGGATTAGTAGTAGTACACGCAGCCGTGCTGGTCATAACAACACTGATAGCATCATTGGTATTTAAAGCAGCATCAGCATAAGTACGTCTGGTAGCACCACTTATAGGATTATTATTCTTCCACCACTGGTAGGTTGGTGTGCCGCCGTTAGTTGGGGTAGCTGTAAACGTTACGCTGGAACCTGAACATGTTGTAGCGTTACCGGAAATGGAAACTGAAGGCGTTACAGTTGGTGTTACTGTTTCTGTAATGGTATTGCTCGTAACCGGGTTAACAGCAGTGCAAGTTAGTGTGCTGGTCATTACAACACTGATCACATCGTTATTATTCAACGAAGGAGCGGTATAAGTAGTGCCGGTAGCGCCACTGATAGGGCTGCTATTCTTCTGCCACTGGTAAGTTGGTGTACCACCGTTGGTTGGGGTAGCTGTAAATGTTACCGGGGCATTGGCACATGAAGTAGCATTACCTGTTATAGATACAGAAGGTATAACATTTGGCGTTACAGTTTCTGTAATGGTGTTGCTGGTAACCGGGTTAGCGGTAGTGCAAGATGCAGTGCTCGTCATCACAACGCTGATCGCATCATTGGTATTTAAAGATGAAGTTGTATATGTACTGCTGGTAGCACCACTGATAGCGCTCCCGTTCTTCTGCCATTGGTACGTTGGTGTACCACCGTTTGTTGGGGTAGCTGTAAATGTTACCGGAGCATTGGCACATGAAGTAGCATTACCTGTTATAGATACTGAAGGAGTAACATTTGATGTTGGTGTGATGGTAAGACCATTGCTGGTAGCCGTATTTGTTGTTACACAAGATAATGAGCTTGTCATCACAACTTTAATAACATCGCCATTGCTTAAAGATGAAGTTGTATAAGTACTGCCCGTAGCGCCGCTGATTGGGCTACTATTCTTCTGCCATTGGTATGTTGGCGTACCACCGTTAGTGGGTGTAGCAGTAAAGGTTACCGATGCATTGGCACATGGGGTAGCATTGCCTGATATAGATACTGAAGGAGTACCAGTGGGAGTTACTGTGATAGTAGTACCGGCGCTGGTAACAGGGTTTGTTGTAGCGCACGAAGCACTGCTTGTCATTACAACGCTGATCACATCATTGTTGTTAAGGGCTGCATCTGTATAGGTGCTGCCGGTAGCGCCGCTGACAGAGCTGCCGTTCTTCTGCCATTGGTAGGTTGGCGTTGCGCCCCCGTTGGTTGGCACAGCAGTAAATGTTAACGGCGAACCTGAACATGTTGCAGAACTGCCTGTTACAGATACTGTAGGGGTAACATTTGGGGTTACCGTCATAGTAATACCATTGCTGGTAGCAGAGGTGGGAGTAGCACAAGCTGCTGTGCTTGTCATTACTACTGTGATCACATCATTGGTACTAAAACCTGTACCGTTATATGTGCTGCCGGTAGCGCCACTTATAGAGCTGCCGTTCTTCTGCCACTGGTAGGTTGGTGTGCCACCGTTGGTTGGCACAGCTGTAAATGTTACCGATGCATTGGCACACGGAGTAGCGTTACCTGATATAGATACTGAAGGTGTAACATTGGGGGTTACTGTCATAGTAATGCCACTGCTGGTAACCGGATTAGGAGTAGCACACGTAGCGGTGCTTGTCATTGCCACTGTGATCACATCATTAGTACTAAAACCTGTACCGTTATATGTGCTGCCGGTAGCGCCACTTATAGAGCTGCCATTCTTCTTCCACTGATAAGTTGGTGTACCTCCGTTGATTGGCGTAGCCGTAAAGGTTACTGAAGCATTAGCACATGGGGTGGCATTACCTGATATAGATACTGAAGGCGTAACATTGGGGGTTACTGTCATGGTAATGCCATTGCTGGTAACCTGGTTAGGAGTAGCACACGTAGCGGTACTTGTCATCACTACTGTGATCACATCGCTGCTACTGAAACCTGAACCTGTATAAGCACTACCGGTAGCGCCACTTATAGAGCTGCCGTTCTTCTGCCACTGGTAGGTTGGCGTGCCGCCGTTAGTTGGGTGAGCGGTAAATGTTACTGAGGCATTGGCGCATGGAGTAGCATTACCAGTTATTGTTACTGAAGGTGTAACAGTTGGGTTAACAGTCAGTGTAATGCCATTGCTGGTAACCTGGTTAGGAATAGCGCAAGTAGCGGTGCTTGTCATTACTACAGTGATCACATCACTATTACTAAAGCCTGAAGCCGTATAAGTACTGCCGGTAGCGCCACTTATAGGGCTGTTATTTTTCTGCCACTGGTATGTTGGGGTACCGCCATTAGTCGGGGTAGCAGTAAATAATACTGAAGTATTAGCGCAGATAGATGCACCTGCATTAGAACCTGTTATACTTACTGACGGTGTAACAGTCGTTGTAATTGTTTCCGTAATTGTATTACTAGTAGCCGTTGCTGTTGTAGCACAAGCTGCATTGCCCGTCATGATACAGCTAATAGCATCATTATTGACCAAAGATGAAGTTGTATAAGTATTGCTGGTAGCGCCAGATATAGTGGTGCCGTTTTTCTTCCATTGGTATGTTGGCGTAGTACCGCCGTTGGTTGGTGTAGCTGTAAAGGTTACTGATGTGCCTGAACAACTGGATGAAGCGCCTGCAATAACAACTGAAGGTGTTACACTGTTTACAACTGCAGTATAACTGCCAGTTGCAGTTGAAGGAGAAACGCATATTGACGTAGGAGTAAGTGTACAGCTAACTATATCGCCATTGTGCAGGGTTGCATCTGTATAATGTGTGCTGTTGGTACCCACATTGGTACCATTTTTTTTCCATTGGTAGGTAGGTGAAGTGCCTCCGTTTGTAGGGGTAGCTGTAAACACTACAGATGTACCAAAACAAATAGTACCCGTTGGACTGGCTGAAACGGCAACTGATGGAGTAACGTTGGCAGGAACATATATGTTGAGTGTGTTACCTGTATAAGTATAGTTGTTGGAGTAAGGCTCCGAAATGAAACACGTTATTTGATCACCGTTAACCAAACCTGAGAAGGTATAAGTAAAAGTGCCATTACCACCAACTGCATTAGGAGGATTAGACCCGAAGCTACCGCTACTGCCAGTTCCCGTTATTGCCACACCGTTCTTTTTCCATTGGTAATTGACTTGATAAGATGCGTCTATTATGACACCTGTAATTGTTATCGAGCCATTGGCACAAACTGTGTCACGGCTTGCGCTGCCATTAGGCCCTGCTATATTTACATAACACGCATTGGCCGAGACTGAGAGTATCATCGCAATTACGATGAAAACCGGCCGTAGTAACTTTTGAAAATGTAAATGCACAGTGTTCATAAAATGTCTTTTTGGAGGACTGATTTGAACACAAATGTCAATTCATTTTCATCTTAACAGAAAACTTCTATATGCGTTAACTACTAATTTGTAAGCTGTTAACCGGCTATTTAGAAATCATTAACCACCTGCTTAGAAATTGATAACGAGTTATTTGGCAATGTTTAACCAGCAGTTTAAAAATTGTTAACCGATAGCTTACATACCATTAACCGCCAATAAAGATTTGATTAACAATCCTAAAACAAGTTATTAACCAGCATTTAATACATAAATATTCAATTTATTCATAAAACGCTGAAAGGCAGCTATATTCAAATTGAAATATAAAATGAAAGCTATAGGTCAATCATTGCCAGCATTATTATCTTTTATTGTGGAAAATATCTTCGGCAAAGCATATGCCGCATTGAATAGAACAACTTTATGACCATCTTTTTATGGGGCCTTAGGGGAGGCAGTGTAGCAAATAAAATGGTCGACGGAAAATCGGCGCTATAGCATTGCAATTACAAATAATCATTAAAATCCATCAGATATACCCCCAAAGCAAAACGCCCCAGGATTGCTCCTGGGGCGTTTTGCTTTGGGTATTTAAATTGTGGCTATGATACTGTTACGGATACATTTAATTGTTCCAGCGCATGTTCCAGGCTGCCCAGCATTTCAGGAATATCCTCTTTTCTGCAGGTGCCAATACTAAGGCGATACCATGGCGAATCATGTGGCGCACCAAAAGCATAGAATGGTACTACCGCAAGCTTTGCTTTATCCAGCAGGTATTGCGTTACATCAGCTTGTGTAGCCAGCTGTGTATCCCCAGTGGTATTGCCTTTCAGGTCAAATTTTATGGTTAGGTATATGGCAGCTTGCGGGGCTATGGCATCAACCATATATCCTTTTTCTTTCAGTGCTTTAAAACCATTATATATACTCCACAAACGCTCTTCAAGCTCTGCTTTAAAGTGGCTGAGGAATGTTTTAATACCTTCCTTATTTTGAAAGAACTCTGCTACACCAACCTGCTCTGCCATAGGTGCCCAGGCGCCTACGTGGCTCAATAACGACTTCATTTTAGCAATCACATTCGCAGGCCCCAAAGCCCAGCCTATACGCACACCGGTAGCTGCAAATACTTTAGATATACCATCCACAAGAATGCTGTACTCCTTCATAGCAGGGCGTAGCGCTACAGGGTTATGGTGCACCGTAGTACCGTATGTAAGCTTAAAGTACATTTGGTCAAACATCACATACAGCTTCCTTTCTTCTGGCTTCCGGCTTGCATTTTCTGCCAGTACAAGGTCACATATTTTTTCCATCTCTTCCCTGCCCAGTGTTGTCCCGGTAGGGTTTTGCGGGGTACAGAGGCAAAGTAATGTGGCGCCTGCAAGGTGTGGTGCTATATCTTCCGCAGTAGGCATGAAATCATTTTCAGGGCTGGTCTTTATTACACAATGTGTCCCCTCATTTATATGTACGTAGTGGTTGTTGTTCCACGATGGCACGGCATATATCACTTTATCGCCCCTGTCAACAATAGTGCGGAACAATGCATAAATCAGGGGTCTGCCACCACTGGCTATTAATATTTCATTAGGTGCATATTCTATTCCTTCTGCCTCTTTAATAAAATCAGCAACACCTGTACGTAGTTTCAATATACCATCGGCAGGCGGATAGTTGGTACGTTTATCACGGTATGCCTTAACTATGCAGTCTTCCAGATCTTTGGGGATCGGAAAAATATCAGGATTAAAATCACCGATCGTGTAATTATATATCTTCTCCCCACGACTGATACGATTACTAATGTCGTTACCTAAACGTACAATTTCTGATCCTATCAGTGTTTCTGCAAGCTGGCTTAGTTTACTCATTTCCTTATCTTAATATTTATTTTAAAGGTTAAACTGCAAATTTAATTGAAAAAACAAAGATTATTTTTAGATTCATTGACCATCATTGTTAAATAGAGTTATAAAAGTCATTTATTCAGTAGCTAAACATTGATTCACATTAGACAATAATATACTAGACAGACATTATATTATTGTCGATTGGCCAAGATCTATATTGTAGGTATAGGTATTCTGTACCTGTTCTTCATAATTATCAGCCTCCTGTGTTACCGCATCCAATATTCGTTCGCAAATAAATGCACCAACTTGCGTGGTGGTATAGCCATTAGTTGTATTTATATCCTGTGTAGTAACGCCATGCTCCAAAGCTGCTTGCACAGCATTCTTTACATCATTAGCTTCTTCACACATCCCAAAGTGTTGCAGCATCATGGCCACAGACAGTATAGTACCCATAGGGTTGGCAATATTTTTATCGGCAGCCTGCGGGTAAGAGCCATGTATAGGCTCAAACAAAGGCACCTTACTGCCTATAGAGGCCGATGGCAACATGCCCAGCGATCCACAAAGCACACTCGCTTCATCGCTGATGATATCACCAAACATATTTTCAGTAAGTATCACATCAAACTGACCAGGGTTCAGTATCACCTGCATGGCAGCATTGTCCACATACATATAGTCTACCACTACATCAGGATGAATTATTGACAGCTCACGCACTACCTTCCGCCATAGCCTCGATGTTTCAAGTACATTGGCTTTATCTACCAGGGTTAGTTTACCCCGGCGTTTCTGAGCCTCCGCAAATGCGGGCCGCGCTATGCGCAGTATTTCATTTACTGAATAGGCGCATTCGTCTGTGGCAGTATTCCCATCAGCGCTTGTTTCCTTCTTGCCAAAGTAAATGCCCCCGGTAAGTTCCCTATATATTATAAAGTCCACATCCTTAAGCCTGCTGTCTTTAAGCGGCGACAGGTGTGCTATAGAAGGGTATGTGATTACCGGGCGTATATTAATAAATAACTCCAGTGCTTTTCTCAGTTGCAGCAGCCCTTGTTCAGGACGTACTTTTGCCCCAGGGTCATTATCGTACTTAGGGTGCCCAATAGCGCCCAGCAATACTGCATCTCCAGCTAGACATGCAGTTATTGTTTCTTCCGGCAATGGATTACCGGTCTCTTCAATAGCCACACCACCCATCAGGCAATGTTTATAATTAAATGTGTGTCCATATTTCTGCGCTATGGCATCCAGCACAGCTACTCCTTGCCTTGTTACTTCGGGACCAATTCCATCCCCGGCAATTACTGTAATATTCTTTTTCATGTCATTTATAAGGCCTACTGCAAGACCAATGCTTTTTTACGTTCTTCAAAAGCTGTTATTTCATCGCGAATACTCAACAGGTAGTCTATATCGTCAAACCCATTGAGCAAACATGTTTTCTTGTATGGATGGATAGAGAAGTGTTCATGATCACCAGTACCTGCCAGGGTTATTGTTTCCTCCTGCAGGTTCACGATGAGGGTTGTTTCAGGGGCTGCCTCTATTACTGTAAATATTTTTTCTAAAAATGCATCGCTCACCTTCACAGGCAGCAGAAAATTATTAAGGGCATTATTCTGGAAGATGTCTGCAAAAAAACTGCTCACCACAACGTCAAACCCATAGTCCTTCAATGCCCAGGCGGCATGTTCCCTGCTGCTGCCGCAGCCAAAGTTCTTACCTGCCACAAGTATCCTCCCATCATATAACGGGTTGTTCAAAGTAAAGTCGGCTTTCGGCTGCCCCGGGTCATCGTTTTCATACCGCCAGTCGCGAAACAGGTTTTGTCCAAACCCATCACGTGTTGTCGATTTTAAAAACCGTGCGGGTATTATCTGATCCGTGTCTATATTCTGCACGTTCAGTGGCACTGCTGTACTCGTAATTATTTTTATTACCCTGCTGTTCATTCGTTCTTATTAGTTTATATACTCCCTCACATCAGTTATATACCCCGTTATCGCGCTCGCAGCCGCTGTCAGCGGGCTAGCCAGCAACGTACGGGCGCCTGCTCCCTGCCTGCCTTCAAAATTTCTGTTACTGGTCGATATGCAATATTTCCCTGCCGGTATCTTATCATCATTCATAGCCAGGCAAGCACTACAGCCTGGTTGGCGCAGTTTAAAGCCTGCCTCTTCAAATATCTGTTGTATACCTTCTTCAATAGCTTGCTTCTCTACCTGCCTGCTGCCCGGTACTATCCACACTTCCACGTCATCTGCCTTCTTCTTACCTTTTATAAAAGCGGCTACCTGGCGTAGATCTTCAATACGGCTATTGGTACAGCTGCCTATGAATATATAATCTACCTTCTTACCCACCAGTGTCTCGTCTTCATCAAAACCCATGTATGCTAAGGACTGATGATACACCTTACGGCCATTTTCATCCATCCCAGCACTGTTAGGTACTTTGCCTTTTATGCTAATGCCCATCCCCGGGTTGGTACCATACGTGATCATGGGTTGTATATCCTTGGCCAGTATGTATATTTCTTTATCAAAAACGGCGTTCTTATCGCTTTGCAATCGGCGCCATTCTGCAATTTTTTCCGGCCACGCGTCGCGCACAGGTGTATGCTTCCGGCCTTTCATATAAGAAAAGGTTACTTCGTCAGGCGCAATAAGCCCGCCGCGTGCACCCATTTCTATACTCATGTTGCACACCGTCATCCGTGCCTCCATAGACATAGCCCTGATAGTACTGCCCGCAAACTCCACAAAGTGACCAGTAGCACCATTGAACGATATTTTTGAAATGATATGCAGTATCACATCCTTCGCTGTAACGCCCTTTGCCAGCACACCGTCCACATGTATGCGCATCAGCTTGGGCTTATTCTGCAACAAGCATTGGGTAGCCAGTACCATTTCAACCTCGCTGGTGCCTATACCAAACGCTATGGTGCCAAATGCGCCGTGGGTACTGGTATGGCTGTCGCCGCACACTATTGTCATACCAGGTTGCGTGATACCCAGCTCCGGGCCTATTACATGCACAATACCATTGTAAGCATGGCCAAGGCCGTACAGCTCTATGTTGTGCTTTTTGCAATTATCGGTTAGCTGCTGCACCTGTGTTGCTGATAATTTATCGGTTATAGGCAGGTGCTGATTAATGGTAGGAATATTATGGTCGGCAGTGGCTACTACCTGCTGGGGCCGCAATACGCTTACACCCCGGTCTTCAAGCGACTTAAACGCCTGGGGAGAAGTAACTTCGTGTATAAAGTGCGTATCAATATATAAAACATCAGGACCATCAGGTATCGTTTTTACAATGTGTTTTTCCCAAATCTTTTCAAAAAGTGTCTTTCCCATACTATATTACTATATACTGATGTTGTAACTAAATAACTATGCTAAAACTGCTGATGCATTTACGTATGCGTGTGCCAGCTTTTGCAGGTCGGCATCCAGCACTTCTCTTTTTTCATCAGCCACCTGAAGGAAGCGGGTGTATAAAACATCAACATCATCGCGGTTGTAAGTATAGCCCAGCTTCAGCAAACGATATGCGAGTGCCGATCGTCCGCTACGGGCAGTAAGCCTGATGCTGGAGCCCGCTGCCCCCACGTCTTTAGGATCAATGCTCTCATACGTAGCAGCGTCTTTCAGAAACCCATCCTGGTGTATGCCCGATGAGTGCGAAAATGCATTACCACCTACAATAGCCTTATTAGGTTGTACCGGCATACGCATGAGGTCTGATATATAGTTACTGATAGGTGTAAGCTTTGTAGCCTGCACATCTGTATAAAAACTCAGTGACTTATGTTGCCTGATGATAACGGCCACTTCCTCAAGAGAGGTGTTCCCTGCACGCTCTCCTATCCCATTAATGGTACATTCTATCTGGCCCGCGTAATAGAAGCCGTGATAAAGGCAGGTGCTACTACGGTAAATATTCCCGATACCACGGGCTACTGCCTGCCGCATCAGTATGGCGAGAAA
>Ga0207012_1015_pt1 | contig 59781 bp, 38 predicted proteins | sample Alteio_BWMinCont_80_FD_153471 | JGI IMG/M metagenome (GOLD analysis project Ga0207012, IMG submission 153471) | Enriched cells from forest soil in Barre Woods Harvard Forest LTER site, Petersham, Massachusetts, United States -... | ecosystem: Environmental > Terrestrial > Soil > Temperate forest >...
ATTTTACTTCGGCGAATTGATCATCTTTCCAAATAAGGGGAATAACTATCCCTTCGGTGCATGGAGCTTGCACATTCTGCCATTCTTTTAGATCTTTAAGATCAATCACTAAAATCTCTCTTTTTGCTAACTTGCGCACACTTTCTCTTACCTCGTCGATATAATGAGATCCATTAGGTTGGATTTTGTCTTCGACGGCTATTCCGACAAGATGCTCATCCAAATCGATATCGTCCTGAATTCCTATCCAATAGTTTGATATGGCATGCTGGCATTGAAGGGCCTGAAACCTCCAAGGATGAATAGTGGAGATTTTTTCGAATTCAATTCCTCTGTCGAGCATAAGAACATGTTTTCCAAAAGTTTTTTCTGGTTGAAGTGAGGCAAAAGTTTCTTCTCTGAGACGAATTCCCTTTTCTTTGCGAATTTTTCCACTCTTAATAATCTCAAAGAGCGATTTTTCATCAGACGTGGCGTGAAAATAGGTAGGTATTTTGAATCTTTGGTGATCCATAAGTTGTAGTAATTGTCGATCTGTCAAAGGATGATATTTAGGCTCACACACTTTCTGTGCATCTCTTTCGCAATCTCCAAGAGTCGTTGAGAGATAAATTCTATCTGCATATCGTCTAATCATGTCGGGATCATGCCAATATTTATCGATGAAGGCTTGGTAGAGTTTGAGTGAATGTTTGCCAATTTTTTCTATACGTGCAATTTGGCGATCGGCTTCAGCTATGTCCTGGTCTTTATATATAGTGGCTTGATGAACATTCAAAGCGGTCTCTTTAAGCAGTGCTCTTCTCTCTTCAGGGACCCTCATTCCATCTAGAAATTTCGGATCAATTTCACGAATTGATGGGAGAACATCCGCTTTCAGTTCCTTCATTAACGCTTCTGTCTCAGCATTGGGTTTAGCTGGTCCGATGACACGTTTGTAAACGAAAACGCTGGCGGGCTGTTGAAATCGTGGATCATCAGATGCTATCTGGGAAACATCGCTATCGTTACAATAAACCCACCCCTCATTCGTCCGCACGACAGATGTCCAATGGCCATCTTCAGTGCGGTGTTGCAAGGCTCCCACGAGTTCATATTCGATATGATGTGAAGCCACAGCTCCTTGAAAATTCCCTTCAAATAGGGGGGAAGCATCAATTTTTCCATCTTGTATCACGTCTAATGGACGTGGTTTCTGCATGCGGATTACCAGCACATCCTGTGAGGCGCTTGTCAAACTAGATTTTACAGAGGTTTGGGAAATGGGAACAATGCCCACGCCTGGCACGTTTCTCTTAACTTCACGACCTGGTGAAAACTGTTCTCTTTTTAGCTCCGCAGAGCGATTTAAAAGAACTTGGATGGGCTCTTTACCAGGGGATTCGAGCGTTAATATGCGTTTGAGAATGCTATTCGTTTTGGGACTCACGGGCACAAAGTAGCCATCTTTCTTCAGTATATATTCATGGACGGTTGTCTCTTCCAAGCTCATTCCCATCACATCGAGCAGGACATCAAGAACTTCTGCGGCATCGCCTCTCCATTGATCAGAGATATTGCTAAACCCTTCTTGTTGGGGTCTTTCTTGAAGAATTGCGACTCTTAATGCTTCAATGGCATCTTCAAGAGACTTTGGAGTGTGCTGCACGTTTTTCCAGATATCAGCAAAGTGATGCAAGGCGGCTAAGATGCGCTTACGTCCTTGAAATTCCCTTAAAGATTCAGTGAGATGGCGTTGTTCTTTTCCCAATTGTTGGGGTAACATCTCAACAAAATCTGGAATGGCAAATAGTGACTGGACGGCTGCATTCATATAGCTATTCTTGGCATTGGCTATACCATTCACTAGTTCCTTAGAGATGTAATCCTCTGGTGGAGTGATTCTTGCTGGCCTGTAAATCTTCTGATTTCTAAGATCGCGATCTGCCAGTGCCTGCATTTTAGCTTCAACGAAAAGGTCTGAACATTGTCCCTGTTTCTGATCTGGCCATATAGAAGGAATGACAGGCTGACCAAAATGCTTGCGTTCGATCTGTTGCCAATCGAGTAGATTCTCATGAGCGATCACTAGGATATCTATTTTAGTAATATCTTTTAGTTGCTTTTTTATAATATCTACTTGATCTCGTGGCACTGCAATCCCTATGAGATGGTTGAAAAGCGGAATATCATGTTTAAAACCGAAGAGGTAATCTTCTACGTGCAGGCCCTGTTTTGCTGGTATTGCAGCACACTGTGCAACATCATTAAACTCGATATTGCTTCCCAGCATCAGTACATATTCTTCGGGTGAGTGAAATCCCTCAATTTCAGCAGACACATAGACCCCAGTAGGCAAACCTCTTTCTTGAGTCCGAGATGAAATTCGTCCTGATTTCAGGATGTTGAGAAGAGTCTCTTTGTCGGATACTCGATGGAAATATCTGGGCAAATTTCTGCCATGATGGTTAATCAACCCCTTCAATTCGGTTGCAGAAATTGCCTGTACACTACGATCTGAAGTGTCACTTGCATGGGTGCGCTTATAAATATATGGAGCATACCGCTCAATCATTTTGGGATGTTCTTCCCAATATGTGTCAATGAAGGCTTGGTAAAGAGCCGGATATTGACCTTCAAAATTCTCAATGGCAGCAAAATGTGTGTCAGCTTTTTGTATTCTTAGATCTAGCCGCTGTCTTCGGCTCTGTTCGGCCTTTGTTAAGGGGCTCTTATCATCTTCTGCTTCTAATAGGCGTCTGTAGGAATCTCCCTGGGTGATGTCATTCACAAATATACCGTCAGGTTTATAAGGATACACGGGATTCTTCTTAGTCAAGGATGCAGCGCGAAGTTCTTGAAGAAGAAGCTGGGCCTCATGTTCCCTTTCCATTCCTTCGGGTACAACCGTCATCTTGTAAACATTTTCAGATTGGTAGTGTTCTTTTATCTGTTCAAACGTAGAGACGCGCCAAGCACCTCCATTTCCATAAATGGAGAGAAAATAGCGATTTGATAGAACGAGAGCGTAGTGTTCACTTTCAGAGTCCTTGATAGTTCTAAAAGGGTGTGCTTTGCTCTGTGTGAAGCAAACGACATCACCCGGTTTGAACTGATCGATCGCATAATTAGGTGTAAACTCCCATTTTCTCTCCATTGTTCCAACTGGGCATACTCCTAGTTCAGAAGACACATTATATAGTACATTCACGAGATCGGCACAGCACCGCCCTTGTGGTCCGGGATGTTGCATCATCTTCAACAGGCGCCGTTGGATTTGCTCTGGCAAGACGACAAGTTCACGCGAACCATTAGGACTATCTATGACGATCTCTAGTTGGGTGACTTCCTTGGGAATAAGGTCAGGTGTATCTACCCATAGTGGGATGTCCCAGATTATAAGACTCTTGGTTTGTTGCTCGTGATTCCAAAGTACATCGCTCCCTTTTCTCATCTCGAACATCATGGTTGTTGAGTTGTGCAGCTGGGGATGTCCAGCTTCTATAGGGAACACATGACCCGGATAGATCTGCATGCGCACCACGTTAGGTGGTGGGATGTCTCCTATACGGATAGGACTCTTGGGTAAAATTTCGCTACTGATGCTAGTCATCTGCGGATCAATGGCTAGCACATTTGTTGGAATATCGGCAGCCATCGCTTTTACAGCTGAAGTCAGCAATGCAGCAGCAGCTAGCGTCAATCCCTTTTTGGAGAGCAAGGTCTTGTCACCACTTTCGCTAGCTCGACTACTCGATCCTGTCGAGGTCCCGGGAGTATCGTCTCCATCGTCCTTCTCTGGAGCTTGTGAAGCCTTTAACTTCACGCGTTCAATGATCCATATTTTATCGAATTCGGTCAAGCGAACCGCTGGCTGTCCATTTTCAATGTTACCACTTAGATAAGCAATCTCAGTTCCCTTAGGAATACTTATAATGGTTGCAACGGATTTCGCTTCCGTTGTACATGTCGATGGAAGCTTGCCATTATAAGGATAAAACCACGCTGAGAGCTTTATACCATCGCCATAATGGATTAGCTTGAGTTCTTTGTTCAGTGGACCATTATGTTCTGTAGTAGGACCGGTAAATCTGCCCAAGACCTTTTCAAAATCAAGAGGGAATTTGTGTCGTTTGGTCGGTGCGGGGGCTACTTCTCTTTGCTTTTCTTGCGTTCTTACAGGCAAGACAGGACCCCTAGAATCCTGAGCAAGCGGCTGTTGTATTTCCATTCCGATAGGAGGCTCAATAGTAAGGCCTGCTAAAGGCGTTGTTACAGCTGCAGCGGCAACAGTTCTGGTTTCAATAGGAGCAACAGAGATACTGGGCGGAACTTTTGCTGAAACTTGACTTGCAAAATCATCTAGAGTGGATAGAGGAATTTCATAAATAGGAAGTCTCCGATTAGTAAAGCCAAACCAATCGAATGATAAATGGCGATAAAGTTTATGCAAAATGAAGTGTTGTTTTGAATTATATGGGAATCGGTTATTGATTGCTTCATCGAGTAAGTCATGTCCTGCGGGATCGGGATCGAATTGCAAGAATAATTTCGTGGCATGAGCCTTCGATGCTTCAGTGACTAATCTATCAATCACATCATTTAAACGTTCGATAGGGTTAAGATGATTAAAGAAAGCAATCATGATGCCATATTTATCAGATGCGATGCTCACTTCAGCAAATTGATCCGCTCCAAATTCGATATTTATATGTTGAAGAGATTCAGGGGTTGGATGATAAACCCCTGTTCCTAGGTTAGTTGCTGAAGCAACTTTTCGCTGAGGAGGAAGTGCCTCACGCCATTGAGGAAGTGGAGGCAGAGGGGAAAATTCCTCATGCCATTCTGGAGGAGCTGGAAGCCGTCTCCGGTCATGAGTCTCTATTTTCCTAAGGGTCTCCATTATACCACACTCAGGCTTAAACATATAAAGTTTCTTTTCCTTTATTACTGCTGGTGGTCGATCTGCTTTCCGTGTCCCCTCTGTGATTTCTTTCCGTATGGGTCGCTGAGGTGTTGGTAGATCTCGCGTAGGTGAGCTGGGTTGTGAGTTAGGTGTTGGAGCTTTAGAGCGGAACATCTCTGCAATACCCAAGACTGCAAGAGTTGTTAGTCCACCTCCAACAGCCCATCTCAGTTTTTCTTTCGGTTCTTCCATGCTTGGTGTTTTTACTGCGGTCTGGTCGCTGTAAAGAGAGCGAGAGGGGGGTGGCAAGTAACGAGTGGGAGGTGGTATGTGATAGGCCGCTTCTGTGGAAGATGGACTCCCAGCTAAAGCTGCTAATAATAATGCTTCCTTAACTCCAAATGATTTTTTGTCATTGCCTTGTTTGCTTGTCGATTTTTCTTCGGTTCTTATGAGTTGTTGTATTTCAGAGATGATCTGGAGTGCAATAGTACGTTCTGGTTCATCTAGACCATCTACATAATCGGGTAACCGATTCAATTTATTAGCAATATCAAAATAGGTCTCAGCTGGTGTGACAGTTAATTCATTTTCCAATGGGCCTCTTGAAACCATCCCTTGTTTGACGTCATTTTTCAATACGGCAATCTCATTTGAGGTAAATCCATTTTCGATTGCCATTCTTTCGACTTGATCATCCAGATTGCCTAGCTCTTTCATATTCCAGCTGTAGGGTCTGAAGTAATTATCATATGTGGTACAAATCGTTTCTGGGTAATCTGTAAATATTTGATCTGGTGACTCCTCAGACCAATAAATATCGGTTGGCAATGATGTCCTTCCAAATCCATATGAGGGTGCCCCAGGATTTTCCTTGAATGGCTTTGTGATTTTGGAGAATTCAGACATCTTAAAAGGAGGGAGAGGTGAATTGGTCTGTCTATTTAAGACATCAATCCATCTATTCATTCGTTTAAGAAGAACCGTTTCAAACATGTTGAGATGTGAATCGACTATCGCACTATCAACTCGTGCTTCTTTCTTTTGACGATATTCGCTCGAAGCTGTATCTAGTCCTCTCAGCACTTTGCCAAGTTGAACACAAGCCTGACGACAGTGATCAAAGAGGAGTGCTCGGTCTTTATTTTGAGAAGAAGGAGCTCCAACTTCTTTGAACATTTGTCCAAGTGATTTTCCAGGTGTAACAACGGGTTTAATGAGAAAGAAATATTCGGTACCAGCTTCTAGATATTTACCTATCGCAATAGGCGATGAATAGGCAAGATGATCATTAGTTGAAGTAATTAATCCATCTATTTTATCTATATAGTCCACAAAATTTACAGATGAAGAAGAAATCTCACAAGTATATGCTTGTCCCTCATGGATGATCTGTGGTGCCAATGCGGATGAACGACCACTTTTATAGTCTTTTGCAGCTTTTACGATCTGTTGGATTCTTTGAGGAAAATCATTCAATGAGGGGATATTGTGTTCAATGTCTTTGGTGAAACTTGGAAATCTCGGCCCATCATTATCATAAATCTCTGATTGTGAAATGACATATTGATGGGAATTGACTACCTTTATAGAGTTTTCTGCATACCGAGTTCTCAAGATCTCGGGACTTGTAGTGATTGAATTATTTCGGTCAAACATTCCTGATTCATCGACTTTGACAGGGATCGTAAATGTCGAGTATTCTCTGCTATCAACCCCGTCAGGGTGTCCGATAAACACTGAAGTAGGCGCTCCACAGAGTGCAATCATCAAGCGTTCTAATTTTCCATTCGCAAAGCGTGCCGTGAATTCTATGGATTGTGCTCCGTTTGCGTGACCAACTTCCAGTAAATTCAAAAGGGCTTCCTTCCAAGATGGAATGAGTCCATCAGCGAATTCAATATAGTGGACGTATACGCTCAGAGCTGTGTTCCCATCTGCTTTGGTTATCAACTCCACCCAGCCTTCAAGCTTATTTTTTCTGCTATCACCTTCCTTGTACTCGACAGAAAAAGCTACAGGATCAATTCCAAAATGTTCCGGCCCTAAATGTTGTCTTTCTCCCATTGGAATAGATGGTACAGATACAGACCTAGAACCACTGGTTCTTAGCAATTGTTCATGTCGCGTTTGTTCAGATTCCAGCTCATCGATTACTTTTCTGACTGGACCGATTTGTTCTCCTGGCGGAGGGGCTGGAGGAATATGCTGCGCATCCGGGAAGCTACGCATAATTGCGCTAGACCCTTCAATGAGTTCATTGACTTCGTTAACCATTGCAATTATTGCATTGATATCGACTTCACCCTCTTCTCGTTCGTAGTTTTTTTGGATTAAATTTGCAATGGCTTCTATAGAATTACAGACCTCAAGGAATTCAACTGCAGGTTTTGGGATGATCTCTGAAGGAAAATGAGTGTAATAACCAGCATCAAATGATTTGGACAATTTGGCTGTGAATTCCTTGTTGAGTCCCAAATAGTTAATAGACTGTAAGAGTGAATAGTACTCCTTAAGTACGGGGTGAAATTGATCGAAATCAATATCAGCAGTATCGATAAATGCAATTTTTCCATTATCAGCTAGTATCCAATTTGTGGGACCCACATCCCCCAAAATGCCGGAATAAGGCCCTGGATTTTTTCTGTAAGCATTTTTGAGTGTGCTTAGCTTATCTGTTTTGATAGGAGGGATTTTAGAACCACCTTGAGATTTTAACCAAAATTTCGCCTCATCTATTTCGATTAGATTGTCTTCAAGAGATCCAATTGGTATTTCAGCCCAAGCCAAACCACCAGTCGATTTTGGAATAGTTTGTGATTTAAGCATTAAATTCTTATGTAACTTGCCTAAATTCTCTCCTATTAGCTGACAAGCAGTGTCTAGAGATTGAACGATCGTTTGTTTCTTGATCCCGTCTGCTTTGTAAAAACTACTCGCCAACTCTTCTAGAGTTTTACCAACTACAGAAGATTTTACAATAAAATGGATTCTATTTGCTTCTCCAAGAGCTCCAGGAACTTGCATTTCCATGCTTTCTAAATTGAATTTTTGAATGTACTTGTTCAAAGAATTTAACCCAGATAGTTCACTTAGAATTTCATCCTTGCTTGTACTCCCCTTTACAATCCATTCTTGTCCAGATGAATCCTTAACCTGTGCCACGCATCTCTCTCCTGTGGGTTCGAAATAGCGTCCATCCGCATTTCTAACATTAAACAGGTTATGAGCAATTTCTCGATATGGAGCTGGTAACGATTCAATTGGAAGGAATGAGGGTTCGATTTCTCTATCATTAGGTTGTGAAGTCATCAATGATCTGAGTTCTTTATATAGCACTTGAATATGCTGTGCGACAGTCAGACGATTGATTTCTTTATCTTGGGAATTTTCGAGCTCATACACTAGGGATCGTATGGCAATTGTTCTCGAGTAAATTTCATAAAAATCGCGAGAGGGCGAACGCGTGGTATCTGAAATAAATCCTTGGGCAAGGGCCCTTTTCATCAATGCGATTTGAGGTGAAGAAAGACCAAGTATAGCCCCCTCGACATCGATACGTTCCATCAGGTCATAAAATTCCATTTCAGCCAAAAGCCCAGGGGCTCCTGTGGAGTCGATTGATTGGAGTGTATATTCTGAGTCAATAACTACCATCCGTTCGGGCTGTGCAGGAGAGAAAACAAACTGCTCCAATCCAATATCATCTAATCCAATCACCAAGTGGGGAGGGGCGCTGCGGAAACGTTCTATCAGCGGACGAAGTGCTTCTTTAGATTTGAGTATACGGTTTTCTTGATTGGCAAAGATCAAGTCAAAACTAATTTCTATATACCTTATCAATTCCTCTACTTTCTTTGCTGCCATTTCTTTCTGTCTTGCTGGATTGACAGGTGTGGCTGGGGTATAAAGTCCTAATTCTCTAAATCCCATTCCTAGGAGTTCACAGGCCCGAACAGTCATTTCCTGCATGATGGGGAAGTTAGGATCTTTAGGTTGGAGTGCTCCAAGGAAGGAGAACAGTTCATTAATGGTATGTCCAGGAATGAATTCGGTCACAATAAAGGATCGATCATGAAATCCATCTTCAAACTGAGCTGCAGCGACTATTTTAGGTGCTTGTAATGTGTTAAATGGAGGGGATTCGAGCAACTGTTGAGTGAAAATCGTGGAAGCCAATGTTTCGGGCAAAAAGGATTTGTACATGTAAGAGCGACCATCTATGGTCACTTTGGCTACCGTTTGAATATCTGAATTCTTATAGAAGTATGCAGATGGCTCCGATGCTGGAAAACGTCGTGCTTGCTGTACCATTGCATGAACCTGCTGGCCGATTCTTGGGGCATCCTCGAGTGATGGAAGTGCCATGGAATAACGTTCGTAATAACTTGAAATAGCTGAAAGAGCTGATTGTCCTTTATCTGCCTTAGCCAGAACTTCCTTCATTTCATCCATAAATGGCATCAAAGAAGGTTCCTGATATTTGAGGTATAGTGGCGCAGAGGAAATTTGGCGACCATCTCGATAAGCACGGTCCCTAGGTGATACCAGATGCAAGAAATCGGGCGTCGAGGATTCCCTGCGGCGCCGCGGCAGCGATAGATCTTTAGGATGCGGTAACTTAACACTGCTTTCGGTATCTCGACTTGTCGGATATGTAGTAACTTCAGCTTGGAGAAGCTCAGATATTTCACGGTGTAATGATTTTATATGTGCAATATCAAAAGACCCCGAATGCAATTCGTTATATAAAGATAGAACCTTTGAATTAATATGAAGTACTTTTGCCGTATTTTCAGAGAATGGAGGCTCTTCAAATTCAGAGTTATATCCTTCAACGGTAGCAGCCTTCAGATCTTCAATGATTTTCCAGGAGAGATTTGCTTGTAGTCCATCTGTTTCTATAAAGCGAAGAAATGCATGTAGCTCCTTGAAACAGAGAATCAATGGGGCTTTCATTTGATTCATATATTGGGTAACCTGTTCGACATCAACAGCACCCACTTGAGCATTTACTTCAGCGGATGGGTTGGGCAAATAGGTAAATTGTTCAAGTGAGATGTCTCTAAATCCGAAAGTAAGTCTTTCTGGTTGTCGTAGAAATTCTTGAAGCGCCCTTTCGAATTCATTTCCCAGGGTGATAGGTTTTAAATGCAGACTTTTAAGACGATATGATTTTTCGTGAATGTAGCGATTTAGGCTTTCTACACTACTACGAATGTTTTTGACATAATCTTGTGTTTGTTGATTTCTTATTGCGAGAGATTCTGATTCAGGCATTTGATGGTCTGACAGTTCGGCCTTTGACTGAAATTCTGCTAGAGCCCTTCCAAGTTGTTTAAAACCTTTTCTGCAATCATCTAATAATTTTATTTTTTTATCTGATGTTGCAGAAGAAATAGCAGTTATCCATTCGCTATAAGTTTTTCCAGGAATATATTCTTTTATTGTGAAGAAATTTAAGTCGCTGTTCTCGGATGTACCTATGTAATAGATTTCTGGAACTCTAAAAATATTTAAATCAAGAGAGTTCATAAAGTCAGTTGAATATGCTTCGTTGAGAGGATCAGTGGCATAACGAGAACTTTTAAAAATTACATGATCACCCTTCCCCACACGAACTTTTGCAACGACCTTGCCACTATCATTATTCTTTTTGTAGAAATGAAGATCGTGATAATTAGATGGATTGGATGGTACTGATTGCAAACTCTTAACACGATTAAATATCTCTTGTGCTGATGGAGGTAATTCTTTTAAGTGTGGAAGAGATCGTAAGGGTTTAATTGAATCGATAAGATCCCTTACAGGGGCTATTGGCATACTTTGTAGGTCGCGGTCAATCGATTCAATGACTTTGTCCACAATTGGATTTGAAGTCTTGGCAGGTCGGTTAAATTTGGAGTGTGGTGACTTGTCACCGCGCTCCAAATTTTTCGGTGTGACTAAGAAATAGGTGTTATTAGATAGTCCTAAGGCAGGTTGGAGGCGTGCTGGGGCAACGTTGGTTGAGAGCCGTTCAAATTCTCTGAGCAGATCCAAATAATCTCGACTGAAGGTGACGTTCCAAGACTGATTGGTTACGGTATGTAGGTTACTCCCAAGGGCAGGCTTTGATTGACTGATTGCTTCTCTTACAATAGCCTGAGTCGGAATAGGAAGGTTTTCAAGAAGAGGAATCGCCTGTTGCATCGATTGTTCTAGCTGCGTGATCAGAGGATTTCCTGCGTAATGTTGCCTGTATTTTGCAAGGGTCTCTGTAATTCTCGACAAAGAAACACCCATATTACCTGCCACCCCGGGCAAACCCGTGTATAAATTGCGGAAGGTCGGAACAGCAGGGGCGGGAAGCATTGGATATTGGCTAACGCGACTGGTCAATGGTTGTGTAGATAGAGGAGCTGGAAATACTTTGGAAGGAGGGATATACTCAATCACTTTTGCTGTACTAGGCGGTGTTGTGTGACTAGGCTTAGGCGCTGGCCCCTCAAGCAGCATTGGCTTAGGAGTGACATCTTTGGGAGGTCCTTTTAATATTTGGCCAACTCTATATAGTCCTCGGCCAATTTTGGGGAGTTTGGACACAGCAAACGCTTGAAATGGAAGCGTGGCAGCATCTCCCAGATTGTCATAGGAGCGCAAAGTGCGTTCGGCAGGGATTCCCAACACTTCTTGGTTGTATTGCACATGAGAGTCTTTGTGTTCTTTCCAAGTCTGTTTCATGGATTCTGCCACAGCAGCCCTCTTCTTATCAAGAGTGGCCAATCCGCTCGACATATGACCTTTTACTGTACGGTAGGCTTGGACAACGTCATCGGGGAGCTGGTCTTTGACAAATTGTTTGATTCCTTTTCCTGCATCATTAAGACTTTGCTTAAATTCCTTTTCTTCTTGAATTACTCTAGCTTGCCCTTTTAGATGCCCTCCATACCATTTCTCTACGCGTTTGGCAGCAGCATCAACAATAGGGCTATCCTTCCGAGCGTTATCGACTTTCTCGAGAACGGATGCCTTCAGTTTTTCTCCCTTCACCTCTACCCATCTATTGCCATCACCTATTGCATCACAACCTGCAAGTATTAGCGTATCCCAAGCTCCTGAAAGCTCTCTACTATACCAAGCAGCGAAATCAACGATTTCCATTTTTGCTAATTCAATTTCTCTCTCTATTTTTAGAATGGGTAATTTATCGATGAGGGCAACATGTTCATCGGCCTGTTGTGGCGGATTAGCCTCCCGTTCAGGAAGTTGCTTTTCAAGTTTAGGAGATTTCTCTACCTTCTTCTCTGGAGCTTTCTCTTTTGTAGGGGCAGCTAGTGGAATGTATTCGACCACTCGCGGTTTAGGAGGCTCTGTGAGTTTAGGAGGGGGAGCGAACAATCCTTTTACTTCGCGGGCCTCTTGAGCTAGTTCTTTGCTGTTAATCCAGATAATGGGGGCCGCAACATGCAACTTATTAGGACGACTCATGGACTGCATCTGATTGGGGTCAACGTTGACGCCATACTGATCTCCATTGCCTCCAGCAATGGTCGCACGCGTCGTTCCAGTTTGCTTTTGAGATCGGACGTCAAAAGCTCCGAATTCCATTATCCCTTCTTTCTTTCCTCCCATTTGATCGGCAATGGCTTTTATGTCGAGCTGGACAGAAAAAGATGAACTCTTAAAGAAGTCGTGAAGATCGGTAGCATCAACCCGTTTCGCATTGACTTTAAGTCCTTGTGTAGCTCCTCCGATGAGTGTGACATGTTCAGAGTCGAGAGAACCTCTTGAACGAGCAAATAGACCTGATACCTCTGAGGCTTGCGCGGAAGAAGCGCGACTTGCTGCAAATGCAACCTGACCATTAGTTGCTACAGATACACTATGACTTGAGGATTGGTGCCTATCCTGCAAGCTTTCAATAAGCGTTTCAGGAGCTTTGGCATGGATGGTGTTTCCTGCGATCTGAGCACCAGAGAGTACTAACCGTTTTTTTGCAACAGTGGATACATGTCTACCTGCATGAGCATGAGTATTTAGATGTCGTGTGCCTGAACTTTGAAATTCTGCTTGATCAATACCAACAAATGGTACCCCGTTATCTAGGCCAATCGTAAATCCTCCACTCGATCCTGATTGGTCATAGGTGTTTTCTTCAGCACGGAATTCCAAAAGATCGCCACTCACAAGAAAATCCCTTTTGGCTTCCATCTGTACGCCTCGATAACTCTGCTTGTCTCCTTCTAAAATAAGATCTTCTTCAGCATACATGCGGGTAGGGTGCAACTCTGACCAGGAATTTTCGCTTTCAGTAGCACCCAAGCGCACAGAAAAGGTGAGCCCTTCCCTTTTCTTGTTACCTTGTTGGTTGCGGGTGGTTGAGACCATTTTTTTCCAAATGGCAATTGATGCTCTGATTATATGATTGACATAATCGACACCATCACGTGATTTAGCCAGGGCTACAATTCTCGCAGCGACGGGGTCTTCGTTTAGCAAAGCTTCTACTACCTCGCGAGCCGAGCCTCCACTACAAAGAGCCTTGATGACATTTGAGCCAAGGAAATTCACTCCGATTCCCCATCCTTCTGCGGAGATGTTTTTGAGAATTCGGTGTGCATTCATATCGATGAGAGGCGCCTTAGTGCGGATACTCCTACCACTCGCTATTTGGAGACCTTCACCTCGCATTTGTCCCTGCGCCTCCAGAAAAACTCCTCCGCCTCCTATCGCGGTAGGCAAGCTCGTCTGTGAAACAGTGTATTTTGTCACTCCTGTATCCACAGAAACTGGTGTCCACGTAGTCTTGCGATCCCTGTTTGTTGCAGTGACGCTCCATGCTTTAAAGATGAGATCAGCAGCTGAATGAACACTTACCATGCCTGTATCTGCAATGACCTGTCCTCCAACTTCGCAGTTTCCATGTGTCGTCACAATTCTGACATTTCCAGCCATACTGCGAACACGCGGATCCGACATGACAATCTCGTAGCGTACTTTGCTGTGTCCAAATGTTGTCATCAATTCAGCGAGATTAATACTGAATACTGGTCTTTGTTCAAAACGTCCTGCTTGAAGTAAAATATTTCCCCAAGCTGCAAAAGAACTTCCATAGTTCGCTAACAGGTCTTCGATTTCGGCTGTGAGTTCGCCTCCCGAATAATTGAGAGCTCCCTGATGCGTCGTAGTCTGAGCAAAGCACTGTTTCTTTTGCCATGGTGTTAACGTACTTGTACCAAATGTTTTCAATCCTCTCATAAGTACAACATCATTTAGCATGTTCTTGGCCATCACACGCCAGAAATCCCCACCTCCCAGATTGCCACCATGGTTGTGCACATAATCAGCAAACACACACATAATGCGAGCAAATACTTCGCCACCGGGCTGCATATTATCTGTCGTAAAATGTTGTACCTTATCCTTTTTGAACCAGCTTCGCTGTGACCGTCCTGGTTGATCCTTGTGAGACACTCGCTTGCTAATATATAGATTACGTACCTTCATCATCATTTCATCGAAAGTAACAAATCCGTTGATGCGTGCATCACCGGTCACATGCCATAACATCTTGCCACCTTGCATGTCGCCACCGGGACGGAATGCAATATTTTCTGCTCCTTCCACTCTTGGGATGGGCGGTAGAGCTGCTGGGGTGTCTCCATGTTCAGAGAAGTTGCCGACTTCAAGTCCGCCTATCTGGCCTGACGTACATTTCGCATAAAAGACCCCCTGATTATGCAGTTTGCCTTTGAGATCGAGATCTAAGGTACCGCTAACTTGGAAATTACCCGTAGCATCTCCAACGATGCGATAGTGTGTGGTAAAATGACTGGTGCTACTTGTTAATGTTCTGGTTTTAAAGGCAAACGTTTCCCATGCATAGACGTGGAAACGATTGAGAATTTAGAGGGTATTTCCCTTCAAATGCATGTTGCCATTAACGAGGAAATTGCTTCCATCGACCACAGCGCTTAAAAGGGCTGTTAGATCTAGATCCCCATCATGACGGAAATTAGATTGTTTGACATCATAGGGATTTGGACTGTTTCGTGCTCGGTCGCCAAGAAACCAAAATCCTCTTCTTTCCACGGGTGATTGATGGACATCAGGTGACAAAATAAAGTGATCAACATGAATGCGTGAGTTACCTACGACATGCGTATCGCTTGCAAGGCTTTTTACGGCATGGGCTTGCCAATTCACACCCCGACCAAACAGGGTCTTTACGTGGTCAAAAATAATATTTTCTGGAGTAATGATTTGCGTAAATCTCTCAACATGGACATCGCGATTGAAGACCACATCTTTTTTAGCAGCCACAGATAGATCAGCCCTTGTATGGAAGCGTGTATTAAAATTGACTCCACCATGACGACTCTCCAAAATTAATGTTTGTGTACCATGTAGTGGACGATTCACTGCAATAGAGCTGTCGCTAGCGAGGTGCAACACCGGTGCACTTGCTACCCCGGGATCTTGATAGTTCTTCTGATCGATGGATAGTAGGTGACCCGCATGGACCTGCCCACTATTGTAAAATTCACTTCCTTGAAGTTTGCCTGTATCATGGATCTTCATTTGATCGGTGTTGCTCACATAGTGGGCAGCTGTTGCCTCAATGCGATTCACTTCTGTGGGTCCATTGAAGGAGGTATGGCCAGTTTGTGCAGTCGTTTTTAATACACCTACCCTTGTTTCCGCGTTGAACTCAACGTTTGCTCCAGCGGCTAGGGTGCTTTCATTTGCATGGTGGGGCGCGGTCGTTACCACATCACCTCGATGAGCAACGGCTGTGAATTTTCTGGCTGTTGTTGGACCATGCATTTCGACATCTGTTGCGGCTGTAAGAGCAACTTGATTTCCACTGACAGGTGCCCTTGTTACAACTGAACCATGTGTTCCTTGTATCGATACTGTAGATGCTTGAGTGACTTGATTGATGGTGGTGGATGATGCTTTAACTGAATATAGGCCGCCCAATTGAACGAATGCATTTTGGACGTAATCCCATAAGCTATTTACAACGGCACTGCCTGTTCCTTGCATGCGACTTTGAAAATTGCTTAACATCTCGTCTACATTAAAGGTAGATATTCCATCAGTGAGGTGCAAAGTGGCACCGTTGTAAATATATCTGCGAACATTTGCCTGTTGTCTAGCTACAATTATTCCATGGGAGGTGTCGAAGTTTTTTGCAGCCACTTCATGAATAGGAGCAATTGATTTGGCATAAGTGTGGTTAATGGAGTTTCCTGCCGTTCGCTCAATCATGACACCTGAATGTGTTTCCGAGTAAGGAATATGCAAATCTCCATTGGGTGTGCTTTGTTCGACAGTACCGTGTTGGGCGACAACTAGGCTATGTACGCCAGAAATGCCTTGGGCACCTCTTTGAATAATGGAACTTGCCCACATCTTAGCGAAATTGGTATTGAGATAACCACCATCCGCTTGCAGTGTGGCTGCCACTTGAAGGATACCCTGCTTGAGATCTAGATAACTCCGAGATGAAAAAGTGGCATTTCCTGTTACTTCAGCATAGATCTCATGCGCCGAGATGGCTGCAGCTGAAGCTGAGAGCGACCCTCCAGACTTCAGGTAAGCTTGTATGAGAGAAGTGATTCCTTGTGCAGCAAAGGCAATATCGCGACTCACTTGCACCTGAATCCTATCTGCATAGATTGCCTGTCCAGAGGAAAGATATAGAGTTTCTCCAGTCACTTGAAGGCAACGAACTAGAATATCCCCCACACTATATCCATGAAGCGCACCTTCTATCAAGGACTGTATGAGGTCGATGCCACGCGCGCCACTATTGATAGTAAACCTTCCTCTCAGATGCGAGTTAGGCAGTGCAACTTCTAAAGACGCGGTCACATTCATCGAATCAACTTGGGCCGCAGTGCCAGGTAGGACGACGCTGGGAGCTTGCATTTGCCACGCCTTTCCAAGGAATCTGTTAGCTTCTCCAGTCACGCGTTCCATGGCTGAGATGGATCCATCTTCAGAGCGATAGGTAGATTTCATCGTAGAATAGATTTTAGCGCGCTGTCTTAGCTTGTGCGCTTCCTGGGTGTGTTCATGTAAAATGAGGTGTCCATCCACTTGGTCGTCAAGATCTTGGGAAGAGGAGCCCCCCTCTACCAATACCATTTGCTCTGCCTTACGAGAGACCTCATCACCTATAGTCGCTGATTTTTTCTCGTAAATGGTGTCGGCTTTCAGGTCTATACGTTGCGCTTGTGTGAGTGAATTTACCTTATTTTGGGTAGAAACATCAATGTCGAGGTGGCCATGTTCAGCAACAGCCGTAGAATCGGTCAGCTGTAGACTTTGACCATGGATATTGAGTTTTTCATCTCCTGAGAGCACGCTCTTGTCAGCATATACACTTGCTTGGATACCTGTTTTTTGTCCTAAAATGGCACTCTGATCTCTCAATCCAACATCGGGAGCAACTAACTCTACAGTAGGACCTGCAATTTGTGAGTGTAGTGCCAGAATAGGGCCTTCAGAGTTAAGGGATATTTCTTTCGTCTCACTTTCTAAAGAGGAATCAACCAGAAGTATCTGCTTGGTATGCCCCTTGAGTGCAGTATGAGCCTTCACACGCGAATCAGTCATGGTAAACAATCCACGCGATCCTGGTTTAAAAAGCACGACTCCTTGATCTGTCTCTAAAGCAAATGTGTGCATATCAAGCGCATCCGCATCGAAAGAGGCTGATTGGGCATGGATATCACCTTTTCTAGCATCGGCTTTTTTGGCCACGACTTTCAATTTACCCCGCAAGTGCAACTTCGAGTCAGACAGAGAAGCTTGCTCTCCTTGCAAAGATAGAGAGGTGCCTTTTCCCCCTACTCTCTCTACCGATACATCTCCCTGATGGGCACGTGCAGTGATATCCCCGGCATAGTGCAACTTCATATCACGGATTGCAACATGTCCTTTTGTGCTCGTTGCTTCTAGAGTGCTAAATAACGGATTATCTCCCGCGACCTCTTCATCTTGGGTGACAGCTAACATTCCACCGGAAATGGTCTGATCATCCACAGAAGTGGTTTTAAAATGACCCAATAGATCCGTGTTCGTGACTGTAAGTGTACTTTGAGAATCTAACTTTCCATCATGGACATGCAGTGTGCTGTCAGTAACAGTGGTGGGTCCTGCGGCACTTGTGACGTCTAGCTCATCCCCTTTTGCATTGAGTGCTCGCAGGTGAGCTTCTTCCGTTTTATGAGACATAGTTCCAAATCGTGCCCTCATGCGATCGATCCACAACTCATTGATGGTTGTTTCGATCGTAGGGGCCGTCCATGTTGCATCTGTAAGGACCGCCCTTTCTCCTACACTACAGGTCAAACTCTCACTTGCATCTGTTTTGACATTATCTTGTCTAAGCGTCTGTAAAGCGGTATTATGGACTGTTTCTGCTGTTTCGTGGAGTGCTTTTGTATCGATGAAAGGGGAAATCCGTGTCACAGCACGCACGTTTGTTGTACCCTGGTTCTCAACAACCCACCCGTCAGATGACAAAATGAATGTTCCTTCAAGTGCTGTGGTGTCATTATCGAGCATGCGTACAGATTCTTTCCCTCTAAGAATGATATTGCCATGCTCGAGTTCATAGCGCATATGTTCTAGTGAAAGACGTTTGGTCGCATCGAATTCGCATCCGTTACGAGAACGGATTATGCTTTTCGAAAGTTCGATATAGCTACCATTGAAGTGTATTTCATTGACGGATTTGGTTTCGAGTTTATCAAAGGTGACTTTTTCAGCATCAAAAGTTGCCTTGCCAGATTTTCCAAGCAAGGTGATACGATTGCCTTTAATTTCCATTTTGGCTTGAAACGAGAGATCTTCAGAGACTGTCAGCTGAGCATCTTTTGCGTGTAGCCATTTCTCTGCATCAGCATGAAAATGCCCTGCTACAACAGTCAAGTCTTCAATACATAAGTCCTTTCGGAGGGAACGGAGCGTCACAGCTCCTTGGGGAACGATGAGCTTGCCTTTTCCAACGTGGACCCAATCCTCGTGCGAAAGCAACATAATCTCAGTCGCCGCCTGGATATCCCCATACATAGACATCGATTGCTGTGTTTCAATGCTGACCTTCCCTCTTGCGGAATAGATCAAGCCATGTTGGTCTTTGAGGATATTAAACGCTTTGGTATTGGCATGGACACCATCAAGGCCGATAATAAGGCCACCGTTATTGCTCCAGTTTCCGTCAGAGGCAGTGAGGAGCCCTCCTGTGTAAAGGAGGCCCTTTTCATTTGTCAACTGATTATGGATAGTGATAGAACTTTTGTGGTCGGTGAGGAAACATCCTTCATCATTGTAAAAAAGATCAAGAGACAAAGTGGAAGAATTGCCCCTGATCGTGCCGAGCTGGTTGTACAGAACGTCGAGCTTGAAATCGAGAGAGCCTTTGCCTGAATTAATAAATCCATGTTCATTGTGGAGGGCACGGTAGATTAATGTTCCAGATGGGTGAGGACTGGAATGACGATTATGGAAAATGATGCCATTCCCTGCTTCGACATGTCCATATTCATTTTTGAACGTAGATCTATAGCTACCAAGCCATTTGATCTTTCCGGCAAGTGAGGCAATTTTTCCTTTTGTATTATCGACTTCGTTGGAGTCGAGTGTCACACGATGACCGGCAGAGATAAGGCTCCCACCTGTGTTGGTCAGGCTTCTTGTCTGGATGTCGACGCTCAGTTGTGAGAGGATCTGGCCTCCCTTATTCGAGACCTTTTGGGCTGCTTTGATGACCACGCCGCCTGTAGCAAAGATCTGACCGCGGTTAACGAATTCTTCGCATTCAATGACCAGGCGACCATTAAAGACCTGATTTTCATTATTGACGATCCGTTTTCCTGTGATGCGAAATTCGCCATGAAGTTGTCCTGGTACTTTCCACGGCTCTTGAATGGAAGTAGCGACTTCTTTCCAGAATGTTTCGGATCGAGGATCAACTTTGGGTGGGGGAGCCTGCGTCCCGCAAGCCTCAAGGATGTGGCGGATGCCTGTCTCAGGATATACACTAATTGTTGTCATAGGTCTCTCAATTTAACGAATCATTTATATCACTAGGCATCAATTGTTTGCAACCGCTTAAGTTAGCGAATCAAGGACGCAACTCAATAAGGAAGATAATGTGTTTATGAGTCCGAACCTGCGACGAATGCGCATCAGATTAACCAGCATTTGATGCCGGCCCTCCGGGCCTCTATATTTTTTTTGTCGACCCAGGATTTCACCCTGGGCTATTACATGAAGGCCCTCCGGGCCATAGCAAAGATATTAATGGCTCAAAAAGGATCGGTATTGAATTAATGGCCCGGAGGGCCTACATGCAATAGCCCAGGGTGAAACCCTGGGGTAATCCAAAATAATATTCAGGCCCGGAGGGCCGATATCGAATTCACGTTAACCTGATGCGCATGCCTCGCAAGTTCGGACTTGGTCAACCGAGTTCCTCGCCATCAGACACACAGGCAGACGATGCGACGGAGGAGCCAAGTCGAATTTTTAATTGTCTTAAAAGCTGCAATATTTCCTGCTGATTTCCCATTGCTGCGAGCTGTTCGGAGGTGTGCTGACGGATCAAATTGGAACGTTCTTGTTCTCTCTTTGTACGGTTTTCTATTAGCTGTTGGTTCTGTAAGTCTTTTGTGGCTTGCAGCTCGGTAATACGTGTCTCCAGAGCGTGCTGACGCTCTTTTTTTTCAACAAGGGTTCCTGCTTTTTCTTGACAACTCGCTTCGACTTGCACTGTATTCTTCTGTACCTCACGAATTGCCTGTTCCAATTCAGACTTTGCCCAAAGTACCGCTTCTAGTTCTTCACGCTCTTTTTGGATAGAGGCCTGCACCTGAAGAATCTGCTCTCCCATTGTGGCAATCTGTTGTTCTAGTTCGGAAATCTGGGCAAGAAGGACCACATGTGCATCCATTTGTTGCTGATTAGCCTGTTGCATAGCCAAAATAGAGCTTTCTACTTTTTCTATGCGTTCCACCGTCAGGGAAATCCCTATACAAGGAGCAATTTTATGATCTATAAAAAAATAGTTTCTGTATTGGGTGAATCTGAGACGGGGAACCGGTACCTCCGAACCATCGGCTATATGGAAGACCATATCTCCTCCAGGTGTCGTTTCTGCTCTGGTAATAAGTGGGCACTGCCGATAGCACACATTTCTTCCTTCCGGAAAGGAGGTTCCATCAGTCAGGTGTTTCAATGTGTAAAACGTTTCTTGAATTGCAAATGCCATTTAAATATTCTCCCTAGGTTGGAGACCTGCAGCTACTTGTTTGAAGTCCTCAATCATTTGTGCATCTGAACGGATCGTAATCAATTTCTGCTCATGCTTTTGAGAAAGTCTTTCTAAAGCATCTGTATGGGCTATTTGTTCTTCGGTGTCTATGTGTTTCAGCATCTCGATCTCTTGTAATAACCGTTGCTCTTTTTCTTCCTGTGCTGAGACCTCTGCATCTACCGGAATGTGATCTGTCTCAATCCTCACCATCACTGACTGGACTGATTTAAGTGCTTGGATGGCAATAGCCAGCCTTTGTTCCAGCTCGGCATTTTCTGCAAGCACTCGCGCTGTCTCTGCTTGTACGTTTGCCAATGCAAGCTGTACTTCTTCCGTCGCCCCACTTTGCGCAGTCGATCGTCTACTTACATCTTGGAATTTTAAATTAGAGCTTTGGTAAACGGCTTGATTATCTGTATAGATTGTCAGGTTTTTGCTATGAAGTCCCTCCGCTTCTCCAAGGATTAGAGCTAGGGGAGCTAGGCATGTTTTCTCGAAATAGGCGTGTAGTTGCGAACAGAACTTACCTGATATCTCTTCTATCTCTGATCCCCAGTAGATATTTGCCTTTCCGGCTTTTTGAGCTGCATTGCTTGAATAGTCACACCACCTCATGCAGGTGATTGCTTCGGTGCCATCTCCATTGGTAATATACCGTCTTTCATTAGGTTTTTCGGGTCGGTACGGGGCATCCCGAGTCGTTGTAATTAGTTTTCTATATTCTCCAGCTACAGCGGTGTAAGTATGTAATTGTCGCATGGTGGGTTGCATGGTTTACTCCTTTGCACTCTCATGAGAATTTCTGCGCGAGCCTATGCGTGAAGGCAATGCTGATGAGTCTGCAGAAGTAAGTCCTTGCCATAGGGCTAGAATTTTAGCAATGTGATCATTTCCCTTAGCGAGAAGTTGATTAGCTTCTCTATCGTGACGCACTTTGCGTTCTGCAATTGCACTTGCCTGATCTTGCTGTTTCTGCTTGAGCGCAGCATTCTCTTCTTTTAATGTTTGTAGGATATGTTGCAGACCTAATACCTTTTTTTCTTCAGCGGCCTGGGCAACTACTTTTACCCGAAGTGTTGTTTCTATGGATTGCACCTGGAGGCGCAAGGTCCGTTCATTGGCCGCCAGTTCATTGCAAGAGACAGAGAGTGCCTCTATGGCTTTTGTCGTTCTTATAAGATCTTCCAAAAGGTTCGCCATTTGTCCAAATGAAGGGTTATTGCTCATATAGGCTTCTAGCTTGTCATATGATTCTTTTTTAAGAGTAACCAGTAGCCCCTCTTGGGTATAAATATGGGAATCATTGCCTATTTGGTCAACTTTAGTCACAGCTGGAAATGGGGAGGTACCTATCATAGTCGCTAACTTATAGCCAGATATCGCATACAAATTTGTTATTGGCATCGATGTCCAAATAGTGTTCTCGTAGACTTCTGGTGAAAAACGAAGATTAAGTGGTGGAAGCATAATACATCCTTAGTTTATGAATTTCATTTTTCTGTTAATATCTCATTGCTCTAAATCAGATGGGCATTGAGAGGAAGCAAGAGAAGCCGCAGCTGACGACTCGAAATTGAAAGCCATTGTTTTCACTTTGCTGAGGAGTTGTGCAAGGAGATCTGTGTTGTCAGTCTGGGTTCCAATGGACTTGGCACGGAGTGCTGAAAGTTTTTGTTTATCGCTTTCCTGTTGTTTTTCGAGCTGTGATTCTAATTCCTGGTTTTCTTGTTTTAAGCTAGCTATTGTCCTGTTTTGAGATTCAACCTGTTGACTGAGGAACTCTTTCTCTTTTTCCAGAGTTGCGAACCCTTCTTCAAGTTTATTTAGCTCCTCTGTAAGTGAAATCTGTTCTTCTTCAAGCACCTCAATAGCTTCGATACATTTTAGTTCGTCTTGTTCCTCTGCTATAATCGAACGTTCAATTTCAGCCAGCTGTGCCGTCAGGGAGAATATAGATGTTGTCAATGCGGCAATATCGGCTTGTATGAGATCATGCTCTTTCTTTTTGGCTTCAAAAAGTGTTTTGAGAGCTCCATGAGTTTGAATGCTTTCCTGCAAATGCTTAACATAGCGCCCATACGTACCCTCAGGACGCTTGAACCACGCTCGAATTGAAGTATCCCAAACTTCGCCTATCTCGCAATAAACCGTCCCGTTCAATTTTCCAGGAATCGAATATATGTATTTGTTAATATTAAGTCTTGGATGAGCACGGTCCGTTTGATGGCCAGGAGTTGATATAAGACAAAACCGTTGTTGGTATTCAGCTTCAAGCTCATTCGCCGATTGCAATCCCATTTGCTCAACGGGAGACATTTTAGGAATTGAATTGTCATTCATACTTTCTTCTCGTTTTGTAGCTTGATGGTTAGTAACAATTCTTCGATACCCTGCAGTTTCTTGGGTATAGACTGCTGACTTTCTACTGAGGCATCAAAAATCTCCTTTTCTTGCTTTTCGGTATCCTTACATTGGTTTTCGATTTTTTGTTGCAAGGAGCTTTTTTTTTCTTCGAGTCCTGCGATTATTTTGAGATTATCTATTGATTGCCTAGCAAGAGAGGCTTTTTCTTCCTCGTTCTGTGTGCAAGGTAGCTGAAGTGCAACAATCTTTGCTTTAAGGGAGTCCACAGATGATTGGAGCTGCGCTTTCCTGGTTTTAGCGTCAACAACATCCTTTTCTTTATTGATGAAAACGGCCTTGCGTTCTGCATGTTTGCTTTGCGTTACTGTCTGTTGAGTTAGTAAAGATTGCCTTCTTTTTTCTGCCTCACCTGCACGGATTACGGCATTTTCTACAAGTGGGACAGCTCGCTGATAAACGTATCCGATATCCTCAAGGTGATTATATATCCGTTGTAAATCAAGGCGATCCCACAATTTGGCAGCATGCCCATGGTATTCAGATGGAACCTGAAGAGAAGGATGCAGGGGATCACTAAAATGAAATTTAGCGGCGTTCCACTGCGATGACCCTTCCACGTGAGTGACTCGTGGGCAGAATCCTCCACCTCTTAATGGGATAGGTTGTTCCGGATTGTGTAGGTTTCCAGTCCAAATCCTTGCATTCTCCAGCCACCCTGAGTCTAGCTCGGGGAATGGTTCAAATGGCGGTATATTCATAATAATAATCTCTAGTGTAATGAATTTCATACACTTATATCAGAAATAATCAAATAATTGCAACTAGAATCCTAAGAGCTAAACTGTGGAGGTGATTCATCTTTTGTCCTTACGAGACTAATCTTTACCTGCAGCAGACGCTCCAGCCTCTTCGTCATCGGAACTCACTGGTGTTGTTGGTACAGGGGATGTTCTAGGGGAAACCGCAGCTGACGACTCCAAATTGGAGGTCATTTGTTTCACTGCGCTGAGGAGTTGTACGAGGAGATCCTTATTGTCAGTCTGGGTCTCAATGGACTTGGCACGGAGTGCTGAAAGTTTTTGTTGATCACTTTCCTGTTGTTTTTTGAGCTGTGATTCTAATTCCTGGTTTTCTCTCTCCAAACTAGAAATAGTACTGTCTTGAAGTTCAACCTGTTGTCTGAGGAGCTTTTTCTCTTGCTCCAGAGTTGCGATTTCCTCTTCAAGTTTTTTTAGCTCCTCTGCAAGTGGAATCTGTTTCCCTTCAATCACCTTAATAGCTTCAGCACATTCTAGTTCATCTTGTTCCTTTATTTGAATCGGACGTTCAATCTCAGACAGCTGTGCGGTCAGGGTGGATATCGTTGTTGTCAATGCGGTAATATCGGCTTGTATCCGATCATGCTCGTTCTTTTTGGCTTCAAAAAGGGTTTTAAGAGCCCCATGAGTTTGAATGCTCTCCTGCAAATGCTTGACATAGCGACCATACTCACCATCAGGACGCTTGGCCCATGCTTTTATAGCAGTGTCTAAAATTTCAGGTATTTTGCAATGAGGCGGATTTTTTGGTATTTTTACAGTAGTGGAATTATAATACTCTTTTACGTTCTGCCTAGGGTTATTAGGGTCAGTTTCATAGTAACTACTTGATGTAATGCAAAATTTCGAATCGAACTCTGTTCCAAGCTCAGTCTTCGATTGCAGTCCCATTTTGTCGAGGGGAGTCATTGCAGGAATTTTAGGAAGTAGATTCATGTTTTTTCCCGTTTTGTAGCTGGAAGCTTAGTAACAAATTGTGGATGCCCTCCAGATTCTTGGATATAGGTTGCTGACTTTCTACTGAGGCAGCAAAAATCTCCTGTTCTTTCTTTTCGGTATCCCGACGTTGATTTTCGATTTGCTCTAGCAGGGAGCTCTTTTTTTCTTCGAGTCCTGCGATTTTTGTAAGATTAGCTATTGATAGTCTGGCAAGAGAAGCTTTTTCTTCCTCGCTCCGTGTGTAAGCTCGCTGATGCGCAATAATTTTTTCTTTAAGAGAGTCCACAGCTAATTGAAGCTGCTCTTTCTTGATTTTAGCATCAACAACAGCCTTTTCTTTAGAGGTGAGAAAGGTCTCGCGTTTTGCATACTCACTTTGCATTAGTGTCTGTTTGGTTAGTAAAGATGCTCTTTGTTGTTCTGCCTCCTCTGCAAGGCTTACGGTTTTTTTTACAAGTGGAGCAGCTCGCTGATTAACCTTTCCGATTTCTTCAATTAGATGATATATATGTTGTAAATAGGTGATATACCACAGCTTGACAACGTGCATATGGTAGTAGCGTGAAACCGGAAGAGAAGAATACTTGGGATCATTGAAATAAAATTTAGCATCGTCCCATATCGATGCTGTTTCCACACGAGTGACTTGCGGGCAGAATCCTCCACCTCTTAATGGGATAGGTTGTTCCGGTTTGTGTATTTTCCTATTGTAATCCTCTGCAAGTTTCAACCACGTTGGGTCTAGCTCGGGGAATGGTTCAAATTGCTGTATATTCATAATAATAATAATCTCTAGTGTAATGAATTTCATACACTTATATCAGAAATAATCAAATAATTGCAACTAGAAACCTAAGAGCTAAACTGTGAAGGTGATTCATCTCTTGTCCTTACGAGACTAATCTTTACCTGCAACAGCCGCTCCAGCCTCTTCGTCATCGGAACTCACTGGTGTTCTTGGTACAGGAGATGTTCTGTGGGAAGGCTCCTTGGATCCTCTCAAAGCTTGCATTATGACTTTAAGGTCAGTGTGAAGCTCTGAGACATCTCCGACTACTCTGATTAGTTCTCGGTTATGATGATCTATTAATTGCTGCTCTTCCAGCTTCCTTTTAGTTCGATCTCTTTCGAGTTCCTGCTCGGCTTGGGCATTTATTACCTTTAGAAGTGCGATCTTAGCGCGCTGTTCTTCCAAGAATTGTGATTGCGTTCTATTTACTTCCCTATTTGCTTCGAGAGCTTGACGAAGTTGTGCTGCAAGCACTTTAGTCCGTGCCGACTCGGTTTCAGCACGTTGTTTAGCCTCAATAAGCAGTTGACGAGCCTCCTTTGCAGCTTGCTCGGCAGCCATCACTTGAGTTAGGTTTACACCCATGATTTTTGTAATTTTTGATTGTGTGTCTGTGATTTCCTGACTCACTTGTGTATACTGTGCTGTCAGACTAAGTTGTCCATCCTGCATATTTGCAAGGGACTGTTCTGCTGTTTCAAGAGCTGCGAAAACCGCTCCTGTGTGCATGGCTGGCAAACCTTCCTTATTGACCGAAGTAAAATAGTTTTGGCATTGAAGAAAATCTTTGTGGGTTATTTCCTTTGAAGATCCATCTTCCAAGGTTAAATGTGCGATATCTCCTATAATTTTACAAGTTGTAATTGGAAGAAAACCCATAACTTTAAGGTTACCGTACGGATAAGAATTTTCAAGTTCTGTAGGGTACGCCGTTGATTGATAGGGTATTGCATATGATGCTTCAAATGACATACGTAGTCTCCTATTCGTTTGTTTCTGGCGGACTGAAATGAGGATTGAATGCTTTACCAGGAACAAGTTCCTGCAGTGACATAATTATTTGTAAGGTTGCAAGTACATCGGCATGCCTTTGAAGATGATTACTTTCGTTTTCTTTAATCTTTACGATATGCTCAGAACCCTCATTCTTGTTCTGTATCTGTAAGCTAAGAGTCTTTTTCATTAAATGATTAGATTCCTCTTGTAGTTCTTGGAGCTCTCGAGCAATTGAATTGGCTTTGTCATCTTCTTGCTTTAAGTCTAAAGTGCATCCTTCTAATTCCTGTCCACATATTTGCAAGAAGGCTTCAGCAGCCACCTGCTCACTTCTTGCTTGATTGACGTGCTCTTTTTGTGTTTCAAGAGAGATTGTAGCCTCTGCTAATTTTTGTTCTGTAGTTGAAAGCAATTCTCTAATGCTAATCAGCTCTTGTTTTAGAGTGCTGAAAACGGACAGATTTTTTTTATACAAATCTAGGTTGCTTGCGTGTTCTACTTCAGCTGATTTAAGAGCTTTTAAGAGGTCCATGTCCTGTTTGCAGAAATATGCAAATAGCTGCCAGTAAAGTGCAGCAGACATTGTACGTACAGGGCGGTGAATATTATACGTAAAGATTTGTATCGAAGCTCCCAGAGAGTTCACCCGTCTGATAATGTCCTGTCCGTTTCCATCCCGGTACCCTCCTTTTTTGAGTTCATCTGGGGAGGGATCATCGCTTTGTCCGGTACAACGTACTCCTAGCTTTGGTCTAAAATTTTCGCGACACTGTGTATATAGATGTAATTGTTGCAAAGGTGGTAATGGTTGCATATGTGATTTTTTGGTTGTTAAGTAAGAGAGAGTTATATCATATTGCACTAAATTTCTGCAAGAAAATGGGGATGAATCCGGATGCTTAAACATTGTTATTAAATATTACTATGTTATATAATAAAATTTGTTATATTTATTAGTTTTTGATGTGATTAATTTAAAACGTTATCTGAGGAGGTAAAAATGACACACAAAATTGATTCAAACATTACTCTGCATTCTAGCTTTTTTAAGGACTACATTACAATCGATGCTTTACAAGGAAGTGGCTCATCAGAGAACAATCTCCGTTCTTTTGGGATAATATTAGGGCTGTTTCTTAGATTAATTCGTCAAGCCACTAGGGTTGAGGATATAAATGGTCACGTATATGTTATCAGTAAAAGTGCATTAAAAAAAATGATAGATTTTGCCAATACAGAGACATCTCGAGTTAGTCTATCGACCATCCCAGATGATTGGAATTCAGCATCGTTAGCAGATGGTTTCTCTATAGTACCACTCAATCGGTATATCCTTGACGTCAAAACTCAAAATATAAAAAATTTGTTAAAAACGAACCCCCAGTCTCTTAATCCTTCTTTATGGTCAAAAAAACAAATTACAGCGCTGTTCCCCTCATATTCTCTAGAAAATGTACGTACTCGATTCCTTGAATCATTTGCAAAACAAATAGCCGTAAATAAGAGAATTATGAGTTCTGGTGATGGTTCAGGTGGTGGCTATACGGGGGTTTATGGAGAAACTATTAGCACCAACAATCGTAGATTTATTGCTGAATTCAAACATGAGAGACCATATGAGCCTTGTCTGAGAGTAAATAGGAAGACTGGAGATCATTTTGAAAGATCCGATTACTTTGAAATTGATGCGAAAGGTCCCTCTGAAGATAAATATCAGATGATGAGCGATATGCAAAAGAAGGAAAATATCGAAAATTTGGCTCAACTGACGTCAGCACAAATTGACGCCTTCAAAAAACATCTAACTCCTGATAACATCGCTCTGATCAAAGAAGCAGATGCCCGTCGAGAGGAACTTAAGGCTAACAATTAGAATATCAGCAGAAGCATTGACCAAAAGAACATACTGAGGGCCCTCAGTATGTTAGTTTCCCACTTTTAGACATATTTTTAATAAATTTTTCAGAATGATACAACATTTTGTTGTTGAATAATCTAATTGTGGTCGCCCGTCACTTCGTTCTGGGCTCCATATGTGGGGAATCTTTCCCACAGTTCTGTCGTCCTACGGACTCGGTCACTGTGGGCTGTTATGCAATCGTCCTCGCAGGCTCGGACTCATAAACGCAGTTACCTCTACCGTTGGATCGCTCGCATCGCAAGCCCCTCTGGGCTTCTCAGTGTCTCTGTGGTTCAGTTTTTCGTAAGGTCTCAAAAAGTTTTGGGTACCAACTCGACCACGGACTAAAGTCCATGCCACAAAAACTGCACTCTGCCTCTCTTTGCGTCTTCGTGCCTTTGTGTTGAATTGCCTTAATTGCGTTCGTTCTGTGTTGAGCGGATGGCGAAGGCTGTGGCATAGGCGTGGCAATGACTAATGGAAATTTCAATCGATGAATTTTGATCGAAGGATAGAAGTTCCTTTAAATGATCTGAAAGAACGACTTCTGGTTTTCCATCGTGATTATTAATTATCTCAATATCTAACCAAGAAATTTCTGTGCGCAATCCCGTTCCGATTGCTTTTAGAACAGCTTCTTTTGCTGCAAAGCGCCCTGCTAGACGGGGCGCAGAATCGCGGTGAGCTAAGCAATATTCTTGTTCGCGGTGGGTGTAAATCCGATTTAGGAATCGATGACCATAACGTTCGACAGCTTTTCTGATCCGTTCGATTTCGATGATGTCTGTGCCGATTCCTTGAATCATGATATTCTATACTAGTGTGCGAAATAGTTTTTGGCGATGTTGTCGCATTGAGTCTCAGCAGACATTGCCAATTCAGGGATAGCATCGTTATCACACACATTACAGAAAATCATTCTACCTGAAGAGGTGTGTTTGACAGTTAACATTTGAGCTCTGATGGTCTCTCCGATGAAGTCTGCGCCACCATTGACAACAACCATGGTGCCATCATCAAGATAACCGACACCTTGACGGGGATCTTTTCCAAAACGTTGAATTTTAATATTGATATATTCACCCAGCTGAGCGAGAGGTTTGAAGGTATTGGCAAGGACATGAATATTGATGATTCTGACACCCTCAATGGATGACTGTGCAATTCGATTGGTATCTGCGGTGAATATATTGGCATCGAGCTGTTTGGCTAATCGAAGCAATTTTGTTTGTGTTTCTTTAATGTCTTGGAAGTCGATTTCACTGTACTGAAGGTCGATTCCAGGAATATTTTCAATTTTTTTGATGATCTCTAGGCTATGTCGTGCTTTTGTTCGTGCTGTTTCGTCAATGCTATCAGTGTGGTCGATGAGCTCGTTGATGACAAAGCGCGGAAGCAAGAGTTGTCCGTTAAGGAGACCTGATGTTGCAAGGTCTGCGATTCTTGGGTCTTGGAGTAATGAGGGGTCGATCAGGAGATGTTTATTGGTTTGCGAAATTGATTTGGGGGTATTAAGAAAAGGGATTTGTTCTGCTGTCTGTTGAGTGACGACTAAGCCTAAATAAGTGGCTATTAAAAGAGTGCAGATGTGGGCTAAAGTTGCGATTTCTGGTGAAATTTGAGGAGATGTCGCTAATGAACTGAAGGTTGATTGAATGAGAAATATTAGCCCCTCTCCGATTAAGTATCCAAGGGTAAGACCAACAACTGCAATAGTTAAAGTTTTAAAACTGACTTTCTTGAAAAGAAATTCTAAGCTGATAATGGCCAAGCCAAAACTAAAACCGATAAGTAGTTGGGTAGCAACGGTTTGATAACTTTGGACCTCAGAAGGTTGAAAAAAAGAATAGGCAACAGCAAAAAGTGTGCATAGGGAAAGGAAGAAGATACGAATGAATGTCAGAGAGGATTTCATAATATGAGGTATTCCTATTTTAGGGGGTGTTAGTGTATTTTTCAATCTTATACCAATACGATCATTGATGTGCAAGCCAAAATCCCATTATTCAATCAAATTTGGACTGCTGGGGACTTGTCACCGCTTTGTCTAGCTCGACTTGTCGAGCGTATAAGCAAAATTATACGTGCCTTAATTAGGTAAGATGTACGGGTTTAGCAGGGATTGGCAATCCTAGGCATATGTTGGGTCGCTTATACGCTCGACAAGTCGAGCTAAACAAAGCGGTGACAAGTCACCGCACTCCAAATTCATTTAGGTTCTCTCTGTGACAAAGCTTTGGCGGCCTACTTCTACTACCCCTAATTTACTTGTGTAAAAATATAAATTCAGGTAGAATCATCTTCTAATTAACTATTGTCTTACTAGGTAAATAAATGAATTTTCAAAATAAGCTTAAAACTATTCTAGAGAATAAGTCGTTCGATCAGCTTGTAGAGTACACTCAACCAGTTTCATGGAAGGAATTATCTTCTGACGATCGAGAGCTTCTTGGGCTTATGTTTGTTAAACAGGGTGAACATCAATTGTTGAATGGTGAAAGGGAAGCTTTTCATAGCTTTGATCTCGCTGCGCAAGTTGCGCATGACAGTCCATCTATACACTATTTGCAAGGATTTACCCTTGTCGAATATGGAATTGAGTTTGGAGTAGAATCTTTGGATAAAGCTAATGAGGCGTTGAAAAGATCGACGGAATTGAATCCGAACTTTCTATTGTCCTGGTACACATGGGGGATTACCCTTGTTTTTTTGGGTACGGAAAGTGATGATATTTGCTATTTCCAACAGGCAGATGACAATTTTCGGATTGCCTATAGCCTAGCTAAGGCCCAGAATGATGTTGAGCACCTCGGTGATATCCATTGGCATTGGGGGCAATGTTGGCTGCGTATTGCAATGCATTCTGAAGAAGCCTGTGATTATTCAAAAGCAGTAGAGAAGTTGCGTGCGGCAAAAGAATATGGATGTAGAGAAGGTTATTTATATCTATCATTGGGTCAGGCGCTTGTTGAACTATCGAATTTAGTTTCTAAGCCCGATCTGTTGATAGAAGCGGCGATACAGTATAAACAATATTTGAGTTTATACCAATATGATGTGGATCAGTGGTTTGGTTTGGCACAGATATATTTACAGCTTTACGATCTTTTTGAAAATGAAGAGCACTTTTTAGAAGCAGATGAATGTTTTGAGCGCACAGTAGATTTGGATCCAACTAATGAGATGGCATGGAACGGTTGGGGGCTCCTCTATTCCAATAGTGGTAAATTAACTAACGATATAGAAAAAGTTGAAAAGAGTTTGGAAAAATTCTTGCAAGCTGCAGCTCTAAACGAGAACAGTCATGATAACCTGTTAGTCTGGGGAGAGGCGGAAATGCTTGTGGCTTCTCATCACGAAAACCTCGAATTATTACATGCTTCTGCAGAGAAGATCCAAAATGCGGTGATGGCTTCAAAGCATAATCCACAGGCCTGGTATGTGTTAGGGACTTGTCATTGCGAATTTGGGCGCTATTTCTCTGAGGAAAGGTACTTTCTAGAAGGGATCAAAAAATATGAGTACGGGTTGTCGATTGAACCCACTCACCGTCTCCTCTTATATGCAGTGGCGATAGCTTATATGGAGATAGGGGAACTGACCGATAATGTCTTGATGTTTGAGCAAGCTCTTTCCCATTATGCGCGTATTGGTGAACTTCATGCTCCCTCTGCTCAGGTGTTGAGTGAATGGGGTGTAGCGTTCATGAAATTGGGAGAGCTCACCGATGAAAAAAAATATGTCGAAGCAGCTGCTGAGAAATTTGAACAAGCGATTCATTGTTGGAATGGGATGTCAGGTCATAACGATGACGAACTAGAGAAGATATACAACTGCACTAATCTAGAGTGGCTATACAATTATGGATGTGCCTTAGACTCTCTTGGAGAGTATTATGAAGACGCTACTTATATTGAGAAGGCCATTCAAATTTTTTCACATATTGTTCCTCATGAACCTGACCAGGTTGATGTGCACTACCATCTGGCACTCTCCTTACGTCATCTAGGGGAGCTTACCTCAGATATTGAACAGTTGCGAAAATCAATAGAAATTTTCCAGACACTTGTTGATCGTGATCGCGAAGACGAGGTCGTATGGAATGATTTTGGTGTTGCTTTATTAAATCTTGCGGATCTACTTGATGAGCCGATTTATGGGGATGAGAGCCAGCATCTATTCCATCAGGCAGAAAACAAATTTCAACAGGCCGCAGCTTTGGGAAATATTTACTCGCTTTACAACTTGGCTTGTCTCTATGCTGTCACTAACAATGTTTCTGCAACAGTCCATTATCTTGAAAGAGCCGAAAGAAGTGATGCGCTGCCATGTGTTGCTGATGTTATTGATGATGAGTGGTTTGAGGATATTCAAGATAATCCCATTTTCCGCCAGTTCATTGCACGTCTAGTTCAAAAATACAAAAATGATATCCAGGAATAGTTTTTAGGTTGCTTAGGTATATTTTTGTTTCCATAAACTGCTTCTCTCTATATGAATAAAATCACTGGTTTTATTTGTAAAAACGCGAGTTTTAAAAGAGGGGGTATTATGTCGAAGATAGATGATTTGCTAAGAGTATATGATTCTCGATTTAGTTATGTTGCAACCATGGACAGGAATACTGGTTCATTAGGTCCAAATGTTATCAAAAAAAATCTACTCGATCGTCTAGCAGTCTATGCAAATAGAGTTCTCTTGTTTCTGACGGGAAAAGGGTGGTTAAACAATGATAAAGTATCAAGCGAACTTCTTGGAATGCTTAAAGATGTCAGAGGGGACCAACAACTGATCTTCAATTCGGAAAGTTCCAAAATTGCTTCATTGATTTACACAATGACAATACCTAAAGGCAATCAAAAAATCCAGGAAACGGCGGATCGGTTTTTTTCAGCTTTATATAAAATCAATGTCCTTCCTTCTCCTCCGGCAAAACCTCTAGAAGAAGTTAAAGTAGCAGTAACTGTTGCTGGGGCGCCATCCTCCGCTTCGGTTAAAACTCCTGCAAATCCTCCAGGAGCTTCCAATACAAGTGCTCATGCACGACTTCCTTTTACTGAAAATGAGTTAGAACAGGCTTATAAGAAATTCAAAGATCAAATCGCTCATCAGTTTAAAGAGGGAAAAATATTAAAACAAACACTAGAAGGTCTGGATTCACTGCAAGCTTTGAAAGAGGATAATACTGGACAAAATATTGAGAACAATCTACGCAAGCTAGATTTACGGTCCATGGAGAAGTCACAGAAGACTATTGCTCAACAATATGTGATTAAACATTACACTCCGCTTCAACTAGGAAGCATTCCCAATGTTATAGAATTTCCACCTTTTGAATCAAAGGTTTCAGCTCCAAATCAGGTGAGTGAAATGGATAAAGCTATCCAAGTGAAGTGTTTTTCAACCCTGATGTTACTTGATCTCCTGGTTGATTCCCTACCTGTGGTTGGTTACCTCAATTGTAAACGTGTGGTGACGATTCCTAAAGAAGTGCTTAGGGAGAAATATGATTCTAATACTCCTGTCGATCTATCAGGGGTTTTGGTGGAAGACTTCTTCTCAGATCCTTTTTTACCACAAAAGAAATCTACGGGCTTGTTTGCTGCGCTTAGTAAGGATGAAACGTTAAGTGAGGCAGTAAAGAGAAACGAAGAAAACAAACAACTCAATTTGAGTCACTAGGCTAATAAGTTCCATGTAATGTACTCAGGGCGAAGCCCTGGAATATAAAAGCCTAGGGCAACGCCCTAGGTATATCCAGAATAATATGGGCAGGCTGAAGGCCTGCGTTATAGCAGGTGAATTATACGACAGTTTTTGCAAAGGAAAATAGGGGATATTTTTTCAAAGGCTGATAGTTGTTCTTTTCGCTTGTCAATTCACTATAATGCAGGCCTTCAGCCTGCTCGTATTGTTTTGGATACACCTAGGGCGTTGCCCTAGGCTTTTATATTCCAGGGCTTCGCCCTGAGCACCTTACACTAGGTTACTAGCCTTTAGAGAAACGCTTTCTATCGGCTTCTGTTAGGTAGCGTTTACGCATACGGATTGAGTCTGGCGTCACTTCAATCAACTCATCGTCTTGAACGTAATCAATTGATTGCTCAAGAGTGAATCGTCGTGCAGGGATGAGGATAATATTTTCATCGCTACCTGAAGCCCGAACGTTAGTGAGCTGTTTACCTTTAATGACGTTGACCATCATGTCGTTATCTCGTGAATTTTCTCCGACAACCATTCCTTCATAGACATCATCGCCTGGGCTAACAAATAAAACACCTCTGTCTTGTAAATTGAAACAAGCATAACCATTTGTTTTTCCAGCGCACATTGAGATTAAAACTCCACGAGTACGTCCTACAATCGTGCCTCTCCATGGAGCAAACTCGTGAAACACAGACGTCAAAATACCTAAACCACGCGTAACAGTAAGGAAGTCATTGCGATAACCCATTAAGCCACGAGTTGGCATAAGGAAGTCCATAGATGTAATTCCATGTTCATCGTTATCTAGATGTTGCATCTCAGCTTTTCGACGAGAAAGTTCTTCGATGACGGCACCTACAAATTCTTCAGGCACTTCAATATGAACTTTTTCGATCGGTTCATTTTTGACACCGTTGATTTCTTTGATAATGACGCGAGGTTTTGATACGCTAAATTCGTAACCTTCTCTTCTCATTGATTCGATCAAAACAGATAAATGGAGCTCACCGCGGCCAGCAACAGAGATTTTGTCTTGTTCTCCACCTTCATCATCAATTTTGAGAGAAATATTTCCTCGTTTTTCCTTTTCTAATCTTGCGCGGATTTTATTCATCGTGACATGTTTTCCACTTCGACCAACGAATGGACTGTTGTTAACAGTGATGTCAACTGCAACAGTGGGTTCGTCGAGTTTAATAGGGGGAAGTTGTACGATATTCGATGGATCGCATAGAGTATCGCCAATGGTGACATCAGGAATACCGGAGAGACAAACGATGTCGCCAACACCCGCTTCTTCCATTTCAACTTTCTGCAACCCTAAATATCCTTCAACGCGGGTAATCGCATATTTTGTCTGCTTCCCTGTTGCATCACAATGGATGACTTGTTGTCCTTTTTTGATTGTTCCATCGAGAATCTTTCCACAGGCCTGACGTCCTACATAATCATCATAAGAAACCGTTGATGCCTGCATAACAAATGGAGCTTCTAGGCTGCCTGAGGGAGCTTTTACTGCGGAGACAATGAGTTCGAATAGAGGACGCATATCCGTGCGAGGATCACCAAGATGATGCATCGCAAAACCAGCCAATCCAGCTGCATAGCAATAACTAAAATCAAGTTGTTCATCAGTTGCGCCTAGTTCACTAAACAAGTCGAATGTTGCATTCAATACTTCATCAGGGGTCGCATGTGGACGGTCGATTTTGTTAAGAACAACAATTGGTTTTAATCCCATTTTAAGCGATTTCGATAAAACAAAGCGCGTTTGAGGCATTGGCCCTTCCTGTGCGTCGACAAGGAGGAGTACAGAGTCAACCATGCCGAGAATTCTTTCCACTTCACCGGAGAAGTCAGCGTGACCAGGAGTGTCGATGATGTTAATCTTGAAGTCTTCGAAGTGGACGGAGGTATGTTTAGCGAAGATCGTAATCCCTCGTTCTTTTTCTTGATCGAATGAGTCCATCATTCTTTCCTGAACAAGTTCATTGTCGCGGAAGATGTTGGATTGCTTGAGTAAACTGTCTAAGAGAGTTGTTTTACCATGGTCGATGTGAGCGATAATGGCAACATTACGAATTTTTTTTGGTGAATACATAAAAATAATCTTTGATTGAATTTTAAAGTAGGTCCATCATATCATAAAACCATAAAACACACAACACTTTTATTATTAACGCAAGTTGACTAGCATTTGGCGGTGATTTTTTATTGAACAAATAGAGGATCAACTGTAGACTTAGGCTTGATCTTAGGATTTCTTGATTCTTTAAATTCAAAAAAATTTGGAGTGCGGTGACTTGTCACCGCTTTGTCTAGCTCGACTTGTCGAGCGTATAAGCAAACTAGAACGCGCCTTAGTTAGATAAGTATGTGATTGAATAAGAATGAATAACCCATGCAATTAGGCATATGTTAGGTCATTTATACGCTCGACAAGTCGAGCTAGACAAAGCGGTGACAAGTCACCGCACTCCAAAAAAATATGGTTAGGGGGTTTAATGGAAAACGATTCAGTTGTTGAGCCAGACGAAGAGTTTACCACTTTTACTGGCAACTTGATGGATTCCAAGACTAGCCATCTCGATGACGTCCTCAACGAAAAATTAGAAAGAGCCTTTCATAAACAAACGTCACAGATCCGCCTTCATGATATTGCAAAAATTGCCAGTGAACACGATCCCATCGACTTAGCTCATGCTGTCACACGCCTCCCACCTAGTGCTCGTATTGTCGTCTACGACAATTTACCAGATATTAATGCTAAAATTATTTTTATGATCAACACCGGAAGTGGCACACGCAGTGCAATCTTTCGCCAAATTAACGATCAAGAAATCAAACAGCTTATTGAAAAAATGCCCCCTGATGAAGCTGTTTGGATATTAGATGATATGTCGGATCGACGTCTAAAGCGCGTTCTCGATCTGCTCGATCATAAGAAAGCCTCGCGCATTCGTGAGCTTCAGATGCACGATCGCAATAGTGCTGGTCGTCTGATGACCAATGAATTTTTCTCCTTTAATATGAATACAACAATCGGCGAAGTCACGGCACATATTCGTGATAACCCCGGTATTGAATTGACTCGATGCGTATTTGTTGTGAATGAAGAGGGGGGATTAACAGGCTATGTGCCTGGTCGTAATCTGATGGTCAACCCTCACTTTCTTCCTCTTCGACAAGTGATGCGTCCGGTCTTGCATAAAGTGACAGCAGATGATTCCAGAGATGAGGTCGTCGATCTCGTAGAACGTTACAAAATTCCCGCACTCGCTGTCGTTGATGAGCATGATGTCTTGGTCGGTGTCATCACCTATGAAGATGTCGTTGGTGCGATGGAGGATATTGCAGATGAAACAATTGCGAGTATTGCGGGAACAGCTGAAGATGTGAGTGAACAGTCCCCAATCTTCCAACGTTTTATTTGGAGAGCTCCTTGGTTAGTCGTTACTCTCTGTGCAGGGTTGATTACTGCCACTGCAATGGCTTATTTTAAAGATCGACCCTGGTTTTTATTTGTCCCCTTATTTGTTCCGCTCATTGCTGGAATGTCGGGAAATGTAGGGATTCAATGTAGTACTATCCTTGTGAGGGGGATGTCAACAGGAAGTTTGTCCACAGGAACAAAACGAAATGCTGTTTTACAAGAGCTTGGAATCGGACTTATCATCGGATTGGTATTTGGCGTTTTTTGTGGATTAGCAGTCTACTTACTCAATAACTTTGAAATCCATCATGCTGGTGGCGATCCCGTTGCCGTTGGGACAACCGTGAGTGTTGGGTTATTAGGTGCCTGTTTGATGGCAACCATGTTAGGAACGTTTTCTCCATTCTTTTTTGCTCGTTTCCGTATCGATCCTGCTGTTGCCTCTGGTCCTATCGTTACAGCCTTCAATGATGTGTTGTCAACGCTAATGTTTTTTCTAATTGCTCGCCTGATTTATCCAATCTTTTCAGTTTAGGTATATATTAACATGAAAGTAAAAGAATTTTTTAAGTTACTAGGGTTGAATTTTGTCGTGTTTTTCAAGAACACGATTGAATATATCAAGGTAGTGGCTAAATATTATGGAACGATGGCTTTTTGCAAAGCAGATATTTCGTTGCAATTGATGTATCTTTTTCATAACCCGTTTTCGATTAGTAAGCGCTTTTTGATGAAAAGGGGAGAGGAGAATGTGTATGCCTATGGAGAAACCCCTTTAACGACATTAGAAATAATCGCTAAAGAAGCCCAGATTGGACCTCGAGACTGTGTTTATGAATTGGGTTCAGGACGAGGTAGAAGTTGTTTTTGGCTAAATACAATTTTGGGTTGCCGTGTTGTGGGGATTGAGTATATTCCTGAATTTGTAGAGCGCGCAGAGCTCATTCGCAAGAAATTAAAGATGTCAAATCTGGAATTCCGTTGTGAAGATATGCTTAAAACAGATTATTCAGGTGCAACAGTCTGCTATCTATATGGAACTTGTCTCGATGACCAATCGATTAAAAAGCTGATTCAAAAGTTTTCATCCCTACCATCTGGCACAAAAATCATCACTGTCAGCTACTCCTTGAATGAATTTACCGATAAAAAGACTTTCGAAGTGATGAAACGATTTACGGTGCCTTTCACATGGGGTTCTGCGGATGTTTATCTAAATGTCGTTCGTTAACCCTCCGGGATAGTAATCAGAGGTCAAACGCACTTCACCGCAAAGACGCAAAGCGCCGCAGAGATACGCAAAGAGCAAGACCATGGACTAAAGTCCATGCCACAAGAACAACCCACTCTGTCAAGGCGACTATTTTTTCTGACTATCCTTATACTGCTTCTAGGCATATTAGGGTTTTACCCCAGCACACCGGCCTTATAAAGCAATAAAGGGTCTTTAAGAAGTAGTGTTTTAGAATCGACCTGAGTCAGAAAATCAATTGCAGATCTTCTCACAAAATGGTTTCTATAATAACCGTTATCGTCAGGATAAGTTTCATCTTTATTAACTTTAATATATTCCTTTATGAGTTCCAATATCGCCTCTTTATCATCTTTAAAACGCCCGGCGTATTTAGCGATATCTACAAAAGGACTGCTTGCCCACTTAAGTAAAAATTCTTTACTCTTAACGGAGTCTGGAGCAAATTTCAGCACATCTCCAGCTCGCTTGCGCTGTTCAAGTGACCCTTTCCCAGCTATCTGTTTCATAACTTGGTCGACAAATTTTGCATCCTTAATGAGCTCAGGTGTATATATGAGAACATTCATATTGCTTTGAGCAACTTCCATTACAATTTCTTTATTCACCATTAGATCCGCTTTTGTCTGGATTCTGTCTGGATCAGCTATGAGGCAGCGTACCAGCTCATTCTTAGCTTGTTTTTCTAGATTGTTTAGATGGATCTTCTTGTCAAAGAACATGTTTCCAAAGAACTGACGAATACTCGTTACCCATGAGTACGTTTCATGCATCGATTGATTATTTAACTCTTTAATCGTTGATACAATTTCAATACACTGTTTTGTACTATTTAATCTGTCCGCAGTGAAGCTTTCTATTTCCTGTCCATACAAAAATTCAGCTTTGCGAACGATATCGTTTAACACAATATTTGATGAGTCCTCAGCCATATACTGAAATTTCCTCCCTCCATGAGGGCTTTTATGATCTAGCTTAACCTTACCTAAAAAATCCTGTAATGCCGATAGGCTTTTTACTCGATTCAAACTGTCAATAGAACTGCCCATAACAACCTCCAGTTTAGAAAATACAATTGTGTTATATAATATCTTAATTATAACAACAATAATAAATAGTTGTAAATAAAATATATAAAATAATTGCATTCGCTAGAATTAGGTGATTATCTCTAAGTATTTTATCTTTCCCATCTTGTTCATCCCGGCTCTTTTTAACTCTATTCACCTGGGATATTATGAAGACGGAGCCCTCTGTGCTTCTCCGTGCCTCGGTGTTTCAATTTTTTGCCATAAGTTTTAGTGGGCTTATCTAAAAAGCACCAAATTCGGAATTACGGAATCACCTCTAAAGTTCATGCCACAAAAACAACCCACTTCATACCCTCTCTTTGTCTTTTTTATATCTTGGTGTTGAATTCTTCTTTTGCGTTGACGAAAAAATCATTTGACTCTATGAATTATTACTTTATTTGAAGGAATTTTTCGTATGATCTCATGTCGCATCTTAGGATTCATCACTTGCATTGTTTCGTGTATGACCACGGGGTTCTGCTCTGCCGATGAGCAATTTGATTCAACGCTGGAAGCTCCCTCCCTCACAAATATCCGTCAGCTCACCACCCCTGAAATGGGATTTGAAAAAGCAGGGGAAGCGTACTTTTCACCAAACGGGAAGAGAATCGTTTTTCAGGCGGTTCCTAATGGGCAAGAGCATTATCAAATTTACATAATGGATCTCGATGAAGGCGTTCCCACAATGGTGAGCACTGGACGTGGGGCATGCACTTGTGCCTTTTTTCGACCTGATGGAAACAAAATTATTTTTGCCTCTAGCCATGAAGACCCTCAGTGGGGGAGTGATGTGGAAATTCAAACACCTGGGTATCAACGTGAGGGAGGACGCTATTCATGGGCATTTACCCCGTATATGAATATCTATGAATCAAACCTTGATGGTTCAGAGCTTGTTTCTTTGACTTCAGGGCCAGCCTATCATGCTGAATGTGCCTATTCACCCGATGGAAGTCAGATCGTATTTGCCAGCAATAGTGATGGCAATATGAATATCTACACGATGGCAGCTGACGGATCAAATGTGAGTCAGGTGACTTCGACAAAAACAGGATATAATGGGGGATGTTTTTTTTCACCTGATAGCCAACACATCATCTTTCGCGCAGATTATGATAAGGCTCATTACCTGCAGGTCTATACGATCGATCTCGATGGAACTCATTTGACACAGCTAACAGATAATGGAGCTGTTAATTGGGCTCCTTATTGGCATCCAGACGGTCAAGTGATTGCTTTCACAACCTCATTACATGGACATGCTCACTATGAGGTCTATTTGTTGAATGTGAAAACAAACGTTTTTTATAGACTCACCCATAATGCTTCCTTTGATGGGTTACCCGTCTTTAGCAATGATGGAACCAAGTTTATGTGGACTTCCAAGCGAGGACCCGATCAGACTTCACAAGTCTTTATTGCAGATTTCAGTCTGCCCCCCGAAATGCTTTAACCCGAGGATTAGAATATGCAGCTCCGAAAAATTATTTGTGCCCTCACCGTGCTGATCAGTCAGGCTATACCAGTTGTTGCAAATTTGACTCCGAATCAAACAGACGAACTCACCCCTATTATACAGAATGGATCCCTCCCATTTGATGTTGAAATCTCATTGATGCCAACACAATTGCCGAATGGTGTGCATTCAGGCTCAAAGGCGATCTATGGTGGAAAGTGGTTTTTTATTGGTGGACGTACTAATGGTCTGCACGGGTTTGCAACAGATAATTTTCCTCCACAAGCACAAAATACATCTCTATTTGTTGTCGATCCTGTTACTTGGAATGTGTGGTCCCGCTCCCTTACAGATCTGGGATCAGGACTCACTCAAGCTCAAATTGACACCCTCTCTGTGACGAGTCCGCAATATTTCCAACCCAACAATACTGGACCAACCTTATACATTACAGGTGGTTACGGAATTGACACTGCGACAGGTCTCTATACAACGAAACCAATATTGACCGCTATCGATTTGCCTGGTTTGATGAACTGGGTCATGAATCCTTTATCGTCAACAACAGCGGCTCAATTTATTCGTCAGATTACCCACCCTATGATGCAAGTAACGGGAGGATGGATGACCCAGATTGAACAGGATAAGCCGATTCTTCTCGTATTTGGTCAAAATTTTGATGGAGTCTATAATCCAGCCTCATCGAATGGTGTCTATACCGAACAAGTACGCCCTTTTAATATCAACGACAATGGAAGATTCCTCTCAGTCGATATTCTTCCCCCAAAACCATCAGTACCAAATCCTAATTATCGCCGTCGCGATTTGAATGTCGTGCCAGCAATATTAAAAGAAAAGGGTCATTACAAAAATAGACTGATCGCCTATTCAGGAGTGTTTACGCTGGGGACTGGTATCTGGACTGTTCCTGTGGAAATCAAGCCAAATGGAAAGTCTTCGATGGCAAATCCACTCAAGTCAGGTACCTTTAAACAAGGGATGAGTAATTATATTTGTTCTAGACTCCCACTTTTTTCTAAGTCAAAGGGAAGCATGTATACCCTTTTCTTTGGTGGAATTAGCTATGGTTATTTTGAGGATGGGGTCTTTCAAACGGATATTGAATTTCCCTTCATTAACCAAGTAACGGCAATTCAAATTGATAAGAGTGGTACCTATACTCAATATCTGCTCAATGGCACCTACCCACTTATCGTATCTACCCAATCCAATCCTGGCAATCCACTTTTATTTGGGGCTGCTGCCTATTTTTTTGAGGCTCCTGTTCCATTGTATGCAAATGAGATTGTGAATCTTGATGCGATCACCGAACCTACTGTTGTTGGATATATCGTGGGAGGAATACAGAGTACTGTGCCAAATACATTTGTTATTACCGACTCTGCTGCCTCACCTTATATTTTTCAAGTTACTCTAGTTCCAAGGTAAATTGTATTGGAACAAATTATAGGTTTTGTGATAAGAGTAATATAAGGTTCCGTTGTATTAGAAGGGAACGTATTATTTTTTTTATTGCAAAGGTGTTATGGATAATAAAATTGGTCGGAATGATCCATGTTCATGTGGATCGGGAAAGAAATATAAAAATTGCTGCTTAAAGAAACATCAGCAAGAGGCGTCTCAGTCTCCGCTCGCAAGACGCAAATTGACTGCTACTTGGGTTAATGCTCCTAAAGGTCCTAATTTAATGGAGCGTGCATTTGGGAATGCGATGGAGTCGGCTAAAACTTTTAAAGCGATAAAACCAAATGCATCGGATCAATCGTCCCAGACTATTGAGGATAATAAGCCTTCCGAATAGAGAAATCGTGCGGAATGCTTATTAAGAAATATAACAATTGAGGTGTTCTATGAGATTCATTTTCAATTTTTTCTTTTTTGGCGTTCTGTTTTATCTGATCTGGATGTTTTTTCCAGATGCCTTCTCAACGCTCGTTTCATGGGCAAATCACTTTGTTGCATATGCTAAAGAAGTGATTATGGGATTAGGGGATAAAATGCAAGGGGTGATGCCTGAGGCTGGTAAACACCCAGCTCCTGTACCACCGGCATCTAGCTTGCTATTGCCAATGATCATGAGAAGCTTTAAATAGGTTATTGAATTTGGAGTGCGGGTGACTTGTCACACGCACTCCAAATTTAGTTTTATTCTTCTTCGTCTGCTTCTAGATCTTCGTCAAGAAACTCTTCATCATCGAAGTCGAATTCTTCAAAAAAGAACTCTTCTAGCATTGAATGAAGAAAGCTAATATGAGCTGCGATATCAATTTTTTCCGCCAAAGCGAGTGAGTTGAGATCTTTGTGTTTAGCAATTTTTGCTTCGACGATTTTGACCACTTCCTTAATGAATTTAGCTTCTTCAGCTACATCTGGATTATCTCGAGTCTCTTCCTCGATATCTTGTTTTGTTTCTGCGATCAGTTCTTGAATGTCTTTCAATTCCGGTAATTGAAAAAAGTCAGTTTCCATATAATTCTCCATGTTAAAAGTTGTTTCTATATTCACTAATAGAACAAGATTGCCAAATTGTGTGAAAAAAAACAACATGTTTTGCGTTGAGACATTCAGGTTGCCATTTTTTAATAGGTCTGGCAAACTGTCACCTTATTGTCAAGGAAGAGTGGCAGAGTGGCCGAATGCGTCTGTCTCGAAAACAGATTCACGAGCAATCGTGACGTGAGTTCGAATCTCACCTCTTCCATTTAGGGGGCTTTGCCCCCCTAAAAACCCCCAGCAAAGGGCCAAGCGGCCCTCTGCACTCTCTTTATGTAAGCTTTGCTTTGTCCATTAATTGACTTATTTAGATTTCTATAAGCGCAGCAATTTCTTGAATAGTAGTTTGAGGGAGTTTAAAACTAAAAATTTCTACATCTTCTTTCATGTGGGATTCAGAACAAGCTCCAATCAACGGCACAATGCCTATTTGAGTTAAAAATCGAAAGAAAATTTGGGCTTCAGTCTTTTGAAGTGCATGCGCGCTCTTCTTTATTAATGGATTGGCAAGTAGGCCTGGATTTGCTGTGAGTGTCCAGAAGCTTTGATAGATAATACTCTTCTCCTGACACCATTTGCGCAGCGCAACATCATAGTCGGTTTGTCGATAAAAACGATTTTGCACGACAGCGGGTTTAACAGAAGCTTCTTCAAACAGGAATTTCAATACATCAAGATCATAGCAATTACTAATGCCAAGTTGTTTAACTCCTTCATGCTGATAAATGTGCTCCATTGCTCGCCAAACAGCCATTAATTCTTCTCCATTTTCCAATGGAGAATGCAAGACCAAAGAGTCTACATAGCTTACTCTCAGATTGTTCTTAGAAACTTCAAAAGATTGAGACACTTGTTGGGCAAGAGGATCATTTTTATTATAGGGAATATTAAGAGGGTCTTGTCCATCAATAGGAGTGAATTTGGTTTGTATAAACAAACTCTCGCGTTTAATACCCTCGTCTGCAAGTCTGGAAAGAGCTTCTCCAATCCCTGCTTCATTGTAGTGCTTCGGTTGACAGGCCGTATCAATTCCTCTAAAACCATACTTGATTGCTTGAGTGACTAAATCGACCGTCCTCTCTTTCTTCCAGGCGGTTCCATAGATAATGGCGGGCATTTTTATACCCGATAAGGTGGTGACATTTTCCAAGCTTAAACCTCCAATCGATATTTTTTTCACTTTAACCGAAATTGATCGATGTTACAAATAAAAATAGAAAATCATAGTCAACGCGATATTATCATTTGTACATGAGCAAGATTGGGGTCAAAGATTGGGGTCATGCCTGACATCCTGACATTTGCAAATGTCAGGATGTCAGGCATGACCCCAATCTTGACCCCAATCTCGAGATAAGACACCTCAAGTCCCTAAATTTTATTGACATTATCATTAATTTAAACTAAACTTTTTTTAATTAATATAAACAAACATAAAACATTACATGAAAATTCAGTTATTTATTTTTTTATTTTCTACAGTATTGACAACTCAAATCGGACTAATATCTGGCGAGAATGGCTTGCATTTCGCGGCTACATTATCACCAATAGAAGAAATGTCATCGAAAAAGACTCTTGTTGATCCTCTTGTAGTTAAAGAATATGTGAAAGAAAACTTTGCTTTTACGGAATCGGTAAATACTGAAATTTTAAATGTAGGAGTAAATGACATTTACTTCGTTGAAGTTGGATCAGAAAAATATGTTCTTAGACTATCCAGAGCAGATAAAAACTTAACTTTAACCGAATCATCATTTCTTTTCGAACTCACGTGGCTTGAATTTTTAAACGATCACCAAGTTCCCATTTCTTTTCCTATCCGTCGAATTGATAAACAACTTTTTGGCATTATAGAGGCCTTAGAAGGACCGCGCTACGCTACCTTATTTAGCTATGCCGAAGGAACCACAGATATCAATGAAGAACAAGCATTCATTTTAGGTAGATCCTTAGCACAACTTCACATTGTATCTGATGATTTTAAAACAAATCTGGAACGCAATCCTTTAAATATTGATCAGCTCATCGATCAGCCTTTAACTCAAATCAAAATGATTTTGGATAAATCAGGGAAAAAGGAGCTCAAAATTCTAAATAAGTTGGCGCAGAAATTAAGAGAGCAAATCTTATACTTAGATATGACAAGAGAAACTTATGGGATAATTGCAGGTGATATACATGGCTACAATCAGCATTTTACTAAAGATAATCAATTAACGATGTTTGATTTTGAGTTTTGTGCTTATGGATATAGAGTCTATGATATTGCTACTTTTCGATGGAGTCGGGGTTCGGACAACGAAGAGCTTTGGAATGCATTTTTAAACGGTTACCAATCAGTTCGGAAACTTAATGACTCTGAGATGGAGGCAATTGAAGCTTTCGTTCAGGCAAGAAATCTCTGGTGGATTTCATCCCTTTCAAAAATGCCTGAATATCAACACATATTTGATGAAGAGTTTTGGAAATATGCTTTTTCTCAATTTGAAACATATCTGTTAAACTAGAGTTAAAGTGGCGCAATTTCTTTAAATCAGAGATTGGGGTCAAAGATTGGGGTCATGATCCCATGACCCCAATCAATCATTGTAAGTTGCAATGAACATCTAGTTATGCTATATTGCTTTACTGAATAAAGACCCTTATATAAAGGAGGTTATATCATGTCTATACCGTTAATTTCTGCTTCATTAATAGGTGTCCAATTGAATCATGGGCAAGCACACCCAATTCAAGGACTTAATGTGCAAACCGCATTGAATGAAAAACAATTCGATAATTTATGTGACGTCTTACGAAAGAACTCCAACATTTCTGGTGTTGTTATTCTTCCCAATGGTAAAAGTTTGACATGCTTCTTTAAAATGGGCCAACCTGACATCCAGAGTTTATTACAAAAAGCACAACCCGGTAAGGATGAAATATTGTCCACTGTCTTAAATACAGGAACAACCAGCATCAAAGCAGGAATATATGCCTCTCATTCAAGTTCTTGTTGGGGGGCCCGTGTAGGATTTACAGTATCACCTAATGAAAATTCCCCAAATAAAATGCTTACTTACGGTCTCATTTACAAAGTAATAGGTGATAGAAATACAAAACAATCAGAGCATGGTGAGAACTCGACTATAAGGACGCAAGAATCAACGTATTTTCATACAGCTAATACACCTGAAGAAATAAGAGATTGTGGGGACAATGCTTATATAGAATGTATGTACAAAGTACACGAATAAAAAAGAATCAGGATCAGATTCTTTACAATCTACACAATACCCTCATTCTTTACCTAAGCGTTAAAATATGATTGGGGTCATGCCTGACATCCTGATTGGGGTCATGATTGGGGTCATGCCTGACATCCTGACATTTGCAAATGTCAGGATGTCAGGCATGACCCCAAGCACAATCTACACAATGATTGGGGTCATGCCTGACATCCTGACATTTGCAAATGATTGGGGTCATGCCTGACATCCTGACATTTGCAAATGTCAGGATGTCAGGCATGACCCCAATCATGACCCCAATCATGACCCCAATCATGACCCCAAGCATGACCCCAAGCAATACCCTCATTCTTTACCTAAGCGTTAAAATATATAAAAATAAATTGAAAATAGAGTATCTTCAAAACTGTTCAAACATTAACAAAAAGTGGAGAAAAATATGTTTAATTTAGGTCGACGTTCGGTCCTATTTGCCCTAGTATCTTTAAGTGCGATGAATTCTTCTTTAACTGCGTGGGAGTGTTGTGAACAACCTTCGACATGGGGATATTGTGAACAACCCTCATGTAACAGACTTTATATTGGTGGATTTGGTGGAGGAATCTACTCAAACTCCGAAAAAGTGACGCAATACGGAACTGCATTTTTCTCGGAACTGACTTCAATAGGTCCTTTATCTATAATTGCTGAAGGACATTTAAATAAAACTTCGACAGGTTTCGGTGGTGTACAATTGGGGTATGAATGGTCTAAACCGTTAAATTCATGCTGGTCTATAGCTCCAGCATTAGAATTGGAAGCCTTATTTTTTAATCACAATAAAACGGGACACCTCATTAACCAGACAGTAATTGGGTTGGATGAACACGATTTTGTGGATTCTTTCCATATGAACTCGAATGTCATACTAGCTAACATAGTAGTGGCGATAAATAGTGACTCTTTGTGTGGATTTTCTCCTTATATAGGGGGTGGTATTGGTGCTACACGTATATCCCTGACTAAGGCTGATTCTCTACAAGTAGAGCCTCCAGAGGCAGGCGTAAATCATTTTAATTCTAATACAAGTGATTCCTCTTGGGCGTTTGCAGCTCAAGCCAAAGCAGGTCTGCGCTACAATTTCTTCAAGATGTTCCATATTTTTGCAGAATATCGCTACCTGTACGTTGATGCCAGCAATTATATTTTTGGAGCGACGAACTATTTAACCCACGTCCCTACTTCACCCTGGAACGTGAAAATAGACAACGTCAACTACAATGCATTTGCTATTGGTATTCAGTTCGACTTGTAATTGAAATAAGTGTTTTTGGAGAACTTGGGGGCAGAGATCATGCCCCCAATTCTTTTGCAGTATCCAATCTCCCCAGTGCAATATTTGCTTCGGAAATTAATTATTTCCCTCTTTTCGAAGATCTGTTATTATTTACTCATGAAAATATATTGTTATACAGTGAATTTAGATTTAGATATTGAAAGTGCAAGTGACATGCTAGAAATGCTGGATGCTGAAGTGCTGTACAGCACTGAAACCCCTGATGGAAAAGGGGAAATCTTCGCAAAACAAAAGGTTGAAGCGCCATTTGTTAACAGCGTTAAGGAATGTAACCTCGATTCTATCGATTGGACACAGCAGTGGAACAATTTTGAATTCGAAGTTGGATCAAAAACGTTAAAACTCAATCCAGGTCCCGGGTTTGGCGATCTTTCCCATCCCACTACCCGTTTAGTATTAAAGATGATGACCCCTTATGTCAAGGATGCGCACGTGTTAGATATTGGCTGTGGCAGTGGCGTTCTATCTTTAGCCGCAGCTGCATTGGGAGCTGCTTCTGTCCATGGAATTGATATCGATCCAGCAGCAATTGAACATGCCAAAGAAAACGCTAAAGCTAACCACCTCGATATCACATTCGGATTACCAGAAGAATACCATCTGAGGGCTTCTAGACTTGTTGTACTCATGAATATGATTTCCTCTGAACAAGAAGTTGCCCTTAAGTCGCTTCCCATGCTAAAAGACGTGCCTTGTGAATTTTTTATTTCTGGGGTACTAGAGACTGAAGGTTACCGAAGAAAATGGGTCTTAAAGGAACAGTTGTCTGAAGAAGGATGGCTCGGCCTGCATTATTCAAAATGAAAATTCCATCAATCAAAAAATCTATTTTAGGAATTCTTTGTATGCTAGGTTGCGCTTGTTTACCATCAGCCAGTTATGCAGCAGCAGCAACTTCAACGATAGAACAAGATATTCTTAGAGATTTATTGAACGATCTTGTTGCCACACCACAGCACGATCCGATTTTAATTCTGATTGGTGGATATCAAGGTTCTGGAAAAACATCCTTAGTTGATCGTATTAAGAGTATCTATGATATCAACGTTATTTCTACCGATGTAATCCGTCAAAGATTGTTTGATAGAGGCGTTTGTCTTTCGAATGAATTTCCAACATATGTGAAAAACATCTATACGAATTTAGTGAGAAGTTGTTTAGATAGAAATACAAGCCTAGTGATCGATGCAAATGCCCACGGACAGCGAATAGAAGAAATCGATCGATTACTTGAGACAGAAAATAAAGAATCCAAATACAAGATACTTAAGATATTCCTAAAGGCAACAGAACAAACTCTGGAACAACGAATTCTTTCTCGAAACTCTGCCGCAGGGCAGTACCAAGGAACTCTCGCTGATTTACATGCAGGTTTAAGATCAGCTCATCCATTACCTGAGTATGATTATACAATACAAACTGATAAAATCACCGAAATGGAAGTCTTTGAACAGGTGAATCATTTCATTTGTAGCAAAACAAAATTAAAAGTTGCTCCTAAGATATTCATCCATGGTCCTTGTCTAGTTTCTCAAGAGGTTGATCACTTTGATTGCCATAGTTCTAGTGTCATTGAAACCGCGCCTCAGGTGCTATGCGCTGTATGGAAAGGAGGGCCAGGGGAGGGATTCAGCACATGTGATATTAAACAGAATGTTGGAATATGGTCATCACATTTTGAAAATAATCAGTGGAGTCTGCCCGTACAAATTGTTGAGGCTCCGGATACCGTGTGTTGGAGTCCTGTGCTTACAAAGCACCCAACGGGAACACTATTTCTATTTTATCGCCAAGGGGCTGATCCTCGACATACAACCTCACTATTTAAGTTATCTCTTGATGGAGGAAGAAATTGGTCTGATGCTGCAGAATTACCCCCTCAAATTATTGGACCCACGAAATCTAAGCCTGTTTATGATGAGGATGGCAACATGATTTGCGGGTCATCCAGAGAGATAGGGAATCTTGAAGATCCGGACAAATCAACTGCTTGCTGGATTGAAATTCTTTCGCCGGAAGGGCAATGGAGCAGGCATGGTCCAATTGAGATCCCAGGAAGAAAATTTGGAGCGATTGAACCCTCACTTTTTTTTGAAAAAGATGGGACCTTGAGAATGTTGTGTCGAGATCGTGCCAACAAAATAGGTTTACAAGGATGGATTTGGACTGCAGAATCAAAAGATAAAGGGAAAACATGGTCTGAGTTGCAGCCGACAACGCTGCCAAATCCAGATTCTGGAATCGACACCTTAGCTCTTCGGGATGGCAAAGTGGTGGTGGTGTATAATCACTCACATAGTGATCGATCCCCTTTGACAATAGCATTATGGTGTGGTGAAGGAAATTCATGGATGACTCTATTAAATATTGAAGAGGCATATGGCGAATTTCCTTCTGTCACACTGGATTCTCAAGCGGGTGTGCATGTTTTGTATGCTTATACACCTCCTGGGAAGACACAACGGCAAATTAAACACATGAAAATAACAGGGCTTTGACATATGGAACACGAATCTGTTTTGCTTAATGAGCTCTTACATAATTTTGAAAACTGTCATCTTGGTTGTTTTGTCGATGCAACACTAGGAGCTGGTGGCCACTCAGAGGCTTTTTTAAAGAGTCATCCAGAAATTACTCGATTAATTGGGATTGACCAAGATCCCGTGGCACGAGAGATCGCTCAAGAACGTCTAGCCCCCTGGAAAGATCGAGTAGAAATCATCGCTGGAAATTTTTCCGATCTTGAAATCCACTTAAAGAAACTCAACATCAAAAGTATTGATGGGATAATATTTGATCTAGGTGTCTCTTCAATGCAACTCGATCGGGCTGAAAAGGGATTTAGCTTCATGCGAGAAGGTCCTTTAGATATGCGGATGGACCCCACGGCCCCACTAACTGCTGCTGAGATTGTGAACACATGGTCGGAAGGTGATCTAGGACGGATCTTTCGCGATTACGGTGAAGAAAAACATTGGCGACGAGCTGCTTGGGCGATAATACGAGCGCGTCAGCAAAAACCAATTATGACAACCTTAGAGCTTGCTGATATTTTGAAACAATCATTGCCCTTTAGCAAAAAAGGATTCAATCCCGCTACCCTCGTCTTTCAAGCACTGCGTATTTGTGTGAATCAAGAATTACAAGTCATTGAGCATGTGTTACCTATTGCGATAAATTACTTAGCGCCACATGGAAGAATAGGAGTGATTAGCTTTCATAGTCTCGAGGATCGCATCGTTAAGGATATCATGCGCTTTGCTGCCGATGATAAGGAGTCGACTAGTGGATTGAGTGGTCTATTTATTGATAAAGAACCGCAAGTTAAGTTAATATCGAGAAAACCGATTGAAGCCAGCGAAGAAGAAGTGAAGAGAAACTCAAGAAGTCGCAGTGCAAAATTGCGTGTTGCAGAAAAATGTTAAAGGGCGAAGTGTTTTTGGCACGGAATCATATCTAAATCCGTGCCAAAACGATATATATTATGAAAAAGAAGAATCAATTTTCAGTTACTTTTCGGGTGTTTATTTGCATTGCTGCTGCAGGATTGACCCTCTATGCCTATGTGGAAAAGCAAAATGAGTTGACAGAACTCCGTTTGGCAATCCCCATGCTCTCAAAGGAAGTAAAAATCATCCAAGAAGAGAACACTCGTCTAAACTATGAGATCGAACAGTTTGAAAGTCCGGTTCTTCTCATGGAAAGAATGCGACAACCAGAATTTAGTCATTTAAAATTCCCTTATCTTAACGAAGAAATTTTTCTTCCTCGTGGAAAGGATTAGGTATGGTACAGGAAAAAGATCCCATTACTTCATTCGACCGCAGAAGGTTATTGTTGCTTTCCTTAGCAATCGTTGTCTTTTTTTCTTTGCTGATTGCACGATTTTATCAGATTCAAATTATTGATGGAGCACAGTGGGAAAAGGAAGGGGATAAGCAACATTATTTTATTGTAAAAGAGCCTTTTATGCGGGGAGGTTTTATTTCGAATACCTCTATCAAAAAAGGTCATCCTGAAGTCCCTCAAAATTTTGTTTTTGACGTGCCCAAGTTTCATCTTTATATCGATCCTGTATCTATTTCTGAGGAACATCGCGATTCAATTGCCAAAATGATAAATTCGGTTATCGATTTAAATTCAACAGAGTATCAAAAACTTAGAAAGCAGTTTGATTACCAAACAAGACGTCGCAAATTGAGTATGTGGCTGGATTACGATAGTCAAGAAGCTATTTTGAAGCTATGGTTTCCTTACGCACGAAAAAATAAAATTCCTCGTAATGCTCTATTCTTTGTAAGCGATTACAAGCGTTCCTACCCATTTGGTAAGCTGTTGGGACAAGTATTGCATACGATACAAGATATCAAAGATGAAACAACCACTCAGGCTAGTCCGACGGGTGGATTGGAACTCTATTTTAATAATTATCTCCAAGGAAAGCAAGGAAAACGTCGTTTGATGCGTTCTCCAAGGAATGCCTTAGAGACCGGAGAAATCATCTCCTTGCCACAGCACGGGGCAAACATTCATCTCACCATCAATCACTGTTTACAGGCTATTGCAGAGGAAGAGCTCGAAAAAGGTGTAAAGAAAAGTAAAGCAAAGGGGGGGTGGGCAATTATCATGGATCCCTATACAGGAGAAATCTTGGCTTTAGCACAGTATCCTTTTTTTGCCCCTGCTGATTACCACCATTACTTTAATGATCCTATCCTTACTGAAAATACTAAGGTTAAGGCAATTACAGAAGCTAATGAGCCGGGGTCAATCATGAAGCCTCTTACGATTGCAATCGCACTCATGGCAAATGAAGAGCAGGCTAAACGGAATGCAAAGCCGATATTTGATCCTCAAGCGATGCTTCCAACATCAAATCCAAATTTTCCAGGAAGGCGCAAACCTCTAAAAGACACACACTTCCATAATTTTCTTAATATGGATATGGCGATTTGGAAGTCCTCAAATATCTATATGGCTCGTTTAGTCGAGAAAATTGTCAATGAGTTGGGAAGTAATTGGTATCGCAATGCCCTTCAAAGTACTTTTGGGTTTGGATTGAAAACAGGAATTGAATTGCCTGCTGAAAGTGCAGGGCTACTCCCTAAGCCTGGAAAAAAACATCCAAACGGTGCACTGGAGTGGTCGAAAGGGACTCCATATACGTTAGCTATCGGGCACAACGTGCAAAGTACGACGATGCAGATGGCAAGAGCTTATGCAGTGATTGCAAATGGGGGATTTCTTATAGAACCGACACTTGTGAGAAAAATTGTGCAACCTCAACCTGACGGATCTCAGAAGGTACTAGTCGATAATACTAGCCAAGAGCGGGTAAAAAAATTTCCACAAGTACTTTCTAAAAAGCATGTAGAATTAGTTGCTAGAGCAATTAAATTTACGACTAAGACAGGTGGAACCGCCTCGAAAGCAAATATCTGGGGGTATACGGAAGGGGGGAAGACAGGTACAGGCGATAAGGCAATCAATGGGGTTTATGATCCCAAACATGTCTGTTCTTCTTTCGTAGGGATTGCACCGATGTCAAAGCCCGTTTTTGTGTTAGCTGTTGCAATTGATGAGCCGCTCTATGGATATGTACCAGGTGTCGGTAGGCAGCATATGGGTGGAGCCTGTGCGGCACCTGTTTTCCGTGAGATTGGACAGCGTTCTTTAGAATATTTAGGAATTCCTCCCGATGATCCACATGGCTATCCATCCAGTGATCCTCGTTACGACGCTGAAAAGGCTGATTGGGTGCCAGAAATCAAACAATTGCAAAAAATATATGAAAAATGGAATACTCCGCATGGATAGAACTTTATAGAGATATATGAAGCTTAAAAAACTGTTAAAAGACATCCCCGACATACAAATCAAAGGATCGAAAGATCTTGAAATCTCAGGTGTTTGTGCAAATTCTAAGCTAATTTCCCCGGGCAATCTCTTTATAGCAAGGAAGGGAATGGCAGTTGATGGCTCTATTTATATCAACGACGCTGTAGAGGCTGGAGCCGTTGCTATTCTCACCGATATTTATAACCCTCTTCTCAGTAAAAATATTACACAAGTCCTTCATCCTGATGTTGCTGCAATTGAAGGGACCGTTGCTGCTCACTACTATGAAAATGCAAGTGATGAGCTTTTTATGGTGGGGATTACAGGTACAAATGGTAAGACAACAACTTCATTCATTGTCAAACACCTACTCGATAAGCTCGATGGTTCCTGTGGTCTGATAGGGACTATTGAATACATCATTGGACAGAATCGGTACCGTGCCACAAGAACTACACCAGACGTTTCATCTGTCCATAAAATGTTACGCGAGATGTCATCTCAAGGCTGCAAAAATGCTGTGATGGAGGTCACTTCTCACGCTCTTGACCAGAATCGCGTTGATAAAATCGATTTCGATACGGCTATTTTTACAAACCTAACACTCGATCACCTCGATTATCACAACACAATCGAGGCTTATTTCGAAGCAAAACTTCGATTGTTCCAATCGCTAGACCCTAAAAAAACAAAGAAAAATCATTCTTATCCCAAATTAGCAATTGTTAATATCGACAGTCCTTGGTCGCAAAAAATTGTTAAGGAATGTCAAACAAATGTCCTGACTTATTCAATTCTTGGAAAAGCAGACCTTTGTGCAGAAGATATCACCTTTACCCCAAATGGAACGTCACTTACGCTGAATTATCAAGGGAAGAAGGTTCCTCTAGAGTGGCCATTAGTGGGTAGATATAACACATACAACTGCTTGGCAGCTGTGGCAGTAGGGTTAAGTCGCAATCATTCATTGGAAGCAATTGCACATGCCCTTACATCCGTGCCTGCGATTTCTGGAAGATTGGAACCAGTTCCCAATCCGCTAGGATTAAAAATTTATGTCGATTTTGCTCATTCCGATGATGCGTTAATTAACGTGCTTGAATGTCTACAAGAATTTAAAATCGGACGAATCATTGTGGTATTTGGATGTGGAGGCAATCGCGATGCGAGTAAGCGTCCCAAAATGGCACAGGCATGTGAGTCGCACGCTGATGTTGTTATTGTGACATCCGATAACCCACGCAATGAGGATCCTCAAGCGATCATCAATGAAGTCATTACCGGTTTTAAAAGAAAAAATTCCTACACAGTCGAAATCGACAGGGAAGAAGCGATTAGAAAGGCGATTGATATCGCGACACCGGATGACATTATTTTGATCGCCGGTAAAGGACACGAGACATCTCAAGTGTTTGCATATAAAACAATCGAATTTGATGATCGAAAAATTGCCTTACAGATATGTCAGAAGAAGGCAAATAGTCAATGATTTTTCTTTACCACGTTATTCTATTGCTGCTCATGACGACAGCGAACGTTGCCTATGCGCAGTCATCTAATGGTGTCAAAAAGAATTATTTAAGAAAACCACAAACATTAATGATTCCAGCGTCACTGCAACCTCGAACTTCTCCAGTGATGACGATTCCTTATAAAGCGCCTGTAGAAGCACCGTTGATTCTCATTGATCCAGGACATGGTGGTGATGACTATGGAACAAATTCATCTGGGATCTCCAAATATCATGAAAAATACCTGAATCTTTCCACCTCGGAATTGGTTAGGAACTTTCTCTTGCAGTTTGGATATAGAGTGTTTATGACCCGCACCGATGATACATTCATATCTCTTGAAGAACGTACAAACATTGCAAATCAGCGCAACCCAGTGTTGTTTGTGAGCATCCATTATAACTCAGCTCCAAACCCCATAGCGGAAGGAATTGAAGTGTTCTATTATCGGGATGATCGCAATAAAGCCAGAAGTAATAAGTCAAAATTGCTTGCTCAATCCATTCTCGATAAAACTCTCCAACGCACACAAGCAAAGTCGCGTGGCGTCAAACATGGCAATTTAGCCGTCATCCGCGAAACAAATATGGCAGCCATCCTGATCGAGGGGGGCTTTATGTCTTCGGCAAGTGAAATGGAAAAAATCAAAAAAGTCAGCTACCAAAAAAGTTTAGCACTTGGAATCGCTCAAGGAATTCAAGACTACCTAAACAAACAGGGAATCACTCCTGTCGCTTCCAAATGATTTGTGGCACGGACTTTAGTCCGTGGTCTAGCCTAACAAAACCTGTTGCTATCTATTTGTGGCACGGACTTTAGTCCGTGATTTAGCCTAACAAAACCTGTGGCTACCTATTTGTGGCACGGACTTTAGTCCGTGGTCTAGCCTAACAAAACCTGTTGCTACCTATTTGTGGCACGGACTTTAGTCCGTGGTCTAGCCTAACAAAACCTGTTGCTATCTATTTGTGGCACGGACTTTAGTCCGTGGTCTAGCCTAACAAAACCTGTAGCTATCTATTTGTGGCACGGACTTTAGTCCGTGGCCTAGCCTAACAAAACCTGTTGCTATCTATTTGTGGCACGGACTTTAGTCCGTGATTTAGCCTAACAAAACCTGTTGCTATCTATTTGTGGCACGGACTTTAGTCCGTGGTCTAGCCTAACAAAACCTGTAGCTATCTATTTGTGGCACGGACTTTAGTCCGTGGTCTAGCCTAACAAAACCTGTGGCTACCTATTTGTGGCACGGACTTTAGTCCGTGGTCTAGCCTAACAAACCTGTGGCTACCTATTTGTGGCACGGACTTTAGTCCGTGGTTGGATTCAAACAACCCTTTAAGGATGTGTTGAACCGACCACGGACTAAAGTCCGTGCCACAAATAGATGCCACAAGAGTTTTCTGCTAATTTCATCCTTTCGAGACTTGGAGATCGTCCTCGGCGCGACTTGAACGCGCGACCTGTTGCTTAGGAGGCAACCGCTCTATCCACTGAGCTACGAGAACATAAAGATACATCGTACCATAGCTCCTTTCTTTCCCTCAATCATAAAATAGTAAAAGCAAGTTATTGATATTCAATTGAATTTGGAGTGCGGAGACTTGTCACCGCTTTGTCTAGCTCGACTTGTCGAGCGTATTAACGACCAAGTATATGCCCATTGTAATGATTATATCATTATTGCTGCCCCCCTCTACATTACCTAGTTTAAGGCACGTTTTAGGTTGCTTATACGCTCGACAAGTCGAGTTAGACAAAGCGGTGACAAGTCACACGCACTCCAAATTTATTTACTATTAAATTTACATTAATCAAAAAAATTATTACCATTTTGTTAAAAGGATTTTCCGATGACATCAAAAAGTTTACGAGCGCACATCAAGCGAATTGGACTTCAAGCTGGAACATTGGGGCATTTTAGTAGCAGCAAAGCGAATGCTAAAATTGATGTTTCCTTGGTTGATTACAGTCCTGGTGCTTTTGTAGAGAAGAAAGACGCTTCTATTAAAGATTGTTTAGCTTGTCTTAATAATCCGAGCATCACATGGGTGAATATATGTGGAATTCACGATCCACATATGATTGAAGAAGTAGGTAAGAAGTTTGGACTTCATCCGTTGATGCTTGAGGATATTATGAGTTTAGGTCAGCGTTCCAAACTTGATGACTACAAAGAGACGCTTTATATTGTTGCAAGGATGTTAACCTATGATTCGAAGAAAGAAGTTGCATCCGATGAACAAGTGAGCTTAATTCTTGGAAAAAATTATGTAATTACCTTTTTAGAGTCTAATAGTCCCATATTTAATCCTATTCGCGAAAGGCTTAAGCAAGCAGATAGCCGTATTCGTCAACGTGGGGCTGATTATTTATATTATGCGTTAATTGACTGTTTGGTCGATAACTATTTTGTGATTTTAGAGAAAGTGGACGGAAAATTGGAACATTTAGAGGGGGAACTATTTGATCATCCTGGTGTAGAGACCTTACAAACGATCCATCAAATCAAGCGAGAAATCACCTTCCTAAGAAAGTCGATCTGGCCGATGCGTGAAGTGATTAGCAATTTTAGGAGAATCGACTCGCCTCTGGTACAAGATTCAACTAAATTATATGTTCAGGATGTGTATGACCATACCATTCAAGCAATTGATACCATCGAGAGTTTTCGCGACCTAACTTCAGGAATGTTGGAGATATATATTTCTAACATTAGTCAACGCATGAATGAGATCATGAAAGTCCTTACGATTATGGCGACTCTTTTTGTTCCCTTAACATTTATTGCCAGTATTTATGGAATGAACTTTGAACATATACCCGGATTGCATTGGGAATGGGGATATTTCAGTGTGATGGGTTTTATGCTCATCCTTTCTATTGGAATGTTAGCCTATTTCAGGCGTAAGGGTTGGATTTAAGGATCTGGTGATAAATCAAAATGCACCCACCCAATCAATGAAGCATCGATAATTCGATAGTTACCTTCTTTATCCATATCCAGCATAAGACGGCGGGAAAAGTTTTCCAGATCCCATGGTTGTTTGAAGTAGTTTTGTTCTGCGATTGTGACAGATTCAAAATCAAGATCTACACCGACGATGACTGCTACATGACCTGTAATTACATATTCAGGGCTATATATGAGCAAGTCACCGACTTGAGGAGCTGTTTTGGAGGTTCCATTTTCAAATCGAAGCATAGGTACAGATTGATTAGTATCGAGTCTTTCCCCATGCTCTAGATCCCAAATCATATAAGCATATTTTATGCTGGGGAATGTCACATTTTTGTTTTCTATTAACCATCTTCTAGCATATTCAACACATTGCCATTTGAGGCCGGTATAGATTTCTTTACCATCAACCAAGATAAAATTGCTTTCCGAAGAAGGCCCATATGCCTGGTTGTATGCGATG
>Ga0207012_1016_pt1 | contig 59427 bp, 48 predicted proteins | sample Alteio_BWMinCont_80_FD_153471 | JGI IMG/M metagenome (GOLD analysis project Ga0207012, IMG submission 153471) | Enriched cells from forest soil in Barre Woods Harvard Forest LTER site, Petersham, Massachusetts, United States -... | ecosystem: Environmental > Terrestrial > Soil > Temperate forest >...
AATTAATCGAGATTCGCCCTCTCTTTCCCATGCTTTGGATACTCACCTTAGTTCCTAAACGTTCCTGAATACGCTCTGCAATAGCCTCTAAATAAAAATCGCGATTAACATAGGCCAATTTATGCTTTTTAGCTTTCTGAGCTATTCTCAGGGATGCTTCTTCTGCTTCTCTTACAGTCAACTCATCTCGTAAAACAAGCTCATGCAAGAGATTTTGTTTCTCAAAACCCTCTAAAGAGAGAATTGCTTTGGCATGTCCCATAGAGATCATTCCAGATGAAACGCTGTCCTGAATATTTTTGGGGAGTCCAAGAAGACGAAGGTAGTTAGATACTGAAGAACGCTTCTTTCCCAAACGCGTTGCAAGTTCTTCCTGTTGAAAACCAAATTCGTTTTCGAGTTGCCGTAGAGCTTTTGCCACTTCGATCGGATTGAGTTCTACTCGTTGGATATTCTCTATCAGAGCCGCCTGAGCAGAAATTTCATGGGAACTTTTCCTGACGACGACAGGAATCACTTCCATGCCAGCGAGTTGGGCAGCACGGAACCGTCGCTCACCGGAAACCAATTCAAACGAGACTCCATCATCGAGAGGTCTTACTAAAGGAGGGTGGATAAGGCCCACTGTTTTGATTGAAAGAGAAAGCTCTTCGAGTTCTTCGTTAGCAAAATGACGTCTCGGCTGGTAAGGATTAACGACTACCTGAGAAACTGAGACATGTAAAATGTACTCTTCAACAGAAGCGTCTTTATTTTCTTCAATAATTTCTTGATTCATATCTATTTTTGTGTTTACAATTAAGAGATTTTTCCTATGATGTTAACAGAAATCAGTCTAAGCTACAAATGGAAAGAAAGCTATGTCAAATTCATCTCGTCCCCCAATTGAAACAACACTTGAAAAGAAGCGTTTACTCGACTTCTTAGACGAAGGCCATGTCTCCGACTGGTTTTCAAGAAATAAGCAATACCTGATGTACGGTCTTATCGCAGTGTTGGCTGTATTCATCATTGGTTATCGTCTTAGCAATACACATACCAATGAAGTGGAGCAAGATTACATTCATGCTTCGAATGATTTTTCCGTGTTTGCAAAAACTCCTAATCTAAATGACCCGACGACCCAAGCTTCATTCGATCAACTTAAGTCTTCCATGCAGTCCCATCCGGAACTTCATGCTGCTTATGATGCCCTCATCGCCCAAATCTTATTAAATCATGATCAAGTGAATCAAGCAATGCCGTTTGCCACTGAGACATTGGCTCGAACCAAAGTTAATCATCTTTCTTACTACACCGACTATGCTGCAGCATCGCTGCTGATCAGTCAAAAGAAATTCCAAGAAGCTCTTGATAAAACATTAGCTTTGCAACAGGAAATGGGACAAGCAATCAATAAAACAGAAGATACTCCGCGTACTTTTAACGATGAACTATTTGCAATTAATCTTTTGAGAATCGCTATGTTACAACAGTTACTCGGAAATAAATCAGCGGAATTACAAACTTGGCAACTATGGCAACAATACGCAGGATTAAAAGAAGGTAAATCTCCACTACCAGTAAAGATTCACCCTCAAGCATTTCGGGTTCTTAACCAGCAGTTAAATGTCGGCAGCATTTCACTAGCCGATTATATTAGCTACAGAGAATCTATTAATACTGCACAATAAATCAAGTTGAAAAACATTGTTGATATTGTTATATATCACTTAAAAGCTAAAAGTTATTAGTTTTTGTCCCTTGCTTTATAGAGACCGTAGCAAGGGAAGCCGCTCTACAGATACCCTCAATGGAGATTTGTCGAGCACCCCGATAACAGTGGATGATGGAGCATAAAGGGAGGTGACGTCAGTCTAACACGCTCAAGACCACAGAATTTTGGGAATTTATTATTATTGAATATCGAAACCCGATATGGACAAGTCATTGACCAATCGGGATTAAAATCAGATAAGAACGCAAATAAATGCATAACTCCAATGTCAATCTATAAATTGATATACGAGTTATAGACGTTGGCATGGAGTTGGCGAGCGAGCGTTCTTCACTAACTACCTTTTTGGGTAAGTGGAGAGTAAGCCGTGAGTCCTAAATTAAGCTCACTTGCGTATGATGAAAAAGAGTTCGAAAATGACCAGTATGATGGTTGTGAACCCGGACTTAAACTCATCAAAACGCATCAAACAGAAGCTTCCAGTGATCAACAAGCACCTATAAGGGCTGCACAGATCAGTGGAAGAATCACCATCTCCTTCTAAGTTTCAGAAGGAGTTGTAGCAAATCAAAGCAACCATCGCAAGATGGTTGCTTTTTTTTTGTCCACCCACAGACCAAGACATAACTTATAGACATAGACAATAGACAAGCAGCCATAGACATGGACATGGACATGGACATGGACGATAGATAAAAAAAATGGACAAATAGTCTGCTCAATTTGCTCTGTCCATTGTCCATGTCTATGGATGTTCGTCCATGGCTGCTTGTCTATTGTCCATGTCCATGGCTGTGTGTTGATTAATTACAGGGATTATTCCGCTTCGATGGTGCTTTGTGGAACGAAACCAAGTTCACCTTTGGGAGTCACAATTTTTAACCAATCGCCAGAGGAAGTTGTGCTGAGCACTTCAACCTCCATTCCCGCTGAGAGAAGTTTTCCATCCACCTTAGCATATTGTAAGCCAGCATCGCGCCGCATTTCAACTGGTCGAACGATAATCGCCTTTATAGGTGAAAAGTAATAGGTATAAATCAAACTCAAAGAGACAAGTGATAACGCGATGCCACAAACGATAGCGCCGATTCTCAATTGTGAATAGGGCCACCACGTATTCACAATTAAGAATCCAAAAAAAAGAACACACAAACCAAAAAATATTTGAATCCTCTCTGGTATTGATAACAGTGAATTAAAGACAAAGAAATTACCTAAGCCATTAGTTTGGGAACCTTTCTGTAATTCGAGCTTCTGATTAACAACATCTAAATTGCGTGCAATTTGATGATTTCGTGGCTGTAGAGCCTGCGCTCGATGATAGTAAAGAATGGCTCTTGGATATTCTCCTAACTGAAAATAGGTATTTCCGATATTATAATATAGCGCTCCATTACCATGACGGGGGTGATGACCGCGATCGAGCTGAAGATAAAGGTCTAAAGCTTGATTAAACGCTTGAGACCGCTCGATAATAGTCGTTGCTTTTTCCCCTTTTTGGTAAAAATTAGCCGCTTGTTCGAGTCGTGAATCACCTTTTCCGATCATGAAAATAAAGCTACCCAGTAACACAATCCCCAAAACTGTCAGAGTAGTTATTATGATCGATTTCATTTCAAATGATCTCCATAATTTTTATTTAATAACGACTCAACCGATTGATTGATTTTGGTATAATCGATTTTCCTTCCCTGTGTGAACCGGTCTTCATCTAATTCAAATAAAAATGCCCTAATCTCTCCTGCAATCCCCTGTTCAGGCAGTTCAGAATTGGCAATTTCTGCAGAGGGAATGACATTTTTTTCAACGAGCGACTGTTTTAATGCCTGAGAAATCAATCTAAAATATTGAGCAGAACCATCCGAACTTTCTAAGGCTTTCTGAAATAAAGTTGCACTCGTCTCTACAACACCACGACTCCGTTGTAGAAGGATCGATTGATGCAACGTATATTGGAAAATAAATAGCGCTATACCAAGAGGAAAAATCAATAACGCCCACCAAGAACCAAATAACTGATCATGCAAATCCCTAGGATGAAGCTGATAGATTCCCTCGATCTCAATCGGCTGTGGTGACTGCATAGAAGGGGTTCTTGTAGGTGTAACATTTGATTTAGGTTGAACAGATTGTTCTTTAGTGGGTGCAGGGACCGGATTTTCAACCGACGCTTTTTTTCTTGGAATCACCTTAATGGGAATGGGTTGACTACTTAACACGGTATAGCTTGTGGTCTCCGGATTAAAATAAGCAAACTCTAAACTAGGAATTTCTTCAATTTTCGCTGTAAGAGGACTAAGCTGCACGATTGCTTTTTTAGTATTATCCTTGATCTCCTCAGTGGGAGGAAGATCGCTGAGACGGAAGAATCCAGAAAAACCAGGCTGACAGCACACCTCAGGGAGTGGAACCTGCTTGATATTAGTTCCTGGCTCCCCCGTAATGTTAATGCCGAGTGAAAACATATCCCCTTCTACGATTGTTTTATCACCTATTAAGTCCACACTAAATTGAAATTTTTTTCCAATAGTCCCATTAAATGAAGCTGGCTTACCTTGAGTCGGAAACGGCAAAACAGTAAGAACAACTTCAGGCACTTCCGATGAGATCTTTGGAGAAGTCGGCACATGCTTTCCAGATGCATCCACTTCATAACTATATCCTTCAATAAGCGATGGTCCAAAAGAGAATTTCCCAGGTTTTATTCCTTCAACTTCTTGTGAGATCTCACTCACACTGACACCCCCTTCCGCATAGTCATGGAATTCCTTTTCCCCAATCTTTATCAACCCTTGCGCATCTAATAAAGGCAATTTTTCTGTCGCTAATTCAATTGTACCGGTGTAATAGTAGTGATAAACAAACTTGGTGCGTTGGCCGGGATAAATCGATGTTGCCCCTTCAATTCCGGCTGTCAATCGTAATGATGGCTCAACAGGACTACTTGGAGCTGGGGCAGAATTAACAGGCGTTGAATTTGCAGCTTTTGAAGCGTTACTTTTTTTCTCATTTTTTACACTATAACTCGACATAAATGATTGATAATTTTTATCTCCGACTCGCACGGTTACTGATGGCAAGACATATAATCCAGGGTTCTGTCCAGGAATCTCAAATTTATAAATTGAGACCACAGTAGCATTCTCAGAGGAGAATGGAACATCCTTCACAAAAGTCACTGATAAAGGATTACTTCCGAGGCGAAAACTGGCCAGATCAATTTTATCTTGATAGTTATGGGTAATCGAAACCGATCCAATCCCCTTCTCATTTGCATAGGCATCATCAATGCCTGCTGTGACTTTAACATCCACCGTAAATAAGTTTACGTGGATCATCATACTGAGAAATAATAAAATGAGGCTCTTTACCATGGACGTTCATCTCCGCGCGGCTCTGGACCAATCTTAAGAAGAGGCTTGCTCTTGTCCTCATTCTCCATCTCCTGAAGCAATCGTGCCGTATTATTGAATTGGGCATTTTGTTGTTGAGATTGTTTTTGCGTTGAATTCGATGACTCTGCCTGTGAACTCGTGGCTGAAGAGGATTGAGTTTTTAGTTTTGATAACGCCTCAATCCAATAATAGAGAGCCCTTTCCTCAAGAGTCCTCGCCGTTGATGAATCTCTAGTAGGAGTCTTTAAATTACTCTGAGCCTGCATAGCAAATTCTCTACCTGTGATAAACAACGAAATGACCTCTTCCCAAGGGCGTTTCACTTCGAGTTGATCATTCTTGAATTCTGATTTTTGTTCCACAACTGCCACTTTCAAGAACTCATCTGCAAGACGAATCACCTCTATCTGCATTCTTACAGGAAAAGCACGCAGATCAGCTGGAAGCACAACATCATCGTCGATGAGCTCTTGCATGCGGATCATACGTAGAGCAAGGCGCTGCTGATCAATTGTCTGCTCTAAAACATTTTCTGCATGCGTTTTCAGAAGCGGAGAAAGCGATTGTATGAGCAAAACAATTGAATCATAGGCAGCATCCACATAGATCCGCGCAAGAAGCAAATGAGATTCTGACAACTGATTCCGTCCATTTTTCAATCTTTCCTGAGTGAGATCAAACCGCGATTTCACTTCTGTCGATCCAGATTCCTTCATCACTTCACTAATCTGATCTTGATGCTGACCTAACAACGTGAGCCCCGACTCAAGAATGGGTTCCTGAATAAGAACAAGTCGATAATCATTAGCGAGCTGCTCCAACGATTCCATCAAGGAGTTTTTGTCTGGATGAATTTGAGGCAACTGACTTCGATATCCCTCAAAAAAATTTATCCAGAGCATCGATATCTCTTTAGCCTGCTTTTCGATATTTTGAATTTCTTCCGATTCTACACACTCTGATGCCCCTTCAGCATACTGTAAATTACAATTAGCCTGCTTAGCAACTTTAATATCAATAATCATATCCTCTAAAAGAGTAAATATTTCTAGATAGGCAGTTGGGTTCTTTGCCTTCTGTGAATCGACTGCTTCAATAGATTCCTTGGCTAACATGAGTCGTGCCAACGCAACGTTATTTGTTAGGCGTTGTTGTAACAAAGGAAGACCTGTTGGATAGTCGGCAAGCAAGTATTGGGAGAGTGCTTTATTCCACTCCTTTTTGATCATCATCACCGTAGCCAAGTTGTAGTGAAGAATTCTCTGTTGCCAATCTGATAGAGGTTGGTTTAATTGTGACTGATAAAGCTGTTCAGCCCGATCATAGTCACCTGCTTCAAAATAACGTTTTGCTTGCTGAACAACAGAATCATCCCCAAACAGATGAGTTTGAGGAAAGCCAAACAGTAACATCCCTATTATTAATAGGGATGTTTGAGATGGTTTGGGTATGATTCCCAGTGAAGATGCCAATTGCGCACCTGCACTCAAAGCGGTGCTTTTGGTCCCTTCCACTTTCATTTTAATTTTACGCCTCTGCTTAGAATCTGGAATGAGTAAAAATAATGCGAGAGCTACCAACGCAATTCCAAGAGGGATTTGGAAATAGAGATCGTAGATATGGTCTGATTCCTCTTGTTGATTGAAGTCGCCCTCTTTAGCGTAATCCATTCTTTTACTCACATCATCCACAATTTCCTGAGCAATCTGCATAGAAGTCATTTTATCGATATCAAACAGATGATTACCATTGATTTGGCTCAATGGTTCCAACAGTGATAAATCAAGAGTAGATTTTACTGATTGTCCTTGAAATTGCACTTGAGGAACCACCCCCCCAGTTGTAGAACCCAACGCTACAATCTTGATTCTCCAATTTTGCTTTTCAGGTAATGTGAACGGGTGGATAGTCTTTTCAATGTATTCTGTACGAGCACTTCCTTGCAGAGTTTCTAACTGGGTATCGCCTCCATCAGTAAGTAAGACAAGTGTTTTAGGAATTTGATCCTCTTCATACTGCTTTTTAATTACCTCCAGCGCCTGCTGAATATTTGTCCCCGCAGTTTCCCCTTCATTGATCTCCACTTGCCTTATCATCAAACGTGTAAACAGATAATCGGTCGTCAGTGGGACTAACTGCATCGTTACTGACGTGAAAGCCCATAAAGTGACAGACTCTCCATTCAATTTACTGACAATCAGATCCGCAATCTCTTTTGCCACCTGATCGCGTGTACGACCTCCAGTCAAATCCCCTACACCCATCGAAGCGGATGCATCCATCAGTAAAATCACATCGTGAGCTTTCCGATATGTAGCATGAACTTTAGTCCGTGTCAAATAATGCTCATTCCCCTTGGGCTGCATGAGGGCAATTACCCCCAAAGTCCAGACGATACAGCACAACACAACCTTAGTCCAATAGAGCCCTGGCTCCCGCTTCACCAACATCAAGCTTAAATGAGCGTCCCCAAAAAAATGATTCAACTTATTTCTTCGATACCGAGACAACGCAAAAAACGTCCATCCAATCACGAATACGAATAGCAGTAGAATGGCGGCCTGTGGCCAATCATAGGAGATCGTACGCCAGTTCATGGTACTCTCCTAAAAACCCAGGACTCTAGACAGATGGAAACCAAAAGAGCAATCAAACCGATCATAATCAAGTAGGGGTACAAGGAAATGCGTCGATAGAGATCTGGACGATCCTCCTTAGATTCAACTGAAGGGGGTAAGACACTTTTTTCCAATTTATCGATCTCTTTATAAATTTGCTCCAGACTACTCCCATTTTCCACCATAAAGAACTTCCCACCTGTCAGCCCTGCGGCTCGCTGCATTATATGTTGATAAGGCTCAAACTCTTTTGTAGACATCCCTGGATCAATATTAGCTATATACAATCGGATCCCTTGCTCTTTAATATACTCAGCTGCTTCCGGTACATCCATGTTGCGTAATCGCTTTCCCTTATCCAATGGATTGGGATCCTGCAAACCATCTGTAATGAGCACCATCACGCTACTTTTAATCTCATATACCGATTCCCCTTTAGCTGCCAATTCCTTTTCATAATGTCTTGTCGCTGCAATCATATTCGCGGTTTTGAATAATGCATACCCAATCGATGTCCCATCCTGATCCTTATCGCCAATCTCCTTAAACTTATCCAACTCCTGCAAAACAGTCCGATGATCTAAAGTCAACGGCGACATCACATGCGCTCCTCGCGCAAAAAACACCAACCCAATCAGGTCATCAGGGCGACCAGTCAATCCAATCGATGGATCTCCTAAAATAAATTGACGGGATACTTGTTTCAGTAAATCGATCTTAGAAATGCTCTGCAATCCTCCTTTTGGAGTCTCAACGACGACTTCTTCTTTCATCGATCCCGACTGATCAAGAATCAGATAAATGGCAATCCCTTCTACAGGACGAGCAGGAACTGCATCAGAATCTGATGCTCGTCTATTGACAAAGAAGTGTGGGTCAATAAATGCACAACAAAAGGCAATAAATGCCACCCACATGAGCAGTGTCGGCAAAAACACCCAAGCAACCCGCCATGACTGCTTCCGATCGAGCCCCTCCACTTCTGAATAACTGATACTGGGTTCTGCGAAATTTCGACGCCATCGCCATAGATAGCCAACAAGGGCTCCCCCCAATAAAACAGCGAGCAATGCTTTCCAATCTAGATCAAATGATCCCATCTCACCAACCTATCAAACTCTAAATAAATCATCATAATGATATTTTTTATTAACACAATGGTCTTTTGTGGCTCTGGTTTTGTACAATAGACATAGACAAACAACCATGGACGATAGACGAGCACCATAGACAATGGACAGGCTGCAATCGACTTGTCTATATTGTCCATGGCAGCCTGTCCATTGTCCATGTCTATGGTTGCTCGTCTATCGTCCATGTCCATGGCTGTTTGTCTATTTTCTTTTTTGTTGGTCAGTTTAACTTTGAATTTATTTTCAATAATGTGATATATATAATTTTTATTTAACACTAAAGGAAAGCTATGTACAAGACAAAAAAAATGCTTTTAAAATCTACTCTAGGAGCTTTTTTGCTTCTTGGATCGAACTACGCTCAGGCAACATCCACCTTATGGACGGGTGCAACTTCTAACGAGCTTAGCACAACAACTAACTGGACAGGCAGCATACCGCCATCAAGCACGATAAGCGCTGAATTCAATACCTCACCAACTTCAGGTTTTTCACTCACAGCAACCACAGGTGGACTGACAGCTGCAGGTATTATTTTTGATTCTGCTGAGCCTAACCCCTATACTTTAACTGCTGATTCTCAAGCTATTTCTATCGGAAGTGGCGGTGTGATTAATAATTCAACAACCAACTTACAAACTCTACAAACCAATAATACGGGAACCATCACAATTGCAGCCACACCCGGAGGTATTACCCCTGCTGGTAATAATGTAAATTATATAGTTGGAAGAGCTGGAACAGGAGGCAGCCTAACATTTGCGGGAGCCACAAACCTTACAGGAACAGCCCTTGGTAATGGCACCGTTACAGTCAATAATGGCAACACTTTTACCGTAGGCGGAGATTCAACAATTAGTTATCTAACGAGTGGCACAACCTCCTCCCTTACAACTCTAAATGGATCTTTAACTTCAACGAATTTGAACTTTCAAGAGATAGGACCTATTACGGGCACTGGAACTTTCATATTATCGGCATTCACTGCTCCTTCTTACTATTATATGTATATGGGGGGACCAAATACTTATACAGGAGGCACTATTATAAATGCAGGGACCATAATTTCCATAACTAATCCATTACCATTAAATGGCGATCTTACTATGAATGGAGGCGGCTTCGCAATGGATGTTGATCAGGTGATTGGTAATCTTTCAGGAACAGGCGGAAATATTAGTTGGGATTTAACAAGCAATGATCTCACTATTAATCAAACGATAAATAAGACCTATGCTGGAACATTCACAAGCACAATGCCTACAGCTAGCCTGACATTCGGAGCTCCTTCTTCTACAACAGCAATAGCGACGTTGCAATTGACCGGTAATAGCGCAGATTTTATGGGTGATGTAATTGTAAACTCTGGTAACTTGCAGGTCAATGGCAGCTTAGGTGCCACTTCTGTGACAGTCAATAGCGGGGCCACATTATCTGGTACAGGTTCAATTGGTACAGCAGGAAACACCATCACGATTGAGAATGGAGCATTTCTTAAACCAGGAAATAGCGTGGGTGTGATGACTAACCCAGGCGATCAAGTGTTTATGGTAGGATCTACTTACCAACTGGAAGAAAACGGGTTAACAAGTACTCCTCCTTCCAATAACCTACTGATCGTCGGTGGGACAACAACTGTTGGGACAGGTGGGGCTCCCATCGTGCGCTTATTCCCCACAACAGATCTGATTAATCTAAATACACAACAAGCCTTCATCCAATCGACAGGTGCATTGACAGTAACTACTCCATTTACATTAGATACCAGCGCATTAGTTGGAGTATTCAATTTCGATCTGATCGATCCTGCTTTGTCTCATGATACAAACAACTACTACATCACCACACAAACAACATTTGCTGGAGCAGTAGCAGCCGATGGTGGAGATGGCACCGCAGTGGCGATTGCCACTCAGCTAGATGCCATCACAAACCCAAACACCATACAAAACACCTTCTTAAACGAACTAGCTCAATTATCCACTGACGAGCTCGTGAGCCTTCTTGATGGAATGTCTGGTGGTCAGTATGCCACAGAATTGTTTGCTGCAGAAATATCAAGCCGCAGATTCCTAAGACGTCTATACGATCCGATTCGTGATCTCGTCACGACAGAACCAAATCCATGCTGCCCTTGCGTGACAAACTCATGCTGCCAATTCTTGGGATTCGATGTGTGGGCCTCTGCAGGTGGTGGACAATCGCAAGTGAATGGAAGTAGTGGCTTAAGAATGAAAGAATGGAATGTCACGTTTGGGCTACAGCAAACTTTCTGTCAAGATTGGACCTTTGGTATCGCAGGCTCTTATGAACATAACAAACTTAACTATCATAGTTCAAGTGGATCTGGTGATGGTCATACATGGTTTGGGGGACTGTATGGATTATATCGTCCATCATGCTTCTACATATTGGCAGACCTCACTTATGGGAACACAAAGCACCAGATCGACCGTGAACTTGTTATTGATACAGTCATAGACCATTTTAGCGGAAAGCCACAACTCTCTCAAGTCACTTTCTATGCAGAAGGGGGCTTTGACTATAATATCTGCTCATTCCTCATCCAACCTTTCGTTGGAATTGAAGTGGCAGGTGTTTGCAGAAAGGCATTTACAGAAACAGATCTCGACATCAGTGATTTGGCCTTGTCTCTCAATAAGCAGGACCGCACAACTGCGACGAGTAGTTTAGGGGTTCACCTTACAGATAGATTTTGTTCTGGCTTTACTATCAGTATTGACTTAGCCTGGTTGTATCGTTTTACAAATAATAATCACTTCACAACAACCTTTTCGTCTTTATTTCCTGCTGGAACAGAATTCACCGTATATGGACAAGGAATCGACCGTAATAGTGGAGAAGGAGCGATCACCTTCGCTTACGACTTCTGCGATGACTGGAGAGTATTTGTCGAAGCGTCTGGAGAGGTGTGGAGCAAAGCATCCACTTACAATGCTCTTGCCGGCATCCAGTTTACCTGGTAATCCTGTGCCACAGTCCTCTGTGGTAGCTTTTTGTGGCACGGACTTTAGTCCGTGGTCCATGCCCACCAATCCCCTTCTCCACCATCTGTGGCACGGACTTTAGTCCGTGGTCGTGCCACACCAACCCCCTTCTCCACCATCTGTGGCACGGACTTTAGTCCGTGGTCCATGCCCACCAACCCCTCTTATCCACCATCTGTGGCACGGACTTTAGTCCGTGGTCGTGCCCCACCCAATCCCCTTATCCATCTATCTGTGGCACGGACTTTAGTCCGTGGTCCATGCCCACTAACCCCCTTCTCCACCATCTGTGGCACGGACTTTAGTCCGTGGTCCATGCCCACCAATCCCCTTCTCCACCATCTGTGGCACGGACTTTAGTCCGTGGTCGTGCCACACCACCCCCCTTCTTCACCCATCTGTGGCACGGACTTTAGTCCATGGTCCATGCCCACCACCCCCCTTCTTCACCCATCTGTGGCACGGACTTTAGTCCGTGGTCCATGCCCACCAACCCCTCTTATCCACCTATCTGTTTTATTATTAAATTTTTCTTGAACATATTTTTATTTACACTTTATGCTACATATATTTGCTCTCACAAACTTATAAAAATTTAAAACTCAAAATGACAGACATTCCTAATCTTTTGAACGATAATATTTCATTTAACTCTTCAGAAAAAATAAACGAAAAACTTCCTAGTATAAGAGAATTTGGAAGTAACGATTGGTTCCGAACAAAAACCTATCGAAGAGACCTTCCTCATTGGGAATTGGAAGGATCAACATATTTCATTACGTTCTGTGTGGATCGGATTGTAGGTAAGCCGTTTCAAAATCCAAAACTTGCTCAATTCGCAGCTTCAACTATCTGTCATAGAAAAGACAAATACAATCTCTATGCCTATGTGGTGATGCCTGATCACATACATTTTATCCTGAAACCTACCCCAGACAATACTCTTTCCAAAATTCTTCAAAACATGAAAGGATCAATGGCGTATAATCTTAATAAATTGCTTAATCGTACTGGTAAATTTTGGCAGACTGAGAATTTCGACCATCTCATACGTGATGGTAATGGGATGCGTAATAAATGGGAATATATCAAAGAAAATCCAGTGAAAGCAAAATTGGTGAATAAAGCAGAAGATTATCCATTTAGTAGTTTTTATGAGTTTCATGAAGGAACAAACTTAGAATAAATGAGTTGAGTAGGGCACGACCACGGACTAAAGTCCGTGCCACAATTGGGTAGCAATTGGGATTGAGGGGCATGGACCACGGACTAAAGTCCGTGCCACAATTGGGTAGCAATTGGGATTGAAGGGCACGACCACGGACTAAAGTCCGTGCCACAATTGGGTAGCAATTGGGATCGAGGGGCATGGACCACGGACTAAAGTCCGTGCCACAATTAGGTAGCAATTGGGATTGAGGGGCACGACCACGGACTAAAGTCCGTGCCACAGATCTAAATTTTTCATTGCATAATAAATGTCGTCATAGTATGATCTAACCATGAACATATTTAATACTTCAACATCTATCCTCTCAGTCGTCGTCAAAGTCGTGCGCAACGCGCACATATAATCCCCCCTCCATACATTCATTTTATAAATATTAAATCAAAAACGACTTAAGGATCTATCCATGAAAAACTATTTTAAATCTGAAGGCTTCTCAGTTGGATTAGCCATGTTCTCCATGTTCTTCGGTGCCGGAAACATCATCTATCCGCTAGCCGTAGGACAGTACGCTGGTGATAAAAACCTATTTGCCATGCTCGGCCTCATCCTTACTGCCGCTGTTATGCCTGTTGCCGGTGTCATTGCAATGATTCTTTTTGAAGGAGACTACCGCAAATTCTTTGGAAGATTAGGACGAATTCCAGGTTTTCTCCTTGCCTTAATTATCATCTCACTGCTAGGTCCATTGGGATCAACTCCTCGATGCATCGCTCTTTCCTATACAACATTAAAAAGTTCTTTTCTGGTAATGTCCCCGACCCTCTTCAGTGCGATCTCCTGTGGCATCATTTTTCTATTTACTGTCAGAAAGCAATATATCCTAACACTTTTGGGTTGGATTCTCACCCCTTTGCTCTTGGCATCACTCATTATTATTATTGCAATCGGACTGATCACCTCAACAGGAGCACCCCCTGTGGAAGCTTCCCATCTTCAAATGTTTTTGCACGGACTGAGTGAAGGGTACAACACGATGGATCTCCTCGCTGCCTTCTTCTTTTCCTCGACGATTATCACCATCCTCAAAGCGCGCGCACAGGAAAATGGAGCAGGAAAAGAGAGTTATTTCAACATCGCTCTTCAAGCAAGCCTTGTTGGGGCCTGTCTACTCGCAGCCATTTATGTCGGCTTTAGTTACATCGCCTCTTTTCACGGAAGTGATCTAGTTTTAAATGGAAAAGATGAGTTACTAGCGGCCATCACAATGAAAATAGCCGGACCTTATGCAGGAATCCTCGTCTGTGTCGCCATTGCTTTAGCTTGCTTAACCACTGCAATCGCCTTAGTCTCAGCATTTACCGATTTCATTCAAAGGGAAGTATTTAAGGGAAAAGTGAATTATGAAATGACTTTGATTGGCACTCTACTCATCACATTTTTTGTTTCAACATTTGAATTTACAGGGATATCGGCATTTCTGTGGCCCATTTTACAAATCACCTACCCAGGACTCATCGTCCTGACTTTTGCAAACATTGCGTATAAACTCTTTGGCTTTAAATGGGTTAAAGTGCCGGTATTTCTAACTTTTTCCTGTTCATTGATCCTCTATTTTCTCTAAAAAAAAAGGATTGATTGAGTTGAACCAATACGCTATGGTTGATTTTAAAACCTAAGGAATGTCCCATATGGTAATAGACTTTATTCGTCGTTTTTCCTCTTTTACCTACTTGAATACAACGCAATTTCTTGGTGCGTTAAACGACAATATCTACAAGCTTCTCATCATCTATTTCTTCATTCAAGTGGATGGGATTGAGAATAGCCACCGTATCCTAGCGGTTACCGGTGCCATATTCGTATTGCCTTTCCTTTTGTTCTCTGCTTCCTCTGGAACATTAGCCGATCGTTTTAGTAAACGCAATATCATCGTGATGACCAAAACGCTCGAATTCCTAGCTTTGGCTTTGGGTGTTCTCGCTTTCTATTATGAAAGCAAGTTCGGTGCCTATGCGGTACTATTTCTAATGGCCACACTCAGTGCTATTTTTGGTCCTTCTAAATATAGCATTCTCCCAGAACTCGTCGCGAGTGAAAAGATTTCCAAAGCAAATGGACTCATGACTTCTTTCACGTTTCTTGCGATCATTCTGGGAACATTCGCCGCCTCATTCCTGTTAGATGTCACCAATCGCCACTTTATTTTTGCGGTTCTCTTTACAACGTTCATGGCATTCATCGCCATGATCGCAAGCTTTTGCATCGAATATACCCCTCCAGCTGACACAACTAAGCGATTTAACATTTTCTTTTTTGCTGAGATCGCAGCGACACTGAAATGTGCTTCCAATTACCCCTCCCTTTTAACGGCAATGTTCGGATCGGCTTTCTTTATGTTTCTAGGTGCCTTCGTCCAACTAAATATGATTCCATTTGCGGTGCAGTCACTCAATCTCAGCGATGTGCAAGGTGGCTACCTATTCCTACTCACAGCAATTGGCATTGGATCAGGGGCTATTTTAGCAGGAAAAATCTCAGGCAAGACAGTTGAGCTCGGTTTGGTTCCACTTGCTGGATTGGGAATCGCAATCAGTTGCTTCATGCTCGATATATTTTCAAACGAATTATTTACTGTCGTTCCACTCGTTATGGCAGTAGGATTATTTGGAGGGATGTTTGAAATTCCTCTAGATTCTTATATCCAAGTGGCAAGTCCTAGTACATCGCGTGGACAAATGGTCGCTGCAACGAATTTTTTCAGTTTCTTTGGTGTGTTATGCGCATCAGCCCTACTTTATATGATCACTGAAGTATTCGGACTTAATGCAGACAAAGGATTTACCATAGTAGGATCACTGGCACTTTTGTTAACGGCGATTCTTACCTTTCAATATTTTGATTATCTCACTCGCTTTATTGCGATGGTTTTATCTAAACTGCATTTCCAAACAACAATTACAGGACTCGATCATATCCCTGGTGATACGCCCGCCATCTATGTATGTACACACACTGCTTGGAATGATACATTGCTAATGCTAGGAGCTCAAAGACGTCGAATGAGATTCTTCATTGAGAATGAGCAGGAACACCAACTCCGATGGATTAATCGTCTTTATCGAATGCTAAGAGTGGTGTTAATTCCTACCATTGAACCCTTAGAAAATAACATCATTTGTCTAACAGTGATAAGAAATGCATTAAAACGTGGTATCTCCGTTTGTATCTTCGTATCAAACGAAAACCTTACTGAAGAAATAGCCAAACTCAATCAATCCTACTCCTTCCTCGATCTTCATGATGAAACTGGCTATCCCATCATCCCCGTCATCATTGAAAAAGGGGAAAAAAGCAATATCTCTTCTTTATTCACACGTTTATTAAAGAAATTTCGTGTGCCTGCCGCCATCTCTTTCGGTTAGCATAAAGGAGAATTCAACACAAAGACACAAAAGCACAAAGAAAAGGCAATTCATCGCAAAGACGCAAAGCGCCGCAAAGATACGCAAAGAACAAAAAACAATTCAACACAAAGAAGCAGCTGGAAAAAATGATCAGGATGAACAAGATAGGAATGATGAGGATCTTATCTAGTTTTTTACATGAAATGGTAATCTGAGAACAAAAAAATCAATTCTTATCTCTGATTCGTTATCTTTCATACCTTGTTCATCCTGATCATTTTTTCTGCTACTTCTTTGTGTTTAATTGTTTCTCTTCTTTTTTATTTTGGTGCTCTTTGCGTATCTTTGCGGTGCTTTGCGTCTTTGCGATGAATTGCCTTAAACCGTTTCTACAACCCCTCTCACAAATCGATCGGCAGGAAGAAGATAAACACCATTCCCCCCTCCTCCCGATTTTGTACCCTTAACTGCCCTTTGTGAATCTCTGCAATTAACTTTGCAACGGCTAATCCCATCCCTAAACCAGAGGCTGACGTGTAAGGAAGACGGTACATTTTCTCAAATGTCACTTCAAACATCTCCACAGGAATGTTTTGCCCTTCACTCTCAACAGAAAGCATCACGTAGTCGCCACTGTGGCGTGTCTCAACCTTAATAACAGAACCTGGAAGAGAAAATTCCATCGCGTGAAAAATGAGGTTATAAAATAAAAGCTCGATCAGCTCATAATCAAATTGAATTTCATGAATATTTTCATCAAACTCTATTTCCCATTTATAATTTGTTTCTAGTTTGCTGATGCGTTCATAGCAGGATTTAACCAGAACTTCAATCGAATTCATTTTGAGATTTATGGGAGTCGCCCCTGAGTGGAGTTTCACCATCGCAGAAATATTACCAAGGATATGAAACAGACTTTCAGTGGACATCTTGACTTTTTCCAAGAAGGGTGTCAACTTTACAGTACCTTCTTTCTCTATCTCCTTCATCGAATCTTGAATAGAGACCAAGGGGCCTTCAAACAAGTTTTGAATAAGGTTAAAGATCGACTGGTAAACAAGCTTTATTTGCTCATCCTCTTCATGTTTACGCATCTTTGCTTCTGTATAGGTTCTTTCTAGATAACTTGCCAGTTGATGTCCAACAGTATACAGAAAGTTTTTTTCCTCCACAGAGAACCTTTTATCGGTCTTAGGATCAAATGCCAACACCCCTACAACATTGTTGGCACTCTTGAGGGGAATATATAAGCTTTTAACCATTGGCAATGTTGAAGTCGACCACCCTGCCTCTTTTCCATTTTGAAATACCCAAGTGGCTGCCGCCTTTTCCTTTTCGTCTTGAAAGAGTGGGATGTCCTGAAAAACTAAACTCCCTTCCGGACTTTTCACAATGATTTCACATTTTCCATGTAGAACACTACTTAAGCGCTCCTTTACCGAAGAAAGTACTTGATCAAACGTCGGCAAACTCGCAATTTCTTGAACGATTTCATATAGAGCCTCCACCGTCCTTTCTCTTCGTGTCACAATCTCACGGTATTTTCTTGATCTATCCGATATCAATGCAGCACTCGTAATAGCAATGAAATACAAAACGACCCGAAAAATATCTTCTCCAAAATACCCTCCCTGGGGTCTTTGTGGAGCAAAAACTAAAAACCAAATCAATGTGTAAACGACCGCTGCAAAGATGACCGGACCACTACTGAAGAAAATACAAAGAGAAAGTGTTCCAAGTAAAAAAACAGACCCCACTAATTTATATCCAATTAAGGGGCAGATCAACCAGTTGAACAGAGTTAATAACAATACAGCAAGCGACACCAAACCATATGAAATTAAATCGTTGGAAAACGAGGGAAATTTCCACTTTTTGAATGGAAGATTTGAATAGAGGGCTTGGCGGATCACATGCAAATCAATGTCGCTACACTCGCGCGCAAGATGATCCATCAACGTGTTTCTTCTAAATAGATCCACCAAGAATCTTCTGGGAGGGCGACCAATGATAATTTGCGTAGCATTTCTTTGACGAGCAACTCTTTGGATAGCATGAGAGAGACTACTATCTGTTGTTGTAATTACCTCAGCACCCAAATCACGAGCTAAAGCTAAGTTCTTGTCCAATGTTTCTTGCTCTTGGTCATCAAGAACTCTTCCATCATCGACATGAACAGCAATCCATGGAGCATCGAGATTGAATGCCAATCGACGCGTGATACGAATCAGCTTTTGTGAGTGAGGACTATGACTCACTGCAACAAGAAGACGCTCTCGAGGCTTCCAGCCATCAGAATGTAAAGCTGTTGATGTCATCCCCTTTAGTTCGTGGTCAACCTTGTTGGCAGCATAACGCAATACGATTTCTCGCAATGCAGTAAGCCGATCCTCTTGAAAGAAATTACGAGCTGCAATCACCGATTGATCACCCAAATAGACTTTACCTTCTTTAAGACGTCTGAGGAGCTCCATCGGTGTAATATCGATCAATTCAATCGAAGCTGATTTTTCAATCACTAAGTCGGGTACTGATTCTCTTATTGTGATTCCCGTGATATTTTCTACGACGTCCTTGAGACTTTCAATATGCTGGACATTCAACGTTGTATAAACATCGATACCATGATCTAAGACTTCCATCACGTCTTGCCACCGTTTAGGATGGCGAGAACCTGGAACATTACTATGAGCTAGTTCATCGATTAGAACAAGTTGTGGTTTTCGTTGCAATGTAAGGTCGATATCAAATTCTTCAAAGACTGCATCTTTGTAGTGAATGTTTTTTTGCGGGATCAATTCCAAACCCTTTAATAGGTTTGCTGTGTCTTGTCTACCATGCGTTGCAATCACTCCAACAACAACATCGACTCCTTCTTTCTTTAAATCCTGAGCAGCAGATAACATCTCGAAGGTCTTTCCAACCCCTGCTGCCATTCCAAGAAATATTTTAAGTTTCCCTTTCAGGCGTTGACTTTCTTCACGAGTAATCGTGCTTAAGAGTATTTCTGGATCTGGATTTTCTTCATCTACCATACACGCCTAAATTATAATCGATCGATAGCCAAATTAATTTCTAACACATTCACGCATGATCCACCTAAAAAACTCCTACCAATCTCTTCATTAAGTCTCGTAATCAGATCTTGCAATTCCTTCTTCTTTTGATCATTCAATTTGCGTGCATTGGCCACCCTTGCAAACTGAAAATTGGCTGCATCAAGGCTAATATGTGGATCTAATCCACTTCCTGAAGCATACAGCATCTCACTTGGAATCGAAGCCAAATCAACTCCAGAATGAGCTTTACTGATGGACGATTGTCTACTTTTAACGAGATTTTTAAGCTTGAGACTTGTTGGACCAAGATTGCTTCCCCCAGACTGCAATGGATCAAAGTTCCCCGATGAAGGACGGGGCCAAAAATAACGATCACTCTCAAAAGATTGAGCAATCAAAAGCGAACCTACGACCTTTCCATTCGACGTGATTAGACTTCCCTGAGTCTTTCCGGGCATGAATTGGGCAATACCTAGAGTAAACACAGGGTAGACAACCCCCGTCAGGAATGTCAACCATAGGAACATTTTTAAAGCTCTCCACAAGCTAGTCATGAAATTCTTCCTTTGCCAACCTCAAGGATGTATAGGCTGGTGGTGTTTAGTTAAGAAATTTTGCAGCTATTCACATGATTTACTATAACGCAGGCCTTCAGCCTGCCCGAATTTTTTTGGATTTACCTAGGGCGTTGCCCTAGGCTGTTATAACCCAGAGCTTCGCTCTGAAAACATTGCAGCTCAGGACGAAGTCCTGGTTTATACCAGCCTAGGGCAACGCCCTAGGTAAATCCAAAAAAAATCGGGCAGGCTGAAGGCCTGCGTTATAGTAAACCATGTGAATAGTTACTAATTGCAAATTAAATGATAAATGATATTCTGTCATTAAATTTATGAGGAACCATGATTCCCTATCCTGCTATGGCTCTACTCTCCGTAATCATTTTCGCTCTTGTGCATGTGTTTGCAGAAAAAGTGAGCAAACTAAATTTAAGCTTTCATGCCAAATTACTCTCAGCCGGGGGTGGAGTCGCCATTGCCTATGTGTTTATCGATCTCCTTCCGAAGCTCTCTGAAAGTGATTCACTTGTCAGAGAATCACTCAAGGAGATCTTTCCCTATTTTGAACGCCACGTCTACTTGATGGCACTGCTAGGGTTTCTCCTCTTTTTCATTGTCGACCGTGCTCAAATCGTTCTAAGAAACCAATCGACCTATTTTTGGCTTTCACTTAGCTCCTATGCCCTTTTTAATTTTCTTATTGGATATGCTGTGAATGATAAAAATAATATAGAAGTACAACCACTAATCCTATTCACTTTTGCCATCGCTCTTCATTATTTCATGAATGATTACTCCTTAAGCGAAGCTCATCAAGATGGTTATCGTTACTTTGGCAAATGGATTTTAATTTTGAGCTTATTTTTAGGATGGGCAACAGGCCTTTGGATTACCCTCTCTGCAACGGCTGTCGCATTAATCAGTGCCTTTATTGGAGGTGGCGTAATCATGAACGTCACTCGTCATGAACTCCCCGCCAATAATCCACACAGTCTAGGAGCTTTTCTTATCGCTGTAGTGGGGTATACGGTTATCCTCCTAACCTTAGCACATTAGCATCAAGCCTTCGACTCTTTGTAGGTCTCTTTTACAAAGTAGATCAACAACATAGATACCATCACACAAGATGGAAGCACCCATAAGTAAGTGAAAAAGCTCTGTGAATCTTTTGTGATGAAAAAGTATGGGATAAATAACAACAAGCTATTAAACAAAAATACCGCAGTGTTCACCACACTAAGATTAATTGCTCGCGTATTATCTTTGGAAAGCTCACTCACACAAGTGTAATACAACATCGACCCTGAAAGGAAGAATCCGGCGAAAAAGGATATAATTTTGATCGGAATCAAACTGTTTAAGTCAAAATGGGGAGCATATAGACACATCAACAAGAAAATGTTACCTATTGCAAGCGAGAGATGAATGACCAAATTCCTTGATTTCAACCTATTTGATAACCAACCCAGGAAGGGAGTCCCTATTCCAATCCCAGCAAAAATCATCCCACTAATGATGAGTGCATCAGAACTAGATACCGAATAAAACTGTTCGACCCGAATGTACCAGAAACTTGCATAAGCCATTAAAGTCCCAAAAGCAGTCGCTGAAGCAAAAGCACAAAGCCAAAGTTGACCATTACTGAAAGCCAACGCTAGACTATCTTTTAAGGAGAGCTGTTTACTACTTGCTACCACCTTGATATTAGCAGGACTTCTCACAATCAATAATATCGCTGCGAACGTAATGAAACCAAACACAGCGAGTTCCTGATAGATCGTTTGCCAAGTAATGGTTTTTAGAGCCTGTACCAACATATAATGGATGAAGGCAGCGGCGAAACAAGAAATCGTCTGAGTGAGACCAAATAAAATTGGAAACAAATTAGGACGAAACCATTGCGAAATCACTTTTCCCACAGCCACAAAAGCAAAAGAGGCTCCTAATCCCTGAATAAAGTTTGAGAGGGAAAATAGAAACAGGGAGTTAGAAAAGGAAAGAGTCAGGTTACCTAGAGCGAGAAGAAAGATGCCTCCACTGACGACATATCGAATATTATAACGATCGAGTAAATAGCCACCTGGTATTTGCATAAAGGCAAACCCAATGATAAACGAGCTGACCGCAAGTGAAGCCTCAACATCTGAGGCATTTAAAAATGCTTTGATCGTATCAGCAAAGACAGCTCCTGCTGTATTTAGAAAGAAGGCATAGACTACAAATAAGGTGACTAGAAACCAAACAAGTATTCCATTAAGATTTTTCTTCATTGTGAGCTCCTACCTATTTTTTCTGTTTAAAATTTATATATATAAATATTTTTATTTATAAGATAGTCAAAATATAGACAGAATAGGAGTTTTATGGGGAATCGAAACAGCTTTCTAGAGAAAATTCGCCCGTTGATGGTATGGGGAGTGGGAGATCTCTACTTCATTCTATCCGTCACAGTCACTATCATCTTCGGGGTGCTATCCTCCGACCTACAAAATCAACTCCATCTTACTGAAGCTCAATTGGGTTTGGCAAGTTTTGCATTTTTTCTAAGCTATGGAACGACGCAGTTATTAATCGGCGGACTCATCGATTCATGGGGTCCACGGATCGTTTTAACATTATTTGCTGGAGCTGCAGCATTTGGACTGTTCCTATTATCCACTGCACAAAATTTCACTGATATAATTATTGCTCAGATTATCATTGGAATAGGGTTTTCTCCTTCCTATGTCGGAGCAATTTATCTAGCTTCTATGTGGTTTTCAAAGGAACGATTTTCCCTCTTTTCGGGAATCACTCAGATGTCGGCAAATATTGTGTCAGCCTCATTTATTCTAGTCATGGCACTCGCCGGAGCTGTCACGGTTAATTTCAGAGACATCATGTATAGCTTTGCCTTAGCCACTCTAGTGATTGGAGCACTTGCACTTTTGATTGTCAGAACAACAATTAAAATTAATCCTGAAAAGACGTCCGATCAAAAAGAAACGTCTCTTTGGAAGAATTTATACAACCTACTCCATATTCCACAATTTTGGCTCGGGGCGCTCTATTTCAGCACAAATTTTAGTGTGTTTCTTGCTTTTTCTTCCCTATGGAACGTCCCTGATTCACTTGCATACGGACATAACCTACAAACAGCAAGCCTCTTAAGCTCTACATTGCGGTTTGGAGGTGCTCTAGGTGCTGTCATTTCTGGAATCATCGCTAGCCGCATAGGACGCTGTTCCATTCTAACTAAATGGAATAGTACGGGTGCACTACTTTTGAGTTTGATTTTAATTTATGGTCCCGTTTATCCATTACCCCTCGTATTCTTCATTTTCGCCTGTTTAGGATTTTTCTTTGGAGGCACTGTATTGGGATTTCCTCTCGTTGGGCAATACATTCCCGATTCACTCAAAGGAACTGGATTTGGCTTGATGACTGCATCGGGATATCTTCTAAGTGCCTTATTACAGTACGTAACAGGGGCTCTTTTGGGCAGTCCCGATACGATGAGCTCTCCTGAAACCGTGTATATTTTCAAAATTGCGTTAACTCCCTTAGTCATCATGCTATCTATTGGGTGCTTTTGCACCTTTTGGCTAAGAGATCGAACAAAATAAGTGTAAAAAATATTTTTAATCGCTTATATCTTGGATTAGGTGATAAACCGTCATAAAAAGGAGTATATATGTCTGAACAAAATGGTGAAACATTTATGCGTCGTGCTATTGAACTTAGCCGACATGGATCGATGGTTGAAAAATCGGGTGGAGTATTCGGTGCTGTCGTTGTAAAAGACGGCAAAATCATCGGAGAAGGTTACAACCAAGTAATCAAACATAATGACCCTACATGGCATGCCGAAATGCAAGCAATTAGAGAAGCATGTAAAAAAATGAAATCCCCTCACCTTGAAGGATGCATCCTATATACCAGTGCTGAGTGTTGTCCGATGTGCTTAGCAACAGCCTACTGGGCACACATCTCTAAAATTTATTGCGCAGCAACAACTGCTGATGCTTTAAAATATGGAGACTTTGCAGACATCGATATTTTAGATGAATTAAAAAAAGACCCTAAAAACCGTCGTATCAAATTCCACGAAATGATGAGACCTGAAGCTGTTGAGGTGTGGAAAGATTTTGCAGCAATGCCAGATCACGTGCACTACTAAAAGATGATCCTAAAAAGAGCTTGTTCTCTCATTTTTATGGCCCTGATTCTATCGAGCCATTCCCTTTTTGGGGAAGACAGTAACCTGGGTATTAGCTCTAACCCAGGTGCTGTCAATATTCAAACAGGCACAGGAGAACTCGGAAAATTTTTAGGAATCGAAGAAGAAACAGGAATTACCTTTGGTGGACTCCTAATTGAAGATGGAAACTGGTTGATGTCTGGAGGCAGTGGCCTTCATCACAACAGAAGATGGACTGGAAACAGTCTATTTATATTAGATCTATTGATTGATTTAGAAAAATCTATCGGATGGAAAGGTGCGCTCTTCGGAGCCGACTTCCTCCAGTTTAATGGGCAGACAACCAATGCTGATGCAGGAGTAGTCCAAGGATATAATAGCCTGCCTGGCCCTCCCCCCTTAAATCGTTCTGAGCTCTATGAATTATGGTTAAGACAAGAACTCTTCGATAAGAAACTGACGATCCGTATTGGAAAGACAGTCCCAACAAACGATTTTAACAACGTTTTAAAACCTGTTCCCGTCTTAAATGTGGAACTTGCCATCCCTGAAGTTTCAGGTCTTATTTATACACCAATTTTCGTTAATACAACCCTACTAGGAGTCATTCCAGGGTACTATAACTCTGCTTGCGGAGTTACCGTCACAGTCGCTCCTAATAAAGCAACATACATCTCAGCAGGGGCCTACGATGGAAATCTAGCAAGAGGTGTTCAAACAGGATTGACAGGACCTCATTTCAACGGATATTACTTTACTATTGCCGAAATGGGCTATGCCTGGACAACCCCAGAAGATAAAAAACCAGGGAACGTTGCTTTGGGGGGTTGGCGACAAATAGGACGACTAGGAACGGGAGCAATAACAGAGAATGGAGCAGCAGGAATTTATGCTTTTGGTGCACAATGCGTGTGGATGCGAGAACCAGGAACGACAAAACAAGGTAGTATCAGCGCCTTTTTTCAACTGGGGTGGAATGGCTCCAAAACATTACCAATGAACCGTTATGCAGGCTTAGGCTTTACTGGATTTGCTCTCATCCCTTCAAGACCACAGGACTCGCTAGGGGCTGGTATCGCTTGGTCAAAACTAAACAAACACATTTTCGAAAGATCGCAAGAATGGATGTTTCAAGCTTATTATCAGGCACATATTATCAACACCACATTCTTAGAAACCGCATTTAGCTATGTCCCAAAACCAGGTGCTACTGACAAAATTAATACAACTGCGTGGACAGCACGTATTATCCTTTTATTTTAAAAAACGGGTTAAAATGAGATTGAGATTGGGGTCAGGCCTGACATTCTGACATTGAGATTGGGGTCAGGCCTGACATTCTGACATTGTGCCATTCAGGGAATGCCTTAAACATAGATGTTTGAGACTCCCCCCAGATTGGGGTCAGGTCAAGATTGAAGATTGGGGTCAAGATTGGGGTCAGGCCTGACATTCTGACATTGTGCCATTCAGGGAATGTTTTAAACATAGATGTTTGAGACTCCCCTCTGAATGGCAGAATGTCAGAATGTCAGGCCTGACCCCAATCTGAATGTCAGGCCTGACCCCAATCTCGACCCCAATCTTGACCTCAATCTATGACCCAAATCTCTAAAAAAGGTGCAATTATGAACTGGGATTCATTGAGAAAGCAAATACATGGAACAATAGCGATTCCATCTGAACCAGATTTCACGACCATTCGTGAGTCTATGGTTTGGAATAACATCAAACCAGACAGATCCCCTGACGTGATCGTCACAGTCAAAAATGATGAAGATATCATCAAAGCAATTAAATTCGCTCAAGAAAATGGTTTGAAGGTTGTCGTTCATGGCGGAGGACACACATGGTGCGGCTTAGCAGTGCGCCAAGGGGGTATGACCATCGATCTGTCAGAACTTAATGAATCAAAAATTGATCCAGTCTCACAAAAAGCAGTGATTCAACCTCTAATTAGCAACCGAGAATTGGCCCGTCGACTTGGTGAACACGGCCTTGCATTTCCCATTGGTCACTGTCCGACTGTAAAAGCAAGCGGCTATCTTCTTAACGGTGGAATGTCATGGAATATGGGTCAATGGGGTCCTGCTTGCTTGAGTGTTGAAGCTGTAGAATTCGTCACGGCTCAAGGAGAAAAAATCATAGCAAGTGATAAAGAACACCCAGAGTTATTTTGGGCCGCGAGAGGATGTGGACCGGGAATGTTTGCCGTCGCCACAAAATTCCACCTAAAATGTTACCCACTTCCAAAATCAATCATGTCGAGCACCTATTTTTACTCTCTAGATAACCTCCGCGAAGTTGTCGAAAAAGTAGTGTCCCTTGGATGGACAATGCCCGATTTTGTGGAGTTATCCATTTTTCTGATTAAAGCACCGCCAGAACTGGCGGAACAGTGTAAAAAACATAATGGAAAATTATGCATGATTACAGCCGTCGCATTTGCTAACACACATGAAGAAGGCATTGCAGCACTTAAAATTTTGGAAAAAAACGATGTTAGATGTCTATCCAAGGTATTAAACGAGCCTTCTAACTTTGAAAAACTCTCCGATGCCTCCGGAGCCACCTGGCCCGAACATCACCGCAACTTATGCGAGAATCAATGCTCGAAAGCGAACCCAACCGAAATCCTAATGGCACTGCGAGACAAATTCATTGAAGCTCCTTCAGCAAAGTCTGTCATTGTCTTTTGTCAGAGCACAGGTCAACAGAATCTATTGCGACCACAAACAAACATGGCTCTTTCAATGGATGGACAATCCTACGGGGGAATCTGGTCGATCTGGGAGAAATCTAAAGAAGATGCTGCTAACTATAAATGGCACAATGAATGCACCTCCATCCTAAAGAAATTCACAAGTGAACACTACATCGGCGAAACAGATATTGTTCAAGATCGTTCTCGTGTTCAACAATCATATAGCTCAGAAAAATGGAAAAAATTAGAGCAAATCAGAAAGCAATATGATCCAAATGGCCTTTTCTTCGGATTTTTCGGTGGAATCCCTAGAGAAAAAGATTTGTAAAACGACAGAATGTAACATACTAAAATTTTATGTTTATAAAATTCTACTCTTTGGTGTAGTGTAACTTTTTGATATACCAGGAGTTTAATATGATAAATCCATGTAAATCCATTCTAAAAGCGACCATAGGATACTTCTTAATACTTTACTCTACATTCCTACCCCTACACGCCATTGACCAGCAGTGGAATGGTAGTATTAGTCCATCAGTCTTTGATCTGAACAACTGGACCCCTAACGGAGTCCCAGGAGATGCTGAGCGGGCAATATTCAATGATCTTGGTCAGGCTCAAAATAACCCTACAGCTGATACAGGTGGTACGTTCGCTCCTGAAGCAATTCTTTTCTCTGGATTGACGACTCCTTACACATTTACGATAAGCGCTAGTAGCTCACTTTCACCTTCCTCTTCAAGCGGTATTACCAACACATCAGGCTTAACTCAGACAATCGAACTAATATTAGGTGCAAATTTAAATTTTGTAGCAAATGCTCAAACTGGATCGATGATGCACTATGACTTATCAGATTCGTCTGTCACTTTTGCAGGCTCTGCCACAGGCTCTGGTGACTTCACTCTTGCCGCTGTATCAAATTTTACAACAAATGGTGATGTTACAATTGGATCCTTATCCACAGATGGAGCCTGTACTATCTCCTTAGGGGGAGCTCTTACATTTGGAAATAGCTTAAATACAACTATTGCCTCCATAATTGCTGATGGCAGCTCTCGAGGTTCAATCATTAAATATGGAACAGGAACCGTGATTTTATCAGCTGCTAACACCTATTCAGGGGGCACAACGATAGGGGATTCAAATAATCTGGGTGGAGAATTGGTACTGACTGGTGCAGGGAGATTGTCCTCCAGAGGTGATGTTGCAGTAAACAATGGAACCTTCGATTATTCTGGAATAACGGGTACATCAAATATCTCAATAGGAAATCTTTCTGGAAACACCGCAAATGGCGTGATCATACCCGGAGCAATCAATCTCACAATCAATCAAGCATTAGATACTTCCTATGAAGGGGTCATTGACCCCCTGGGAGTTGCAACGGGAACTATAACAAAAACGGGAGATGGGATACTTAATTTAACAGGAAATAGCAGTTCCTATACTGGATCAACAGTCATCAATGCACGTATCTTAAACGTAAACGGACAATTAGGAGGTGACATCTCAACTGTTGACACATCCGATTTTTCTCTACTAACGGGTACGGGAACAGTTAGTTCATTGGGAAGAACAACAACAATTGGTACTAACACTGCTATTTTTCCAGGCAACATAAGTGAAATTAATTTTATTGAACCAGGAATATTGACAGCTGCTGGCGATGTCATTTTACAGGATGGATCCGAATTTATTCTACTCCAGAATGGCACCGTAAGTAGCCTACTTAAAGTTAATCAAGACATCACAATCAATGGAGATCAAGCGATAGTTGTTATTGGCACTTTCAATGGTATCATGAATTTTAATCAAAAAGAGGCGTTCATCACCTCCACAGGAACATTGACAGGAAAATTCAACCCCAATATCAATGTCTCTGACTTACTTTTTCAATTCAATTCTGACTTCTATGCGGTAGGTCTCAGCTACGATGCTCATAATGCCTACTTCACTTTACAAACGACACTCGAGCATGCAGCCTTTGTTGGAGGAGCCAATCAAAATGAGCTCACCATCGCACACCAGCTCGATAGTATCGATCCAACAGCGCTTCAAGAAGTTCTTCTCAGTAATTTTGTTGCATTACCCACAACAGATGCCCTTATAGAAGCTTTAAATGAATCGACAGGTGCCCAATACTCAACCCTGATATTTGCTGGAGAAGTGGCCAATCGTCAATTCCTCAGACGACTATTTGAACCTATCCGCGAGATTGTACTTAATGATCTCTATCAAGAATGTTGTATGCCCACCAACCCCTGTTGCGAATTTCTAGGATGTGATCTATGGGCTTCTGCTGGAGGTGGTCAATCCAAAATCACCGGAAATTATGGTTTTACCTCAAATGAATGGGATATCACCCTAGGACTTCAAAGAACGGTTTGTCAAAATATCACTTATGGACTGGCCTGCTCTTATGAATATAACACCATAGACTATCACCTCAACGGTAATGGAAAAACCTATTCTGGTTTTGCCGGTATCTATGCATTATATCGTCCTTCCTGCTATTATGTGCTGGCTGATTTAACTTACGGTTATAGTCGAGGTAAATTGAATCGTTCTGTTACGTTGGATACAGTCATCGATGAACTTAAAAGCAAACCCCGCTTTTCACAGGTCACTTTCTACGCAGAAGCGGGTTACGATGCCCATCGTGGCTCATTTTGCTTTCAACCCTTTTTCGGAATCGAGGTGGCGGGATTTGACAGGAAATCAATCAAAGAATCAGAGGTCACCCCGAGCGATCTCGGTTTATTCATCCATACTAAAAAACGAACAATTGCTACAAGCCGGTTAGGGATCCGTCTCCCAAATCAATATTGCGTCGGTCTCAAAATCGATTTAGACCTAGCTTGGCTATACCGTTTCTCAGAGAAACATAACTTCACTGCTAATTTTCAAACATTTGGAAGTGATTTTGATATCGATGGAATACGTATAGGTCATAATAGCGCAGAATGTGTCCTCTCAATCTCTAAGGATTTATGCCACAACTGGAGAGCATTCTTAGAAGGATCTGGTGAAGTATGGGACCATGCTGCTACCTACAATGTGGTGGCGGGCATTCAGGCTACGTGGTAAGCAAAAAAATTATCTTTCCTATCTTGTTCACCCTGTAAATTTCCGTGTTGAACTTGCATTAATTTTTAAGCTTGATTTTTTTTAATTTCTTCAGTATAATCCATTTTTAAATCTCTAACAACTAAAGGGTTAATACTATGCTAAAAAAATTAACATTAAGAATCCTTGCCCTCACCCTATTCAGCTTTGCAGGACTTCCCGCTATCATCATCGAAACACCCAACATTGAGCAAATCACTCCTTACATCAACCAAAACTCGTTTGTATTGTTTAACATTGCTGAAGTTCTAACCGACTCAACTCTTACTCTCGGATCCTCTCCTTGGAGGAAATACATCAAAAGACAGACTGCAAATCACGAGCAAGATCTACAAAACCGAATCCACGACACCCTCACTCTACTTGCTATCAAAAATATTCCTCATAAATGTGTTGAAGCAATAACACCCAACCTCATTCAATCACTCCAAGAACAGGGAATCGCTGTCGCAGCCCTCACCGGTCGGGGCAGACACGAATGGTACAACACACAAGTTGCTGGAATCGACGACCTCACAGAAGAACTCTTAAATTCATTTGGAATTGATTTTAGCCGTTCCCAGCTGCCTTTCGTATTTATCCAATCAGAAGAAGGTCCACTAGAACACTACAGAAACGGGATTTTTTACTGCAACCACATTGGAATGGGCCCATTCTTAAAAGAATTATTGCAAAATTCGGGATACCAGCCTCATTCTGTCATTTTAATCGATGACAAACAGAGTTCCTTAGAAAATGTTGAAAAAGCCATGAATGAATTGGGAATCCCTTTCATCGGCTTCTGGTACCGACGAACAATGCTCGATCACCTCGATTTTAACCCGATGGTGGCTAATATCCAACTCCAACAGCTCCTCGATGGCCAAACTCCTGTGAGCGACCAAGAAGCAACGGCTCTAATCGAACAACTCTATCCAGATGTCGACCCTGACCTATTTTTTCTCCACCTGCTCGGTCAGATTGGCCTCGACTAAGGAAGAAATAGGGAAGTAGAGAAAGGCAATTCAACACAAAGACACGAAGATACAAAGAAACGGATATTTTAGTGCTTTACGCTGTCTTGATATTACTGCTAAGTTGTTTACCGAAATGGAGTGCTGCCTCTGCCAAAAATGCAGAGCGACTAAGATTCAGCCGTCTTGCACGCTGATCGACAATACTAAGCACATCCTCAGGGAGTGTTATATTGATACGGACAGTATGATGTGAGGGGACTTCAACGAGGAATGCGATAGCAGAGCGGTTCTCAGAACACGACATAATCTCTTCCAGGCTGCTTGCTGCGGGAATTTGTTCATGCATTTCTCTAAGTATATTGATGTGGCCAATCAGAGCTTCTTGAGCCATTATTTTGGCTTGTTCAAGCGTTGCTCCGGCAGATACGCATCCTGGGAAATCGGGAAAGCTTACTCCATAGTCTGAGTTTTTTTCTTTGTGGATGAGTGCTATATAGTTCATGATTTTTCTCCCAACTTAATGCGTGCCTGCTTTTCTATGCTCTTCAATGTACCTGTTGGTAGGTCTCTCTTTGGATGAGGGACAGTTACCAACCCCTTCTTTGTGGGATGGACAAAATGGTGATGACTTCCAGCAGTTCTCTTTAGCTCCCATCCATCTTTCTTCAAAAGCTGTATGACTTTTCGGCTATCCATTCTTACCTAATTCCTTATTATACACACTATACACACTATTATTCAATAGTTTTCTGCACTTCTTTCAACGAATGAAATAACAAAATCCCAATACAATGCCAATTTCATCGATTTATGTTGGAACTATATTGGAAGGATATAAAAAGAATTGGAAGAGGTAGGATTCGAACCCACGGTCCCTTGCAGGACTTCTGTTTTCAAGACAGACGCAATCGGCCACTCTGCCACTCTTCCAATAGCGTAAATAATATCAGTTTTGAGATATTTGCTCAAGAGATGTTTCGATTTGAAATGCATTTTTTTGCGGCTCACGATGAAACTTGATCTCTTTACGCAGATTATAGATTCCATACAGGTTGAGTAAAAGGAGACAAGCAGCTGTGATCGACATCACAGTAAGGGCCTGTCGCGACTCCAAGAACACGAATCCAATCAAACTCACCGATGCGAATACATAATAAATTCTACGACCAATGACCGGTGAAATATGCTCCGCACATTTGATTCCCGCACAGAAATAGGAAATAATCGTCGTAAACCCTAGCATGAGAAGAAATAGTGGCATCAAGATATTCATAGCAGGGAAATACCCTTCCAACGCTCTTTGAACGAGTAAATTCGCTTCGGCAGGATCATTCCAGACTCCAGTCACAAGCACTAGCATGATACTCGTCGTACAAATGACAAAATTATCCAAAAAAACCTCCAAAAAGGCCAAAGAGGCCTGCTTTTCAGGGCATGATTCCCCTGTTTCACTGTGGATAACTGAGGCATAGCCAACCGCAATATCCCCAGAATAGCAACTACGGCGCATCCCCTGAGAAGCAGTTAGAAGAATCGTACTCCCAGCAAAGGCACCTGCAGCGGCATGTCCTGTAAAAGCAGATTGAATCACCATGTGAAACACATCGGGAAGGATGCTGAGGTTTTGAAAAAATACCCACGCACCCATGGAGATATAACCGATAACGAAAAATGGGACACAAAACGAGGCCACGCGGCCCACTTGATGAACCCCTTTACGACTAATGGCAATCATAACGATGATTAAAAGTATCGCAACCCCGTATTTATTGAGTTCAAAATTGGTCGATACAATCTCTGTGACGACAGTAAACTGGTAGATTTCGATCCCGTAAAGGCACAATAGAATACAGGCGACCTTCGAAACCCACCCGTATTTAAAAACTTTCTGTAAAAAGTACATAGGGCCACCACGATACCCCCCTTTTCCGTCAGATACTCGATACCGCATTCCCAAATAGACCTCTGAATACTTGATAATCATCGCAATAATTGCAGTGATCCAGATCCAAAATAGAGCTCCTGGCCCTCCAATTTGCGTCGCCGTACAGACAGCCACCACATTGCTAATCCCCATGCATCCCCCCATACAGGTAAAAAATGCCTTAAGGGGGTGAACTCCCTGTCCGTCGTGTTTAGATCTAAGTGAGGATGAAAAAGAACGAAGAATGAAGGGAAAACGCCTAAATTGGACAAATCGCGACTTAATCGTTAGGTAAACCCCTAGTACCAATAAAATTGGCAACACAGCATAACCCCATAGAAAATTATCAATCATTTCTAGAAAGGATACCTGGGCTAAGATCATGCAACTCCTAGATCTTTTTAATGTTTGAGAAAGTTACATTATATCAGAGGATAAAAACAAATGCAACCAAAATAATTTAAGATTTTTCCTATATTTTGTTTGCTAAATAATTTATTTATGTAATAATAGAAAGTAATGATAAATATTTTTAATTTGTTTAACGCAAAACTAAAACAAACTAAAGGTGCTCATTATGAATAATAAAAAGACTAACCAAAAACTCACTATTACAGAAGCAGTAGAAGCTCTTACAAGTATTATCGATCTAGAGACTGAAAATCTAGCCGAGGAACAGGGAATAGATTCCCCCACCCTCAAGTCACTCAATTGGCTGGATGGACAAACTGAAGAGGTTGTTGACCATATTAAAGATATTTTTAAAGTCGTCTATAAACACCTACGTCACTTCTACCAAACCGATTTTCATAACCGTTACGATCCAAATACACTAGAAGAAATTAAAACGATCATGGTGTTAGTAGGAGATGCCACTAAAAAACTCGACAAATTTAAGCCAGCATTTCATATTACCGAGAAAAAAAACATCAGCGACCTCAAGGAATATAAAAGCTTACAGGAATTCTACCTCTCGCGCGTCGCAAACAAAATTGATAAGGGTGTACTTGGAAAACTCATTTTAGATATCTTTCAAAAATTTCAACAAGAGTCAGCCCCCTCAGCAAAAAATCGAAGCAAAGAGAAAAATCAAACAAAACATGTTTTCATTGATCTCGATTCAGTTAAAAAAGATACCGAGTATGAACTTGTTTTATTGCGCAAAGAAGATGGAACACGTTTTTTCAGTCCACGTCTCATCCGCAACATAAAACTCGTCAGCGACTTTGGGGGCTATTTTGGTATTGAAAAAGAAACTGATCCCCTAATAGACATCAACTTTTATCAGGATCGAATTGCGTACAACTGCGCCACAACAATCATTTCCTTGGCTCATGAATATATCGACCAATTTTATTCGGAATCGATTTCCTCAAGTTCCTCAGATATGAATTTGGTACGCAACTTTAGCAAAACACTGATGGCTTTGATGCTTGCAGCAAACAATCATAACCTCTCTCATCAAATTCCAATCAAAAATTGTTATGACTATTTCTGTGATTTTCAATTTTTCTTAAGAACGTGCGTATGTAGTCACGAATACAAACATTTGATTGCATATCCTAATGAACGATCGACTAAACTCATTCACAGTTTACTCAATGCTATACAAGCTATTTGCCATGTCCTTTATACCCACCTGTGCGGATATCAAGAAATGTTAACACGCATCCACGGAATTATTCACCAAGCTGTCTCAACATATCCTCCTACCAAAATAAGTTCTAAAAAGCAAAGCTACCTAGCGGATCAACTAAAAGCTGATTATGAAGCTGTAACAAAACTAATGAAAATCCATCCAAATGGTCCTTTAAACAAAATTTTAGAGTCAATAGAGACTGGAAATTGTCGCCAATTCGACCCTCTCATTCAGGGCAACCTCCCCTCTCAACTCTACACATTGTATGTGCAGGAATGTAAAATTCCATTTGTTCGATGGCCTTCACCTACTAGCCAAGAGTATGTCAACAAAGCAGATATCGCTGAAGAATTTAAAGCCTTTCTATATTCTTGTTCACATTCACGCAATATCCAAAAATGCTTGATGATCAATCTACAAGACCGTCAAATTTGGAAGGAATCTGCTCGATGTGAAGCAATCGAAGGTTTATCTACACATGAAGTATTTGAGAAAGAATTTATCATCACTTCTTTTGCTAAAGATACTGAATTCTACCATCAAGATGCCCCATATGCAGTCGAGGATCGGGCGGAAGTGTTCATAGAGCAATTCAAGCAACAACTTTCCAATGCTCACGGAGGGTACTATTTCCCTAAAGCTATTCATGAAACACTATTTGATGGATTTGTAGACCAAGTCATGCAATCCATTCACCGTATCTTCTATTCAGACAATCCCGTTTTACAACGTGAACAACGCCTAGACTTCATCGAAATTTTTTATCTATTCTTGGAGCTAAAAATCATTGAATGCGTCAACCCAGATATCGTTGGATTCTGCTGCAAAGATGGTATAGACCTCTCGATCACGACAGGAACACAACTTTATCTATTCCTGAAATTGCTAAACCAAGAGCGACTGTCAGAAAGCGATCGAGAACAATGCGATCTCATGCTCTATGGTCCCTCATTGCTCCTACGTGAACGCACTCTTCTAACCGACCGTTTTAATCGCATGTACAGTGCTATTCACACGATTGAATCGCTACGCCAACTATTAGGACAAGCCAACTTCGCTAAAGTGATTCAAACGGCCTTCGGTGAATACTACAAAACCCCTATTTTGCAAGGTAAGCTGATCATCCAACACAAGGCCCCTCGAGAATAGCAATAGAAACAGGATTACAGGAGCAGGATAAGCAGGATCGGCTTCGCCGGCAAGATAAGCAGAATAAGGAAAGTCAGCTAAAAAATGAGAATAAATATTTAACAAGTTTGTCAATGAAATTAAATACTCATTTTATCTCTTATATAATGGTTTATACCTTGTTTTCGACTAAATATCCTTATCCTGCGTATCCTGCCGGCGAAGCCGATCCTGCTTATCCTATTACTTAGCGTGCCGCTCAAACTCGATTGATATGCCTTTCCTAGTATCCTGTATTTTTTCTTAGATTGATATGCATCCCCCCGTTTACTTGTCCTGTTATCCTGTTTACTTGGGCCACTGCATACTGGTTCAATGCAAAGAAGGAGTCTGGGAAGAGATCATCAACATCACACTCTTAACAGTGTCGAGCCACTTATAACATTGGTGAACAAGCTCCTCACTAAACACTTTCCAACCAAAACAAACCACTGCAAGAGCCAATAATGACTTAAGTGGCATCCCAAGGAATGTAATCTGCACTTGCGGCGCCAAACGGTTAGCAATACCCAAAAAGGCATCTGTCATCAAGATCGCAAGTAAGGCAGGAGCCGAAAGCTGAATCGAAATCACCATCACTTGATTAAATAATTTGACGATCAAATCCCATAATTTGGTCGTTTCTTCAAAAAAATGGGAGGATAACATCAAGTCAGGAGGAATAATTTCATAGGAAGTGATAATCCCATTCAAAAAGATAAAAGGGCCATCAATGTAATAAAATATATAAATCAGCACCATATTAAACAAAGTACCAAGTGGAGATGACTGATTCTGAATTGTCGGATCATTCACCATCAAACTAGCCCCACCACGTTGGTGATCGATAATCAATCCCGTATTCTGCACAATCGTAAAGGGAACACCCATAATAAAGCCAATTAAAGTCCCTACGAACAACTCTTTCATCAACAAAAGCGCCAGGTAGGGCGAAAAAGTGAGTTGCGTAGTCGTCACTGTTAAGAGTTGGGGCAAAAAAATGACAAACATAGAAAGTGCAAACGTCACCTTGACAGGATGAGGTAGAACGCGAGAACCGAAAAATGGGGATAGAGAAATGATAGGTAGGAATCGGCACAAAAAAAGGAACATTAAAGAAAGAACAGCTAAGGGATTTCCTTGCTTAAAAGCGCTTGTAAGAAAAATATAAAGATAGCCTCCATCTGCCTCACTAGCCACTCGTTAAGCTCCATTCAGGAAAGTGAGTGAAGATACCTGTGGCAAACCCCATAATTTTTCCCCCTAACCATCCTCCCAAAAACATCAGGGTAAGAGTTACGGCAACGAGTTTAATGGTAAAGGAAAGCGTCTGCTCCTGAATCTGCGTAGCCGCCTGAAAAATTGCGACAAGAATACCAAAAAACATACTCACTAAAATAGGAGGTGCTGACAATATCAAAATGAGAAGCAAACCCTCATAAGCAAGCTGAATAACATGCGTTGTAAACATATAGATTCCTTATTTAAACGTTGCCACTAACCCCTGAATGAGTAAAGTCCATCCATCTAACATCACCAACAAAAACAGCTTCAATGGCATTGAAATCGTTACAGGGGATAACATCATCATCCCCATCGCTAATAAGATATTCGATGTCACAAGGTCGATCACAAAAAACGGAATGTAAATAAGCACACCAATCTCAAAAGCATCCTTCAGCTGGCTTGTAATGAATGAAGGAACAAGAATAATCGTGTCATCTGGTTTTAAAGCTGCACGGTTCTCCTCTGGAAGCACGCGATAAGCCATTCGGTAAAAAAGAGCTTGGTGAGTCACCGTTGAATTTCTCTTAAGAAAGTCTTTCATCGGCCCTACAGCCTGTTGTGCAACATTAATGATGTAACTAGAGGACTCAGCTGAAACTAAAGAATCAGGGGCTTTAGTTGCGACTATTTCTTTCTGAGCGGCATCATACATCTTCAGTGTTGTAGGATACATGATAAAAATACTTAACATAAATGCAACGCCGTTGATGATCTGGTTTGGAGGTGCTTGCTGCACTCCTAAAGCACTTCGAAGCAAGGAAAGCACAATCACAATCTTCAAAAATGAAGTCAGAATCATAACGATAAACGGCAATAGCGATAGTAGAGTTAACACTGCAGCTTGAGAAATCAATGTCGGTCTCTTAAAATTATCAAATTCTGCCTGAATTCCAGCCGGAGAATTAGGTGCAGCCTTCTGTGGCTCTCCAGGTGTTGTAGGAGTCTGTTGAAGAGAGGTCGTCGATCGTGGTGCTGGCGCCGAGAATAGGTGCTCAGGAACAAATGAAAGAAGACTCAACATGGCCAAACAACACAACATTGTTCTTGTCGAAAATAATAATGCGAGGATTCTAATCATTTTACTGGACCCACTTTTGGTTGTTTGATCATTGAAGAAAAAGCCCGCTCAAGTGCACTCCACTGATTTTCGAGTTGAGCATTAATGATGCCACCCTCAGTTTCGACAATACATCCCCCGCGAATCACATCTCCACGTTCACGTATTGAAAGGGCTTCCAGAGCTTCAAAAATCTCCTTAATACGTGCACGATTGCGCTCTAAGACAGCAAGATCTCGTTTGTTTACATATATTGTAATTTTCTTATGCTGAGAAACCGATTTTAGTGTGCTAGCAACAATATCAACAATCGCATCTTCAGAAAGTTCTATCTCTCTACCAACGATCTTTTTAGCGGCCTTTAAAGCGACTGGAATGAGGAGTTTCTTCATATCCTCATGAACGCTTGCAATTTCTTTTTCCAATAATGCAATATGCTGAGCCCATTGCTGGTATCCAGCTGCAAATCCTTCCTGTTGAGCCTGCTCTTTCAAATGCTCACATTCCTGAGCCACATGCAGCTTATAAGTTTCTACATCTTGTTCGGCTTTTTTTAAAACGTCCTCAGCAGCAAGAAGTGTTCCAATCTGCTTTGAAGGAATAATTTTCCTGTTTGTCACCACTTTCTTGCTGTCGCCGTACATCAATGTAAAAATTTTCTTGCTCACACATCACTCTTCTGTTTTAAGAAATTAAATAGAGAAAAAATCTGTTGAATCAAGATGGCGGTCACTCCTGGAATTTCCACTTCCTGATAATAACTCGCAATCACCTTGCCACGCCCCGTATCAAGAATATGTGTCAAATGCCACGTAAATGCTCGCGATTGACCGCATATAGCCTTACCTAGCCTGAGCATCCCACGTTGATGAACGATCTGCTTAAAGGAATTCGCCTTCCCATCCCATTTATCAAAGTCGAGCTGGGGAATCGTCATCTTATTTTTTTGATGCATACAAACGCGTAAATACTGCTGCTGTCTAACAGTTAAACACGTATAAATCGCTGTCAAACGCTTTTTGTCCACAATATGCTTGACTGCATCCGCAACATCATTCATCGCAAGTAGATCGATGAATTCGACTAACTCCTCCTTCTTCATTTGCAAAAGAGGACTTAATTTTGAAGAGGGTAAATAGGATAAAGGTAAAGTTTCCTCAGGAGCCCATTGTCGAAAAAGAAGACCAGCCCAAAATTGCTTGATTGGGTTCGCAAGATCTGGCAAGGGGCCAGAGATCTTCAAATGGGTTTTTAACTTAGATGATTGATGTTCAGGAAGGGCAGCAATGGCTGAAGGGCGCAGTATCGAACTAACGTTATTGATCACCGGTGTTAACCAAGAATAATGAACACGCCCAATGAGTTGTTGAGGCCACGAAAGAAGACTCAAAGCATCTTGTCCAGTCGTAGGATCTTCCAAGATTGCACTTGCCTCTTCATTAGGTAAACATTTCAACATTTTAACATCAACTGAAGGATGAAATTGATTGAGCAATGTCTTAAATATTGTAGAGCTGTTTTTGACTGCCATAGTAATTCGCTAAATCCCTAAGTTTGATCGACATCCTTATTAGCCAAACTCTCCCCATCCTCACCTTTTGATTCCTTATTCTCATCCTTCTTATCGCCTTTTTCAGTCTCTTTACCATCCTCTTTTTTATCCTCAGGTTTTGGCACTGCATTTGGATCAACAAATAAGGGTTTGATATGCAAAAGAGTCTTTAATCCCCCTTGAGCCTTGATGAGAGGATAGGTCTTCCATCCTAGCCATATCAACACAATCGAATAAACCAAAATCACAGATACAAAAGAAAAGAAAATAAGCTGGAAACGAGTCAAAGAATCTTTAGCAATAGTTAAAGTCCAAACAGAAACATACTGCTTACTTTCTTCATTACTCGCTGGATTGAACTCTACAGGTAAATCATTATACCGAGCACGCTCTCCCACAACAGTCACATTATCTGGATCCAAATTGTGAACACCCGCTGCAACAAGTCTCTTGATCTTCGAAACAAGATGGGAGTTAGGGTCATCTAAAATTCCATTATGCTTCACAAAGACAGAAGCTGTAATCGGTTGCTTCTTCTGAGTCGGATTCAGTGGATCCTCTTCCGGAGTCGAAATTTGCACTTCAGCATCCAATATTCCATCCATTTTGCGAATCGTACTGGCAATCTGCTCAGCTAACCCAGCTTGATATCGAATCTTTTGCTCCATCTCAGAGGGCACTAAACCTGCACCTGTAAAAATATTCAACAGATTCTGACTACGTCGACGAGGCAATCCGGCTTGATTCAAATAGGCCATCGCTTCAAGGGCTTGATTGCTATCTACACTGATATCCCACAATACAACCTTATTTCCGCCACCAGCACCACCAGCACCGGCATTTTGAACTTTTACCGCATCAACACCTTTAGAAGATAGAAACACCAAAATTTCATTAGCATCGCGCTCTTCAAGTGAGTTCACAATAATGCGGCGCGACTCACATCCTGTCAATAGGGGTAAGCACAAACAAAATAGCAATAAAAAATGCAAAATATGAGACACTTTTTTTATAGAAGGTGTAATTTTCATCCGGACAGTTCTCTTTTTATCAATGTTAAATAGTCCTTCATCAAACATAAAAAATTAAAGGATGTCAACCAAAAAAGAATAAATTGACAAATACGGTTATTCGACATATACCAAAAAAGATAAGATTTCTTAAACAATAAATTGAAAATCAAGGTTTCGTATGCACAAATCAATCTTAAGTAAAATTATACTCTCTCTTTTTTTGATCTCTCAAATTGGACTACAAGCTAATTGCGACTGTACGACTCGCTCTTGGGTGGATGCAGAATATCTACTCTGGCAAATTAAAGAAGCTCCTGAACCAGTTCCCCTAGCATTCTCCGCTCCAACAACGGGTTCATTAATTCCATTCCCCATTCTAGGTGATCCTGGAACAGAAGTTGTACTAGGAGGACATAATTTCCAACCACCCATTCGCTCTGGAGGCAGATTTACAGTCGGTGTTTGGTTCGATGATGAACACGAACTTGGCACAGAAATCAGTTACCTCTTTCTTGCAAATGGATCAAAATCACAAAGTGTGGCTTCATCAGGCCTTCCCGGATCACAATTTCTTTTGATTCCATTTTTTAATGTCGAAACACTTGCAGAAGATTCAACCGGTTTAGCAATCCCTTTAGGATTAATACCCGGCCTCGCCTTCGCTGGTTCAGCTGTGGCAAAGGTATCGAATTATATGCAAGGTGCAGAGTGGAACGTCCTGAACACCTATTCCTGCTGCGAGGGATTCGACTTAAAATTGTTGCTTGGTTTTCGCTATTGGAACTTCAATGAAACATTCACCTTTAAAACGAGTCAGCCCAATGTCGTGGCCCCACTTGATACCTGGTTAACAGAAGATAAATTCAAGACGAATAATCAATTCTATGGAGGTCAACTGGGTTTACAATTTGATTACCAATGCGATTGTGTGTTTTTAAATGTACGTGGAAAAGTGGCTCTCGGGGGCATGTGCCAAACACTGACCATCGATGGAATACTGGTTACCAATGATTTTAGTGGCTTCGGCTCAACCTTTGAAACTTTTGATTCTGGATATTTTGCACAGTCAACCAATAGTGGCCATCACAACCATACAAGCTTTTCAGTCATTCCAGAAATAGATGTAAAACTAGGTTACCAAATCACTCCTCAATGGAGCGTCCAAGTGGGTTACACCTTCATGTATGCTAGCAATGTCATGAGAGCAAGTAACCAACTCGACAGCAACATCAACCCCTCTCAAGCACCTGCCATCAACGCTATCCCTTCTACAGTGCTCGTTGGCACACCTGCACCACTCGTACTTAACAAAACCTCTAGCTTCTGGGCTCAAGGCTTGGATGTGGGGGTAAGCTTCGACTTTTAAGCTTTGATTACAACGGGCAAGAAGAAGAAGAAAAAGAAAAAGGCAATTCATCGCAAAGACGCAAAGCGCCGCAGAGATACGCAAAGAGCAACAGAACACAAGACAGATAGACAGTTAAAGGAATAGTAAACTTGAACTTGTTTTATGCCTATGTATTGAATTGTATTTGCTACTCTTTGGGGTACTTTGCGTCTTTGCGATGAATTGCCTTGTCCCTTAAATTATTCTTCGCCGCAACATTCCTCTTCAGAACCAGAATCGGAATCCTGAATATCACCAGCAGGAAAATTAAGGATTAACTCACGCACAAATTCAGGGTCATCGGCACGACTAATCGCTTCGCGGAAAGCACGTGTCCCAGCGGCCTTCTTGAAATACCAACACCCCACACGACGCATTTCAATCGCGACACGACGAGAATGATGATAATCGACTGTATGTAGAAAATGTTCATAAAAAACCTGACGGCGCTCTTCAAAGGTACGCGCAATTTCCGGTCCCCCACATAGATAACGGATGATATCTTCAACAATCCACGGCTGACCCATCGTTCCACGTGCAACAAGAACAGCATCACAATTTGTATGTTGAAACATCCGCTCTGCTGAAGGTCCGTCAATCACATCCCCGTTCCCAATGATCTTAATCGTGCGAGCCACATCCTTGCACTCTTTGATATAATCCCAATTCGCAGGTCCTTTATACCCTTGCTTGCGCGTGCGTCCATGGATGCAAATGGCCACAGCACCAGCTTCCTCCGCAATGCGAGTAATCAACGGAGCATTGAGCTGTGTTTCATCCCATCCAGCACGGATTTTGACGGTCACAGGGATCTTGACAGCCGCCACCATATTCGAAATCACCTCTCCAATTAACTGAGGATTTTTCAACATTCCAGAACCACTTCCGTCTTTGGTCACTTTATCCACTGGACAACCACAATTGAGATCAACGGTATCAAATCCAAGCTCTTCAATAATGCGTGCTGCCGGACCTGCCATTGCGGGCTTACTTCCACATAATTGCCCTGAAATGGGATGCATCGTTTTATCATAATCGAGCATATGAAAGGTGTTAGGATCATTGCGCATCAACGCATCCATCTTCACCATTTCACAACAAATTAATCCAGGTTGATATTTAGATGTCATTTTTCGATAAGGATAATCAGAACAACCGGCCAAAGGAGCATAGAAAATATTATTCGGGAGCTCAATCGAACCCATTTTAAATGGAGATTTAAAAGCACTCATCGTAAAACCATCATCAGAAAAGCTTTTATTAGATGCTCAAGGATCCCTAAAGCGAAAAACGCCACGATCGGACTCAAATCAAACATGCCAAGCGGGGGGATGATTCGACGAAATAAACCCAAATAAGGGTCGGTGTAAAATGAAATAAATTGCATGAAACGACTACTTTGCAACTCGGGTATCCACGAGCCCAATATGCGCACAAACAGCATAATCGTAAAAACAAGAAATAATTTATCAACTAGATAGATAATCAACATCGTCTATTTACATCCTAAATAGAGACCAGTTTATCTGATTTTCACCTTTAGTGCAATTAAATATCTTCTTGAATAAGGGGTAACTATTCAGATGGGTCACTATAACGTAGGCCTTCAGAGGTGATTCCGTAATTCCCAATTCGGGTGATTTTTGACCTATAAAACCGATGCTCAGATATATTTAAAAATTGCCACGGCAGTGGCTTAAGAATTTAGCCCCGTGTGTAGGAGCCTCCGGCGACGGAACGCGGGGAATGAAAAGAAAAAAATCCAACCGCGGGAGCGGTGTAAGAGCTAGCAACAAACCATTTGTCATGTGAGATATTTTGAAAAAAACGTCTGATCGGTATTCTACAATAATCCTCTTACGCCACTACCGTGGCTTGATTTCTTTTTTCGTTTACCCCGCGTTCCGTCGCCAGAGGCTCCTACACACGGGGCTATATTCTCAAGCCACTGCCGTGGCGATTCTACATATGACCGGTACTCCACATTCCAGCGTGCTAACTTTTATCGTAGCAATCTCTAAAAATGTCCGAACTATAGAGGTATTCCAAGAATTTCCAGTAAATCTTCATTAGATCCAACGTGAATCGGTTTTAGGTGGGGATGAGGTTGGGGGTGGAGTTGATGGAGGTTCCAAATCACCCTCATCGGAGTCATCCCTAAAGGTAGTGGGTGGAAGGGAAGAGACTTGACCGTCCTCATCATCGTCCTCCACAAAAGGTGGAGGTGGTCCAAGAGTACCAGGTGGAGGTTCAGCATCACCATCTGGCTGCTCATTTTTCTGATACTCAAACCCAAAGTCTATATCTTCCATGTTGCCAGAATCGGCCTTTCTTATATATAATCCAGCACTGGGTGGAGGCGAAGGCTTAGAGGATGAAGGAGGTTCTACACTCGGATCAATTCTTGATCTTCTAAGTTCGGAAGCAGGTGGAGATGGAGCATCCTCATCGTCATCGTTACGTATAACTGCCTCACTAATCGAGTACCTGCGCACACCTGAGGGTTCAGAACGAGATTCACTAAGTTCAGATGCTGGAGGTTGATAATCAAAAATGCTATCCGAAAAGCTGAGGTTTTTCATCTCTGATTTAGAAGGACCAGCAGGACGATTATCTATTCCCTGTAATTCATTTAAATCGTGAGAAGAGCGGGGAGGGGGAGGAGTTTTTTTGCCTGGGTTACGCAATTTAGCGGCATCTGGGTGTGGGGGTAAGCGACTCAATGGATCTGAACGAACCCCTTCAAGAGAAGTGGACTCGAGCTTAGAGGGTGATTTGCTCGAATTTAAATCTTCTTGCCTTTTTCCTGCTAATACCTCGTATTTCTGAATCAACTGACTTTGAGCTTCTTGACCTTCAGAGGTAGCTTTATTCTTCAAATGACGGGAAATAACGAAAATAGCGAGACCAATCAAGGCAACTGCAGCAACCACTCCTAATGCAATTCCTCCTGTTGCTACGGAGATTCCGCCTACCGCTGCCCCAATGATAGCTGCTTTAAGGGTAATGGCTCCAAAAGTGACAACCCCTAATCCACCACCAATCGCTAACCCTTTACCTGCCGCTTCATTCTCCTTCTGACTAATGAGACTTAAAGCTGCATTTTCGGTTTTTTTCTCTAAAATAGCAATTTCCTTCCCAAGCCGAGCCTCTTTTTGAGCTGCAGTTTCAGCAGCAGGTAGTTGTGGTAACGGTTTATCTCCAGGAACCGAATAATTACCATAATCTGGCATAAAAACCTCACAATAAATAAACTAATCTATCAATTACTTATTATAATTAAATTATTATTTAATAGTCAAAACAAACAATCTCTAAAAATTTGGAGTGCGGTGACTTGTCACCGCTTTGTTTAGCTCGACTTGTTGAGCGTATAAACGACCCAATATATGTCCCATTTATAGTTCGCCCATTTTTCTAACCCATACGCTTTACCTGATTAAGGCATGCTTAGGATTGCTTATACGCTCGACAAGTCGAGCTAAACAAAGCGGTGACAAGTCACCGCACTCCAAATTTTTTATTTAAAAAAACAATTTTCTCTGCTAGATTGCTGCTTACCCCTAATAAACCAAGGAAAGTACACCCTTGTCTGAAGAAAATAAAGTTGCCACATTCTACAAAGAAATCTATGACGTCGTCATTCCCGACTTAGATTATTACCTCCGTCAAATCGATTGCCGCGATGGCTGCCCAGTAAACACAGACCCACGTGGCTATATGATCGCCCTCCATGCTGGTAATTTCCTAGAAGGATACAAGATTGCCCGTGGTCCTAACCCCTTTGCCTCAATCTGCGGGATGATTTGCGGTGCTCCCTGCGAAATGAGTTGTCGACGGGACCGGGTTGACAAAACTTTAACTATTCGCGCGCAAAAACGCTATCTCACCGAATGGTACGGATTAGATAAAGAAGCACATATTCGCTCCTTGGAGATGAGCTATGCCCGAGGTTCCACTCATCCAGAGCCAAATGGACTGAAAATTGCCTGCATTGGTGCCGGAGTTGCCTCCCTAACTGCCGCCCATGACCTACTGCGATTGGGGTATGCCGTCGATGTCTACGAGATGATGCGCCAGCCAGGTGGCATGCTTACGTATGGAGTCCCTTCCTACCGACTCAAAAACGAAGTGACCTACAACGAATGTTTCGCTATCGAATATCTCGGGGCAAAAATGATCTATAACATGAAGGTAGGACGCGATATCACCCTCACGGAACTCCAAAGCAAATATGATGCCGTTTTTATTGGAGTCGGACTCTGGAAATCACGAGAGCTTCCTATCCCAGGTGCAGATGCCCCCGACATCATCCGCGGGATTGAATACCTACGTGTCCGTTGTATGGATGAAGAATGGAAAATTGGACAAAATATAGTTGTCGTAGGTGGGGGAAATGTGGCCTTTGATGTTGCCAGAACATCGGTGCGCAATGGCGCAAAAAAGGTGACGATGGTCTGCCTCGAAACGCGCGATGAACAAACAGCCGACGAATTTGAAATTGAAGATGGCTTAGAAGAGGGAATCACAATCATCAATCGCGTGGCCCCTATCTCTGTCGAACGCGATGGCGATGGTCGGATCATGGGCCTAAAAGTCCAACAGATCTACTCCCTTTTCGACTACACAGGGAAATTTGCTCCTCAAATGATTCCTGATGCCCAGTATGTGATCCCTTGTGATACGATTGCTTTAGCAATTGGACAGGGAATGGATATGAGCCTATTGAATGGGTGGGACAAAAAGAATGACCTCATCCTCGATCGTGGCATCATCAAATCAGAACGAGGCACAGGGCGGACGTCGGTCAAGGGCATCTATGCGGGTGGGGACGCTGCGTTTGGTCCGGCCCTCTTCATCACAGCGATCAGACATGGTCAAGAAGCGGCAAGGGCGATTGACGAGGACTTAAGAGGGGCTAAACCCTACCGAGAATATGTGGGCGAATTCACCGAGATTTCTCCAATACGAGATAAAACTTACCTACGCACAAAATGGGCTCTACCGACGATGCAACCGCCTAACGTACGTGTAAAAAACAATAATCTAGTAGAAAATAATTACACAGATGAACAGGCCCATGAACAGTCAAATCGCTGCTTGCAATGCCATATTAGCCCTGTCTTTGATGGAACCCTCTGCATCAAATGCAATGGATGCGTCGATGTCTGCCCCTGCAACTGCCTAAAACTCGTTCCGGTTAACAAACTCAATTTGGATCTAGGAGAAGGGAATCTAAGGCGTGCTGTTGATAATTTCTATGGGGTCGATTCTGCCTCCATGACGGAAGAAGAGATCAATTCAATGGGAAGTGCAATGCTAAAAGATGAAGATCTATGCATCCGATGCGGACTCTGCGCTGAAAAATGCCCTACCCAAGCGGTCACCATGGATGTGATGAACTACTCCTTCCGTTGGATCGGGTAGGCAAACATGTATTGGTGCTTATTAAGTTCATTAGCTTTTGGTTTGGCAGGGGTGATTATTTACCTTTACTATCTCCGCAAAGGACAATTTGACGATCCAGAAGATGTCAAATACCAAATGTTCCGCGACGATGAAAAATAAAACAACAATAATCGTGCCTAATGTGGCACGGACTTTAGTCCGTGGTCGGGCCCATCAATCCCATTGTCTACCCATCTGTGGCACGGACTTTAGTCCGTGGTCGTGCCTACCAAATTTCCTTAGATATCAGTCATATTTGCTTTTTCCATAAACGACTTATCTAAAATCAAATTTACAGAAAACGTAAATGGTTATAGAGGCACGACCACGGACTAAAGTCCGTGCCACAGATGGTAGACAATGGGATTGGGTAGGCACGACCACGGACTAAAGTCCGTGCCACAGATGGTAGACAATGGGATTGGGTAGGCACGACCACGGACTAAAGTCCGTGCCACAGATGGGTAGACAATGAGATTGGGTACGCACGACCACGGACTAAAGTCCGTGCCACAGATGGGTAGACAATGGGATTGGGTAGGCACGACCACGGACTAAAGTCCGTGCCACAAATTTTAACTTAATCCACAGCTGCTGCTGCAGCATTAATCTGTCTTTCTGGCATAGGAAGAAGCCCTTCCATCACCGCACGCCAAATTCCAGCAGCTAAAAAGGTGTCTTGTAGAGGAATTTTAGTCGGAACACCATCAATATTGATCATAATCCCTCCTTGACTAAACCCCTTGTCGATCTCCTCTAACGTGAATGAGTAGGTTCCCAGAATTGCTTCACTTTCATTACATTCAGGAGCAGTTTTACTCTCGACTTTTGCAAGGAAAACTGGCACTACCGTAGCAAGTGCACCCGAATCTGGTGTGAACAGCCCTAAATTCGTTACTTTCGAGGCCACACAACCCGCCTCTTCCTTTAATTCTCTCACGCCAGCCTGCTCAGGCGTTTCTCCTTTTCCTGAAGCTCCTCGGGGGATTTCCAATTGAAAACCATTCGTACCATGACGACTATTCAAAACTAATACGATCTTCTTTTCTCCCGTTTGAGGATCCTCTATAACAGGTAAAACGATGGCCCCTCCAGCACGATCGAGATCACAGTTCCACACAAGACGATTATAGGTATGGCGATGCCCCTCGGGTGTGTTGCCTGGGGAAATGACAGCATCCCTAATCCAAGTCCAATATTGGTCGCGATACACGACTCCAATGCGACTGTCACTTACCGCTTTTTCATATGCTTCACCTTGCGGGAATCCTCCTGCCTTGTATTTTTCATATAACCTTAGGTACACTTCATTACGAACCTTGTTTATCTCTTGAGGATCATAAACAATTTGACAGGCTCCTTTAGTGTAATCATTTGCAACACCATGACGCTTTAACTTCTCAGGGAATTTTTTAAGTAACTTCTGATATTCTTCAAATGCCTTATTATCAGCTAACCGTTCAGAGGTTTTACTGCTAAAAAAAACATCTATGTATGCAAAATCTGAATTATTTAGAACATCCACAATCATAAGCTTTCGGTCTTTTTTAGAAATTTTCTGATTCCATGATCTCATTATTTCTAAGTATGTGTTATGAACTTTAGCAACATGAGGACCTGAATCAGTGCTTACATAAGATGCCAAATCCCTTTTCTTTAATTTGTCATGGATCCTGTTAATTTCTTCTATAATACTCAGAATCCTTGGAGGTAGTTGTGGAGAAGATGGAGATGCAGCATCAGAAGATGGACTAACTCCCTCATTGTAATTTTTAAGGGTACTATCAATCTCTGTCATATTATCGAAATATAACGCAAAATCTAATTGAGTTATTTCTACATATGGAGCTGGCTGAATGTGCATACTTACCTACCTATGATTATAGAATTTCAAACGAAATCAGTTATAGCGCATCCAATGAATAAAACACATCAAAAAAATTATTTACTAGCCATAGATAATAAGGGAATCTAAGTGATTGACTAGTTCGTCTAATTTGAGTTTGGCTAACAACGATTCTCTCCAACCAAAGTCCTTTTGAGGTCTAATATGAGGGTTTAGTCCTAAATACAATGACTTTGCTTCTGTTCTATATTTGATATACTCTTCAAGATTTTCCTCCCAAGGAGCTTTCACTTCCAACAGTCGAAGTGAAATACTGCTTTCCAAATCCTCTACTTGAACAGCTGTAACAAATTTAACCGATTTTCTAGCTTCCTGACGAAACGATTCAGGCAATTTTTCGTCAGTTGTAATCTTACGAAGAAATTCAAGTTCAGACAATGCACACCGTTCTTTTTCCTTAGCAAATGGAATCAGTTTTCCATCAATAGAATAATTAAGATTATAGATAATCGGAATAGGAGCCTTTTCTCTTGCTTTTGCTCCAGAATCAACTGGAGGAACGACTTCTCTAGGCAAGGCGCAAGCACTGGCTAATGATGCATCTTGAGAGGATTGCCGATAATTGTAGTAAATAATATCAAGCAATACTGATTTACAAAGACGCCTAAATTTGTATTCATTGTCAATTATATTCATTTGAACAGCAGTCTCGTTATGGCTATTGACTGCTCTTGAAGCAGGCGGAAATGGAAATTTAAAAATATGACTTCTAAACATTTTTTTGGATGGGTTTCCTATTTCATAGTCCCATGTTTCTTTGCCGGCTTCGATAAAACCATCATATACCTCAAGCCAAGCGGCTCGCAAAAATCCATAAATCAACACAACAGGAGAATCTCCAACTAAACAATCAACATCCCGTTTATCAATATAAGATACTTTTCGCAATTTTAGTATTTCCTCTTCCGGAGATAATGGTAGGTTTCCTAAAATTTTATGCACAGTATCTTGTGGTAAAAATGGCTTAAAATTGTACCCAACAATTCTGGATTCCCCATCTTTAATATTAATTACCCCTTTGGCAGATTCTATTCTTACTTTTGTAAGGTGATTTTCAAGATAAAATACACAGAATCGATTCGAATTCTCGAGTCTTAACTGATCTCCACCAGCAGCACCTGAACATCGTAAGCCTGTTGCATTCATAATTGTCTCTCATAATAACTGTTTTAAAAAAAATCTTTCTTTGATACTCTGACCAATTCTATATGGTAATCCACATTGAATAGCTGAAGTGACTTATCAATTGGAAACAATCTAATCATTATCCTATAGATAAAAATAAGGGAAGAGGTAAATGCCAAAATATCGTAACTCACTCAACAACGATTTGGATGATCACGACCCACTGATCTCACGCCGTTCATTCCTTGCTTTGATGGGTGTTGGAGCTTGTATTGTCGGCGCTGGAGCACTGACAGGTGCTTCTATGCTCGGCTTCCTCTACCCCAATGCGATGAAAATTCCTCCCAGTGTATTCTCCATTGGACGCCCCGAAGAGGTTTTAGGAAGGGAAGGAAAGATATTCAACCCCAAACAGAAAGTTTTCATCGAAGCTAAAGAGGGTAAAGTACGCGTGCAAACTGCTGTATGCACCCATTTAGGGTGTACAGTCAATATGGTCGATACTGGTTATGCATGCCCTTGCCATGGATCAACTTACGATCAATATGGAAGAAACACGGGTGGTCCAGCCCCCCTACCCTTGGTCTATTTTACGACATTTAAAGGGGCCTCTGGAGATATCATGGTAGACAAATCAAAAACAACACTGGATTGGAATGCAGCGTGGTACGCTCCTACAGCGTAATCAAAAAGGAAAATAACAATGGCTTCTTTTCAAGGAAAACCGAGAGAATCATGGGGTGAGTATCTCGTCAATCTCCCCTCAATGTTTGTAAGATCAATTTTTCGACACAACTATCCAAATAATGATGTCGACCGCTCTGAAATCGTGTTCAAGAACTTCTTCCTCCATTTTCATCCTGTCAAATGTCATAAACATTCACTCGACCCGTTCTATACCCTTGGCCTAGGTGCCATCACAACAAGTTTATTTCTGCTATTAACATTCACTGGGGTCATTCTGATGTTCTACTACATCCCAGCTGAAGACCGAGCTTATGAAATCATGAAGGACTGGCAAGATACTACACCATTTGCCATGATGTTTCGCAATATGCACCGCTGGAGTGCACACATGATGGTGCTGTTTGTCTTTCTTCACATGTCGCGCGTCTTTTATACCGGCTCTTATAAGGGTACGCGCCGTTTTAATTGGGTGATTGGGTGCACACTGATGGTCCTCACGCTTATCCTCTCTTTCACCGGATACCTTCTCCCATGGGATCAATTGGCTTTTTGGGCGATCACAGTAGGAACTAACATCGCTGGCTATGCCCCAAACCTTCCAGGATTTGAATATAACGTCAATCGCGTGATGCTGCTCGCTTCAACAAATGTCGGACAAGATGCCCTCATTCGATTCTATGTGCTTCATGTTGCCTTTTTACCCCTCATCACCGGTACATTAATTGGAGTTCATTTCTGGCGCATTCGAAAAGATGGTGGACTAACCCGCCCCCCAGATCAAATCCGTCCAGATCCCTTACGCGTTGTACAACGCTCAGACACCAAAGAATCCTTTGCACCAGGAGTTAAACGCACATATGGCCTTATGGAACTTGTGCGAGGAACCTGTCCCACTGTCGATAAAGGACCCTATAATTTTGTCTTCACATGGCCCAATTTACTGAGAGCGGAACTCGTTGCCTTCTTACTGACAACAGTGTTAGTGCTAGGACTCTCGCTCATTGACGCACCTCTTGAAGAACCCGCTAATCCGAGCAAGCCAACGAATCCATCGAAAGCTCCCTGGTATTTCCTCGGACTCCAAGAAATGGTTGCTTATAACGCCTTCTGGGGCGGAGTTGCAATTCCGGCTGGAATGGTTTTAGGATTGATGGCTATCCCTTATCTCGATCGAAACCCACATGGAGAAGGTTACTGGTTTCATAGAAGTCGATACATTGCCATCTTCCTTTATACATTATTCATGACATGGCAAGCAGTGTTAATCATCATTGGCACCTACTTTAGAGGGGCTAATTGGGGATGGGTTTGGCCCTGGACAGAAAACTTTGCGAGACATTAGAAGATGCGTGGTGATCGGTATCAAATAGCATTGATCGTACTTGGAATAGCCGTCACAGGACTGCTCGGCTACTTTCTTTTTCATGAGATCTATCCGGAATACCGCATCTATCAAGAGGATTACATCGCGTTGGAGGAATTTCGCTCAACATATACCCATGAACCCCCTCCTGCATTCGCTATTGGAGTGAAGCAAATTGTTTTTGAACGAGAAGACAAAGGCCCTGCTGCTATCGATCGCTGCACATCATGCCATGTGGCTTTACAACTGACTCACTTCTCTCCCACAAAAATTGCATATGATGCCGATGGTAAAATCGTGCGCAATGCAGAAGGAACTCCTGTACAAGTTCCAAATGAAAATAATGTGTGGTTCAAAATCGATCAGAAAATTGCGGCTCTCACTGATTCAAAAGTTAACGAACAGCTAATCCAACAAGGTGATTGGACTCAAATCAACAGTCGAAAAGCAGAGGCCGACCGCTTAGGATCTCTCAAAGTAGCTGTCGTTGATGATCAGGTCTATGATGTCACTAAAGTCTTAGCGATGCACCCCTTGATTGGCAAAGAAACCCGTCCATTTGAATTCCATCCAATCGATGAATATGGTTGTACAGTGTGTCATAGTGGTAATGGACGTGGTTTAACGACTGACAAAGCGCATGGCCCAGTGTTTGATGGTCAGTATGGCATCGATTTTGAAGGACCTACACCTGAATTTACTGAAATCGACCCACAGAATGACCCTCGATTTTCAATCATCTTCAATCATAAACCAGATGATAGCTTAGTCTTTCAAACAACTCCTATTCTTGTGGGCAGCCTCATTCAGTCAAGCTGTGTTCAATGCCACAAACAGAAAGATGTCAATTTACCTGGAATGAGTTCAAATACACCAGAGATAACTTCTGGACCAACAAAAACTTCAGATGTCTATCGTCTCACAAAAAATTTCCATCGTGGTCAACAACTTTTCATTTCACAGGCCTGCTATGCCTGCCATAAAATTGCAGGTACTGCGCGCGGTGGGGTCGGACCAGAACTGACGCATGAAGGGTCCACATATCCTTGGTTTTTGAAAGAATCAATCGTATGGCCACAAGCAGATCTACCCACCTCAACGATGCCAAACTACACCCTCGACCATGTTGAATTAGAAGATTTGATGACCTATCTGCTGGCTCAAAAAGGACCGACTAAAGCGACTTCTGCAATTGAGTACAAAGTGGCGATTCAAGAATGGGAGGCAGGTAAAAAGCAACCGTGGGAAAAAGCGGTCCCCCCTTCACAGGTTCACAATTTGCGCGATTCCATGACGATTTTTGCGACTCAAGGGTGTTCAGCCTGTCACCGTCTTGAAGGCTTTGAATCAAATGTGGGTTACCGTATAGAACAAAATAACAAACCGTCCTTTGATGCTCTCTATCAAGAGCGCGAATGGTTTAAAAAACTTTTCCCTGAAGAGATCAGAGGATCTAAAATCGTCAAAGTGATCGACAAACACAAGGATGAGATCGATCAACATATTGTCAACGATGTGAGAAAAGACTCCCTTCTCGAAGAAATTGATGCCAAATTTCCCGATAACATCGAATCATTCTATTCCAATTTCCGCTTCGCCGCTCGCAGCAAAAATGCTTATTACAACGAAATGGCTAATAAGGCCACAACACCAGAAGAAAAGCAAAAGGCTCTCAACGAGCTCAAAGAATGGCAAGACCGCGTGCATCGCATTCTTTATGTGTATATCCAAGAATACGGATTCGGACGTCTCATCGGTCCTCGACCTAACTGGTCAGGGGTCTACCGTAGCGACGAGTGGCTCATGGAACATTTTCATAATCCAGGTGGTCACGTTGCACGTTCGATTATGCCGGTATTTCCCTTTGATGATTCGAAATTTTATGCCCTCACCTACATGTTAGATGTCCTCGGGAAACGGAATAGAAATGCAGTCCAAGAAATATGGCAACATAAGGGTTTCAATCCGGAACAGGCTTTCCAACTTTATTGCTCTCAATGCCATGGCACCTATCTGCAAGGTAACGGTCCGGTTGCCACTTGGATCTACCCAATTCCCAAGAATCTCCGAAACGCTGAATTCCTTCGCAATCTAACTAAGGAAAATGCTCGACAATCGATTATGCACGGCGTTAAAGGCACTCCAATGCCTCCTTGGGGAGAAACACCTCATGATAAAGAAAACTATGACGGCATTCCCGTACTCTCTCATGATCAAATCAATAAACTTGTTGATTGGCTCTACCGCGCCCTTCCAGGTGCTACTGTCATCAAAGGGATTCAAGATGTTCCCAAATGGCACTATATGCCCGAAGATATTTTAGAAGAGATTCATCATGAAGGTGGAATACTCAAATCCAAACCAAAACCTACCTCTTCCAAACTTTCGTTAGCAACACAGAATAATCATCTGTATGCATCTGCAAAACCACTAGTCACCCCTACAACCGAATCGATCACACCCGTCAATGAAGTCTTCGATGTCCTTCCCAATCCAATCAAAGGTCCGGATGAACCCAAACAGATGTATTTCATCAAGCAAGAATACTACACCCCTGAAAATATCCAAAAAGGGAAAACGTTTTTTGCGATCAACTGTGCTGTTTGCCACGGTGCCGATGCTGATGGCTCTGGAGCACGTGCAGGGATCATGTTTGATGCTAAACCGCGCATGCTGATCAATCTTGACTGGATCAACACACGCGATGATTTACGTCTTTTGCGTTCAATCAAATATGGTGTTAAAGGCACTGCTATGACTCCTTGGGGAGATTTTACTAGCTCCTTACAACGCCTTCAACTTGTGATGTATATCCGTTCACTTACCTTCGAAAAAGAACGTCGAGAAGCACTGGCAGAAGCCCTTTACCAAACCTTTGAAAGTGCAAAAATCAAGATTGAACATGAACGGATCGCTGAATATGAGAAATTAGCAACAAAACAAAAAGAGAGTGATGAAATCCTGAATCAACGACAAAATCCGACCTTAAACGATCTAGATGCTATCGCTCTCTTCAAAAAACAACTCGAGATCAACGCAGAACTAAAAAAATTACAAGCGCGCGACCAAATCTTTATCGATCGCAAACTGTCAGTCGAAAAGCAGCAGTTAATCTTTTTGAGTATTGGAAATAGTTTCCTCTCAGCCAATGTCGACGACTCGACTTGGAAATCGATCATCAAAATCATTAAAAATTATAATGACCCCAAAGAAAGTAATCTGATCGCACAAGAAATCACTCAAACATTAGATGCGGCAACTAAAAAAATGGAAGAAGAGCGCGTTGCCACACAAGGAAAATTGGCATCGCCAAACAGAGATGCTGAGTTACACGACATCGATTTACAGATCGCGACAAGTAAAAGATTAAAAAACCAACTTCTTTCTGGATTGAAAGAGGTTGATGTGTTATCAAACGAAGCAAAAGAAAACAAATAGTAGAGAAAGGCTAAGTTCGATAAATTTGTTTAAATTTGGAGTGCGGTGACTTGTCACCGCTTTGTTTAGCTCGACTTGTCGAGCGTATAAGCAACTCAAGTTATGCCCGATTGAGGCTAATCTTCATAGAACATACGCTCGACAAGTCGAGCTAAACAAAGCGGTGACAAGTCACCGCACTCCAAATTTATATGGCCTAATATTTAGGGAAAATATGGAACAGACTAAAATACAATTCGAAGATAGACCGGTCAAGTTGATGCTCTATCCCGCCATCCTCTTCATGATCATGGGAATGTTTGTAGGGGTCTTTATGGCCTTCAACACCTTCTTATTCCCCGATTATTTTTCAGGTGAATATATCCACTTTGGGAGGGTACGACCTGTTCACGTGGGAACAGTCACTCTTCTTTGGTTGCTCTCTGCCGATATCGGTCTTCTCTACTACTTCGTACCGCGCCTATGTGGTGTTCCTATTTGGAGTCCTAAAATCGCTTACGTTTCCATCGCCCTTTGGTGGTTTTCTCTCGTAATCGGCATCGGATCCTACCCTTGGGGAACCAACTTTGGCTGGGAATATGCCGAACTGCCCGACTGGGTCACACTCGTCCCTGTCAAATACCTGACAACAATCGCTTGGATCCTGGTCGTCATCAATATGTTTATGACAATCGCTACGCGAAAGTATGAGAAAATGTATGTCTCTCTCTGGTATACAATGGGAACTCTCATTTGGACTAGCTTCACGTTCATCACCGGAAGCTACGGTGTGAACTGGGTTCCTGAGGGAATCTCACGCGTGAACGTGAGTTTTTTTTATATCCACAATCTCGTTGGACTCGTCTTCACTCCTATGGGATTAGCCACAGCGTACTATTTTCTACCTAAGCTAGCCAACACGCCAATCTACAGTCACCGTCTCTCAATGGTCGGTTTTTGGGCAATTGCTTTCGTCTACTCATGGATCGGCGCCCACCATATCATGCACGGCCCTATGTCGCAATGGCTTCAAACGACAGCGGTGGTTTTCTCTATGTGGTTATTTATTCCCGTCTGGACAGTTGTCTACAACCTCTTTGCCACCCTCAAAGGGCATTGGGCAGCTTATGTCCAAAGTGCTCCTATCCGCTTTTTAATGATGGGAAATATTTTCTACTTACTCACTTGCATACAAGGCCCCCTCATGGCCTTGCGAAACGTCAATGAGATCACATCCAAAACTGACTGGGTCATCGGCCACTCACACATCTCTCTCTTTGCTACTTTTACCTTTTTCGCTATCGCGGGGATCTATCAAGCGATTCCAGTCATCACCAAAAAGCCGCTTTGGTCGAACCGGTTAGCCGATTGGCATTTTAATTTGAATTTAATCGGCAGCGTTCCTTTCTTACTCGCTTTGTGGCTGGGAGGATTTTGGCAAGGGATGCTATGGGCGACTTGGGCCAACGGAACAAGTTTCGCTGAATTCCATAATAACCTAGCTTTGCTTCCTTTTCTCGACACAATCGCTGATATGCATTATTTCTGGCTTTTCAGAGGGATTGGAGGGATAATCATCCTGATTGCCAATACCATCTTTGTTGTGAATATCTTCAATACGATTGTTCTAAAGCCTGCTAAAACCGAAGTCAATCAACTTCAAGAGGAGAAGGTGATCATATGACCACTCCATCTACAAACGAACCAAAAAAAGACAACCACTCCCACCATGGTTTTGTGCACAATCTAGACAAATCGGCCATATTTACAGTCCTTGGAATCATCATCCTCTTCTCAGGATCGATATTTGTCACTCTGCTTGCTCCACGCTATATCGATCCTACCTGGACAACTCCAAGTAGTTCCTATCAGGTGCAGATGTATGAGGTCGTTGACCCCAACTTGTATATCAGTAGCGCCTCAACAGGGAGCTCGACATTACAATTTGTCTACCACTTGAAGCACAACTATACCTTACTCCTATTTCATGAAGGGGATGATCTTCGTATCGTGGCTCCTCCCACACTCCAAGAATATATAACGAAAATGAACGAACCGGTCCTTAAGCTGACCTCGCGCTTGCTTCTTTTGCGCGTTCCACAGCGTTCCAAGGACTTTGATGCAATTGCGGCAGCAGATAAGATTAAAGAGGCGGTCCATAAGGATTGGGAAAAAGAACATCCCAAATGGAAAGAAGAGGAACTGACTCCTCCAAATACAGAGATCTTAGAATTATTCTCTCCCGAAACTTCTGAAGCTTTTGCTTTAGCCCCCACCGATGGAATGATTGAAAATTGGGTAGAACATGACTATACCATCCTTGACAAAACCCAACAGCACCCCTACCACACAAGCCATGGTGTCGTCTACGTCAACAACCCCCATGAATACCGTTTCGCTCACTTCACTTTTAATGATGTCGACGAATGGGGTTACGACCCAGCAGGTGAGACAATCAAAAATATTCAAGAACTTAAATCTCACGCACTCGGATTTCATTCCCGTGCTGAACTGATCTCCTACGGGGAACATATCTACGCTATCGAAGGGTGCTGGTACTGCCACACCGACCAAACGCGCACCCTCGTTCAAGATGTCGTTCTTAATGGATCCGATAACTATCCAGCTCCCCCCTCGTCTGCAAATGAATATATCTATCAAAAAATTACCTTCCCAGGAACAAGGCGCATCGGCCCCGATATCTCACGTGTTGGCATTAAACGTCCAAGTCGCGATTGGCATAAAGGTCACTTCTGGTCCCCTAAAACTGCCAGCGAGGGTTCCATTATGCCCGCATTCAAACAATTTTTTGACAATGATCCACGTGGAACATCTAAGTATGCTCCGGGAATTCCAAACCATAAATTCGAGGCGATCTTCCAATACCTCATGACTAAAGGAACGCGTATCACCGCTCCTACGCAGGCCTGGTGGTTAGGAAAAGATCCTGTACGTACCAAAGAAATCATCGAGGGGCGCTATTCCCCTCCTAAATAATGGAATAAGGATCATTAAATGAAAAGTATGATTGCATTTGGATTGGCCGATCAAACAGATATTCACGGTGTCTATGGAGCAATCTTCCACTATTCCTTAGTCATCGCAATTGTGGGAAGCGCTTTTTTAGTTTTTCTTTATCTTTGGAAAAAGGGACGTCTCGATATGGATGAGGAACCAAAACTGCAAATGATGCAAGATGACAAGGAGTATCCCCATGAAAGATAAAGAATTAAAGGATGAAGAACTAGAAGAATATGGTGACCCGCTAATTGCCTCAAAAAATGCCCCCATCCCAGGTTGGTTATCAAAAAGCTACCTATTCTGGATCCTTTTCGGTTTTGTCTGGTTCTTTTTCTTCTGGAATGGAAGCTACGGCTGGCTTGATCGAGGATACTGGCAACAACTCCAACGGGCGGCAGGCACC
>Ga0207012_1018_pt1 | contig 52369 bp, 49 predicted proteins | sample Alteio_BWMinCont_80_FD_153471 | JGI IMG/M metagenome (GOLD analysis project Ga0207012, IMG submission 153471) | Enriched cells from forest soil in Barre Woods Harvard Forest LTER site, Petersham, Massachusetts, United States -... | ecosystem: Environmental > Terrestrial > Soil > Temperate forest >...
AAACTGGCCTCCTTCTATTATCCGCTAGCTTGTTTTTTCTTAATTTTTAAATTTAATTGCGGAGGAAATGGAGTGCCTGTCAGAGAACTGCTGTCTTATTTTTTGCGAGACGATTTTCAAAAACTGTCTAAGGCGGAAAGTGTTTTATTGGAAGCTAATATTTTTGTTCGTATTTCTGATGAGTTTTGTAACGCATTCAGAAGTCAGTATAAAAACTATTTTAAGTTACTAAAAGGCGAATGCAAGGAGGAGGATGATGTGATTGAGATAAATTTTTTGAGACTTTTGGTGAATGATATTTTGTCGACAAATGAATATACATTAGAAGGAATAGCAAATTTTGTTCGTATGCCAGTTGATGTAATACTTGAACTTGTGTCTGGAATTAATGCTAATCCTTCTTTGATGTTAGCGGCTAGGATCATAAAGTTGCATGGAGATGTCAGGCGTGATCTTTATAATGAATTGATCAAGAAAATAATGGAGGAGTCTGCTGCTTGATATATAGCTAAATAAAGTGACAAGCTGGTTTTGTCACTTTATTTGCTTAACGTGTAAATTCCTTATGCTGTGCTGCCCTTTGCTAATGTATCCAAATAATCCGCCCAATGCTGCATCATCTTCCTTCTGTCAGGCAAATATTCTGCGTAATTATATGCAGCACGAATATTATTACGCTCCGCGTGAGCTAGTTGTCGCTCAATCGCATCACGATTCCAACCTTGTTCATTCAGTAGGGTAGAAGCCATGCTGCGAAACCCATGTCCTGTCATTTCTTCTTTGGAATAACCTAATCGTCGTAATGCACCTAATATCGTGTTGTTTGACATAGGACGGCTGAGAGTGTGCACACCAGGGAAAAGATATTTACTATTGCTGGTTAGTTTTTGTAACTCCCGCAAGATAGCAATAGCTTGCCTAGAAAGAGGAACAATATGCATAACGCGCATTTTCATTTTTTCAGATGGAATACGCCACTCAGCAGTTTCAAAATTGAATTCAGACCATTCGGCTTTGCGTAATTCACCAGGGCGAACAAAAAACAAAGGGGCGAGTTGTAATGCGCATTTTGTGACAAAGTAGCCATTATAGTCATTGATAGCACGCAATAGGCCGCTAATCGCATTGGGATCAGTGATGGTTGCAAAGTGACGTTTTCTTACAGGTGGTATTGCTCCACGTAAGTCAGCAGAAACATCACGTTCAGCTCGGCCAGACGCAACAGTATATCTCAAAATTTGCCCACAAGTCTGGTGCATTCTATGAGCTGTTTCAATGGCGCCTCTATTTTCAATTCGGCGTAAAACAGCGAGTAGTTCTGATGCGGTTATTTCATTGATGGGGCGACTGCCAAGCCAAGGGAAAATATCTCTTTCTAAGCGGGTGAGTATTCTTGCGCCATGTTCAGGCGTCCATTTTGATGCAAATCTGATATGCCATTCTCTGGCGTTTGAAGAAAAAGGCTTGTTTTACAGGGTATTTAGGAACATTTGGGAACTTGCTGGAACACCAATTGGCGGAGGGTGTCACTCACATTATTTTTTCAACATATTGATTATATTAAATTTAAATAATTCGATTTTTTCACATACCCCCAAAAATACCCCCGATAACTCGACTGCGGACAATATTTGACCACTCCATGAGGGCTATAATAGAGCTGTAGGGTACTTACTGTTCCAAGGCTTGAGCTGATGCTTAATGCAGCAGGAGCTAGGCTTCGAGCCGGTGGGCTTATACCCGCCCAACAACCGGAGGCTAGGTACCATGAAGTCGTCTGTGCGTATTGTGTTTGTGCATAACGGCACATTGTACGTACCCTCGTACGTCATAGCAATTGTGTAATGCAATCGCGAATTGACTCACATTAAAAGTAACCCAAGGCCAGCAAAAAAAGAATCGTTGACTCATATTAAAGGTAACCAAGGAATTGAGGGTTGCCGTCATGAGTCTAGCCGAAAAACGTGTGTATTTAGAAGCCATTAAACGTCGCTATCGCCAAGCCAGCAGAGGTAAGAAATCACGAATTTTAGACGAATTCTGCGCTGTTTGTGGGTATAACCGCAAATATGCCATTCGAATTTTAAAGAAACGTCGCCCTAAAAGACGAGCCAAGCCAGGCCGCAAGCCTTGGTATGACCCCAAAACGATTTTAGAGCCATTACAAGCGATTTGGCTGGCCACCGACCAGATGTGCAGTAAAAGATTGAAGGTCGCTATTCGCGAATGGCTGCCTCATTATGAAAAGGAGCAAGGTGATTTGGATGACATTACTCGCGGCCAACTTTATGCTATCAGTCCTCCTACAATAGATCGTCTGCTTAAATCGTTACGCATTGATTACCCAAGCAAAGGATTATCTGGAACTAAACCAGGACGGCTACTAAAAAATCAGATTCCGATTAAAACAGATAACTGGGATGTAACACAGCCTGGATTTTTAGAAACAGATACAGTTGCGCATTGCGGAAATTCTTTAGCTGGTGATTTTGTGTGGAGCTTAACGATGACAGACATTTTTAGTGGATGGACAGAAAACAGAGCTACTTGGAATAAGGGCGCAGATGGTATTGTCGAGAAAGTAAAAAACGTCGAAAATAGCCTACCATTTGAGCTTTTAGGATGTGATTGTGATAATGGTTCTGAATTTTTGAATTATCATTTGATTCGCTATTTTATGAAGCGAGACAAACCGATTCAGTTTACTCGCTCACGTGCATATCATAAAAATGATAATGCACATGTCGAACAAAAAAACTGGACGCACGTTCGTCATCTTTTCGGTTACGATCGCTTTGACAATCCTGTCTTGGTCGATTTAATGAATGATCTTTATGCTAATGAGTGGAGCCTTTATCAAAATCATTTTTGTCCGATAATGAAATTAATTGAAAAGAAAAAAATTAATTCTCGTTATTACAAACGATATGACAAACCGATGACTCCATATTATCGGTTGATGGGTTCCGGCTGTCTTTCTAATGAAACAAAAATAAAACTGAGAGAGCAGCACAGAGCGCTTAACCCATTTGAGCTGAAACGCATTATCGATAAAAAACTAAAGCATATCTTTCAATTCGTCACCATTACCACAAAAGTCAGGAAACGATTGTAGGCCTAAGCATAAAGAATTATTATTTGGATGCTGTGGACTTTGTGGATATGTGGATAACCGAAAAGCAAGTTACCCACATACCCACAAGGGTCCACAGCCAACAACAAGTTTTTGTTTTTTAAAGATAAAAAGCTTAAAAGCAAAAGCATTTTTTAATTTTTACTTCGGTTACCTGCATTATGAGTCAACGATTCAGTGCTTCGGTTACCTTTTTATATGAGTCAACGCGATCGCTGCAGTGAACCCTGCCCCTATAAGGGGTATTTATGAAAAGGAAGTTATCATGTCAAATAAGATTCTATTAACGGGCGCTGGCTTTACAAATAATTTTGGTGCACCTCTCGCATCTGAGGTCTCCAGTCTAATATTCAATTCGATATCTGATAACCCGCAATTAATGGAGTTACTAAAGAATAATTTTGATTATGAAGCTATTTATCAAACAGTGATGCAATCACAAGAATATGATGCGGCAACTAAGGCTTCCTTCACGAGTGCCATGGCAGAAGCATATAACATAATTAATAAACTAGTTAAAAATCACGGTTTATCTAATATTGACACGATTAAATTTAAAGAATTACTAAAAGGCTTTGATAAGCCAAATGGATCAGGTTTTATTTTTACGCTAAATCAAGATTTATTTTTGGATAACAATATAAGCATGTTTCCTGAGATAACGTATGAAATTCCAGTCGAAGGTGTGCCTATTACTAATCCGGAATATCCCTTTGAAAGAATGAAACTGAACATCTCGTATGATAATTTTGAAGAGTTTAAGGCTAACAAGCAAAAATATTTTAATAAAACTGATTCTAGAATTTTTTATATTAAACTTCACGGTTCACAAGATTGGTATAAAGCTGATAATAGTCAGATAATGGTAATCGGTCATGGAAAAAGTGAACGTATTCAAGTGGAGCCTATTTTGAACTGGTACCTCGACATATTTAAAAATCAATTGGCCAAAGACGATACAAAACTATTAATTATCGGCTATAGCTTTAGAGATGAACATATTAATCGAGTAATTAATAATAATAAGCATAGATTAAAAATTTATGTTATCAATTCGCAATCATCCGAAGATTTTTTTAATGGATTAGAAAAACAACTATTTGGCAGTGAGATCAAAAAAATAATTACTAAATATTATTCTGTAACTTTAAAACAATTATTGGGCGATGGTTTGAGTGAGGCGCATCCGTTTTGGAATCAATTACAATATGAGTTCTTTGAAAATCAGTTGTATAAAAACAAGTAAGTTATATGATGAATTGGTCTTATTCTTGAAAAATACTATCCATTGTTAATTGTCCTGATTTTTCATCTAATTTTTTGCGATGAGTTATACTTGCTCTTTTATATCTACAGTTAGGGCATCCTCTGCCACTTGTTCTGTGAAGTATAGAATCTTGCCACTCATGTCCACAGCTCCCTTTCCACCAAACCTTCCTACCTGAACCGGGTGTAAAGTATTCAGCGAGCAATAAATCATTTTTTGATGAGTGCCATTCTTTTGCTATCTCTGGAAATAAAAAGCTGATTGATTTTTCAAATTCGCCATGCTTTCTTTTAGAGTAGTAGTCATTAAAAAGTGAGCTTGCAACCCAGTTATCTTGTTCCATGTATCTATCGATCTTTGCTAATATTTTCGGAGAGATTGCATTTTGAGTTTTTAAAATTATTTTTAATATTTCTTTTATCGTTGAGACATTCATATCTCTTTTTTTAACGCGAATGTCATGCAAGCCTAATAATGGAAGGCCTTCCTCTCTTACTCTTATTAGGAATATAGTCGATGTTAACGCTAAATACTTTTCTTGATCTTTTTCATGTTTATCTTGATGCCAATATACACCGTCAAATTCAATTCCAGTATTAAGTTCTGGAATAAAGATATCCACTTCGCGCTTGTGAATAATAACTCTATGCTGCACATTCTCAAATATGGATTTCAGCTCACTAAAAATTCTTAACTCTGGTATAGAGTAAGCAGGATTACATTTAGGGCAACCAGTACCACCTGATCTAGCATTAATTGTCGCTTCCCATTCATGATCATCACCTTTAGGACATTTCCACCAAATTTTTATAGCTGTTCCAGCAGTAAAATCTTTTGGTGTTAGTTTTCCATTTTTAGTAGGGTGCCACTGTTTTGCAATTTCTGGATAAAGCGTTGCTAAGCAATTAGAGTTTGCAACTTTCTGTCCAGAGCATACAGGGCAATTTGTGCCTTTACTTCTGTTGGCTATGCTTGTGCGCCACTCATGATCATCACCCTTTGGGCACTTCCACCATATTTTTTTACCTGCGCTAGGTAATACATCATATGGTGTAAGCTTCCCATTTTTAAGGGGGTGCCATTCTTTTGCTAATTTTGGATTTACCGTTCCTAAGCAATTAGATATAGCTACTTTCTGGTTAGAGCAAATAGGGCAGCCTATTCCTTTATTTCTATTTGCAATAACAGCATTCCATTCATGGTCATCGCCTTTGGGACATTTCCACCAAACTTTTTTTCCAGAACTGGGAGTGACTTTATCAGGAGTTAGTTTTCCATTCTTCGTAGGGTGCCATTCCGTAGCAAGACTTTTATTTAACGTTGCTAAGGAATTAGATGTAACGACTACTTGGCTCGCGCATACTCCGCAGCCATGACCTTTGGTCCTGCTTACAATACTTGCTTGCCATTCATGATCATCACCTTTTTGGCAGACCCACCAAGCTTTTTTCAAGGAACCGGGAGTAACCTTATCTGATGTTAGTTTTCCATTTTTCGTGGGATGCCATTCTTTAGCGAGATTCGGATTTAATGTTGCTAAACAATTAGATTTAACTGCTTTCCGATTTGAGCAAATTGGACAGCCGTTTCCATTAGTTCTCCATTCAACAGCCGACAGCCACTCATGGTCATCGCCTTTTGGACATTTCCACCATACTGATATGTATGATCCAGGAATTACATTTGCAGGGGTCAACACTCCATTTCTGGTAGGGTGCCATTCACTGGCAAGCTCTGGATTTAATGTTGCTAAGCAATTGGAGTTAACAACAACTTTTCCAGCGCATACTCCGCAGCCATGACCCTTGCTTCTTGTTTTAATGGCTGCTTGCCATTCATGGTCAATTTCTTTTGAGCATAGCCACCATGCTATCTTGTCGGAAAAGGGAGTTACATCGTACGGGGTAAGCTCCCCATTCTTATTGGGATGCCATTCTTTCGCTAACTCGGGATTTACTGTTCCAAGGCAATTGGATCTGACTACTTTCAGGCCAGCACAAATGGGACAGCCAGTTCCTTGGGTTCGATTTGAAATTGTTGCTTCCCATTCATGATCATCACCTTTTAGGCACTTCCACCATACAATTTTGTGTGAATAAGAAGTTACATCATCTGGTGTGAGTACCCCATTTTTAGTGGGATGCCATTCTTTTGCTAACTCGGGATTTAGTGTTCCAACACAATTGGATTTGACTACTTTTAGACCTCTGCAAATGGGGCAGCCTCTTCCTTGACTTCTTTTTGAAATCGTTGCCTCCCATTCATGATCATCACCTTTGGGGCACTTCCACCATACAATTTTGTGTGATCCGGGAACTACATCAGTGGTAGTTAGTTTTCCGTTCTTCGTAGGGTGCCATTCTTTTGCAAGCACCGGTTGTACTGTTGCCAAGCAGTTAGACTTAACAACTTTTCTGCCAGCACATATAGGGCAGCCTTTACCTTGAGTTCTGTTTGAAATCATGGCCTGCCAATCATGATCATCTCCTTTATGGCATTTCCACCAAACAACCTCGTGTGCGTAAGCGGATACATCATATGGAGAAAACTCCCCATTTTTAGTGGGATGCCACTCTTTGACAATTTCTGGATTCTTTGTTGCAAAATTGGATTTATTCACGGGCGTATCTATACCAAACAGATTACGCCTCAGCAAGTCATAGTGGGAGGTGTTGGATTTTTCTCGCGCCATCTCGGCGCTATTTTTCTCAGTGGACTTAAATTCACGCGGCTGCATCCTCCACCTTCGTACAGGACAATAATTCATAAAAAAGCCTCTAAGTTTTTAAGAGGCCTGTTAAAAATGCTGAGCACGTCACCTAAGTTGTTGATTAATTTACTTGGATTAATAAATGTTTCGCGGATAAAATCTAACCCCAGTCGGAATATACTTTTTTGAGGTCGCTTTCCATCCTTGAAGGTTTTCATCTTAAGTCGCATGACTTTTTTTGTAACGGCACATTGTCCCAGTTTAAGTGCCCAGCAAAAACCGATAGTGAGAAGCACCATCAGTTTGGCAATTCGTTCGTGCCGAGTCATGTGCGTATCCTCAAAATGAAAACCTCGCCCTTTTAGGCACGAAAATAGCGTTTCAATACCCCATCTCTTTAAATAAATATTGATAGCTTCTTTGGGATCTTGGTTTGTAACAACAATCATCAGCTCTCCTTTTTCCGAGCGACCGGCACCTACGTACAATGTGTTGTTGTATATTGTCATTGTTGTTGCAAGATAGCTTTGCTCTTTATTATTTAAAGAAGAAAAAGCATGCTTTATTGCCCAAGCATTTTTATCTTTACGATTCTCTTTTACCAAGGCGCCGTTTTTAATGCGTATATAAAATGGAATGTCTTCTTTTCTTAGCCATCTGAGTAAGTCTCCATGACCAAATTCTCGATCTGCTAATAAACCTAAGATGTTTTTCTTCTTAAAAACACGAATAAAACGCGTGATTAATGCTCTTTGCTCTTCAAATGAAGAGTTCCCTTTTTTGGGTAATAATTGCCAAAAAATAGGGATCGCTACATTCCCACAGATCACTGACAATGTAAAAACATTGATACCTGATTTACCCCAACACCAATTTGTACGATCCATTGCTAAATAAACTTTTTTGCCTTTCATGCCAAATAGCCAAAATACCCAACGAGCAATTTCATCATAATCAAATATGAAATTTTTAAAAAATCGTTGCAGTTGTTTATACCGAGAGCTTACTTGAGCTTTCGTATCCATTGCTAAAGCGATTTCACTTAGGTTAACCGTACGTACGATAAATAGCGCGATTAACATGTGCGTAAAGCAAGTCAATCTGGCCTTGTTCCATTTGAAGAATTTACTTAAGATACCGGCTAGCTCACTGGTTTTATCCATTTCATGAAGTCCTTTTCTTGGCGGAAAAAAATTCCATGAATAATATATTAATCAGTGAGTTATTTCATTTCTTTCGTTTAATCTAAAATTTTGTCCTGTACGAAGATCCTCCACATCGATAACATAACTTATTGAATAAATTGTATATATTAAATGTGACTTTCAGAAATACCCCTAGAAAGTAATGGCGGGATAATTTTTGATCATAATATGAGGGTTATAATGATGCTATAGGACGTTATTTTAGAAAAAAACGGGGGGTGGTCCTAATGTTTAAATATCATTTATGTTCTTGCTGTAAATTTGTACTCGGAGTCTTTTTTGTCATTGCAATTGCTTTGGGATTCATTCTGTTTATAACTGCTGTTGATAATTACTTTAATTATATAAGCTTTAGTTATAGAGGTGTGTTTGATGCAAAATCATCTCCTGCATTGAGCATAGCGGCTTTTAACGTAATTTGTCAAAGTGCTCTTATTTTTCTTACGCTAATTATCGCAGCTATCGCATGGTTTCAGCTTAAGGGTCTTCGAAAAACGACGCGTGGTGATTTCTTGATGCGAATTGATAATAGTTTTCACGATGAAAAAATCCAAGATGCTTTTGGCGTAATTTATATGCTAGATAGAAAATCGACGAAGAAATGTGCTGATCATAAATTACGTGAGCCGCATTGTTCCAGTTGCGAGGATGCTGTGAGCCAGGATATGAAAGATCGGTTGACTAAGATTTGGTACTCAAAAAAAGAAGAAGATATACGAAAGAGATTTAATATCTCATCTTATTTGGATTTCTTAGAAACGCTAGCTTATTTTGTTAATGCCGAATACATTTCGCTAGATGATATTGATAATCTTCATGGAGGAATCATAAAGTATCATTGTAGTATACTTTGTGACTGGATAAGTAATGTGAGAAAAAATCAACACGATGCATATTCACAGCTAATACGGTTGTGCGATAAGTTACCTGATTAGTTTTATCCTAATGCGAATGTTTTAATTTAACATTATTTTGATGAGTAAGGGTTACCAGCCTCTCTGCTTCTTCCATTCTTCATCCTGCTTTTTGCTTTCAGCTTCATCAATCGTTCTGCGCTGGCGTCGGAGAAAATCAGTAAATTTACTAGCCTCATCAATTGTCATTTCTCCAGCAGATACGGCTTTGGTGATGTTATTCGTGATTGCAAGCATGTTATCGCCTGAATCGATCCTTCCATCTGGCAATTCAAAATTGATCCCATTTTCCGGTTTTGCCCGAGGAATAATTCTTTCAACACAGATGCGCAGGGCGGTAAGGTCGCCTGCCATGGCACATTCAACTAGTTTTTCGACGATTGCATTTGCATGTTGATCAAGCGTGCCACGTGGAGTTGTCATTTAACTTCTCCTTGTTCAGTAAATTAGATTGTTTATATTATAAATCAAACATATTAATTCCGAAGCGTGAAGTTGCCTCTTTCAGCGATATATTTACTAGCTCATCATGTATGAAACATAGTCGCTCGAATGTCTTCCAGTGCATTCCCTTAGGCTTCAGGCCTTCGCCATTTAAAATGCCAGGCTCCCAACCAATGCGTTCGCGAATTTTGTCAGCTTTTCTTGTTGCGCGATCGCCAATATTTTCACGCTGGCTTGAATATGCCAACTGATAACAGTGACGGCATGCAAATATAGCCCCGCCATATAAAATCGCCGCACGACGTCCACAATGGCGAGCAGGACAGCGAAACCAAGGACGTTTGCCACCGAGGTTGCATCGTGTCCATACAATATTGATGGGGTAATTTGCATCTGTCCATTCACTGGAATGCCTATATCGATAACTTAACATTACACATTTTTCTGCAGCTAATATTCTGACTGAGCCAGTAATTTCACCATCACGTAACCATCGCGCGCTAAAGGCATTGCCGGGGGTGAGCAAACCCTCCCGGCGCCATTTTCTGATATCGATAGCGTGGTAACTGTTAACAGTATCTTTGGCGCTGTAATGCCAGTGTCGCCCACTACCTAATCCGCCCATAATTTTTCTCCCTTATTTTTTACCGAAATCATTTGGTAAATTTGGATTTATTCGCCATCTTTCATGCGACGATAGTCCTCAGCCGTGACATTTTTTTCGTCCTGATTGCGTGAAACCGATGAAACCGGCGAAACCAATTCAACTCGCCATCTTTCAGCTGAGCCTTCACTGCTGCTTTTTACAAATCGCAGCGCATCAACAATCTGACCAGTGTGACGCTTTATCCACCAACCAAATTTGCGATTATTGATTGTGTCTCGCTCTCCTGCAATGTCCTGCATGATTTCACCAAGCTCTTGATTCTCAATGCCACCAAGAGAGGCGCGTTTTACAGCGTCACGCACCATCGCTTCAGTTTTTCCAAACACTGAAATCCAAGCTCTTAATAAGCGGCCTAACGTCTCGCGGTCTGGGTCTTCTTTTATTGCTTCAAATATTGATGCGGCAGGATCAGCAAGCCCAAGCCATAGGAGTGGTTGGCGACATAAGTCAGACCAATCACCAAAACCAGCCAATGATTTACACTCTGCTTTTGGCCTGCCCGCGACAATCCATGCGCGAATAATGGTTATTGCGGCTGATACATAACGCTCACGCTCATAAAGTATTTCCGCAATTAAATTTGGTCGTTTGAATGTTCTGGCTGCAGGAATTTCGACTTCAGGGTTAAGATTGATGGTAATGCATCGTCTGGCCATATCTTTTATTGGTGACACATTGTTTCCGCTCGATAAAAACAACGTCCGGGTATTTACTGTTGCGGTCTTTGATAATCCGAGTATGCGACCAGTAATATGCTCAGACGTTAACGCAGTACATAACGTTTTATGTGGTAAAATATCACTGGTTAAATTATCAAACTCGATTACTGCAGGTGATCGCAGAAGTTCAGCTAGTAATAACTTTCGACATTCTTCATCATCAGCTGGGAACGTAGTCGGCGTTCCTTGCTGAGGTGTGGCAAATGCTGTGATCAACGCGCATAAATACGATTTTCCTGATCCCACTGCATGCGCGCATACATGAAACATAAGTGCATAAGCCAGACTAGGGCGTATAGCTGCTGTCAGTATCGCTGATAGTGCTGCTGATCGATCCGCTGGCGTGGCAAAGCAAAACTCATTTATCAACCCAGCCAAAACTTTTAAGGCTTCTATAGCATCGTCACGAGTTGGCTCATTTGGTATTGAAAATTTTCTGTTATCGAATACACCAAACATGCCTGTGCTAATCTCGTAACCAGAATCTTTCATCAAGCTGCCATCTGGTCGTAGATATGGCTGTCGAGCTATTCCATTGATTATCTGTAAATGTCGGTATGAATTTGAATCATGGAGTATCGTTGCATGCCGCGGTGGCGGGTCAACGCGAACCCATTTATTACAACGTTTATCGAACTGTTCCCAAGTGGCTATTCCAGAAAGAGCGCGCACTAATGCTGGTTGCGTAACGGGCTGTATAAGTGTTTCGTCTGTGCTCGGGTCAGTGTAAACAACAACAATTAATCCGCCTCGTTGATAGTGTTGTTTGCCGTTTGCTAATTCGCTCTCAGCCATATCGACTATGCGGTGAATTTCGCCTTTGATGACCCGAATGGTTGGTTTCATACGTGCTGATTTAATATCGACGTTAAGAAAGTTCAAAAGATCGCGGATATGTCTATTGCAGCAATGACCATGTTGACACTTAAAGCCACCAATAGGATAAGTGTCGTCTGGCTCGAAATATGCTGTTCCGCCATCTTGGCAATTCGTATGCTCTGCGACCCATGGACAAGTGATGTCGTGTTTGCCTTCGCCTAGTGGTGATTTGTAAAGATTGCGTGCTTTCATTGCAACGATAACAGCATTTTCTTCAGGGCGAGGGCACCACACCTGTTCACTGTCATCTTCATGGGGATCGCTAGCGTTGTGATTTGTTCTTTGTTTTGATTTTTCTTCAATCAATTCTAACTGAAGTCCATTAACTAACTCTTGCGTGGTGTAACGATTTTCTGGATTCCAGATTTCGAGCCGACATTGAAACGCTGGATCATGTTTACCGTTTACTGCAATAGGAAGCCTAGCTAATCGTGCGGTTGGTCCATTTGCACCAGGGTCACATAGCCCAGCGTTTACGATAGCATTCATTAGCTGATCTGCTTCTTTGCTATTTGTGATTGGCTTACTCAGAATATATCCCGCCTGATAGTTGCCGGTTGATGTTTCCAGCAACCAGCTTGGCGAAAGTGTTAATCTCTCCATAGGCACTTTTGTACCGACATCATCTAGCATGATGGCGTATAACCCCTGAAATTGTGCCTTTCTACGACGGTATTTACCCGCTTCATTAGGTATGAATCGAGCTACGCTGAAATAATTATTCGCGTCATCAAGCAGTGTTAATTCAGAAGTTTTCCATGGGTGACTGTACCATTTATATTTGGCGACTTTGTGCGGATCGCCTTTAAAGCTGACAAGCATAGTGCATTCAAGGCTGATCGAATTGCCAAAGACAGCTTCAAGAAAATCTATGTTGCTAATCTTTACGGTTTTGTCGCTTTTATCGGTTTCTGTGTCGTTAACTGTGATATTTGTCGCGCGCGCAATATTATCCATAACCGCTTCTCCTTATATGCCGTTTTCAATTAGGTGACGTATGTCTTCAACTCGCCATGCAGTAGTGCGTGGTCCTAATTTCACGGGTTTTGGATAGCGGCCAGATTTGACGCCAGCCCACCAAGATGATTTTCCGATTGGGATTAATGGCGTTGTTGGTGGGTTAGCTTTGCAGTTACCAAGAATTTGGCTTAGCCTAAGGTACCCAGTTTCAGGTAGTTTTTGCATATCTTCCTCCAAAATGTGAATAGACTTCACTGGCTAAAATAGGCCGATTTTGGAGAATAGATCATGACAACTGGGATGAATTATTTTTCCTTCGAGTTGTCATGTAGTAAGGGGCGAACAATTTTGCAATATTTTGCGGCGTGATTTTCAGTATAAGCTGTGTTAAAAATCACATTAACTATTTCAGCTGCATTTGCATACATTGGCATGCCAAATGATTCCATAAAGATAAGGTAAATTTTTCTCATATAAAAAATTGGTAATGCGTTCTTATCTTTATTCTGGCGTGTAATCGGCCATAAATCACAAAACATATAATCATCATCTTTTATGTGTTCTTTAAATTGATGAAGTGATTCAGAGGTGTTTTGAGCGAAAGTTTCAAGTGTACTAATCAAATCGCTGTGATTATCTTGAAGCATGTGACCATAAAACCAGTATTGATAATTTTCCATTTCATCGCGAAGCTTATTTGCTGCAGCAATTACTCTTTCAGACGAGAAAATTTCTGCCCTGTGTTTTTCAATAAGAGTTAATCCGCCGTCATAATCGTTTTCTATCCGATGCAAAAGTTTGGATGCAAAATCTGCGGTTTTTTCTGGCGATAATGACTCGAGCCTCTCCCAGATTGGCTTCATTCGGTTGTCTGAAAATACAATCTTGATCTTGTTAAAGATGCGTACTAAGTATGCATATAGATCGAACATTTCACGTATCTTTATCGGGGCTTTTTTTTGCGTTTTCATGAGTTCAAAGTGTTTATCCAATACGGATTGGATTCCAGGGCTAATCCATTTTGGAAGAGTTATTTCAGGGAATGGGGGTTTGTCTGGATCTATTGGTTTGATAGTGACGGGTATCATGATTTCCTTGATAAGCCTGAGAGTAATGGCTTGGATTGTATAGGATCATCCTGTACATTGCAGTACATCCGCATTACATTTATACGGCTAAAATAATGTCCAACAGTAAGACTGCCACATTAACTTTTCGCATAGCGCCGCCGCTTAAAGACGCTTTACGCACCGCCGCCGCACGCGAGCATCGCTCTATTGCCAACATGGTAGAGGTATTAATTCGTGATTATTGTGTACTGAATGATATTGGTATTACGAATGAAGAAAATGATAAGGGAACGAATGAATAAGCAGCGCGATATTGATCTTGTAAATGATTTGCTTTCTTCTGAAACTGAGCTTACTTGGGTTGAGTTTAAAAACAACAACTCCAACCCTAAAACCATAGGAACGCTTATTTCAGCAATTTCTAATAGCGCGAGATTGGCAGGAAGAGATTTTGGCTATGTGTTATGGGGTATTGATTCTGGCACACATGAGATAGTAGGCACAGTTTTTGATCCAGATAAGGAAAAGGTAGGAAATGAGGTTTTTTTATTTTGGCTTTCAAAGCAACTCAAGCCAGATTTAATGATCAACTTTAAAGAAATACATCATACCAATGGTCGTGTCGTGTTGTTAGAAATACCTGCGGCTATGACTATTCCCACAGCGTTTGAGAATATTGCTTACATTAGAATAGGTAGTGCAACACCGAAGTTATCAGATCATTCTGATCACCATAAAAACCTTATTGAATCGCTTCGCCCCTATATGTGGGAGCAAGGCGTTGCTAAGCAGTATGTCACAAGCGAAGAAGTCGTTGCCCTGCTTGATTACCCTGTATATTTTCGTCTGGTTAAACAGCCTTTACCTGATAATAGAGCTGGTATTTTGGAAAAGCTTGCGGCGGATAGCTTGATTCAACACGATGTCTCCGATAAATGGAACATAACAAATTTGGGTGCAATCCTTTTCGCATTTGATTTGAATCAATTTGGTTCTGGCTTGGCGAGAAAAGGTGTTCGTATAGTTGCATATAGTGGCGTTAATAAGGCATCGGATGTTGTTCATAGACATGACGGCATCAAGGGCTATGCTGTTTCATTTGAGAGTGCGATAGAATTTATCAATAATATACTTCCTGACAATGAACATATTGGTGATACCTTAAGAGTGCAGCAACCATTATTTCCTAAGTTGGCGATACGCGAGCTTATTGCAAATGCTCTTATTCACCAAGATATGACTATTACTGGCGCTGGTCCGCAAATTGATATATTTAAAGATCGTATTGAGATTACAAATCCAGGAAAGTCTCTGCTAAAAACTGATCGCATGATTGATTTGCCTCCGCGCTCCCGTAATGAAATGATAGCTTCGTTAATGCGACGAATGGGCTTTTGCGAAGAGCAAGGCAGTGGTTTAGATAAAGTAATTACGCAAGTCGAAGTTTTTCAACTGCCTCCACTACTGTTGCGTGACGCAGATTCATCGATGCAGGTGATTCTTTACGGGCCGCGTACATTTGCAAATATGACTCCTGATGAGCGAGTTCGAGCGTGTTATCAGCACGCTATTTTGAAGTGGCTAAGTGGCGACCGCATGAAAAATGCCACTTTATGTGAGCGCTTTGGTATAGATAAGCACAACTCAGCACAGTCTTCAAAAGTTATTACAAGTACTATAAAAGCAGGTCTGATTAAGCCTGATGATCCTGAACACCCTCGTGCAGGTTATGTGCCATATTGGGCTTGAATTTTTTGATCGTGTTTTGATTTTATGAGCGCATACGCGCATAGTGAATTTGTAAAATCCAATAAAAACAACAGGATGAGAATTATTTTGGGCGCCATATTTTTTGATCGGGTTTTGATTCTAGGTGGCCTATAACAACCCGCATGTGCGCGTTGGTGCTGCCCGCACCTGGTGTCACGGCTACAGTGCGCGGCGGCCACCACCACCGCTACCAATGTCATCACCGCCGCGGCGCCATCAAGGCTACTGTCTCAAGCAGTCAAGCACTATTAGGCAGAAGGATAATTAAATTATTAGTCTTTAAGTCATCAAGATAATCCGCCCAATGCTGCATCATCTTCTTTCGTTCAGGTAAATATTCAGCGTAGTTATAAGCGGCGCGTATATTGTTGCGTTCCGCATGAGCAAGTTGTCGTTCGATAGCGTCTCTGTTCCAGCCTTGTTCGTTAAGGAGAGTGGAGGCCATGCTTCTGAATCCATGACCGGTCATTTCTTCTTTTGTAAAGCCAAGCCTACGTAAGCCTGCATTAATTGTATTTTCAGACATGGGGCGTCTTAAGGTGCGCTCTGATGGGAATACATATTTTCCATTGCCTGTTAGAGGTTGTAACTCACGTAAGATGGCAATAGCTTGAGTAGAAAGTGGAACGATATGTTTAACTCGCATTTTCATTTTTTCCGCGGGGATTCTCCACTCAGTCGCTTCGAATGAAAATTCGTTCCATTCCGCATGACGCAGCTCGCCTGGGCGAACAAATAGCAGTGAAGCTAAACGTAATGCGCACTTAGTAACAAAACTTCCATGGTATTCATTGATGGCGCGTAATAATCCACCAACAGCATCGGGATCAACCAAGGAAGCATGGTGTTTTTTGCGTGCTGGGGGTAGAGCGCCGCGTAAGTCGGCAGATACGTCACGCTCTGCACGGCCAGTTGCAACCGCGTATCTAAAGACTTGGCTGCAAGTTTGTTGTGCTCTATGTGCGGTTTCAATGGCGCCTCTATTTTCTATTCGACGTAGGACACTTAAAATTTGGGGCGGTGTTATATTTGGAATTGCATAATTGCCCATCCAGGGAAATATCTCTTTTTCAAATTGACGCATGATTCTGTTTGCGTGCTTGGGGGTCCACTGTGGTGAAAATTTGGCAAACCATTCGCGAGCAATAATTTCGAAACTATTTTCTGCAGCAGTTCTGCTGGCTTGTTTTTTCTCTTGTTTAGCTAAGCCTGGATCAATTCCGTTGGCTAAGAGTCTGCGTGCTTCGTCACGTTTGTTTCTGGCATCTGCCAGTGTAGTGTCGCCATATAATCCGAGAGCTAACACTTTTTCTTTGCCATTGAAGCGATATTTTAGTCGCCAGCACTTCGCTCCCTTGGGGGTGACAAAGAGAAGCAGTCCTTTTTCGTCAGCAAGCTTATAAGCCTTTTCGCGAGGTTTAGCATTCTTAATTTTGATGTCTGATAGAGCCATTGGGGGTATCGATTTCTTCTCGTATCTGTAAGTTGTGGGGGTATCGAATTTTTAGATATCCAGGATACCCCCATTAATACCCCCAAAATGGTCTGGATTGTGTCAGATGTTGGGAGATCTCATTGGACGAATTATACAAGAAAACAGCTTTTTTTAAAGGGGTTGCGTGGATTTTGTTGGATGTGGCTGGAAGTTGATATGGCGGAGAGGGTGGGATTCGAACCCACGTGGGAGCTTTCGCCCCCCAACCGATTTCGAGTCGGTGCCGTTATGACCGCTTCGAGTACCTCTCCAGAGGTAGATGATTCTTAAAGTGCGCTGGATTATATACTTTTCAGTGCCTTATTTTCCAGAGTTGTTTAACCCGGGTGGAGTGAGATCCATGCTTTTTGTTGCGGGTGGGTATTGTTTCCCGGATACAGGGTAGTTTGATTGTATGCTGGCTGAAGAATATCCCGGTGGAATTTGTAATGGGGCGATGCTTCTAGCTTTTAGATAGTCGGTGTCGCGATTTTTGATGACGCCATTTTCGCCATAGACATGAGAGCAGCCAATTAAGTTCATCAGCAAAGAAGTAACAAAAAATAATTTTACGTAGTTCGACATAATTTAACCTATATTTCTTTTATCGATTGGATGATACCGGCTTGATGTAATGCGTCTTTCAGTTCTCCGTGATATTTAGCTTCTAGTGGCAGCAGGGGTAAGCGTATCCCGGAGGGAATTAATCCCATTTCATGTAATGCCCATTTGGTTGGAATAGGATTTGCCTGGAGAAAGAGTTTTTTGTGTAATGGCATCAACTCAGCATTAATTTTCTCGGCAAGTGCTTTATTACCAGAGAATGCGGCTTCGCACAAGTCATGCATTTTATGTGGAGCAATGTTTGCCGTAACGGAAATGGTGCCATGAGCGCCAAGCAATATTAAATCTAGTGCGGTTTCATCATCGCCACTGTAAAGTTTAAAGTCTTTGCCGCAGCAGTTTAAGATCTCTACGCCGCGATCTAGTTTACCGGTGGCTTCTTTGATGCCGATAATGGTGTGAATTTTAGCTAAGCGTTCTACTGTTTCTGGTAGGAGGTCGCAGGCAGTGCGGCCTGGGACATTATACAGAATCAATGGGATAGATGTGTTTTCAGCAACGGTTTTGTAGTGCTGGTACAAACCGTTTTGAGGTGGTTTGTTGTAGTACGGTGTTACTACTAAGCAAGCATCTACGCCGGCTTTTTGTGCGTTTTGCGTATGTTTTATGGTTGTTTGTGTGGAATTTGTGCCAGTGCCAGCAATGACAGGGATGCGTCCTGCGACTTGTTTAACAGTTAGTGAGATAATCTCGTATTGTTCGTCTGCGCTAAGTGTTGTTGCCTCGCCTGTCGTGCCAACGATGACGATGGCATCTGTTTTTGCACTGATGTGCCATTCGATGAGGTCTTGTAGCGATTTTTTGTCGATAGAACCATCCGCTTGCATTGGTGTGACAAGCGCAACCATACTGCCTTTAAACATGAGAGCTTCTCCAGCCGCCTAACAGTGGTGGTTATTTTATCACCATTGCCTCGGTTGTCTATATTTTTTTGCCTAAGATACGTATAATCGCCCCTTTCAACGAATAGTCGAGAGATGAGCTATATGGGTCAGAAAACATGGTCAGATGTATTGTGGGGCAGCCAGTCAAAAGTCGCCTATTTGTTGATAGCAGCCACTATTTTGCTATTAGCGATGTTGGGTGGCCGTGAAATTTGGACCCAAGAACATCGATGGGCGGATATCGTTTATGGCATGTTTTATCGCCACGATTTTTTGCATCCCTACCTTGGCGAAAGTGATTATTATGACAAACCCTTGTTGTCTTATTGGATGATTGCTGGGGTTTCTTATCTGATGGGCCAGGTCTCGACTTGGGCTTTGCGTTTGCCTTCTGCGCTTGCGGGGATATTGGCAATTTGGTCAATTTATCGTATTGGCGTCAAGCTCAAAGATCAGCGTTTAGGTTTGTTGTCTGGTTGGTTGTTGTTAACGACGTTTTATTTTATTTTTTGGGCCAAGACCAGCAGTGCAGATATGTTGAATCTAGGCGGCACGCTTTTTGCCGTTTGCTGGTATTTCGAAAAGAAAGAACAACCCGGGTTTGCCAATTATGCCGTCTTCTTTTTAATCTTAGCAGTGACCTCGCTTTGCAAGGGATTGGTTGGTGCTATTGTTCCCTTAATCGTTATCTTTCCTGATTTAGTGATGCAAGGTGAATGGAAAAAACACCTGCGGATGAGTTTTTTGCTCGGCATGATTCCTGCGGCGATTGTGTATGTATTGCCGTTTTGGGCTTCGGCGTATTTTGGTAGCGGTGGCGGGTACGGAGAAAATGGTTTGTATCTCGTCTATCGAGAAAACATATTGCGGTATTTCCAGCCTTTTGATCATAAAGGCCCTATTTATACCTATTTTCTTTATTTACCGATTTATTTATTACCTTGGGCATTCTTTTTTATTCCATCATTATTTTCTCTGAAGTCACGTTGGAATGGTTTGTCCACCAGCTCAAAATCCATGTGCTGGGCAGTCTTGTTATTATTTTTATTTTTTACGCTGAGCGGTTCGCGCCGTAATTACTATGTTTTGCCTATCGTGCCTTTTGCTATTTTAATGACAGCAGATTGGATTTTGTCGGGTGCAGATGTATTAGCAAAACGCTATGTATGGGCTGGCAGAGTGGCAATCAGTTTTTTTGTGTTGCTGTTCTTAAGTTTTGATGTGGCGCAACCGTTGTATTATGCCCAAGGCGGCATGCGCGGTTTTGCAACAGAATTAAAAAACGACGTCAGCAAAGTGAAGCCGTGGTCAGATTGGCAATTTGTGATGTTAGATCCAGAAAGCAAAGTGCGTTTTTATTTAGAGTTACCACCGACAGTAAAAAATTATGTGATGCCTGGTAGCCAACGAGGAGAGCAAACGCAAGCTAGCTTAATGCAAGCGTGGCCTGTGCTCAATCAGTTGCAACCCGGTGTGATCTTCATTAGTCGTAAAAGTTATGAGCCGTTATTACGGAACATACTGCCCGGTTATCAAGTCGTAGAAGCGCCACCAACGTTGGGTGAGCGTTTGCTAAAAAAACATAACCCTAATGCGCCAATCGCTTTTGTGCCGCAGTATCAATAACAGCATTTAGCAAAGTATTAACAAAATCGATGGTATCTCCGAGGGAGGTACCATTTTTTTTGTTTTTATAATATGATATGTAGCATTATCAAGCAGTTACGGAGAGGGATTTTATGACAGATAGTTTGTTGCAAAAAATAGAAGATAGAGTTGTGATGTTGTTGGATGAGCTCGAACGTTTACGCAAAGAGACCCGCCAGTTAAAACAAGAGAATACTTTTTTGAAGGCGGAGCATGGAAACCATACCAAAAAGTTACAGGGGCTAATTTCACTGTTAGATGTGTTAGAGGTGACAGATAATCGCATTAGTTTTAGTGATGAGCTAGAGTCTATGCAGGATAAGGAAGACATTGCAATGTGTTAGCAGTGTATAGGATGTTTTGTCAACTTAAGGAGAAGTGTAGCTATGGCATTAGCAAAAACAGGGATGTTAAAGAAGCTAAAGAAACAAGTATCTATACTACAACGCAAAGAAAGAGCTGCTGCTCTCAAGCTACGCGCTGCGTTGACAAAAGCCAAAAAAATAGCCATGGGGTACGAAAAAAAGTTGGAAAAGAAAGCCAAAGAAGCCAGAGCGAGTATCGCTGCTGCTGAGGCTGCAATCTATATTAGATTGGCGGAAGCCATTAAGAAACGCGCAAGAGATGCAAAAAAAGCTAAGAAAGCAAAAAAAGCGGTTTCTAAGTCAGTTGTTCCGAAGAAAAAACGCCGCGCCAAAAAAGCTAAATAAGGAAAATTTGAACCCACCTCTCCCTCGCGCTACCGCGCATTTCCCTCTCCCCCCCCGCAAAAAGCGCGGGCGGAGAGGGGGTATGCGGTTGTGGGCAATAATAATAAAGCCTTAGCTTGACGTCTATGCAGCAAACGAGCGAGGGTTTATGTGTTGCTAGCGTCTACCGTACAATCTAAATCGCCTTGCAATAATCTCACATTAATTTTATCACCGGGTTTGATTTGAGTCGCATGACGCAAGATCTGTTGATTCTTCGTAGTGATAGAATATCCACGATTTAAGGTTGCCAGCGGACTTAATCCGTCTAATTTAGCGGCTATATTTCCAAGCTGTTGTTGGTAGTATTGCAACTGCATTGCCATCTGATTTTTTGCGCGTTGATGTTGTAGGTTTAATCGGTTGCAGAGTTCGCGGATAGGGTGTGCAGGCGTCAAGCCGGTTAGTTTCGCGCTTAATGTGTTTAAATGGGTTTGGTGTTCTGTAATCAATTTATTTTGTAAGCGGATTAAGGCAGCCTCATAGAGATCCAAACGTTGGTTTTGTTCTGCAAGACGACGCTTGGGGTGTTGCTGTTGTAAATGTTTGCTAGTCCAAGCAAGGTTTTGTTGTATTTGTTGCAGTTTTTGCTGTGTCTGGCTAACCAATCGTTGCTGGCTATATTGAAGTGATTGTAATAATTCATTGCTATTTGGTGTGATTAATTCTGCTGCGGCCGAAGGTGTTGGTGCGCGTTGATCAGCCACAAAGTCGGCGATGGTAAAGTCAATTTCGTGTCCTACGCCACTGATAATCGGGATGCTGCTTTGATAAATCGCATGCGCCACCGCTTCTTCATTAAAAGGCCATAAATCTTCGAGTGAGCCCCCGCCGCGAGTCAGAATTAACACATCGCATTCATCACGATGATTAGCCGTACGTATAGCATTGACGATGTTGGGTGCCGCCGCATCACCTTGAACTAAGGTCGGGTAAATAATAACGGGAGCGCATGGAAAACGCCGTTTTAACACGCTTAAAATATCACGAACAGCCGCTCCAGTCGGCGAGGTAATAACGCCAATAGACTGTGGAATAACGGGAAACGTTTTTTTATGCGCAAGATCAAACAATCCAGCATCTAATAACCGTTTTTTTAGCGCTTCAAATGCTTGGCGAAGTTTTCCTTCCCCGACTTCTTCCATGTGATCAGCTAGCAGTTGAAAATCTCCGCGCCCTTCATACAAACTGACGCGTGCTTTTAGAATGATATGCATACCATCTTTTGGAATGAAGCCGAGCTTACGATTTTGCGGGCGAAACATAGCGCAACGTACTTGTGCGTTGGCATCTTTGATTGAAAAATACCAATGGCCCGAATTCGGCGTCGCAAAGTTAGAAATTTCACCTTCGACCCAGAGAATGGGGAAGCTACCTTCTAGAATGAAACGGACTTCCCGATTGAGGCGGCTGACAGTAAAAACTTCTTGGGATTGGCTAATATCGATGGTCTCCATGAGGGGAATAGTATCATTAGCGTATGTTTTAGCAAATTATTCTATCATTTCAATTTTCATTACAACCAAATAGTATGTATAATGCCCTGTTAATTTTAACCTGCTGCTTTATCTAGGGGGAATTAACGCCATGTCCATACGTTTGGTTCAAGAAGCTCTGACCTTTGATGATGTATTACTACTGCCCGCCGAGTCGTCTGTATTACCCAAAGATGTTGATCTCAAAACAAAATTAACCCGCGATATTACGCTGAATATCCCTTTGCTTTCTGCGGCAATGGATACAGTGACAGAAGCGCGTTTAGCCATAGCCATTGCTCAGGAAGGGGGGCTTGGCATTATTCATAAGAACATGACCATTGAACAACAAGCAGCAGAAGTTCGCCGAGTTAAAAAATTCGAAAGTGGCGTTGTCAAAGATCCTGTTACGGTTTCTCCTCATGCGACGGTCCAGCAAGTACTAGACATGATTCGGTCTTATAATTTTCATGCCTTGCCAGTCGTGGAAGATGACCAACAACTAGTAGGCATTGTGACAAGTCGTGATCTGCGCTTCGAAACGAATCTAGGCCAATCCATTACTAACATCATGACCCCCAAAGAACGGCTAGTCACAGTCAAAGAAGGGACTGATCGTGAAACGGTAAGAAAACTGCTTCACAAGCATCGCATCGAAAAAGTGTTGGTTATCAATGATTCTTTCCAGCTGTGCGGGATGATTACGGTGAAGGATATCTTGAAAGAACAAGAAAAACCTTTTGCCTGTAAAGATCCACTGGGTCAATTGCGCGTAGGCGCTGCCGTGGGAACAGGACCAGAAACAGATGATCGTGTTGCCGCATTAGTTGCTGCAGGTGTTGATGTCATCGTTGTTGATACGGCACACGGTCATTCTAAAGGTGTCATCGAAAGAGTACGTTGGGTTAAAAAACAGTATCCAAATATAGCTATTATAGCGGGAAATATTGCTACAGCCGCCGCAGCGCGTGCACTTGCTGATGCGGGAGCGGATGCGGTGAAAGTCGGCATTGGCCCTGGTTCAATTTGTACGACTCGTATTGTCACGGGCGTAGGTGTGCCACAAATTACAGCCATTGCGAATGTCAGCGAGGCATTAGCCAACACGCACGTAGGCATTATCTCTGATGGTGGTATTCGTTATTCAGGTGACGTCTGTAAAGCCATTGCAGCAGGCGCATCTGCCATCATGGTCGGCAGTTTATTCGCAGGAACAGAAGAAGCGCCTGGCGAAGTCGAGTTGTATCACGGTCGTTCATACAAAGCCTATCGCGGAATGGGATCGTTAGGTGCCATGGCACAGCGATATGGATCCAGTGATCGTTATTTTCAAGAAGGGATTACAGCGCATGATAAGTTGGTGCCTGAAGGCATCGAAGGTCGTGTTCCTTACAAAGGTAGCCTGGTTTCTATTCTCGAACAACTCATCGGTGGATTGCGTTCTGGCATGGGATATACCGGTTGTCCGGATATTGAAGCGATGCGCACCAAACCTGAATTTGTACGCGCAACTAGTTCCGGTGTACGTGAAAGTCATGTGCATGACGTACAAATTATTAAAGAAGCACCCAATTATCAAGTCGACGAGGCTTATTTTAAATGACAATGGATATTCACGCGAAGCGCATTTTAATTTTGGATTTTGGTTCGCAATATTCGCAACTGATTGCACGATGTGTGCGTGAGCTTGGCGTATATTGTGAGTTATATCCATTTACGCTGTCTGAAAAAGAGATTCGCGCTTTTGCGCCATCCGGTATTATCTTATCTGGTGGGCCTGAGACCGTGACAGCTGAGTTGACACCCAGGGCACCCGAAGTGGTATTCACATTGGGTTGTCCCGTACTCGGTATTTGTTATGGCATGCAAACAATGGCTGTGCAATTAGGCGGAAAAGTCGCATCAGGTGCAAAGCGTGAATTTGGCTATGCAAAAGTTAACGTGCAGGTTGCATCAAAATTATTTCAAGGCGTTGAAGATCAGCTGACGGAAGATGGTTCTTCGTTGTTAGATGTGTGGATGAGTCATGGCGATCATGTTGATGTCTTGCCGCCGCAGTTTACTTTAGTGGCCAGCACAGGGGGATCGTCAATTACAGCGATGTCTGATGAGGCGCGACATTTTTATGGATTGCAATTTCATCCCGAAGTGTCACATACCCGACAGGGTAAACGTATTTTAGCGCGATTTCTTTTTGATATTTGTGGTTGTCAATCCGTTTGGACCCCGAAAAATATTATTGAAGAATCTTTAGAAAAAATTTGTTGCGAAGTGGGTGATGATCACGTCATTCTTGGTTTGTCTGGAGGCGTAGATTCGTCTGTCGTGGCTGCATTATTACATCGAGCAATAGGTGCAAAATTAACGTGTGTGTTTGTTGACACTGGATTGTTGCGACAGAACGAAGCGAAAGAAGTGCAAACGTTGTTTGCAAAACACATGGGTATGCATTTGATTACTGTCAATGCAGAAGATCGTTTTCTCTCGGCACTGGTGGGTGTTGTTGACCCAGAAGATAAGCGCAAAGTGATAGGCAAATTATTTATCGACATTTTCGAAGAAGAATCGAAAAAAATTGAAAACGTCAAATGGTTAGCGCAAGGCACTATTTATCCTGATGTGATTGAGTCTGCTGCCCATCATACAGGAACGGCGCATGTCATTAAGTCGCACCACAATGTGGGCGGGTTGCCTGAAAAAATGCATTTGAAATTGCTAGAACCATTACGCGAATTATTTAAAGATGAAGTGATAAAATTGGGCGCTGAATTAGGGTTGCCACATGATTTGCTCCATCGACATCCTTTTCCGGGCCCTGGTTTGGGTGTGAGAATTTTAGGAGAAGTCAAAAAAGTATACGCAGATAAATTACGACTGGCTGATGCGGTCCTCATCGAAGAATTGCATAAACATGATTTGTATCACAAAGTCAGCCAGGCATTTGTGGTCTTTTTGCCGATTAAATCAGTGGGGGTGTTGGGCGATGCGCGGCATTATGATCATGTTGTTTCTGTGCGTGTAGTCGAAACGATTGATTTCATGACGGCGCATTGGGCGCGGTTACCCTACGAATTTTTAGAGACAGTCTCTAGCCGAATTATTAATGAAGTACCGGGTATTTCGCGTGTGACATATGATATTTCTAGCAAGCCGCCAGCAACGATTGAGTGGGAATAAACGTGGTTGAATTTGCCGAGCGCGATATATTTTGGATGCAGCATGCTATTCGCCTGGCAGAAAATGCTGCCCTGCAAGGCGAGGTTCCTGTTGGTGCGGTGTTAATCGCAGAAGATAAAATTTTAGGTGAAGGATCTAATTGTCCCATTGGCAATTGCGATCCAACAGCACATGCGGAAGTCATTGCTTTACGCCAGGGTGCAACGAACCTCAATAATTATCGTCTCGTCAACTCTACTCTCTATGTCACGTTAGAGCCTTGTATTATGTGTGTAGGTGCTATAGTGCATGCACGGGTCAAACGCTTGGTCTTCGGTGCATATGATGCAAAAGCGGGTGCAGTGAATAGCGTGTTTCAAATTGTGGATGCAAATAAATTAAATCATCGTGTGGAATATGCGGGCGGCTTGTTAGCCGAGCAGTGCGGATTGTTGTTAAGCCAGTTTTTTAAAGCAAGGCGATAAAGCAGGTAGGGTCTGTTGGCAATTGAAATTTTTTAATCATTAAGCAGTTCAAATGGAGTTGTTTTAGCGCCTTAAACTGCTTTTTAACCAAATTATATCTATTCTATAAAAATACGTAACCTCAGATAAATACAAGTAAAATTAATATATTATGAAAATTGAATATCATAAAAATCTATTCTATAATATATTCTATATCTATCTTTTATTTTATGAGGGTGTGATGCCGAGAAAAGCATTGGTAGACAAAGAGAAACTTCAGTCAGATCTCCTTGCTTATCTCAGGCTACATGGGGTCTCTTCCTCTCAATCTTTATGTATAGCATTTAAAATAAGTCAACCCACCTTATCCAGAATGCTTTCATTAATTAAAGACAAGCTTCTTATTATAGGTAAAGCACAAGATACCAAATATGCTGTATGTCGCAAAATCGAGGGGACAGCAACACCTATCTCAATTTATGAAATAGGAGAAGATGGATCTAGTCGTTTATTGGGAGTTCTGCATGCTTTAGCCCCACAGGGCTTTTATTTTGAAGGAAAAATACAAGAAACAAAGTCTGCATTTTTTCACGATCTCCCTTATTTTTTAAATGATCTCCGCCCCAACGGATTTCTTGGTCGTTTTATTCCACCGCAAAACAAAGATCTTAATCTACCAAAAGATATTCGCCTGTGGACAACAGAACATAGTTTAGAATACTTAACGTGTCGCGGTTGGAATAATATTGGAAATATTATTATTGGAGAAAAATCCTTTCAACTTTATTTAGAAAATTCTAAATCCTTCCCGCATGCAATTCATCAAAAGAAACGAGAAGAACAATATCCGCTCTATGCAAATAACATTGTTGCATTTGGAGATCCTGGTTCATCCGCAGGAGGAGAGCAACCTAAATTTATCACTCTACTTTTGCCAGAAAATCAACATGTTCTTGTAAAATTTTCTCCACCTGTTAATACAGAAATTGGAGAGCGCATTGCAGATATTCTTATTTGTGAAAACATCGCCCATGGTGTTCTCAAAAAAAACGCACAAGATACTTCTGATTCGGAAATATTTAAATATGATAATAGGATTTTCTTAGAGGTCAAAAGATTTGACCGTATTAATAAATTGGGTCGGCGCGGGCTGATTTCTCTTGGGTCTCTTGATGCGGAGTTTACCGCTGTTCTAGGAACTTGGAGCAAAGCATCGACAGAATTAATTGCTCGCAAAATACTTCCTCAATCTTTTTTTGAAAAAATTCGTTGGCTTGAATTATTCGGTGATCTCATAGCAAACACTGACATGCATTTTTATAATCTTTCCTTTTTTACGAAAGGACAAAAAATAATAGATTTAGCGCCGGCTTATGACATGTCTCCTATGTTATTTATGCCACGGAACAATCAAATTATACCAATAAAATTTAACCCTTCTCTCCCATCACCCACAGATGGAAAAATTTGGAATTCTGTTTGCTGCGCTGCCTGCGAGTTTTGGGACAACGTATTAAAAGATGTGCGGATTTCAAATTCTTTTAAAGAAATTGCTTTAGAATGTAAAATTAAAGTGACCGAATTAAAAAGCATGGCGAAGCTTCTTCCTAAAAATTAGCATAGACGCAAATAAATTAAATCATCGTGTGGAATATGCAGGCGGTTTGTTAACCGAGCAGTGCGGATCGTTGCTAGGCCAGTTTTCTAAAGCAAGACGATAAAAATTCCTAACAAAACGCTTACAAAGGGTAGGCACAAGACGCCACCCTTTGTATTAGCGTGCTTCATCTTACATTTGTCAGATTCACGTTCATCAAAGATTAAAATTTGCTTCCGGTGTCCCTGCTGCTTCCGGAGTCCTTGCCGTGGCTGCCCTGACTCCCTTGTGGGCTGCCTGGTGCTCGTGGTGGTGTTGTTGCTTTCCCTGTTGTGTTGGTGGTTTGGGGGTTATTCTGTCCTTGTTGTGGCCCTTTTGGGTTTGTGTTTGTGTTGGCTTGTGGAGCTGCTGTTTTGCCTTGTGAACTGTTTTGGTCGGATGGTTTCATTTTGGTTCTCCTAGATTAAAATGTTTGACTCACATTTAAAGATAGTGAAATGCAACCGCTCTCCTAATTTACTTTTTAATAATATAATAAAGAATAATATGAAGATGAAAACTATCGTGAAGATGATGATGACGAATCGCTGACTTTGCCTGTGATCAGAATGTTTCTAGGCTTACTATTACGTTACTCGCATGAATAGGTGTTGTCAATTGTAGGGAATTTATCTCGTTGATTTTATTGGAGAGTATTTTTTATTGTGAATAAATGGAGAGTGCAGAAAAATCATTTTAGTGTGTAGAACAATGAGTTACAGCTATTCTTTTTTCGTTTTAATACGCTGTAAAAAATACTTCATCACTTGTGCATACAGTTCTTCTTTTAATACGAGATCTTCAACACCAGCTTCAATGCTAGGATTATCATTGATTTCAATGACCATGACATTGTTGCCAGATTGTTTTATATCGACACCATAAAAACCGTCGCCAATCAGGCTTGCAGCGCGCTGTGCGATTTTGACAATTTTGGGTGGAGCTTTTTCAATGGGGATTGTTTCATGAGCGCCATCTTTCATGCGTCGGCCAGGATGCCAATCGTAGATTTGCCAATGGTCTTTTGCCATATAATATTTGCAAGCGTAAAGCGGTTTTTTGTCTAATACGCCAATCCGCCAATCAAAATCAGTAGGCATAAATTCTTGCGCAATAATTAAATCAGATTGGCTAAAGAAATGTTCTAGTTCATCTTCTAAGGTCACCATGTCATTTACTTTGACAACGCCATTCGAAAACGATCCATCAGGTTGTTTTAGCACGCAAGGCAGGCCTAGCGTCTGGAGCAATTCTTCTGTGTTACCTTTGTGAACGATGACCGTTTTTGGAATCGGAATGTTAGCTTTTTTGAGTAACTCCGCCATGTAAACTTTATTTGCGCATTTCACAATAGACGCAGGATCATCCAGGACAACAATATTTTCTGCTAATGCACGCCGTGCAAAACGATAGGTATGATGATTAACTGCTGTGGTTTCTCGAATAAACAAGGCATCAAATTCTGGGATACGGCTGTAATCATTTTTAGTAATAATTTTGGCACGCATGCCTTCTTCTTCGGCAGCTTCTATAAAATATTTAATTGCTTTTTTATCCGAAGGAGGGGCTTTTTCGTCAGGATTCAACAAGATTGCTAAATCATAAGTCGGTCGTGAAACATTGACTGCGCGTATACGTTTTTTTGCAAAATACGCATAGGCAAATTCAAGCACGTGTGGTTTGTGATGCTCTGGAATTTGGTGAATCGGTAACGGCGAAATATTTTGTAATTGCCATTTTTCATCTTCATAAACAAAATGTGCCCGCAATAAAGGCGCTTGAAATAAATTGTAAAGTTGTTTGCTGAGATTTTCGTATACTTTTGATGGATGTTTGCCGAAATAAATATTCAAGATGAAATGGCTTGATTTCAGCCGCGCAAAACTGCGCTGAATTAATTTGTCTAGCTCATCTGAAATAATACGAATAATCGATTGCGATTTTAAATCTTGAATTGTTGTAATATTCGGAATGCTGCGGTGACCACGTGCTTCTGCTAGCAGTGACACATAGTAGCCCAATCCTTGGTATCGATAAGATTGACAAAGATTATAAACGCGAGCATTGCGAATTTCTGAGTATTTGCTGTCTGTCAGATACGCTTTAGCCGAAACGACTTCAACATCGGGAATGTGTAAGTTCCAGTCTTTAGGCTTGTTGACGACGACTATACTATGCATGATTAAGGGGAGCAAAACTTCGTAAGTAAAATGGATAGGATAAATAAAGCCGGTTATCTGTTGCTACCGGTGAGCTCGATGGTTCAGCCTTATTAGTTTCTTTGTGTAGCGCTTCCTGCTGGGGATTTGCACCCACTTCCTGTTTGCAATTTCGCCTTCGCATCAAGGATGCTAAGATTTGCATAGTAGCCTCGACTGATTAACTTCCTGTTAAACCGCAGTCAATATGACATTCATTGACTTGATTCGTCAAGAGGAATATTTATGTGTGGGCTTGATGCAGAGGATGCTATTAGTCTAGACTATCATTATGCGTCTCTTCTTACACGGTGTCTGGCATGCATAGTGCTAAAAGCTCATTCATGCGATGCGTGTCCTATTGTACTGCTAGCAGTTATGACTTAGCGGGTTTAGCGAGTTCTTTTAAGCGTAAGGGCTATACCACAAAGTTATCGCGCGACGTCTTGCATATTTCGGCAATTGACACCCCTGTTGATCTTTTCTTTTTCAATCATGGCAGTTTTGTCTGTTGGGGCCTCAAGAAGCACCAAGAACTTGTGTGGCTTGAGCGCGTGCAGAAGTACGCTAATGATCCTCTTCGCATAGTAGAATCGGATCGTTTCTGTTTTCGTTTTGGTGAAGAGACGTCATTGGATACACATGAGAGATTTAAGATAGATATCATCACATTGGATACCGATAATCCGCAGATTAAATTAGCTATTTCCTATGGTCTTGCGCAATCTATTAAGCTGGAGGCATTTGAGGATGCCATTCAGGGCGCGATCAGAAAAAATGGTTACCTGCCTGAAGAGATTGCGACGCGTGGTGTTATTTCTTTGTCTAGACGTTCTATCTTTCGGCGGATGGGCGAAATTTTTATTGCTCGCAGTTCTATCAATCTGAATAGCGAATATCTGGATGTTCCCGAATTTTTTTGGCGAAACCCAAACCTAGAACCGTTTTATGTCATGACAAAGAAATTTTTGGATATTCCTAGCCGGGTGATGGCACTCAATCAAAAATTGGATGTGTTACAAGAATTGCTTGCCATCTTAAACAGCCAAGTGCAACACAGGCACTCTAGCATGTTGGAGATGACCATTATTATTTTAATTCTGATTGAGATAACGATAAGCCTATTCCATCTGTAATAAGAACAGATAAATTTGGTAACAAATAAATTCAACCGCATAGTGTATGACGCGTTTTCCACGGAAAGGAATGTTAATGCCAATTTTATTTTGGGGCTTATTGTTGGTAAATATCATTTCTAGGTGGGTCTCTGTGACGTTGTGATTTTCCTGCCAAAAATCAGTCAGGCCATGAATTTTTACGTGTGCTGTTTTGTCAGAGAATTGCAGTTGGGCGTGTGTTTTCGGTGTTTTAAGCGCTGCTTCTAGTGCGCCTCCTGTTGCATGATCTGAAATGCCAAGAGTGAAATGGATGTCGGCAAGTTTTTTTCGTAGCATAGCCGAAGCGGTTTGTTGGCCATTACCCATGAGATACGGTTGAATGGTTTTCTCGATGAGTGGCACAAGCGTATTGAAATCGTGTTGATTGCTAGAGTGCAGTTTGAATTCGAGATAAGGATAAGACAAACGATAGCCAGTCATACAGTCAAATGGTTTTGCTAGCAAATCCAGTTCTTCTGCAATTTTGCCTTCACTGACGCCAAACAAAAGCCATTTCTGGTGATACGAAACGTGTTGAAAGCCAGCTTGTTTCAACGTGGGTAACACAAGGGAGTCAATCATGGGCAGACACTCATTTGGTGGCCCGGGCAGCATAAAAATAAATTGTCCCGCATGCTGCGCCATGCAGCCTGAGGCTGTCCCATTGGGGTTAGAAATAATGGTGGTATCAGCAGGAAATAGCGCCTGTTGTCTGTTCGATTCTGGCGGGGCGGGGTAGCCGAAACGTTTTAGACGTGCGCATATGTCCTCCCAGGTTGTATCGTCAAATACCAAAGGACGATTTAACACTTGACTCAGCGCATGCCGTGTTAAGTCGTCTGATGTGGGACCGAGGCCACCGGTAATAATCAATGCTTGGTGCGAATCCAGCAGGAAGCGCATGGCTTGCTCGATTTCAGCAATAGTGTCTGGCGCCACCATGTGCATTCTGACTTCCATTCCTGCGTTGACGAGTCGTAATGCGATTTCTTGGCTGTTCGAGTTGATGATGTCACCTCGGGCGATTTCATCACCGGTGGCCAGTAGAGCAATTTTGTGAGGAGGGTGTGTTTCTCTCGTCATGGCGGAGCATTCCTTGTCAGCGAAACGATTATATCTGTTTTTCCATACGTAATGCATCGGTGCCGTCTTCATAAAAGCAAGAAAATTTCCCGAAAAGCTGGTATCCGTGTTTTTGATAAAAACTAATGGCAGTAGCATTGTCAGGACGGACTTCTAAGAGGATGCTTGTACAACCTCTGCATGCGGCATTTTTTTCGAGGGTGTCACGTAAGTTTGCGGCGATGCCTTTTTGGCGATGCTCGGCATGTATGGCTAGAGAATACAGGCGGGCTTTTTTAGAGTTTTTGCGGAAAAAAATAACGGCAGATCCGACGATTTTTTGATCTTGTTCAGCAACTAAAATCTCTGCAGATTTTGCTGACAATAAATGCTTAAGACTTTGCCGTGAAATGATATCGCTTGTGAAGCACTCTTTCTCGAGAGTGACTAACGCGTTGATATCTCTCATTGTAGCGCGACGAATGACAAAATGATTCATGCTCACCACTTCCATAATAAGCATTAGAGTATAAGAAATGGGTAGCAATAATACTAGCCGATTCAGTGTACAACAGATGACTACTTGAGCTATTCTGAGCACACCAAAAGGTTATTAAGGAAAGTAACATGGCAGAAAATATCTCATTACCCGTTATTGAAACTGTCAAAATAGCTTGGAGTCACGTGAAAGGCGCGAAGGGTGCAATCTGGAGCATCCTAGGTTTTGTAGCACTGATGCAAGGGTTGATAGCTGTATTGAGTTATATGACTCAATCGATGGGGGGCGGCGCACTATTTGTCATCGTTATATTCCAAATTATTGTAACTGTTATTCAGTTGATATTGGCATGGGGCTTGCTCTATGTGGGTATTCAGCGAGCCCTTGATATGCCGCTTAGAGTGGGTATGGTGCGTTATGTGTTTGACGGTGGCCTGTTTTTTAAAATGATCGGGTTTTACATACTTCAAATAGCTGTTTTGTTGCCTGCTGTGCTTTTGTTTTTTTCGCCTGTGATTCTCACGCAATTTTTTGCTGATTCACTTTTAGTAGATAGTATTTCTGCTGTGTTGTGTGTTATTGCGGTTGTGTTAGCAATTTATCTTGTCTTCCGTATGTACACGGCCAAAGGAATTATTATCTCTAAAAAAGTCAATCCATTGAGGGGAATTGAGGAATCATTTAACGCGACCAAGTCAAATGTTTGGCGGTTGCTTGCGCTCACTCTGATCAATGTCGCAATCATTATTGTCAGTGTTATTCCGTTGGGGATAGGGTTAATTTGGAGTGTGCCCTATGCTTTGATTTCGTATGGTGTGGTTTATAAAAAATTAGTGAGTTCGCGGCAGGATTTTTAGCGTCGGACAAAATTAAATGTAGGGCGGGCACGTTGCTACGCTCCTTTTACCGCCCTACATTTAAGCTTATGCAGGTTGCATTTTCTCGTGCTGCAAAAGCCACTTCTTGATATCCAGCATATCTCCGGCTCTTTTCCCTGAATAACCACCGATATGATCTTTCGCCACTATGCGATGGCAAGGAATCACAACAGGAATAGGATTTGCGCGGCAGGCATTGCCAATAGCGCGAGGGCTAGTTTCTAATTGCTCGGCAAGTATCTTGTAGCTGACCGTTATGCCTGCAGGAATGCGACGTAACGCCTCCCACACACGCTTCTGGAAAGGAGTTCCCTCCAGTTTGATTTCTATATCAAACCGATGGTGAGGATGTTGGAAATAGTGCTTTAGTTGTTGGCAAATATGCCGAGTGAGGGCGTTTTGGGGTGGTGCGGCAAAGCTGATGCCCTGTGGTAGGAAGTCAATGCGAGAAAGTATATTGTCGCGAGTCTGTATGCCGAGGTTGCCTATGGGAGTGGGGAGAATAACGGCATAAAGCCCCGCTCCCGCATTCGGGAGAGAAGCTTTATCAAGTAGAGATGAATCCACAGAGGAGTCTCTTACTTAGCGGCAGATTGATCTTCCTGCGTGTCATTGCTTTTTGCTGGTGCGTTAGCAGCAGTTGACTTGGTGCTGACCTTTAACTTTTCTTTAATACGAGCTGCTCTACCACTCAAGTTGCGCATGTAATAAAGTTTAGCGCGTCTGACATCGCCGCGGCGTTTGACTTCAACGCTGTCTATGATGGGGCTGTAGGTTTGGAACACACGCTCAACGCCAACGCCATGTGAAATTTTGCGTACGGTGAATGCGGAGTTTATGCCACGGTTACGTTTGGCAATGACTATACCTTCGTACGACTGAACGCGTACGCGGTCACCTTCTTTTACTTTTACTTGAACGACAATAGTGTCGCCTGGCGCAAAATCCGGTAGGGATTTAGATGCTTGCATTTGTTCAGCGTCAAGTATTTGAATAATGTTCATGGGTTGCTTCCTCAGTCTATCTTACATAAATATAAATTTTTACAATCTAAAATTCTGTTATTGCTCTTGTTCTTGAATAAATTCCATCAACAATGCAAGTTGAAACTTATCCAATGACTTTTTTACCAAAAGGTCTGGCCGCCTTAGCCACGTTTTGCCTAATGATTGCTTCAAACGCCAACGTTCAATTGCTTGGTGATTGCCGCCTGTTAATACTTCCGGAACCGCTAACCCCTGAAACTCTTCCGGACGAGTATACTGAGGGTATTTCAATAATCCCGAGCTCAGCGAGTCTTGGGCAACTGAATCTTCATGTCCTAATGCACCTGGAATTAGGCGGGTCACTACGTCTATCATTGTCATGGCAGCTAACTCACCACCGGACAAAATATAATCGCCAACTGACCACTCTTCATCAACTTCTAGCGAGAGAAGGCGTTCATCAATTCCTTCGTAACGTCCAGAAACTAATATCAAACATTTCTTTGTTAACAACTCTACCGCTGCATCTTGGTCTAACCGCCGTCCCTGAGGGGAGAGGTGAATAACCATTGGCCGCTCTGCATCAATTTTTCCTGGGGCCGCGTCTTTGGCAGCATGGATAGCCGCTTGCAAAGGCTCTGCCATCATGATCATGCCTGGCCCACCACCATAGGGACGGTCATCTACTGTATGGTGTCTGTTGTGCGTAAAATCGCGAGGATTCCACAAGTCAACGTTAAGCAATCCATCTTTGGCTGCGCGACCTGTAATTCCATGGTCGAGCGCGGCAAACATTTCTGGGAATAACGTAATAACACCAAACCACACTTAGATCAAATCCCAATTAACATGCATGACTCGTTTAGACAAGTCTACGCTAGTCACTACCTCATCAAGTATATAAGGGATAGCGTGTTCCTTATCTCCTTTTACAACTAGGACATCGTTAGAGCCTGTCGCGATAAGATAAATAATTCTACCTAATACCTCACCCGTTTGGTTAATCACGGTAAGGCCTTCTAAATCAGACCAGTAATACTCGTTTTTCTTTAGGGTTGGCAATTGAGTGCGTTTAATCGCAATTGCTTTGCCAGTAAACAAACGTGCCTGCTCAGGGGTGTCTAAACCGGCAATTTTTGCCACAACCCCTTTGCCATGTTCGCGAGCATCACTAATTTCTATCGGCTTCCAGACTTGGTTTTCTTCTAAGTACCAGGGGTCATAATCAAGAATATTGGGAATTGTTTCGGTAAAGGAAACAATCTTCAGCCAACCCTTGATCCCATAGGTAGCACCGATTTTACCCACAATTACATATTCATCGGTCATAAGAGATGCCATGTCTGTTTTGCCACAATGCAGTATTGACTACTGCTTTGTCGCTGTGTCGCTAGCTTCTTTTTCGTACGTTTTAATCAATTGATGTACGCGATCAGAAGGTTGCGCACCTTGTGATATCCAATAAATTGCACGTTCGTGATCAAGATGCAACCGAACCTCTTTGCCAGCAGCGATTGGGTTAAAATATCCAATGCGTTCAATGCAACGGCCGTCGCGGGCGCTACGTCTATCGCTAACAACAATATTGTAAAAAGGGCGTTTTTTTGTGCCGCCGCGTGATAAGCGTATGACTACCATTCTGTTTTATTTCCCATGCTAAATTAATACTGTAAATCCGATGAAACAAAGGCCACGGATTATACGCCACTTTTAATTTGTTGCAAATAAGTTTATTTTGCTACCCCCAAGACCCCATAGGCGGGAATCCACCAGGTGGCATTTTACCTTGTAAGCCACGCATTAATTTTAAGATCCCCCCTTTCTGGGAAAACTTTCTCATCATTTTTTGCATTTGTGTAAATTGTTTCAAGAGACGATTAACGGCTTGGATATCGGTGCCTGAGCCGAGAGCAATACGACGTTTATGTGAGCCTTTAATGATGGCGGGCAAACGGCGTTCTTTCGGGGTCATCGAATTAATAATCGCCTCAATCTCGACTATCATGTTGTCATTTATCTTATCTTTGGCGGCTTGAGGAAGACTGCCGATACCGGGTAGCTTGCTGACAATACCCATAATGCCGCCCATTTTACCGATTTGGCGCAGTTGATCGCGGAAGTCTTCTAGATCAAACGTTTTGCCTTTTTTGATTTTTTTGGCAAACTTCTCGGCTTTTTCTCGATCAATAGAGCGTTCTGCATCTTCAACTAAAGTTAAAATATCGCCCATTCCCAAGATCCGAGAGGCAAGGCGGTCTGGATGAAATGGCTCAAGGGCGTCGACTTTTTCGCCGATACCAATAAATTTGATGGGTTTGCCGGTAATATGACGAATAGACAGAGCCGCACCACCACGTGCATCACCATCTGCTTTGGTGAGAATCACTCCAGTTAATGGCAGTGCTTCGTTAAATGCTTTGGCGGTATTAGCAGCATCTTGTCCTGTCATGCTATCAACAACGAATAGCGTTTCAATCGGGTTAATGGCTGCATGCAGACGTTTGATTTCTGCCATCATTTCTTCATCAATATGCAGGCGGCCTGCCGTATCGATGATAACAACATCAATAAGTTTAGTCTTCGCTGCTTGGATTGCGGCTTCAGCAATGGCAACAGGATCTTGGTCAGATGTGCTGGGGAAAAATTCAGCGCCTACGGTCGCTGCTAGGGTTTCTAGCTGTTGGATAGCAGCAGGGCGGTAAATGTCGGTGCTAGCAAGCAATACAGATTTTTTTTGAGTTTGGATTAACCAACGTGCCAGTTTCGCAACAGTGGTTGTTTTGCCTGAGCCTTGTAAGCCTGCCATCAAGATCACAACCGGCGGCTGTGCTTGGAGATTCAGTGTGTCACATTGCTCACCCATTAAGGTGACCAGTTCATCGTGTACGAGCTTCACCAAAGCCTGACCAGGGGTGAGGCTTTGCATGACTTCGATACCAATCGCTTTGGTTTGAATATGATCAATAAAATCTTTTACGACAGGTAATGCTACGTCAGCCTCGAGTAAGGCCATGCGAATATCGCGCATTGTGTCTTTAATGTTGTCTTCGGTCAGACGTCCTTGACCGGACAAGTTTTTTAAGACGCGGGTTAAGCGTTCTGAGAGGTTTGTAAACATAATCCTACTACCATGATCATTAGTCCTGAATGGCGAAGGAGTATACCTGAATTTTTTAGAAATCCATACCGACTTCATTTTATAGGAGAAAGTTTATTGGTATGTGGGCGTCAATGATGGTAGAGGTGCCGTTGTTGTAGCGGCGCCGTCATTCTGAATTGTCTGATTGCTAGTCATCATCTTGGGACTGTTTTGTTTAAACAGAACATGTGGATTATTGGTCACATAACTTGTTTTTGTATGTTGATTTGTCTGGTGTTGTTCTGTGTGAATGGTGATAGCAATATCTTGGGAATCTGGTTTTTGTTCTCTGCTACTCGGTGATATATCGCTATCCCCCTGGGTATCCACTTGCTTGGTATCAAGTAGCGGTTCTTTAGCTGTATGTAATGGTTCTGTGGATTCGGGGAAACAATAATCATTTAGTTGCGTTAAAGTAGCGCGCGCTTTGGCTTCTATTGCTTCAGAGAGGTAGAGAAAAAGAGGATATAGCGTCTGCGTTCGGAGCACACCACTGCGTAGTGTGACAGCCCAACTCAAAATTTTGATTATGATATCAGGAGGCGAGAACGGCAAAGCGGTTTCTGGACTAGTCAACAGTGTGGTGGTGAGAGAGTGTTGTGGAATAATCACTAAACAGGCGGCGCCCGCCGCGAGAAAAAAAGCGATGACTTCAGTGCCGGCAGGGCAACCTTGCGAGAGTTTTCCGACAAATTCATCGATTGCTTTTATGCCACGTTTTCCGGAGAAAAACAAATCACTGAAGCTTTTCGGCATACTGATGGCCATGACGCCGTATTTTTGCAGATCTGATACGGGAGAAAGTTTGGTTTTCATCGACGCGTAGGCTTCAATCAAATTTTCAGCTATGCCAGCTATTGCCAGTGGATAGCCCAGGAGTTTAACGGAGTATTTGCTGATGGTATTTGCGTAGGGAATGACTTCGCCAGCAAATTGGGTGCGAGTCGTTTTGTATGTGCTAATTCCCTCGGTAAATACAGTAGTAAATGCGGCGATGACGCCCGTACAAGTAGATAAAGTACTCCATCCGTCTAAGTTAACTTGATTAGCGAAACCATAATCATAGGGTGTTTCATCAATGAAATAATAGCCGCTAAAAAAATCGGTGCAGGCAGCGAATGATGTGATTGTTCCCGCTAGCATCACAGCAGCGATCTCTTTGCGCTTAGAGATTGTTGGCCAGTTCGCAGGTTTTTTTCTTGATCTGCAGATGCTAACTGTTTCTTTAAAGCCATCAACAGTAGGTGGACCATTAAATACGAGAGATTGCAGAAAAGCAAAAGTACTAATTGCTGCTAGCAGGCCAAAAGAATTAGAATTGTCCTCTTGTTCCATATCTCTTACGGCCATGGCTACTACGGCAGTTTCGTAGGTGGCATTAATGATAGGGAGGGCCCAGAGCATCACGTTGGCGGCTTTATAATACCAAGAGCGCGGTTTTTCTTCCGGAACGATTGGCGATGGTACTGCAGTCGGATTGTGCCTGTCTTCCATAGTTATTGCACTAAAAAATAGAGTGGATCTTACTGTAAACTGGTTCGCCTGTAAAAGAGTTTCTGTTTTGCCCGCGGTAAGCTGCGGAGAATAAATTTAAATTGATTTGTTGCCGAGGATGTCACTTGTGACTCATGTAACGCTAGTTGTGCTGAGTGTTGTGTTAACTTTTTTAATTGTCCTGTCAGGGTTTTTTGCTATTGCAGAGACAGGGCTAATGTCTGTTAATCGTTATCGTTTGCGGCACAAAGCACGCATGAAAAAACGCTATGCCATCCTCATCTTAAAACTGCTTAAACGCCCGGATCGTTTGCTTGGCATGGTTTTAATCGGCAATAACTTATCGAATATTGTCGCCTCTGCTCTGGCCACGCTGTTAGCCATGCATTTTTTTGGGGATGAGGGCGTTATATTTTCTACGATTGTGTTAACGCTGGTTATTTTAATTTTTGCTGAAGTGGCGCCAAAAACAGTAGCGGCTTTGTATCCAGACCAGGTATCTAAAGCAGTGGTTTGGCCAGTGTATGCCATGCTTGTTGTTTTTTATCCTTTCGTCGTATTCATTAATTTCATCGCAAACGGATTGTTGCGATTACTGCGAATCAAAGTAGGCAATCGTCAACATGAGCCTTTAAGTCGTGAAGAGCTACGTAGTGTTGTGTATGACACCGCGAGCAAAATGTCACGGCAATATCAGAGTATGTTATTAGGCATATTAGATTTAAATAAAATTGTTGTAGATGACGTGATGATTCCTCGTCATGAGATTACTGGAGTTGATATTGATCAACCGTGGGAAGCGCTCCAGAAACAGCTTGCTCTGAGTCCGCATGATTGGCTGCCATTTTATCGTGATAATGTGAACCACGTGATTGGGATTTTGCATTTGCGTGAACTAACAGAAATGTTGATTGCAGGTAAGTCGCTTGACAAAGACACTCTGCTTAAAAAACTTAAAGAACCTTATTTTGTTCCCGAAGGAACACCGCTTAACATTCAATTGCTAAATTTTCAGCGGGAGCGTAAACGGCTTGCGTTTATTGTTGATGAGTATGGTGAAATTCAAGGGTTGGTAACACTAGAAGATATCCTAGAAGAAATCGTCGGCGAGTTTACAACAAACGTGGTTTCCACGACCAAGATTGAGTTGCAAGCAGACGGTAGTTATTTGGTTGATGGTGCTATTACATTGCGTGAATTAAATCGTGTGACACATTGGCATTTTCCTACCCGTGGCCCACGCACATTAAATGGGTTGATTACAGAGCACCTTGAGTCAATGCCGCGCATGGGGAGCTGTGTGCGTATTGCAGGTTATCCCATCGAAATTGTGCATGTTAAAGAAAATCGAGTGGCAGTGGCGCGTATTTTTCAGCGACCTCCTGAAACGGCGGCACCAGATTCTTATTCGATTTAGTTCGGTATGTTATTTGATAATTAATGCGGCCATGACATTTCTATCTTCAGCAGTCAGAGCATTGTACGTGCGGCAAGCGGCGCTTGTATCCATGATTTCAACGCCAATGCCCTGGTTGATTAAATCCCCATAAATTTCTAATGGTGGAAACGACATAGTTGTTCCCGTACCAATCAGAAGAACAGCTGGTTTAAGTGGAATAATACATTGCAGATGGTCGTGCGTGAGTTCGTCAATGCTTTGTGGTTGCCAATCGGTAATCAATTTATTCGGCGAAATGATGATGCTACAGGTCAACTGCAGTTCGTTCACTTGAATATAGCCTGGTCTAAAAGCCCGGATTTGGTAAGTTGCCCGGTTCTCATCTAACGTGAGAGACATACAATTCTCCTAAAAGCGCATTGACAGCTAAGCTAGCGGTCACTATGGTACCAGCTTTTGTTAAAATATGGAGAGTCTATGTCCTCTCTGCTATTTTCTGCGATACAATACCCGCTGTTAAACAGGAGTGGAGTGTGGTTGGCAGGGAGCCCAGCATATTGTGATTAGCCGTTTATTACTATTAAATTAAAAGAGTTATAACATGAACCAGTTCCCTCGCATTGACCGTTTACCACCTTATGTGTTTAATACAATGGACCAGTTAAAACAGCAGATGGTTGCAAATGGAGAGGATATCTTTGATTTTGGGATGGGAAATCCAGATCAACCGACACCGCCGCACATCCTTGAAGCTTTACTTCAGTCAGCGCAACGTCCCAATACCCATCGTTATTCGGCATCCCGAGGTATCCCTGGGTTACGTAAAGCCATTTGTCAGTGGTATGGCAAGCGCTTCAATGTCGATTTAGATCCCGAAACAGAAGCTATCGCAACGGTGGGTTCAAAAGAAGGCTTAGCGCATTTGGCGCTAGCTATGGTTGATGCGGGTGATACCGTATTGGTCCCGAATCCTTGTTACCCCGTGCATCATTTTGGGTTTGTGATAGCGGGAGCAGATATTTGCCATATTCCTATGGTGCCAGGCGTTGATTTTTTTACCGCTTTGCAAGATGCTATTAAGCGATCTTGGCCCAAGCCGAAAGTACTAGTATTAAATTTTCCCTCAAATCCTACAACGATGTGTGTTGATCTGGCGTTTTTTACCAAGGTCGTTGAGATTGCGAAAGAACACAATATTTGGGTAATACATGATTTGGCTTATGCCGATTTGGTTTATGATGGCTACAAAGCACCCTCTATTTTAGAAGTGCCCGGAGCAAAAGAGATTGCCGTCGAATCTTATACATTATCTAAAAGCTATAACATGGCGGGCTGGCGTGTTGGCTTTATGTGTGGAAACGCCACGCTGATCAATGCATTAACGCGGATCAAATCTTATGTTGATTATGGAACTTTCACGCCTATCCAGGTGGCTGCTATTGCGGCACTAGAAGGCCCACAAGATTGTGTGGCTGAGATTTGTAACATGTATCAACGCCGTCGTGATGTGATGTGTGAAGGGTTAAACTCTATCGGTTGGCAGGTCACGCCACCACAAGCGACAATGTTTTTATGGGCGCCTATCCCTGGGAAGTTTCGCTATTTAGGTTCTCTAGAGTTTGCTAAATTATTATTGCGTGAAGCCAAGATTGTTGTGTCACCAGGGGTTGGTTTCGGTGAACACGGCAACCAGTATGTGCGTATCAGTTTAATTGAAAGCGAAGCGCGATTGCGTCAAGCAGTACAAAATATTAAGCATGTCATGAATAGTGAATTCGATTTATCGATTAACAAAACTCTGGAGTATGTACTTGTATGAGCGATATCGAACAGAAAAAACAAAAAGTGACATTACCTTTTAAAAGTGTAGCGGGAGCATTGTGGTTTAGCGTGCTTTTAGGGCCAGTAGGTCTGCTCTATTCTACGGTGTTGGGTGGGACCATGATGATTGCGTTATGTTTTGTAGCAGTGAGCATCAAAACATATGTTACTGCAACGATATTTTGGTTGATGTCTTGTATTTGGAGTGTGGCGGCGGCGAATCAATATAATAAACAAATCTTGAATAAATTATTGAAAGACGGTTAGTCACTCTTTATTTATTCTTGCAGGGAGCAAAAAAGCGTGATGAATAAAAAAATAATAAGACGCACCACCGAAGGAACAGAGTCTTTTGTCAGTCAAGATTTGCATCCCATCTTACAGCGCGTTTATTCAATACGCGGCATTAAATCTAATACAGAGCTTGAGCATGGTCTAGAGCGATTGCTGCCTTATCGTGATTTGCTTGGAATAGACCAGGCAGTAAGTTGTTTAGCGGAGGCGCTCAGCCAGCAACAAAAATTCTTGATTGTGGGAGACTTTGACGCAGATGGTGCAACGAGCACAGCGGTCGCTGTTCGTGCTCTGCGTAGTTTTGGCGCGACGCAAGTTCAATTTTTAGTGCCTAACCGGTTTTCTTTTGGATATGGTTTAACGCCAGAGTTGGTACAAGTTGCAAAAGAGGAGTTTTCTCCAGATCTTATTATTACGGTAGACAATGGAATTGCTAATAACGCTGGCGTTGATGCCGCCAAAGCACTAGGCATCAGAGTGCTAGTGACGGACCATCATTTGCCAGGTCCTATACTCCCTTCGGCTGATGTTATTGTGAACCCTAACCAACCAAATGATACTTTTCCCAGCAAAAATCTTGCGGGGGTGGGTGTCATTTTTTATGTGATGCTGGCCTTGCGCCGCCATTTAACGGAAAGCGGGTGGTTTGCTAACCATCATATCCCTGAACCCAATATGTCCAGGCTACTGGATTTAGTGGCTTTGGGAACCGTTGCCGATGTTGTCCCCCTTGATCACAATAATCGTATTTTAGTGTACCAAGGTCTGCGGCGTATTCGTGCGGGCCAATGTGTGCCAGGTATTACCGCATTACTCGAAATAGCAGGACGCAACCAAACACGCTTAATTGCTGCGGACCTCGGTTTTGCTGTCGCGCCGCGCTTAAATGCCGCGGGGCGCTTAGATGACATGTCGTTGGGGATTAATTGTTTGTTGTGTGATGACCCGACGCAGGCGCGAGCGATGACTATGGTTCTTAGCGAGCTTAACGATGAACGCCGTGTCATAGAGCAGGACATGCAAGGTCAAGCGCTGGAGATATTAACAACATTACGCCCTGATAAAAAAGCCCAATTACCCAAAGGAATATGTCTATTTGATGAACAATGGCACCAAGGTGTGATTGGTATTGTGGCTTCTCGCATCAAAGACCGTTTTCATCGCCCTGTGATTGCTTTTGCGCCCTCTAGCGACAGTGAGCTGAAAGGCTCGGCTCGATCTATCCCTGGATTACATATTCGTGATACGCTGGCAGTAATTGCTGCTCAGTATCCTCATTTAATCGACAAGTTTGGTGGCCATGCCATGGCGGCAGGTTTAACCTTGTCACGAGCCGCATTTGAAAACTTTTCTAAAGCATTTGATGAGGTTGTATCCCGTTGCATTACCGAAGAACAGTTGCGTAACTGTGTGGTGAGCGACGGGGAGTTAAAACAAGATGAGTTAACGTTAGAAGTTGCAGAAGTCTTGCGTGAGGGAGGGCCATGGGGCCAAGCTTTCCCAGAACCATTGTTTGATGGTAATTTTCAGATATTGGAGCAACGTTTAGTGGCCAATAAACATCTGAAGATGGTTCTAGAAAAAAATGGTCAAACAGTAGATGCCATTGCATTTAACATAGATATTAATCAGTGGCCTAATTATCGTTGTGAGTGTGTTCACATTGCTTATCGTGTCGATGTAAATGAATTTCGTGGCAAGCGTACTGTACAATTGATCATAGAGCATTTGGAAGTTGCCTAAAAAGGCATAAGGGAGAGCCGGATGACACGTAAGATTCGCAAGATCATTATCATTAAGATTATTCTCGTTTTGATTGTGCTATTTCTATTTGGCCCGCTTCTGGTGGGTGTAGGAATTAAGCGTAGTTATACCAATCTGCTGGCTTTTTATAATTTCCAAGGCAATTTTCATATTCAGATAAATAGCTACACGCGAGGTTGGTTTAGTTCTGATGTCGTACTGACCATCGAGGCGGCGCAGCCATTGGTTCGCGATTTATCTGAAATACTAGGCGAACAAAACAGCCTGACGACTCAACCAGTTCGCTTTATTGTCAATCAGCATATTCAACATGGACCTATTGTTTTTAATGCTCACGTGCGTCGATACTTTTCTGCTGAGCTAGCAGAGTTGAGTAGCACAATATATGCGACTCCTGATACGGCTAAATTTATTCAGCCTATTAATGCTAATGACCCTCTTGCAAGAACATATGATCACGTCACGTTTATGGGAGAATATCGAACCAAGTTCCGATCAGCAGGTATTCAAATTCTTTCTGGGGATAAAAACCAAGTCAAGATGAATAAACTCGAAGGCAGGATATGGGTACGGCCAAAACAACGCCGCGTTAAAGGAAACATGACCACAGACGATGTTCTAGTGACCAATCCTGCGTTCTCTTTAGCCTTTTCCAATACAATAGCATCGTTTAATCGACAGCAGACTGAAAGTGGCATATGGATCGGTTCCAGTTCAGTTATTTTGCCTGAAATAGATGCTCAAGATACCAATGGCAAAAAGTTGACGATTACTGATTTAAATATGCAGAGTTCAGCAGAGGAAATGGCTGGCCTTGTCAATGGAACAAGACAAATAGGAATGCAGAAAGTCCAGCTTGATCACCAAGAAATAGGGCCATTTAGTTTAAAGGTGAGTGCTCATGGCTTAAATGCAAAAGCGCTTGCTCGGTTAGTTGCTATTTATAAACAAATGCTGAAGTCAGATAATAAAGTAGATTTTGTGGATCAATTCCGTTCTCTTTTTCCCGCGTTACTGAGCAAAGTCACGACCATTAAGATGGATCATTTGCGGGTGATGACTCCCAAAGGAGGTTTACTTGTGGCAGGAAAGGCAGACTGGTCTGCAGCCGATGCTGCGGCTTTGCCACTCACGCTAGATGAAGCTGTACGCACTACCAATGCACAGGCTTTATTGCGAATTTCTATTCCATTAACCAATGCATTGTTGCATGTTGCTGTGGGATTGTCTGAGGTAAGGCATGCTGCATCTAATGCCCAGCATACAGCGTTAGATAAACAAAAGGACATTACTGTTGCAAAACGACAGAACGCATTGCTGATCGCCATGTTAGTTCAAGAGAACCAGTTATCTAAAGAGGTTGGTACGAAGTTATTGGCTTTGCAAGCTGGCAAAATTGCCCCCGATGTTTATTTTGCGAAGCTACAGAAGTTGTCATCCGATAATCAGATATCTGCTGATGTCATGGAAACATTGCATGATCAATACATACAGATCCAGCTCGCTGCCATGCCAGTAGAACAGAGACGAGAATTTCTAGAGAAGCAATACCAGGAAAAAATCGCGTATTGGCTTAGGAGTGGTTATATCTCCCAAGAAAAAAATGATTACTTAGTGACGATGACGTATCAACAAGGAGTTGTTAAAGTTAATGGGCACGAAATGCATTAACCGAAATAATTCAGGCAGCAGTTCCCGCTAACGCAGGCATAGATATTGTTTCCGCGCTCCAAACGGCACGTCCATGTGCCTACGAATGCCATCCTGGCATTCATTCGCGCTACAACAATATCTATGCCTGCGTTAGCGGGAACTGCTGTAATTCAGGGAAAGGGATATGAAAATTTATGTGGCACGTCACGGAGATAGCTTAACGAATGACATGGACCACAAACGTCAGCTAAGTGAAAAGGGTAGAAAAGACATAAAACGCATAGCCAATTTTCTTTCTCATCAACACATTCAAGTATCATATTTATTTCATAGTGGAATACTGAGAGCAGAACAAACAGCAGAGTTGTTGGCGCTAGGTATTTCTTCAAAGACACCTAATCAGGCGCGAGCAGGATTAGAACCGCTTGATTCTGTTTTACCGCTAGAAAACACTATTGCAACGTTAGATGGTGATGCTGTGTTTGTAGGACATTTACCCTTTGTAGAAAGACTGGTTGGACGATTGGTGACTGGCGACGAACACAACCTTGTTACTGATTTTCAGGCAGGCACTATCGTGTGTTTAGAGCTAGCTGGAAAAAAGCGTTGGATTATTAGGTGGATGTTATGTCCTGATCTGCTGCCAGCTGAGATTTATTCAAAATAAACTTAGCATGGATGAATTTAAAAATGAGTAGACATGATCTCAAAAAATTATTTTCTCCCTCATCAATTGCTGTGATTGGCGCAAGTGATAAACCCAATTCAGTCGGCATGAAGGTTTTTAAAAATTTGTTACAAGCTAATTTTGCAGGAAAACTTTATGCGGTTAATCCAAAGCATAAAAAAGTTCAAGAGCATTCCTGTTTTGCTTCGGTAAAAAAAATCAAGGGATCTGTCGATCTTGCTATTATTGCTACACCTGCAAAAGCCATTCCAGATATCATTGTGGAATGTGGAGAAAAAGGCATACATTTAGCTGTTGTGCTTTCTTCTGGTTTTAGTGAGATAGGTAAAGAGGGGCAGGCATTAGAACAGACCATGTTAGATGCAGCGAAACGTTATCAGGTGCGTTTAATGGGGCCTAATTGTTTGGGTATCATGCGTCCGCATATAAAAATGAATGCGACATTCGATAATAATTTTGCCAAGTCTGGATCTGTTGCATTTGTGTCTCAGTCGGGTGCTTTAAGTGCGGGAATTTTAGACTGGGCAATGAGCAAAGAGATTGGTTTTTCAGCAATTATTTCTTTGGGCAATAATGCGGATATTAATTTTGGTGATGTGTTAGATTATTTGACGCATGATCCGCAGACTAAAAGTATTTTACTTTATATTGAGGGTGTCAAAAATTCTCGTCATTTTATGAGTGCGCTGAGAGCAGCTGCGCGAATAAAGCCTGTGATCGCCCTCAAGGCAGGCAAAAATGCCCAAGGTTCACGTGCTGCTTTATCTCATACCGGCGCGCTTGTTGGCGGTGATGATGTTTTTGACGCGGCATTACGTCGTGCAGGTGCTGTTCGGGTAATGAAAATAGAAGATTTGTTTTCTGTTTCTGAGATGTTATTCAGTTCAAAAAAAATCACAGATAATCGTCTTGCCATTATCACTAATGGTGGTGGTGCTGGTGTCATAGCTGCAGATCGTGCTTCTGAGTTAAATATAGTGCTGCCATCTTTAAACGAAGGTATGCTGACGCGGTTGAATCAAGTGTTACCACAACAATGGTCACACCAAAATCCGATAGATATTCTTGGTGATGCGACACCAGAGCGTTATCACGCTACGTTAGACATATGTAAAAATGAGAAAGATGTAGACGGAATCCTCACGATGCTTGTACCTGTTGCCATGTCGCAGCCGCTTAAAGTAGCCAAGCAAGTTATTCAAGATGCAAAACACACAGATAAATCAATATTGGTCTGCTGGATGGGTGAGAAACATGTAAAATCATCGCGAAAATTATTTGCCAAAAACAAGATACCTTGTTTCGATACTCCTGAAAGAGCAGTGGAAGCATTTTCTTATTTGACTCGCTACCATCAAAATCAAAAATTACTCAGGCAAGCTCCTGGTCCTCTTTCAGATCAACCTCGTCCGGATGTAGCAAAAGCCCGTACTACTATTGAATCAGTTCTGTCGAGTCGACGCACCATTCTCACTGCGATGGAGTCAAAATCAATCTTAAAAGCATTTAAAATCCCAGTAACAGAAATGACATCAGCTAACACGTTGGAGGAGGCAGTTTTAACCGCCAGAAAAATAGGTTTACCCGTTGTCATGAAAATCAATTCACCTGATATTTCGCATAAGTCAGATGTAGGTGGTGTTTGTTTAAATATAGCGACAGAACAAGCAGTGAGAGAGGCATTCAAGAAAATGATTGCCGAGGTAAAAATAAAAGCCCCTCAGGCAAATATTTTAGGTGTGACTCTAGAAGCGCAGAGTAAAAGCCCAAATGATCGAGAGGTGATGATAGGTGTCATACAAGATAAAGTATTTGGTCCTATTATTAGCTTTGGTCTGGGTGGTACATTAGTTGAAATTATGCAAGATAGCGCATTAGCATTGCCGCCTTTGAATCGCTTTATAGCCCACCAATTAATTTTAGAAACACGAGCAGCGAAATTATTGGGTGAGTTTAGACACATGCCAGCAGTGCAGTTGGATGCTCTAATAAATATATTATTGCGTGTTTCAGAAATGGTATGCGAGCTTCCATATATTCAGGAAATGGATATTAATCCATTAACGATTAATGAAGAACGCATAGTCGTTATCGATGCAAGAATTGTTGTTGCTCCGGTACCGAAATCGTTTGTTCCCTATAGTCATTTAGCTATTACTTTTGCTGGGTCTGAATCACTCTGATTTTGAATTTAACCTAGGCCCTGATTTCTGATCCAGAGGATTGGATATCTGCTTTTGCGCAAGCTCCCAAGCAACTTGAATATGACTGCCAGATTCTTTGCTGTGTTCTTTAATCATAGCTAGCTTTTGGTCAGTTGTTTTACCTTTCAAGTTAATTAACCAATTAGGTTTAAAAAGTCCAAACTGGATGACAGGCAAAGAGGTATAGTATTGTTCAAACGCTGCGATTAATTTTTTATTCTCAATTTCACGCTCATTTGGCGCTTGACTGACTCTTTTATTGCGATGCAATTCAACTGTCAGGTTTAATTGAGCTTTGATTTCTGCATCCGCGAGTTGCAAGACATCACGGAAACAGGGTTTAGGATCGTAATGATTTTCTTCTGCAAACTTCAGTTGTTTTTCATAAGTATTCACTAAGTCGGTGGCTTTGCGTTTATCTAATCCCTTATTTTCTAGTATCAAATGCATTTCGTCATGGGTATAAGGTTGCATTTCAGTCGTGATCAACCTTCTTGCTAGCGCAGTCTTTGTGACACGTCTACCCGCCATAGAAACTGGATTTTGTGTACCGACAACCATAAATCCTGGATTGTCTGGGCGCGATCCATCTCGAAATTCTCCCATTAACAAATGATTCAACAATCCTTCCATCATGGGGGAGCTATTAATCTCATCCATAATGACAACAGCACCTTCATTGAATGCCTTTAAAAGCAATTTCATTTTTTCAACTAACCCCATGCTCACTGGCATTCGATAAAAAATATTACCCTTATCAGGTTTATCGGATTTTGCCTCTTTGTAACCATGCTTCAGTAGAGCGTGTATCACCAAATCACTCTTACCAATGCCAGGCTCACCCTCTAACACGATACCACCTAGGCCTCCATATTTTTGGGCATCGTTGTCTCTGGTAGCTTGACGACGAAATTGACGTAGCACCAACAAATCATCTAGCTGATCCGAGATGGCGACTCGTGATTGCGTAATCAAATAGTCCGATCCATTGCTCAACTGATCTTGGCTAATTTGTCGTGATGGTAGTTGCTGTTTGGGTTTAAAGAGATCATCAAACTTGCGTGCAAAATGGGATTGTACTAATGGTTTAGCAATAAGATAAGCATAATGACTAGCAACAGCAGCTGCATCTTTGCCAGGATGATCTTGTAGATAGGATTGCGTTAATAATGCCATCATTTGTAATTCACGCGGTGAAATAATGACTTCATCTTGTGCGTTATCACAAATAAATTTATAGACATCTAATATGTGCTTGGCAATTTTAAGATCATTGGCTTTGTCAGGCAAGATAGGCTTTAGAATTTCTTCATAAATAAAAGCCAATGGCATGGGTTCAAATATCAGCGAATTTCCGTGTCGCGCAAATAATGACGGTAATTCACGATCACCATAATTTAATGGATTGCAGGCAAAAATAACTTTGTGCTTTTCACTTAGTCGGTGAAAGCAGCCATTAATTGTTATGCTAGGGGGATGATTAAATAATCCTTCAAATTCACTCCAGTGTCTATTACCAATATTTGCTTCATCGATAAAAAGGATTTTCTGCTGATCACTGGGATCATCTATCCAAGCTTGTAGATTATTTTCTCCATGAAAAAGGTTATTAGGCGGTTTAGACATTTCTTTTTTAACAAATGTTGATTTACCTACAGCAGTCAAACCCGTCAATAGGACAAATGGCGATTCCTTCAAGATAGTATCGATTGCATTCAACCTAGCTTTGACAAAAGCAGTCGACACCCTCTCACTCGTGTCTATATCAAACGAATCCAATTTAATTTTAGGAGGTAATTCAACTATTCCTTGCCAAGCCAAATTCAAATCACTTGATTGTGTAGATGGGCGACGTAGATATTTAAGGCGCGCCACTAGTCGACTAGCAGATTCATTATTGAGTAGAGTGTCAACGCGTTTTATTTCATCTGGCGTAAATTTCATGTCCGTTAAGTAGTTTTTTTTCTTTTCCTTATCAACATGATAAACTTCATGGGCAACATAGTTAAGCTGACTTTGCTCTGATGCGACTAACACTAACTTTCCTGATGGATTTTCTTTATATTGGCGGTCTATGAGAAGTGGCGCCAGCATGTCACATAATTCATCAGAAAAATCGCCTTTCAAAATAATATTTTTAATTTTTTTATCTTTATCTTTATCTTCTTTCAGCGCAGTGAGTAACACTAACTCTGTCTCTGTAAACTCAAAACGCATCAATTCATGATTAAATCCTCCCTGAATAGTCTTTATTAAACGGCTGGCGTCGCACTCAGATATATCGATGATATTCCATGAGTTGTCATGAGCTACAAGGTTTGCAACAGCAATATCCACATCAGCACTGACAATCACACGGGTTGCTTTATCGTCTTTTTGTTCCAAGGCAGGTTGCGGTTGATGTGCGGGTGATTTGTCTTTTAAAGCGTCTGGTAAAACCACCGATGGAGCGCAGTGCACATGCAAAGTGATGCGATGTTTTTTGCAGTCATCTAAAAACATAGCCCATTCATCTTCATCGAGAGAACGGGTCAAATTCACATGCAATTCTCTATCTGCATGTTGCTCAATTATCCCTGGTATGGTGTTTAATGTTTTTTCGGTATTATTACAGACATATTGCTTGAAAAACAAACTGAGCCGTGACGGATTTAGCGTCATCACATCTTGCTGATATCGCAGCCCTGTATGCCATTCCGTATTGTTATCTGCGTACTTCCAATCATATCCGTCTTGTTTGATCAGGCTTAAAGTTTTAGGAATGGCTATTTTAGGAGTTTTTATTTCATAGTCAGTCTGTTTAACGGGTTTAATATGACCGATCAAGCAAGCCTGCTTCCAAAACTCAACAAATTCGTCATCGTCCCACAATCCATTTTGAATCTCGATGGGCTTGCCAGACTGAATGGCCTTTTCTAGAAGTCCTTCTTCGAAAATAAAATGATCGCCTTTAATCACCCACTGTCCTAATAAACGATCTTTCCAATTAGATGCATGATAAAGATTAATCGGAAAAGTTTCTGTGTCATTTGATTTATTGTCTACAACTGGCAAAGGTGGGATGCCAGATTCTAGCTGTGCACTTGTTAATGGACAACGTTCTACAGTACCTTCAAATCGCGAATAAAAATCAGATCCTTGATAACAATCTGGTTTATTTGTGTTGATTAATCCGATCACCTGTAAGTTAGCTGGTAAATTGACAGTATCAACAGAGCGCTCTTTATCGATTAGACTATTGAGGCGCACAATATCATCGGCATCAAATTTGTCGTAGTTGACG
>Ga0207012_1019_pt1 | contig 51983 bp, 47 predicted proteins | sample Alteio_BWMinCont_80_FD_153471 | JGI IMG/M metagenome (GOLD analysis project Ga0207012, IMG submission 153471) | Enriched cells from forest soil in Barre Woods Harvard Forest LTER site, Petersham, Massachusetts, United States -... | ecosystem: Environmental > Terrestrial > Soil > Temperate forest >...
TGAAACAGTTAACCCAGGATCACAATCCATTAAATCCTCGAGAATGGAGACGCTTAAACTCTCAACCATACCAAAATCATCCATGTGGACCATTGAAGTTTATCTACCAAAATCCACAACTTCCTTGTTATACAAGTACTGGTGATTTAAAACAGTATCCTGATGTTAACTTCGATAAAATAAATCGTAAAGGGGAGTTCGGTGCTTATGTTGTCGATGGCAAAACCAGTAGTGATAGTAATATTTGTTTTGCAGTTACGAGGGGGCTTGGTAATTTTTATGCTCAACCTCGTGGAATTTCCTGCGAGCCCGATATAGAATCTGGAGATATTCCCCTCGGTATTGATTTTAGTGTTGCTCTTCGTACACGTGGGAGATGTTATGAGTCCGATGTGGATAATATAGCTCAGTTATTACTGCAGGCCCCAACGAATCGATTTTTGGGGACATGTGAACAAGACTTTGCATCACGTTTATCGCTTGCTGATCACGTTCATGGAAAAACTAGGCATGACATGACGCTGGTTGTCCTTGCCGTCTCTTCTAAATTTCCACGATATTTATCCTCAGCAGCAGCCGTTGCCTTTGAAGGTGCTGCCGCCGCTGAACCGGTTTTTGGTCCTACAGAAGATGCAGCACCAGCACCACATTTATCCTCAGCAGCTATGATTGACGATGTTGGATCGGTTGTTGATCCTACAGGAAGTCCTTAAACAAGCTTTGTTTTTCACATAAAAAAGTGAAGAGTAAATTTGAGAAATCCCGATATCGTGCTTCTGAGTCATACGCATCTGGTTAACGAGCATTTGATGCCGGCCCTCTGGGCCTCTATATTTTTTTGGTCGACCCAGGGTTTCACCCTGGGCTATTACATGAAGGCCCTCCGGGCCATAGCAAACATATTAATGGCTTAGAAAGGATTGGTATTGAATTAATGGCCCGGAGGGCCTTCATGTAATAGCCCAGGGTGAAACCCTGGGTCGACCAAAAAAATATAGAGGCCCGGAGGGCCGATATCGAATTTACGTTAACCTGATGCGCGTGCCTCGCAAGCTCGGACTCACGAACACGGTTATCAAGCTCTCTTTCTGTTGGTTTAAAAATTTATCTACTTAGTTCATAAGTAGATGATTATGTTTTTTTGGTTTAATAATTTGTTTATTGATTTTTATTTTGCTTTTACTTAAAATTCTGTTTTTAAATTTAATAGTTTCAGTTTTAAGGGGAAAGAAATGAATCCAGTTCCGCGTTACGACAATCCAGCTCAGGGCTTTTCAGAAGAACAATTCAACACTCATTCTGTTTGCCAATATTGGAGGAACGTAGAAAATCCAGTTCCACAAAAGCCCAACCAAGATGCTTGTTTTAAACCCTGGATCCTGAAAAGAGCAGATGGAAGCATAGACACAGTTGTCGTTGCTGTTTTCGACGGTCATGGCAAATATGGCCACTTGGCATCGACTGCAGCTAGGGATTATTTATATGAATACTGTGAATTTAATAAAGAACGTTTTCGAGATTGGAGTGCCGAAGATTGGAGTCAAAAAATGACGACAATATTCGAAAGTATGCATGAAAACATTAGAAAAATTTTTTTAAAAAAAGTGCAGCCCAAACCATCAGAAACGCCAGAGGGTGTTTTATTAGATGCGTCAGGTAATTTCATCAAGGGGGGAACAACAGCAACGGTTTTTGTTCTAAAGGGAAATGAAGATGGTTCGTTTTCTTGGGTATGTGCTAATGTAGGCGATTCTCCTGCCTCCCTCATTTGTATGCCAAAGGATGGAAATCCTGGAAGTGTTAAGCAGATATCCGCAGATCACAGTCCTTTAAACGTGGCAGAATGGCAACGTATGCATTCTGAACAATACAGAATGCGTCCTAAAGGCCCATTGAATTCTGTCTACGAAGATCCAGAATTGCCTTGCCATTCACCTGATGGAGTTTTGATAAATTATAATAATATTGATTTCAAAATTAAAAATTTAAAAAAGGAGCGCAGTGTTTATGTTAGGGATAGCCAAACCGCTGCTGATAGCACCATCGGTCTTGCATTTACGAGAGTTCTAGGCGGTTTTTATTCTCAGGCTTGTGGAATTACCTTCGTTCCAAGTGTGGCATCCGGCGATATTCCCTCTGGTGTAGATATGAGAGCCCTTCTTTATACGGATGGAGTAGGCGATTGCGAGACTCAAGAATGGAGTATAGATCGCGTTTTGCAAATAACTGAACAGCAGTATTTATTGGATAGATGTGAGCATTCTTTCAAAGGTTGTTTTAACAAAGCTAATCGTACTTTTGGAGACACTAGGGATGACATGACAATGGTTGTCCTATCAGTCTCTTCTCAAGTTTTAAATCCTGCAGCAGCGGAAGGGTCAGATCCTGCTCCAGCAGCTGTTGCTGAACCGGTGTTTGGTTTCATGGAGGGTGCAGCAGCGGGAGGACCAGCTCTGGCTCCTGCAGCTGCTGTTGAAGATGTTGGACCAGATAACGCTTCCTCATAATTAATAATATTATTTATTATATTTTAATTGATTTTTATTTCTTTTTTGTTTATAATAGTGTTATTTAATTAAATAACGCTAATTATTAGGAGAAAAGATGTATATCGTTCCACCTTGTGCCTTTTCAGAAAATCTATGCAACACTCATCATCTTTTTCAATATTGGAGAACAAAAGAAAATCCAGATCCACAAAAGCCCAACCAAGATGCTTTTTTATTGCCTAGGGTAGTTTTAAAAGCGGATGGTGGCATAGACACGATTATCGTTGCTGTTTTTGACGGTCATGGACGACATGGCGACTTAGCAGCGAATATTGCCAGAGATTATTTAAATGACCTCTGTGAATTAAATATAGGACTTTTTCGAAATTGGAATGCCAGAAAGTGGAGTCAACAAATACCGAAAATTTTCGAAGAAATGCACAATAGAATTAGAAGAGCTTTTCTTAGATTATTGGACCCTATACCATCGGTAACGGAAGAAGGAGTTTTATTAGATGAAAGAGGTAATTTCATCAGTGGAGGCACAACAGCAACTCTTTTTGTTCTAAAGGGAAATGAAGATGGTTCATTCTCTTGGGTATGTGCCAATGTAGGTGATTCTCCTGCTTCTCTCATTACTATGCCAAATTATGGAAATCCTGGAAGTGTTAGGCAGATAACCGCAGATCACAGTCCTTTAGACCAGGCAGAATGGTTACGTATGCACTCTGCACCATATAAAAATCATCCTAAAGGCCCGTTGAATTCTTTCTACGAAAATCCAGTATTGCCTTGTTTTACAGATGAAGGGGTTTTGATTGCTTACGACGGTGCTAAATTTAAAATTAAGAATTTTAAAAAAGAGCGCAGTGTTTATGTTAGAGATGCTATAAATCCGAGGGACTGTAAGATTAGTCTTGCATTTACGAGAGCTCTAGGCGATTTTCAAGCTCACCCCTGTGGAGTTACTTATGTTCCAAGTGTGGCAGAGGGAAATATCCCCCCTGGTGTAGATTTTAGAGTCATTCTTTATACGGATGGAGTAGGCGATTGTGAGACTGAGGAGTGGGGGATAGGTAACGTGCTGCACAAGACTCCACTACAGAGGCTTTTGATAGCAAGTGAGGGTGTTTTTACGGAGTGTTTCCACGTAGCTAATAAGACTTTTGGAGGAACTAGGGATGACATGACAATGGTTGTTATGGCAGTCTCTTCAATATTTCCAAGGTATGCAGCAGCGGGATTCCAAGCCTCTGCAGCTATTCCTGACGCTGAAGCATCTATTCACCTGGCAAAAAGATCTAAAGATGGTGCTGCAGCAGGTCCTTAAATGTAATTTTGTGGCACGGACTTTAGTCCGTGGTCGTGCCTACCCAATCCTTTTATCCACTATATGTGGCACGGACTTTAGTCCGTGGTCATGCCTACCCAATCCTTTTATCCACTATGTTCTCATCGACTCCTTGGTTATTTATGCAAAAAATTTTCTGGCATTATATTTGCATTAAGTGAGAATGGGCAATAAGGGATAGCTTTCACAAAAACAGGGTGATCCAAGTGATACATACCAGTGTATTGAAAAGGGTGGATTTTGGTGAAAATATCTCGGAGCGCGGTCTACCACTTCCCGCTTATAAACATCAACTCTTCAAATACATTTACTTTTTAGGTTTCGTTACATCGAAACCCCTTGAAATCACTGTTAATCGATTCCAATTCGTTAAATACTTCTCCAATCGATCGCCTTTTTTTAGATATGTGTTACTTGCAGGATTAATCTCAAGTTGTGCTGTAGCTATCCCAGTGTCGGTTCCTGGATTGATTTTGCGTCTATTTGCAAATCAATTTCGCAATGTTTTTGGTTATTCACTACCAAGAAAGATATTATCTCATCAAGATGAGAATCGGGATAAGGATAATCTAAAGCTCATGTCGTGGAATGTGGGGTTAGGTCCCGGATATATGTCTTATGATAATCGTTTAAATCTTCCTTATAAAAGGATTGGGGCGATCATTGATCAGATTGTACGGCAGAGACCCGATGTTCTGGCTTTACAAGAGGTGCTAGATCCAGAGAGCCGAGACATGCTGGTAGGCCGACTGAGCAGCCTAGATTATCATTGTGTGCATTCTGTATTAGCTGCGGGAGTCTGTCTTTCTGGAGGTCTATTACTTGCTGTTCGTGGTCATGAAAATAAAGTTAGAAATGTAGGGGTATGGAAGTTTACGAATCTTGTTAACTATGATTTTTGGTCAAATAAGGGACTTTTAAAGATGGAGCTCACGATTCAGCACAAAATTCTTGGAGAGAAGAAGGTGACCCTATTCAATACCCATTTACAATCTGATTATGAGGGAAAACTGAACTATTCAAAAATAAGAACGGAGCAAATTAGTGCTATTATGCAAGAAATAGGAGAAAGTCAAGCCGCTAACGTGGTGTTACTGGCTGATTTGAATTTTAGTTGCTATCCTTTACGGAACCAACAGCCTCCCAGCAGTGTAGAATATGCCCAGTCTATGAAGATTATTGAAGGCTCAGGTCTATTGAAAAATCCAAATCATGAAGCTCAAAATTCAGGGAATGGGTCATTTTATAATTTTAAAGGGGGGACTATAGAAAGAAGCCGTGCTGTGATCGACTATATCCTTATAAGTCCTCATTTGGCACAGGAGGGGCGTACGTCAGAAATTATCCCTCTCGAAGGAAAAACGAGTTTGGAATTTGCTTCCGATCATACTCCCATCACACATGAATTTTCTTTGGCGAGTCTAAGATAATCCCACAGATGGTTTCACCTTTTTAGATTCAATCGAATTTGGAGTGCGGTGACTTGTCACCGCACTCCAAAAAAAATATTTATTTCTTAAGGAGTTGACACAGCTGAAAGGTGTTCCCATCGCTATCTGTAATTGTTTGCATTTTAACTTCCCCTGGAACTTCGACGATCTCGCCGATGAGATTAGCATTTTTCTGCTTTAATTCTGCAAGCGCCTCTTCGAGATCATCTACCGTAAAAGTAGGGATAGCATTTGAGCCCGGTTTAAAACCAAAATTGGGATCATACTGGGCAATGCCAAGGCGCGCACCTCTTGGTCCGGAAAGTTCTGCCCAACCATATTGCTCGTGGTGCTCTTCTAATTTTAAGCCGAGCACTTCTGTATAAAATTTGATCCCTTTTTTGATGTCAGAAACAGTGATCCATGCGAGTTCAAAACCTTGAGGTTTCATATTCAGTCCTTTGCTAAAATGCTAAAATGTTGTTATAAACGTCTTCCGAGGGATTTCCCTACAGCTATTGCAAGAGCGATAAAAAAGCCGATTCCAACGATTGTTCCAACAACTCCCACTGCACCAATTGTAATCGGAATTGCTGTTGAAACCGTAACTGCTATCTTACTAAACCCTAATGCCTTCAGGGCGATATTTAGGATGACTCCTAAACCAATTCCTGTGACAGCAACTGCGATTGCCCCTTGAGTCAAATTAACCAAGGGACGTGCAAAATCATAATCCATTGCCATATTTACCTCCAGTTTTCCTTACATTTACAGTTTGATTAATTTACCTTTGTCAGCCATCTCGCTATGGGCAGGAATAAATTCATCACCGGCCGCAAAGACGTATTGTTTCTTTCTCATTGGATATTTTTTTTGTTGGATATCCATTGGACTTGTTCCTTTTTTAAATACACGTAGAACAGGTTTTTCATTTTCAGGACATGCGCTAATTTGGGCAACAAAATCAGTATTGACTTGAGCGAGCTTGTCGATGAGCTTTTTTAATAGATCTGCATCGGCTTGCTGATATTGCATATCCTCATTAAATTCGAGAAGGATCTCTGTTGTTTTGCGTCCCTGATCTTCATATTGGTAGAAACCATAATGGGCGATTTGTCCATTAAAGCCTGGCAGGTCAGAAGAATCTAAACGACGTATCGTTTCTCCAAGGTTTTCAGGAGCTACTTTGCATCCTCTGAAACTAATTTGAGAGCCTTGACGTCCCCAAATAAACAATAATGGAAGGCTTGTATTGGGATGATTTTTTAGTTCGACCCCATGTTTTTTCAAGGTGGCTAAGACTTCGCTAACAGGAATCGTTTTACCGATGTCACCTAGGTCATAGCGGACTCGAGGGGAAATTCGATCCCCCCTAACGCAGGTGTAGTAGAGTTTTCTATCTTTGTCAGTTTCAATATGATAGTTGAGAGGGTCGTAATGGAAGATCATGGGTTTAAACTCATTTTTTCCAAATAGATCTTCTGCCAGTGCTTGGTTTTCTGGTTTGTGGCACAGTTTACGCAATTCAATTTCAAAATCAGATTCATATCCAATATTAATATCGAGGTCTGAAGCTCCATATGAAGAGTAGCACTGTCTCAATCCTGTACGTTTAATCTCTCCCTTTTCATCATGTTGCACAACCAGAAGGTCGCGTAAATCTTCACTCATCGATTCACCTCCCACTAAGCCCAAGATGTTGTATTCATGTAAGGGGAAATTCTCCTCAACGGCCTTTTCAACAATCGCACGGATGTGTGGAGGATAACCACCCACGACAATTGGGTGCCCTTTTCCATAAATTCTACCCTGCTCTTTAATGCATGCATAAATTTCGTCGATGTTAGGTCCAATCACCGCTACACCTGCTTGCGGATTACTATTCATCGATAGGGTTGCTGTTACACCCGTAGCCCATGGTCCCATTGCAAACCCGTTGATGAATGAATAAGGGCGGTCTTTCAATACTGCTTTTGCCGCAAAAGTTGTCATTCTTTCGACATGTCTTTGTTCCTTCACTCCTCGATACCATGGGGTCGATGGACCACTTGTACCTGTTGAGGTGTCTCGTTTTGCTTTCAATGGGATTTTCCCGTCTAGATAAAGACTTGCTTCCTCTTGGTGTTTTAAAGCTGGTTTTATGTAATTGTCTTTGGAAGTGATGGGAAGTTCATGGAAGCGTACGATTTTTCCGCTTTTTTCTGATTCTGCGATCAGTTGTTTATAAGCAGGGACTGATTTAACAGTCTGGCGATAGGTATCTGTTGCTAAGATTTTGGAAGCTGTGTCGATTGTTTTTTCTCTTAATTGTAGGCTAAAGCGAAATCTAACTAAGGTCCAAGCCTTATTGGTAATCGAGGCAAAGATGCGCCAGAATACCGCTTTTATGCGATTGAGGATCCCATCGACTCCCCGGTGTGTCAGAGAAGCAGTGTAGATTTTCTCGGTTTTATCAGAGAGGGTGAGCTCTTGTTGTGATAAGATTTTGCTCAAGCCATTGATTTTGGATACAATTGCCTCTGATTTGGATTTTTCTGTGACCCTCTGATCTTCGGGCAATTGTGCGTTCAGCCATTTCACAGCACTTTTCTTGTTAAGATAAAGCGTTTTGTTTTTTAAGGAAGCAGCTTCCGAGACTTCTACGTGTATCGTTTTGTGAAATAGACTTTCAAAGTGATTGTGATAGGCAATCCCTAGTTTGCCAAATTCTCCTCTGGGATTTGTTTTCAATAGGACTTTATTTGCCGGATCGACAAGGCCTATGCGTTTGCCATAGCTCATCGTTGCTTTATGATTGAACTGAAGAGTTGTGTAGTCAACGGCTTGAAGGGTGTTTATTTTTAACATATTTACCTCGTTTTTTTATTAATTATTTGAACCTTGTTCATTTAAAGTTGTTTAATTTTATGTGCAACATATCCGAGAGAGAGGATATTGGCTGTAGCAAATGTGAAGTGGAGTAACCCCAGACCTGCATGTCCAAATAGTGTAAACGTAGGTTTACTTAAATGCTTACCATTGGTCAGAACAGAAACAATCAAGGAAAAAATTCCTCCTACAACTCCCACAATGAGTTGAGCTAGACTGACTACAGCTGCAATAGGTGAAGCGATTAATGGACCAACAACAGGGATTGCCTGGGCTTTGTTTAATGATTCGTGAGCGTGAAGTGATACTGATAAACTCATAAAATTCTCCTTTTGTTATTTAATGAACATCGTTCATTAAAATGTTTTAAAAAAACTAAGTAACTCCAAGTCCAATTCTATAACCCAAGATATAGTTATGGGCGAGCTCTTGACAAAGCTCTAGGGTGTCTTGTTCTGTCGAAAATCGTAGTTTGTCTTTAAGGGTTAAACTACTAATCCCGTGTAGGGAGCACCATAATATTTTGACGGCTCGTTCTGTGTCTTTTTTCGGTCCTCTTAAAATGGGGTAAAAAGTCATTGCCGCTTTTTCAAAGAGAGAGTCTACTTTTTCTTGATACCAAGCTGGAAGTGACATTTTTATAGGGTATTCAAAAAGGAGTAGCCATTCTGCATAATGTTCTTGTGCATAGGTTATATAGCCGATGCAGATTTTTCTGATAATTTCCTTTGCAATGTCATCGGTATGGATATCTTTAAACATCAAGTTTTTTAAAATGTCGACGGTTTCACCGTTGATGTGGATGATCAGTTCATCGAGGCTCTTATAATGATTGTAGAAGGTTCCAACTGAACAATCAGCAGCCTTGGCAAGTTTGCGGATTTCAAGGCCTTCTAAGCCTTCCTCCTCAAGTACCTTGCGGGCAATTTTTAGCAGATCATCTTTAAAATTTGGACCAATCTTTCTACGAGCCAATGTTACCTCCGTGTGAACAATGTTCATTGTATAACATTTGGTCATTTTTTGTCAACGGTTTTGTTTTTTTTGCTATTTAAAATTTGATTGTAGACAAAAAAATAATTGATGGTTACAAGTTACAGCAAATACATTAACGGGAGGAAACATGTTCAAGCTAAGGAAGCAAATTCGGAATACCATTGCAGCCACTACTCTACTTTCATGGTTATGCACATTCGCTTCTACTGAAGCATGTACAGGAATCAAATTAACAACTAAAGACGGCTCAGTGGTTCATGGTCGTACTTTAGAATTTGGCATTCAAATTAATGCTACAGTGGTGGTCATCCCTAGAAACTACCAGTTTGAGAGCACCACACCTCAGGGACCAGGGTTATCTTATAAAGCAAAATACGGGGCAGTAGGGGCGACGACATTTGATACGCCAGCCATTATGGATGGACTTAACGAAAAAGGGTTAGCCGTTGCTGTATTTTATTTTCCTGGTTTTGCTGGTTATACGAATATCACGGCTGAAAATCAAGCAAAGGCTTTATCCCCGATTGATTTTCCAAATTGGATTCTGACTCAATTTCAGTCGATCGATGAAGTGAAAAAAGCGCTTTCTTCTGTAGTGATTGCTCCAACCGTATACAAGGCCTGGGGAACCGGCGCACCTCCTTTTCACTATATCGTTTATGACAAGACTGGGCATGCCTTAGTGATTGAGCCAGTGGATGGAAAATTGGTGACTTATGATAATCCATTAGGTGTATTTACAAATTCACCCAGTTTTGATTGGCATATGACGAATTTGCGAAATTTCATCAATCTTACCCCTGTAAATGCAAAAGCAATCACCCTCAATGGAGTTGAACTTGCACCTTTTGGTCAAGGTTCGGGTATGGTGGGAATTGAAGGTGATTTTACTCCTCCTTCGCGATTTGTGCGTGCAGCAATCTTTTCAACGACTGCAATTCCCTCTGAAAATGCTGATAAAGGTGTGTTTCAGGTGTTTCATATTTTGAATCAATTTGACATCCCAGTGGGAGCCGCTCGTGATGTCGTGAATGGAGTGATTCATAGCGATTATACGCAAATAACCTCTGTAAAAGATCCCCAGTCTTTAAAATATTATTTTAGAACCTATGATGATCAATCGGTAAAAGTGGTTGATTTAAATAAATTTGATCTAAACGCCAAAGAAATGAAACGAGTGGCCATTGCTGGTCATGAACGTGCTGAAGACATTTCATCTTCGCTAAAATAGACTGCTTTTCTCGACTTGGAACGGAATTACAGGAGTTGACCATGCGTGTAGGGATTCTGGGAGTGAATCATAAGTTAGCTAACATTGAATTACGTGAGCGTTTAGCTCAGATATGTCAGCGTCGTTTAGCCCCTGGGCAGTTTATCAGCGATGTGCACAATCTCGTGCTCCTCTCGACATGCAATCGTACTGAGATCTATTTTTCTTCAGAAGATTTGGCAGAAACTCACTCCCATTTACTGAGTATTTTGCGCCACGAAACAGATGAAGATTTTGATCAGAAGCTCTATTCCTACTTTGGTTACGACTGTCTTCAACATCTTTGTCGCGTCACGGCCGGACTCGATAGCGCTATCGTCGCGGAAACTGAAATTCAGGGGCAAGTACGAGGAGCATATGAAGCGACTCAGGAATACCATCAGTTGCCATTTGAATTGCATTATTTGTTTCAAAAGGCCTTGGGGATATCTAAGAAAGTGCGTCGTGTACTGCCCACTAAACCAGGTCTGCCCGATATTGAACATGCTATCGTTCAAACAGGACAACATCTATTTCCAGAGGGTCAGGAGCAGAAAATTTTGTTTATTGGAGCTTCTAATATCAATGAGAAGATTTTAGCGCATTTAAAGGCTAAAAATGCCTATCAGATCACCCTTTGTAATCGGACCACACATAAGGGCTCTCAACTTGCAGAGAAATACCAGATTCCTCTGATCGATTGGAATCAATTATCGAATTGGTCGATGTATGATTGGATCGTGCTGGGAACAAAAGCTCCCTCTTATTTATTAAAGCGTCATCAAGCACCTGAATTTATTTCGAAGAAATTTATTGTTGATCTATCCGTTCCACGTAATGTGGATCCTTTATTGGGATGTCATCCCCAAATCACCCTCTTGAATATCGATCAGATTAATCGTCGATTGAAATTCTCACGTCAATCTTTATCAGCTGCGTTGAGCGTAGCTGAAGAGATGGTTGTGAGAGCGATACAACAACAAACGATTGTGTATAAGAAAAGGGAAAATAATCGTTTGCAATTCTGTGAGAGCGCATAATTTTTAAAAGCTAGCCGAACCAGGATACCTTGGGAATGGAATCACATCCCTAATATTTTCCATCCCTGTCACAAATTGGACGAGGCGCTCGAAGCCAACACCATATCCTGCATGGGGCACGGAGCCATATTTGCGAAGTTCTAGATACCACCAATAATCTTCTTGACGGAGATGATTTGCCTTCATCTTTTCTACAAGGCGGTCGAGGCGTTCTTCCCGCTGACTTCCACCGACGATTTCGCCAATTTTTGGAACGATGATATCCATTGCAGCGACAGTTTTATCATCATCATTATTACGCATATAAAAAGACTTAATGTTCTTTGGATAATCTGTGATGATCACAGGTTTTGAAAAATACTCTTCAGCTAAAAATCTTTCGTGCTCTGATTGGAGGTCGATTCCCCAGCTAACGGGAAATTCGAACGGTTTATTTGCCTTTTCTAAGATACGTACAGCATAAGTATAAGTCGCCCGTTCAAATGGAACGTCGACGACTTGTTGTAGGCGTTGAATCAATCCATTCATCACAAATTTATCGAAAAATTGGATATCTTCTTTGCAGTTTTCCAGTACAAATTTACAAATATATTTCAGGTAAGCTTCTGCGTTATCCATGTTATCGACGATGTCTGCAAATGCCATTTCAGGCTCAATCATCCAAAATTCTGCTAGATGGCGAGATGTATTTGAGTTCTCCGCACGGAAGGTGGGACCGAACGTATAGATGTCGGAGAGAGCGCTTGCATAAATTTCGCCATTGAGTTGTCCTGACACAGTAAGAAAGGTCGATTGTCCGAAGAAATCCTTTGAGAAATCGGCTTTTCCATCTTTTAGCGGGGGCTTATCCATATCAAGCGTTGTGACTCGGAACATTTTACCCGCCCCTTCGCAGTCGGATCCCGTAATAATAGGGGTTTGAATATACAGAAAACCGCTTTCTTGAAAGAATTTATGAGTGGCAAACGCAATTGCATTGCGAACTCGCATGACTGCTCCCAAGGTGTTTGTTCTTGGGCGGAGATGGGCGATAGAACGGAGGAATTCAAACGAATGTCTTTTTTTCTGCAGAGGATAGGCTTCAGGATCACATGTGCCGATGATATCAATTTTTTCTGCGTGTAGTTCAAGGTGTTGATTTTCTCCCGGACTCTCCACCAATTTGCCTGTGATGGCAACTGAAACCCCAGTTGAGAGCTGATTGATGACTTTATCATAATTCGGAAAAGTGGCATTAACAAGGACTTGGAAATTTGATAAAGTAGAGCCATCATTGATTTCAACAAAGGCAAACGTTTTTTGGTTGCGTACTGTTCGTACCCAACCCTTAATGGTGAAGTCCTTGCCAATGAGTTCTCGATTCTCAGGTGATTGGTTTTTGAGTTGCTTAATTCGTGTGCGCATAGGTTTCTCCAAATTTTCTTAGTAGTGAAATTTCCTCTTTCCAAACTGATGGTCCCTCTGGTGTTTCGAGATACTTGGGGATTTCACGTGTTCGAGGATCTTGCATTAAAAATTGAAAACAATCAAGTCCGATCATTCCTTTTCCTAACGAAGCATGACGGTCAACTCGTGAGCCGAGTCCTTTTACCGAATCGTTTAAGTGGAAGGCATAGAGATGTTTGAGTCCGACAATACGGTCAAATTCCTTTAGTGTTGCGTCACATGCGGCGGGTGTTCTAAGGTCGTAACCGGCAACAAAGATATGGCAGGTATCGATACATACACCAATAGGTAGACGGGTGTGTACTCGATCGATGATGTAAGCGAGGTGTTCAAATTTGCATCCAACGCTGGACCCTTGGCCTGCTGTGGCTTCGAGGAGCAGTCGGACTGAGCCCTTGGCTACAAGGTCTTCCATTAACAATAGACTTGCCACAATTTTATCTAAACACTCTTCGAGGGTAGAATCAAGCATCGCTCCTGGATGAAAATTGAGAAAAGCTAGATTGAGTTGCTGGCATCGTTCTATTTCAGCTCGAAAGGCGGTTTGACTTTTTTGTAAATTTTCGGGGTTAGGTGTGCCGAGATTGATCAAATAACTATCGTGGCTCATGATCTTTTTGATATTTGATTCAGCTAAGGTTTCATTCCATTTGTCAATTGCTGATTTTTCGAGGGGCTTGCTTTCCCAACGTTTTTGGTTAGCAGTGAACATTTGAATGGTCGTTGCCCCAATTTCCTTCCCTTCAAGAAGGGCATTATAAGCTCCACCAGCAGCTGATGTGTGGGCTCCAATAAGCAATTCTGATTTTGTTTTTGTCATATAAACCTCAATTGTAGGCAAATATATCAGGAATGGAATTTTCATACAGCAAGGAAAAAAGAGGCGATTACTGGAAAGTGCAAATGCGCATTTACAAATATCCGGGTATTATTTTTTAATGAAAGAAAGTGAGGGAAGGATAATGACTACCAAGCATCGCCAAGAAAAAGTAAAATTGACAGTAGAATGTACACTCGACGAAAGAGCTTACATCAAAATGCTAGCTGCAAGATCTCATAAGAAAGAATAGGCTCTCATTCCGAACTTTTTTGATCGAAGAGCAATCGATCGAGAAATGGCAATTACCCAACTACCATAAATTTCTTATTTACACAAATATTTGATATGTTATAATATATAAGAAAGGATGTTTGATATAGGATAATAGATCAAAATGCATGATTCCATTCAGTATATTATCGTTGCTCTAAAGGCAGCTCGAATTAGCAAGGGTCTAAGTCAGCGGGCGCTCAGTGATAAAACAGGGATATCGCAGAGCCACATCTCCAAAATTGAAAAAGGGCTCGTAGATCTGCAGTTGTCTAGCTTTATCTTGATTGCCCGTGTTCTTGATCTCGAGCCAATGTTAGTGCCAAGAAATTCAGTAGCGATGTTTCAAACGCTTCTTAGTGGAAATAAAAAAAATAGAGGGCAGCAAATTCCTGTTTATCGCCTTGACGAAGAGGAGCTAATGAACAATTCAAACGGTTTGCGTTCTAAGCTCAGCTACCAAAATCAGTCGTTCTAGATACTGTCAAAGAAATAGTTGCTTCCTTTAGGAAACTTTGGAAATCAATTGATAATTTCCCAATCGACAATCATCTTGTTCAGATCATTGATCGACATCTTAAAACAATTCCAATCTATACAGAAAGTTCATAGGTAAAAGCTCATGGTCAACGTAGCGTTGACCATGAGCTTTTTTTATAAAATTTTATGGTAAAAATGACTTCTAGTTTTCTAAGGACTTAAAGCATTCTTTTGCGATTGTATAGCAAACATAAAACCCTCCTGTTGCCACAGATTTGATGAGAGCACCTCTCATGCAGTGTCTCAATGATGGTTTCATGCCTTCTTGCCAGACAGTTAAGGCGGTATCAAAAGGATGTCCGCAGAGACTTCCTGCGGCCCCAGTGATAAATGCAGAGCCATATTTCACGACCTTGTTTTTCCCAAACCTACATTCCATGGCCTCACTTACCGGCTCACTGATTCTCAATGAGAGAAGGAAGCTTGTTTCCCTGGCTACGATTGCGCCGGTTTGTTTAGCCGAAAGAGGCTTCACTGTTTTTCCATCTGGCTGCATTCTCGCTTTTGCATTGAACTTTGCCCATAATGGTGCAGATACGCAACCTCCAACCAGTGATCCTACAACCATTTCGGGGGTTATGGTATTGTCTTTTCTGTGGTTAGATAGATTTCCCAAAACCAACTCGGTAGTGCGCTGAACAGCTGTTTGTACGAAAACAGTGAAACCCAGTTGAGGGGCAACGCCATACCCTGCGCGTAGTGCATGTGTAACACTCATGCGAGGGATAGGGTTTCCCACTTGCTGGGCATTTTTGGCCATAAAACCATAGTATGTGGGAACAATTGCACAAAAACCTGCAGCCCCACTTTCAGCTGAGGTTTTAACTACAGAAGGTGCACGTGATACCACTGAGGACCACAGCTCTTCTGGTGACCGGCCGCCTGGGCCAGTCGGGGATGTTGACGACATAAAAAATCCTTTTTTCAATAAATTTAAATAATTTTAAAAAACAATAGAATGTGAGAGAAATATTAAATAGTTACTGTGCCTGTTGGCACAGAATAAATGAAAAAAGGATGTTTTGGATGGACAAAGACGAACGGCTTTCAGCGGCGTGTGGACCGCAAAAGCTTGATAACTTGGTTTGAAAATAATAATACTCATTTGTTTTCATATTAGTATAATAACAAATGCTGTGTTTTGTGGTCAACTAAAATTTATTAAATAGTTTACTGATGTAACTATTCAGATGGGTCACTATAAGGCAGGCTGAAGGCCTGCCTTATAGTGACCCATCTGAATAGTTACGCATTGAGAAGGTGAATGTAATGGTAATTTAGCCATGACAAGGGTTTGCATTCTAACCATTGCGCAGTTAAATCGGCCTATGCTATAAGGAGGTTTACTTAACTTTAATCGAGCATATTCACGTGAGTGCACAAACATCGCAAACAGTTGATGAAGTATTGGGATGGCTAAGGCAGGTTCCTGGGGATCTTTTTAAGTTAGATCAGAAACCTCTTTTGGGATCACCTCCACAATTCCCTTGGGAAAAATTTGCCAAGCAGCTAGCCGATACCTTTCATCTTACAGATCTTTCGGTTAAACCAGGTGAGATTTTGTGGCGGTCCAAGGAAAATTTATTCGAAGGATTAGGAGGGAATGTTCGTTGTCTCTCCTTAGGTCTAACCCCCCTCAATGGAACGGTCTGGTGGGGGATGCCCGAAGAGGAGATTCTTGCTCTTGTTGATCTGCTCTTAACTAAAAAAACAATTTCCCCAGAAGAACAAATTGATCCGAATTTCTTAGGGATTTTTTATCGTTTTCTGGGCGTGGAAACCATCCGAGCATTTAAAGAAACCCATCCAGACAAAAATCTTGCAGTCTCATTAGCTTCTGGTGAAGATGCCCCAAAAGATGCCTGCTTAACCATCGATCTTTCAATTAAATTTGGGGAACGGCAGCTCTATGGGCGGCTTTTTCTTTCACAGGAATTTAGACAATCTTGGTCTCAGCATTATTTAGAGTCGGATCGCCTGAATTCCCCGATTGCTCGTACGTTAGAAACTATTGTCCATCTACAGGTTGGTCGTGTAAAGCTTAGGTCATCAGAATGGCAAACAATTGCACCTGGTGATTTTTTGGTGCTCGACAAATGTACTCTAGATCCCAATGAAGATAAAGGGCGCGTGCTTTTGGTGATCAATGATCTCCCATTTTTCCGTGCTAAAATTAAACAAGGGACTCTAAAAATTCTTGAACATCCCTTGCACTACGAGGTAGATACAGTTATGGATCAGACTCCCAAAAATAAGAATGAAGACGAAAATTCTGAATTTGATGAAGAATTTGATATGAGTGATGAACACACAGACGAACATACAGATGAACACGATGCTGAAACTAGCGAATTTGATGTAGATGAGAGTGAAGTTGAAGGGGAAGAACTCACTGATGAACATAGTGAAGCATCTGAGGAGTTTGAAGAAGAGGCTTCTGAAGTTGAAGAAGGGTCTGAAGAAGAGAATCACAATGAAACCGTCACTGAAGAAGAGACAAAAGAAGCTGAAGTTTTACATGGACACGTCGATTCTCCAGAAGAAATTCGTTCGCTTGATGATATCCCATTACCGATTGTGGTAGAAATTGGAAGACTCCAAATGTCAATTAAGGAACTTCTAGAACTACAGCCTGGGAATATGCTAGAACTCGATACGAAAATGGATGCTAATGTCGACCTAGTTGTCCATGGTAAGAGAATTGGTCGGGGTGAATTACTGCGTGTCGGTACTGTATTAGGAGTGAGAATCACGGAGGTGTCGTGAGTGCTCAAGGAAATCCTAGCACTATCCCAAAGATGATAGGTCCTTATCAGATTGTTCGCCTCCTGGAAACAGGGGGAATGAGCATTCTGTATCTTGGAATTGATCCCCGTACCCATGATCCTATCACTGTGAAGGTTCTTTCGCCCCGTTTCTTGACGCATCCTGATGTGATCAAACGCTTCATGAAAGAGGCTGAGATCATCGAAATGACGAACTATCCGAGTATTGTTAAGCTTTACGCGCATGGTAAATGGGAAGGGGGATTCTACATTGCAATGGAGTTCATTCAAGGAATTTCTCTCAGGCAGTACTTATTGCAAATTCCGTTGTCCCTAAAAAGGGCTTTAGAAATTATTATTGATATTGCTTATGCGTTATGTCATCTACATATTCATGGGGTTATTCATCGCGATCTTAAGCCAGAAAATATCCTAGTAACAGATAATGGGCATGTCAAACTAATCGATTTTGGAATTGCACAGTTTTTATCCGAGAGCCAAGAAGTAGAGAAATCTGCCGAAAATAGAATGGTGGGCACCCCTATCTACATGAGCCCTGAGCAAAGAGAAAATCCCGACTCTGTCTCTTATCCTTCGGATATCTATTCTCTGGGAATCATTGCATATGAGTTAGTGCTAGGAAAACTCTCGCATGGCCATATTCACTTGTCCTTAATGCCAAGAGGTCTTCAAAAAATTCTTAATAAGGCTTTACAACCCTATTCTAACGATCGATATCAAGATATTGTTGATTTTATTACCGACTTGTCTATTTATCTGAGCTCTCCAAGTTTGAAAAAAGAACGATCTGTGGGCGAGCAACTCTGTGAATTGGCTGAAAGTTTTCGCACCGTTCAAGGGGTTTTTTCTCCCTCACATGTTCCAGTTTGGGAAGGATTCGAAATCGGAGTAAGTAGTCATAAAGGAATTAATCATTATGGGACATACTACGATTTTTTTGAATTAGGAGATGGGGTCTATGGGATCATGATTGCGGAATCGCTTACTAAAGGACCCGAAGGGGTAATCGATACTGCAATATTTCATGGGGTGCTTGAAACGATCAAACTGAAAAATTTATCTCCTGTGGAATTAGTGGTCGAATTAAATACAGTATTTCTGCAAGGAGTTCATCATCACCCTTTATCGTTCAACTATCTTGTAATTTCACCTAATCAAGACCAATTTAGTTATATTTCATGTGGTTCAGGTAGCTTATGGAAAAATTCAGAACTAAGCTATGGGAACCCAAATTTACCGATTGGAAGTACACTAAATCCAGAAATTGGAGCGTATTCATCGTCTTGGGAATCTGGAGATTGTCTGATTATGAGCTCATTTTCCAAAGGGGTGATGATCGATGGTAAATCGGAATCTGACGACTTAACATTAGAAATGGTCGTGAGGGAAAGTCCTGGAGGAGAGGCTCAGGATGTTGTAGATTCAATTTTAAAAAGAGTAGGTGTTGCTCTTTTTAAGTCTTTTCAAGAGAATACGATGACCTTTATAGGGATCAGACGTCTATAAAATGAAATATTTCTATGGAAATAAATCGTGCTATTTGTGATAAATAGAACCTTAGCTCGACTTTGTAAATATTATTGGGTTTGCTTAGATGAAAATAAACAGTATCATACATTGGTTTATCGTTCTCAACTTTACGACGAGTATTTTTTTCTCAGATACCGTTTCTAGTGCAGAGAGGGTAAATACTAGTTACAATCCATTTTCCTCAAAAGCAGATGAGGGTAACGACGAGGTCGCTTTACCTAATTTAGAGAGTTTATTAACTAAGCCCTCTGTGCCATCTGAGCCTGAAACAGTTACTGAAGAAGCTTCCCCTTTAAATGAGGAGCCTCAAGCCTTTCTTTATGTACTTCCTAAAGGGCCCACATACAGTTCATCCAATCAAGCAGTATCGGAAAAGACTTCAAGAGAGATTGCCGAGGGACCTTCCGTATCAGGGGATAGTAATCAAGTGCTTCGTAATGCGGCTGCGGAGTCACGTCAACCGCTTTTGATTAATTTTAATAACGTAAGCATTATTGAATACATCCGGTTTGTTAGCAGGATTTCAAATCGCAATTTCATTTTTGATGAAAATGATCTTCAATTTAACGTCACAATCATTTCCGAAGAGCCTGCTAGTATTGAGAATATCATGACAGCCTTATTGCAGGAATTGCGTATTCATGATCTCATTCTGATTGAAGATGGAAATAATTTGATTATTCACAAGAACTCGAAGGTGAGTGCTATCTCAACTGTGGTTGGTGAAGATTTTCAAGGGACTCGATTTAATGATGCTGACATTATCACTCAGGTGTTTCGCCTGAATACGCTAGATCCAGATAAAGCAGCTATAATACTACGTCCGCTTGTATCTGAAAATGCCCTTGTTGAGGTTCTCAAAGATTCAAACCATCTAATTGTAACCGATCTTACCTCTAATGTTGAGAAAATTGCTCAATTGATTAAAAGTATTGATGCTCCTAATAGCGGTGTTGTCATTGGACAATATGTCAGTCACACAACCTCTATCGATATATTAATTCCGTTGGCACAACAGATTATGCTGCCAATTGCGCTCGATCAATCTTTGACATTTGTTCCTCACCCAGCCACAAATAGCATTTACATCATCGCTTCACCATTTTTGGTTGAGAGAACAATTGCGATTTTACAACACTTGGATCAAGATCAGGGTGTAACGCGTATTCTTAATCTCAATGATTTAAAAATGGGTGCAACATCCACTCAGGAAGCTAAGACTTCGGGTAAAGGAAATGTTGTTCCTACTAGTGGAGCAGGATCATTATTTATTTCCCCCACTTCTCTTTTGAAATCAGGTTCGGGTGAATGGGTGCAAGATGAAAATGGCAACTGGATTTATAAACCCGCGTTGACACCTGCAGAGCTTGAACTTCTTCGAAGACAAGGACAAAATGCGACTCTTAAAGGGAATTGGACACGTGATTACAATAATGTTTGGGGATTTACTCCAGGCGAAGAGATCTCTCCAGGAGCAGGACCTAAAGGACGTTGGATACTTAATAAAGATGGAAATTGGATCTATCAACTAGCTTCTGATGAAACATTCAATCCAGGTACGTTAACAAGACAGTTTGAAGGACGGCCAAATCTTCCTGGGGGTGCTCAGAAGCCGACTAAATTTTATATTTATAAGCTCAAGTATCGTAAAGGAGATACAATTGAAACGGTGCTTAGGCAGATTGCAGATACAATTCAACAGAATGAACGAGGAAATGAAGATCTCATTACAACATTGAGAAGTGTTCAGTGGTTAACGGAACCCAATAGTCTTGTATTTAGTGGAACTGTCGATTCGTTGGATAAAGCCCGCGAATTGGTGACTGAAGTTGATGTTCCTATTCGTCAGGTCTTTATTGAGATGTTGATTTTGGAGACGACGCTTGCAGACTCCTTGCAATATGGGGTCAGCTATGGAACGCGCTTTGGCGGGGGAGATGTAACAGGAAGTCAAGGATTCTTTTCTGGTTCGACGACGTTGTTAGGTGCGCTTGCTACAACAGGATTTAGTAATTTGGGAAGTACCGTGGGAACTCTCTCCCCGCTCGTTCCCAATGGAACAAACCTAGCGCAGACATCAGGGTTCAATCTGGGGGTCATTGGACAAAAACTGACTCACTGTGGTACAGAGTTCGGATCAATAGGCGCTCTTGTTAACGCTGTCCATGATCGTACTAAAGACAAAGTTGTATCGAATCCGAAACTTCTAGTTGAAGATAATTCTCCTGCAGAAATTTTTGTGGGCTTGAATACTCCTTATCGTACACAATCGATTGCAAATGATCTCGGCTCTGTTCTAACGAGTAACTTTGAGTACAGAGATATTGGTACACACTTGAAAGTAACTCCTTACTTAGGTAATGGAGATATTGTAGCGCTTGATATCGAAGAGGAAGTAAGCACGATCATTGCAGGTTTGATTACAAATGCTGATACTGCTTCAACAAGTCCGGGACCTACAACACGAATCAATCGTACAAGTACACGAGTTCATATTCCAGACAACTACTTTCTAGTGATTAGTGGATTGATGCAGAATGAAGAGGCTCGTGAGCGGAATCAAGTACCTTGTATCGGTGGTATTCCTATGTTGGGAGCTGCTTTTAGCAGTAAAATTAATACAGATAATGGTCGAAATTTAATGATATTCATTCGACCAATGATTGTTGATACTAACGAACAAATTCAATCGCTCACTAAACACCAACAAGATATTTACGATTATGGAAATACCTTTAAGAATTCTGATGATTACGAAACCTCTGAGGCATTGGACCTCTTCAATCTTAGCCAAACTTGGAATCCTGAAGATGCGCAAACAGATGAAGATAGGTACAACTAGAGGATTACTTTTTCTAGTTATTACTATTTTCTCTCTTTTGCTAGTCGGATGTCAGCCAGACAGTTGTAAAATGGATCCGATCATTTGCTATCCTCCCTCACAGCGACTAATTGAGAAGCTTCCATCGCCTTTTCCACCTATGACGACTGATGAGTTTAGTCAGGAATGGGGGAAGGAGTTATTTTTAGGACGGAAATTTGCGCGTGAATTGGACTTGTATCGTGCATTGACTTGTTTTAAAAGTGCCCTTTTTCTTGTTCCCTCTGATCAATTCAATCGTATTATTGAAATTGAATATGAGATCTTTTTAGCCTATTATCTGGGCAATAAATATCAAGAAGCGATTGATGCGTTTGAAACAAGCCATTTGGTAAAAGTATCCGATTCATTTCCCGCTTTGCACGATCTGTTAATTGCTCTTTATGATGCTTATATGAATAATGACCAACCAGAAAAGGGTGGGAGAATTCTGTGTTTAATTGCCGCCTTGGATAATGGTGAGGCCATCAAGCTCAAATTGGAAACGGCAATTATAGAAGCTGATTTTCCAACTATATTGAATACCATTGAGCAATACTCTCAAAAAGAATCGATTTATCACTTCCTAGATGAATATAATTGTCAGGCGCTCTCTGTTTCCAAAGCACAAACCCTCAATGCAGTTCTTCCTGGAGCAGGTTATTGGTATGTAGGACAACAAAAAGCAGCGATCACCTCATTTGTAATCAATGCTCTTTTCATAGCAGCCTCCTACCAGCTTTTCGACCGAGGGTATATTCCAGCAGCCATTATCACGACAAGTCTTGAAATAGGCTGGTATTTTGGAGGGATTAATGGGGCTGGATTGGCTGCACGGGAGTATAATGACCGGTTATATGAAAGGATAGGTGGGGAGGTGTTAATGGAAAATAGGCTTTTTCCTGTATTAATGCTACAAATGAGTTTCTAGCATGTATACTAAATATTTAGTATATGGTTTTCTTATCCTTGTGAATACTCTTTATGCTGATCCTTGGGGAAAAGATGCCGATCTTGTAAAAAAATCCCCAATAGTTCCTTGCGAAGAATCTTCTTGCTCAACCCCGATTTTTGGAAACTTTGCTGAAGTCATGATTAGCTTTCACCAAGAAGTGATTTCGCCTGCTGATGGTCCTCGTAGTCATTTCATTCCAAGTAGCTCACAATACACTCTTGATGCGATGCGAGAGTATGGGTTCTTTCAGGGTGTCGTGATGGGGTGTGATCGTTTGATGAGAGAGAATGATGATGCTTGGGTGTATCGATGGACTCGTGATGGTGCTGGGAAGCTGATCAAGTACGATCCCGTCCCATGATGCAATAATGACTATTCAACATAAAGAGAAGGCAATTCATCGCAAAGAAAAGACAAAGATACGCAAAGAACGCAAAGAGCAATAATGGCAATTCAACACAGGGACACAAGAAAGCAAAAGAAATTATCAGGATGAACAAGATAGGAAAGATGATGATTTTATTTTATTTTTTTACAAAAGTGGGATAACTGAGTAAAATAAAGACAAAACATTATCTCTCATTTTTTTTATCATTCCTATCTTGTTCATCCTGTTATTTTTCTTGTTTTGTTGCTCTTTGCGACCTTTGCGTATCTTTGTTTTTTCTTTGCGATGAATTGTGTTGAATTGCTTTTTAGCTGGGAGTTGAGACGGGGGTTTGGGTTGGGGTGACGGTTTCTTCACCTGGTTTAACTTCGACCTGTTGATCTGGAATTACAGCAACAACAGCTAGCTCACGCGCACGTGCAAGGGCTTTTACCATATGTAGGTGAGGGTGGCGTTCATCGAAGATAAAGAGATTTTTCTTTCCAATGAGTTCTACCATTCCTGAATCACTGAGCACATCCCATACTTGTTGTAACATTCCACAGGCAACTAAATGTCGTCCAGAGTTTTTGAGATAATCATAAAGTTGGTTTAAGGCTAAACAGACGGTTGCATCGATATCGCGAGCGTTTTTAAGTTGCAGGATAATCACTTTGGTGCTGGTGTCGTCCTCAGCAATGGCTTTTAAAGTCGTTTGGAAAATATCTGCTGCACCAAAAAATAATTCACCTTCAACTTTGATCACACGGATTGTTTTGTGCTCGTGAATACATGAGAGGTTTGGTTTTGAAAGTTCCCCAGCATCATCAATGTCGTATTCAACAAGTTGTGGGGTAGCTGATTTCTTGAGATAGAGGGTAATCGAGATGATGACTCCGATATAAAATGCCACATCGAGGCTAAGGAAAATGCAAGATAATACAGTGACCCATAGGACGAGCGCATCTGAATTTGTGGCTTTCAAACAGAGGAAAAATTGCCGTGGTTGTACGATGCTCATCGCTGTGACTAGCAGTAAGGCAGAGAGTGCTGCTAAAGGGATCTGCATGATAATAAAGCTAAAACTGTAGAGAATCAAAGCAACAAAGAAGACATTTAATATCGCTGCGACCCGCGTTTGTGCTCCGATTGTAAAATTTAAACTACTTCTTGACGGACTTGCAGATATTGGCATCGCACAGATAAATGAAGAAAAAAGGTTACCTAAGCCAAGTCCAAAAATCTCTTGGTTGATTTCCAGACGCTGTCCTGAGCTTGCTGCAATTGTTTTAGCGACAGAGGTCGTTTCCATGATGCTTAACAACGCAATCGCAAATGCTACAGGAAGGAGGCTGTTTAAAAATTCAATATCGAAATAGGGGAAGGAAAAATTTGGCCACAAGTCACCCAAGGCTCCTTGATCCCCAATTAAGGAAATGTTCTTCCAGTGCAATGCTTCCATTCCTTCTGTAGGGATCCCTTTGATAGAGAAATGGGAAAGAAGAAAAACGGTAAGAGCTGCTAAACCAAGGGTGATCAGAGCTGCTGGGATACGTCTATCAAATCGTTTGAAAATAATTAGAATAAAGAGACATACCCCGCCCACAACAGCAGTGGGGATGTGGATCTGATTCAAATGAGTGACGAGGTATAGTCCTTTTGCATAGATTGAAAGTCCTCCTGAATCATTTGGAATACCCAAGAATGTAAAAATCTGATTGACAATCACTGCGATTGCTGTGCCTGTAATATATCCTACGATGACTGAATGACTCACAAACTGCGTGAGCCTTCCTAATTTAAAATTAGCAGCCAGTACCTGAATGATGCCCACAAGCAAAGTGAGTTGTGTTAGAATCTGTAGGGCCATCATCTCCCGATCTAGCCCATATTCGCCTCGGTAGTAATTAAACAAAATTTCTGCTGTTCCTGCTTGCATTAAGATCGCAATCGCATTGCTTGGGCCAATGATGAGATGGCGAGAAGATCCAAAAACGGCCGCGATGAGTGACGAATAGATCGCTGCAAAAAGTCCTGTTGTGAGGGGCAGGCCTGCTAAGAGGGCATAGGCCATTGATTGTGGAACTGTCAAAAGGGCTACCGAGAGGGCAGCAATGAGATCGCGTCGGAAAAAATCCCAGGAATATCCATTAAACTCTCTTTTAAATGATAGTAGGGAAATATTGTCTGAATTTATTTGTGTATTATGCATGCTCACATTCTACAGGGAGATAAAGATTCTGTCAAATTTAGCCTTAGTTGATATTCTCATGTTTTTATGTTTTTTTTCTAAATTTTTGTATGGCCTCTAACACCGTAGCTTCTACACGTTCAGCAGTGGGTCTTTCTCCTGTTTGTGATGGAGGTTTTTGCCAGAGTTTAAGAGATTTTAAGAACTTTTCGACTGTGATTGATTTTTCATAGTCTGGTTTGATCGTTTCGCTTTCTCCATTCCAGGCACGATTGTCTACCATTTTCATCTTTTCAGAGTAGTCAAAGTTAAAGTGGATCTTTTCATGATCAAAAATATTTTTTATTTCTGAAACAGTCCTAAGTAATCGAGGGATTTCATTATTTGTAAGAATCGAATTGAGGGCATAAAATGGAGTAAAGATATGGATATCTCGGATAGATCCATCCTTTCGTCTCGCATTTTTTTCGATATACTCTTCAGATATCCCAATCCACAGATTTTTCAACTGATTCCAACTGGTTGTGGGAGGTTTATTTTGGCATGTTGCTTGATCAAACATATCTAATATCTTTCCAGCAGCAGTTTCGTTGACTAGATTTCTTCCTTTTCCGGATGCCCAGGCCTTCTTTGCTCCATCCTTACTCCAAAGAATGACCCCTTCTTTTTCACTTTCTTTTGGGATTTCGACTCCACCGATTCTTTCAAGGAATTTGCTAAATGCCTCTTTATTTAATGTCAATTCCTCATCAGGAGCTTGGCCTTCAATGCTTTCGAAATTCCACTGGTAACTAAGGAGGACTAATTCTTTGAAAATACGAGGCATTTCTGCTAACTGTTTTGAGTCTTTGCCTAGTTTTTCTTTTCCTAGTTCAACAAATTTATTGTAGCTTGCCACCAAATTGGCTTCACTAGGACACTGAGGTTTACCAGAAAGTTGTGTGATGATGGCTTTTGCTGTCGTTACTGATATATTTTCTAATTTTCTTGAAGGAGGACTAAGAGAATCGAGAGGGGAGGGGGCAGACCTAGCTTTAGGTTGAATCGGGTTGTCGATGCGGGGAAGTCGAAGGCTAGAAAGCAGTAATGATGATCTTTCTGGTAATTTCGGTGAGATAATCCCTCGCCCCTTCGCGACTAACTCAGCTCGTTCTATGGGGTCAGTTTTTTCACCTTGTGGCTTAACTTGGTGTTTTTCTGATATTTTTGGGGTAGCTTCCTTGGGAATAGAATCCAGAATAACTCGTGCTTGTTGATTTACTCCGCGGATGTCTGGTAGTTTTTTCTGCTGAGAGGAAGGAGGGGGTGTTCGTTCAATTCCAGAATAGTAGGAACGGTCGTAGTTTGGTCGAATTATGTTATTACTATCATTTCCCATAGTTTCTCATAGTTAAATTAAATCAATAAACTATAACAAACTAATTATAACATGGATTTATTTTATTACAACAATGATAGTTTTTTTTGGTTTATTAATTAGGGGTTTTGTAAATTAAGGAAGTAGATAAGATTTCAACAGAAAAATCAGATAAAACAATTTTCTTTGGTCCGACATAGGGGGAATTTTGCGAGGTCAATACTGTAAAATTCAAAGAGCTATTGCTGTATTTTCCAACTCATATTGTGGGAAATTCCCACTTTTGTTAAAATAGAGATATAATCAGGAGTTAAGATATGAAAAAACAAACGCGCACTATAAATATGGATGATAAGCAACGCGTTAGCTTAGCACGCATCCTATCAAAAGAGGAAAAGGAAAATCATTATCCATTTCGTATTTATCGGGAAGGGGCGAAAATTATTCTGGAGCCTGTTATGGAGGTGCCTGCAAAAGATCATTGGAGTTATAAAAGTCCTGAAGCGCTAACTTCCCTAATGAAGGGCATCAAAGATGTGGAAGAAGGACGACTGTACGATTTAGGTTCATTTGCGCAATATGTAACCGATGACGACGAAGAATAAGGTTAAAATGCATTTCAAATTGATCTTTTCAGAACAGGCAAAATTAAAATTAGAAGACTTAGAGGTTGATAAATCAAAAAAGGGGGTTTTAAAGCAAGTTAGAAAAGTGTTGGGTATTATGGAAACCAATCTTAAGCATCCTTCATTGAATACACATAAATATGATGGGATTTTGTGCAGACTTGGCGATGTATTTGAATCCTACGTTCAAAATAAAACCCCAGGAGCATATAGAATTTTCTGGGTATATGGTCCAGGAAAACGTGAGATTTATATTTTAGATATTACTCCACATCCTTAATTTCCTTATCTAAGAAAAATTGGCGATTTTTTGAAATATCCCAAGTTTTTCCATTTCGTGAATGATCCACTCCTAATTACTGCTGCTATAGGTTTATTCTTGACTTTTAGGTGAGTTTTAATTAAACTTTGGAGAACGAATCACTTACACAAGTTTATTTCATGACAAAATTAATTAAAGTTGCCATTGTTGGAAGGCCCAATGTTGGAAAATCTGCATTATTCAATCGAATCTGCAAAAAAAATATCGCTATCGTTGACGAAGCAGAAGGGATTACCCGCGATCGAATCTATACGGATGCCGATTTTTTTGGTACCCCATTCCAGCTAATTGACACTGGAGGGATAGACTCAAGATCAAAAGCTGAATTTAATTCCCATATTAAAAGGCAGGCAGAGATTGCGATTGAAGAGGCTGATAGCCTAATCATGGTCGTAGATGCACATATTGGATTAACCACACTCGATAAAGAAATCGCTGAAGTCCTTCATAGAACGCAAAAGCCCGTTTGTCTTGCGGTTAATAAAATTGACAATACCTCTCAAGAACATCTCATGTACGCGTTTCAAAGCCTTGGTATTCCACATATGATTGCCGTTTCAGCAGCACAAGGATGGCATATTGCCGAATTACTAGAAGCTGCCTTTGAGCGGTTACCAAAGAATATTTCGGAGTTGGCTCCTTCGAAAGCAATCCAACTCGCTATTGTCGGACGGCCAAATGTAGGCAAATCTTCGCTTGTTAATTATCTTCTCGATGAAGAACGGTGCATTGTGAGTCCGATCCCTGGCACAACGCGAGACAGCATTGATATTCCATTTGAGCACGAAGGGGTCGAATATAACCTGATTGATACTGCAGGAATCAGAAGAAAAGGGGCAGAACACGAAGTTGTTGATAAATTTGCCGCGATCCGTACCCAACGGGCGATTGAACGAGCTGATATCTGCCTCCTTATGTTGGATTCTCAGCAGGGGATTACCCGTGAAGAGAAAAAAATCGCCAATTTAATCGAAGAATCGGGAAAAGGGTGTATCTTATTATTCAATAAATGGGATTTGGTTAAGGGGTTCCGCATGGAACATTGCATGAAGGGTGTTGAGGATGAAGTTCCTTTTTTGAAGCATTGTCCCAAATTGTTTATGTCGGCAACAACAGGAAGAAATGTTGACCAAATTTTTGAACTGACCCGTCAGGTCTATGAAGATAGTCAAAAGAGAATCACGACCCACCAACTCAATAAATTCATTGCCGGCTGCCTACAAAGAAACCACCCACCTATGTTGGGCGGAAAGCGTCTACGTATTTACTATATGGCACAGGTAGGAATTAAGCCTCCTAAATTTGTTTTATTTGTTAACTTTGCTAACCTTATGGTCGAAAGTTATAAGAAATATCTCTATAACCAGTTCCGCGAAGTCTATCAATTTGCAGGCTTGCCTATCGAGATCTATCTTAAAGGTAAAAAACGGAAAACCCGCGAAGAACAGTCGGAGAAAAGCCTTGATCGCTCTGGCATGGTGCATACGCATCAGCAGGAAAAAAAGGATGATAATGGTATTAACGAAAACTTTGATGGCTCTGAAGATCATGACCATGAAGATATGGGTGGCGATGATGACGAAGATTTCGACGAAGATTTCGAAGTTGATGAGTCATATCTGACATAAAAGGAATAGACAAGCAGCCATAGACATGGACAATGTGAACATATCGGTTGCTTGTCCATAGTTGCCTGTCCATTGTGCATGTCTATGGCTGCTTGTCTATCGTCCATGTCCATGGTTGCTCGTCCATGCTGAGGATGTCATTCATTGGATAAGTCCCTTTTCTCAATTGGTTGATATTCTCTACATTCCCCTTCATGTATTATTCTCCCATCGCTCGATGTCAGGATTCCTTTACCATCTATTTTGTCATCTTTAAAATCCCCCACGTATTTTCGTCCATCAGGCCATGTCAAGGTACCTTTGCCATTAAAAAAACCATTTTTAAGTGTTCCTGTTGTTATTCGTCCATCAGACCAATAATAAGTCCCTTGGCCATGCATTTTGTCATTCTTAAATTCCCCATCATAAAGTAGAGTTCCGTTTTTTCGTTTTTTGACACCTTTACCATGCATTTTGCAGTCTTTAAATTCTCCTTCAAGGGTTTCTCCATCAGTGCATGTCAAGATTCCGTGGCCATGCATCTTGTCTTCTTTAAATTCTCCTTTATAGATGTCTCCATTAGGCAATCTCAGGATTCCGTGGCCCTCCCACTTACCATTTTTAAATTCTCCTTTATAGGTTTCTCCATTAGGGCATGTCATTGTTCCCCTGACCATCTCACTATTTATGAATTGCCCGTTAAAGATTTCCCCGTTAGCTAATGTCAAAATTCCGTGGCCTTCCCACTTGCCATTTTTAAAATTTCCTTCATATTTTTGTCCATCTGGCCATGTATACGTTCCTTTGCCTACCATCTGACTGTCTTTAAAATCTCCTTCATATTTGTGTCCATCTGGCCATGTCAAGGTACCTTTACCAGTCATTTTACCCTCTTTAAAATCTCCTTCATATTTTCGTCCATCAGACCATTTATAGATTCCTCTGCCATTCATCTTCTCGAATTTAGTTTGTTCATAAATTGTTGTTATTTTATTAGATATGAGCGCTGATCCCGGCTGTTTGGCTTCTTTAAATTCTTTTTCAGTAAAACCTAAGCGTTTTCTTAAACTATTAGCATTGGCTTTAACATATCCAATTTCCCCATTGTCATTTTTAATTTTTACAACAACCATATAGAGACGTTCAATCAAATTAAGTTTAGGGGGCTGGGTACTAAACCGGGAATAAACAACAATTGAATAAAGACTCGAATTTCTTATCAATTGCATACGGGTTGTATTTTTCCCCTCACTGATTACCTTACCGTCATTGTTTTTCACTGGCGTTGCAGAGATCTTGGTCTTAGGAAAAGTTACTTGAATTGGTGAAGATGAAAAATCAATCATAAGAGCCCTCTATAATTTAAGAATTAACATTTTAAATCTCTGTAATCTAATTATAATATATTTTATTTAATTTTGTTAGATTTTTTTAATTGTTGGGTTTATTTTGCAGGAAAAAAGAAGGATGGTACTGATATGAACGAAGATTGACGTTTAGGGGATAATGTGCAAGAGTTCAATTAACTCTTCGCGGGTGAATTTTTTGACGATTTGGTGGTCGTCGATACTGATGATGTCATCCATGAGGCGCCCTTTTTTGGCGATCATGAAGTTGATGTGCTCTTCCAGAGTGTTTTTTGTGATCAATTTAAAGACTTGCACCCCTCGTTTTTGGCCGATGCGGTGGACTCGATCTGTGGCTTGGTTTTCGCGGGCAGCATTCCACCAGCGGTCGTAGTGGATTACGACAGAAGCAGCAGTAAGATCAATGCCGAGTCCGGCAGCTTGGAGGGAGGCTACAAAAACTTCGCAGGTGGGGTCTTCATTGAATCGTTTGAGGTGTTTTCCTCGATCGGTTGTTGCGCCACGGATGGCCGCATACCCAATTTTGTTTTCTTTCAAATAGTGTTCGATGATGTCTAGCATGTTGAGGTATTGAGAAAAGACAACGACTTTTTGTCCGCTTTCGCGAGCTTCTTCGAGTAGTTCTACAAAGAGATCCCATTTACCCGATTGATATTTTTGATATTCTGCTGGGGTTTTTAGGAAGGCCGCAGGGTGGTTGCAGATCTGTTTGAGGTTGGCTAACAAGGCAAAAATATGCATATAGGGGATAGGGTTATGGCCGTCTCGTAGTTCATCCAAGATTTTTTCGCGAGAGGAACTGAGAACCTCGATATAGAGCTGTTGTTGGTTTTCTGACAGTTCGCAATGAGATAGTTCTTCTATTTTTTCTGGTAAATCTAATAGCACATCTTCTTTTTTTCTACGTAGGACAAAGGGCTTTATCAGACGAGCGAGAAGTTGTTTTCTTTTTAGGTCGCCCTCTTTTTCAATTGTGCGTACAAAGAAATCACGGAAATCGCTTTCTGAAGGCATATAGGAGGGGAGGACTAGGTCAAATAGTGCTTTAAGTTCCCCTAAGTTGTTTTCAATCGGAGTACCAGTCATTCCGAGTCGCATTCTAGCGTTAGTTTTAAGCAGGGTGTGATAGATGCGACTCGACTGATTTTTTGCAATTTGGAGTTCATCAAAGATCGCGATGTCGAATTTAATCTTGCTGAGCATTTTGACTTCATTGCGCCAGATCCCATAGGAAGTCAATAGGATGTCATAGTCTTCCTGAAATCCTTCAAGAGTACGTTTTGATCCATGAAAGGTCCATACCTTGAGGTTTGGAAGAAACTCTTTGAGTTTATCTTGCCAGTGGTAAATGACTGAAGTGGGGCAGATAATCAGGAAGTGGCGTTTTTTTCCAGGCTCACGTTTTTTCCAGTAATTTGTGCACGCTGCAAGCAGGGCCATTGATTGGTGGGTTTTTCCAAGTCCCATATCATCACAAAGAAGACCTGAAAGTCCATGGTGGTATAGGAACCATAGCCAATTCACGCCAGTTTGTTGATAGGGGCGCAGATGGCTTTTAAGTCCTTGGAGATCGGGTTCATCAGGCGCATGCAATTCGGTGAGCTCTTTAAAGAGCTTTAATGAGCTGGTGTTGAGTTTTTCTTCACTGGGTGGGAGGTTGATTTCTTCGATGACATTAAGTTTAAGCACTTCGACACTTGATAAGAGGAGCTGGTCGTTCTTTCGGTTGACTTTATTTTTGGCTAGAGTTTTTAACCATCCATACCGCTTATCTGAAAGATCGATGAGACCTGCTTCAGAGAGGACAAACCGTTTTCCTTGCTGAAAGGCGTGCCAAAGAGAAGCTAGGGAGAGAGAACCCAATTCACTTTCGAAATTAAGTTTTAAGGAATAATTTCTAATCCCCTCATTCTCTTTGCAATCGATGTGATTTGCGATGAGTCGTAGTGAGGAAGCTTTGCGTAGTTGTGCGTCGACAGAGTGAGCAAGGGGAAGAAGCTTATCGAGATCGTTGTTTAGAAAGTCTGTGATTTGTTCTCCCTCAATGGTTACAGGGTGGCTGTATTGTTCAGGAAGCTGTAGGTGGGGTTCAAGTTCATAAAACCCTTCTCCCTCGACAAAAGAAATGTTACCAAAGAAACGCACCTCTTTATTTGCGTAGGCGGGGAGTAGTTCATATTCGGGTGTGACAGCGATTTGTTCAGAATTGACCAAGTGAATGTTAATGCGTACTTTAGAAAGGGGGCATTTGTTGCTAAAGAAACCTTGCACAAGCTGGAGTTCTTCACGGTTTCGACGAATAAACAACGGGAGTTGGTTTTCAGTGATATGCATCTTACTTTGAAGGGGCAAACTCGTTTGCATGCTCGTTTTGGAGTAGAATCCCTCACTAGGGATATATATCCAGCGATCAAAATCAATTTGTTTTGGACGGTCATTACCCACTGGAAGGCTACAGGCAAAGGAAAGGGTATTTTCTTTATCTAAGCTGTAGGTAAGGTTGGATTCTATCGGTGAAACATGTGTGGCAAACCCAATTTGGCTATTAAGCCAATTCTTGTGTTGACTGATAAAACTTCCGATCTCTTCAGCGGGGATTATGGTTTCAATTTCATCGAAATAGCGTTCCTCAAAGTGGAAAAATCCCTTATCATCTATATAAACCCATGAACCAAAAATGTGTGATCCAGGAAGTAATAGATCCCCTGAGGTAAAAAGATACTCCTGAATATGAAGATTGTTTTGATCGTCAAAGGAGAGTTCATAAGAAACAGCCATTGGGATAGTGCCAATTAAACAATTGCTGATCAGGGAACGGAGTGTCTCAGAATTTTCATTTAGCAACGCTTCTACATTCTTTAAATCATCAATTTCGATTGGAGATTGGTGTATTTGGGAGTAAAATCCTTTGTCTGGGACATAAGTCCAATCTCCAATATTAATTCCTTTAACAGCCTTTGGAGGTTCTTTCTGCTTTGCCAAAGAGGGAACAAAATGTAACTTTTCCTTGTCGTAGGTGATTTCCGTAAATGGGGTTTGCGTTGTATAGTAGACTCCTAGAGGAGAATGAACTGTTGTGAGAGAGGGGATAATCTCAATAAGTCCTTCATTGGAGAGGGTCCATTCAATGGTAAATTCAGGGAAAGTCACAATCAAATCTGAGGGAAGCTGTTTGTTTCCAATATTAAACTTGATTGTATAAGGGACTTCTAATTCCTGTAACGAAAGGAGATATTTGGCTAAATCGCTCCAAAATGATAATTCATAGGCAAGTTGTGGTGACGCCTTCCCTCGTTGCCAAGATTCAATTTCTTCAGGGGAGAGGTTCGAAAATTTTAACGATGTTTCCTCTGTTTGCTCTTCCCGATCGAGTAAAAGCTTCTGGATAGCTTCCGTTGTTTGAGGAGTATTGCTTTTGATTGAGATCAAGATTTTTTTGTTCGGGGTGCGGCAAAGGATATGACCGGGACTAGCAACCATTAGGATGTCAGGAGCAGTACCAGGTACTTGTTCCGCACAATATTTGCATAAATAATTCCAAAGAGAACGATTAAATCGAATGTGCAGTGGAATGGTATAAGAACCGTAAATATGAGAATAGGCAATTGCCTGGTGAATGCATCCACGTCCTTTTTCACTTTCTTGGCATGAACAAAAGTGGTCTTTCAATCGTCCGTGGTTATCTAACTGTAAGAATACCCATTCTTCTGTATTGAGTTTGTGGTCGAGAACTTGAATTTGATAGGTCCCTCCTGAGAACTCTACCTCAGAAGCTATTATGCGTGTTTTATCCTTCTCAATTTGTCGCTGAAATCGTTTTAATATGTTAGGTAGAGTGATCATGTCTTTAAATTCTTTTGTTTTTTAACAAATTTAATTATATTTTAATTTGTGTTAAATCCGCAATGTTTAATTAACGGAACAGGATTAGCAGGTATAGGCATCAACCTAAGAGAAAAAATAACAGAATAAAGAAACGAGATGAGCATATCAATCGAGTTCGAGCGGCACGCTAAGTAACAGGATTGATATGCCTTTCCCGTTTTGTTCATCTTGTTAGCCGATGAATTTGTTCTATTCCCTTCACCACTGTTAATGTTAAGTATTTTTTTTAATTCTTTTCAGTTTTAATCTATAGGGTAAAAGTATGTTTCACTTTGTATACCACTGCAGGGAGTTTTTTTTATGGACTTGCAAAAATAATAGGTAAGTGCTATACTAAAAATAGAGAAAGGCTCTTCCGCTGGTACAACTGATGTGAGGTGTTGAATGTTCGGACTAGAAAATCAAAAGAAGAAAAAAGCCGAAGAGTTTATCTTCGATCTTGAAAAGGATCTCAAAGTCGGAAAAAAACATCGTGAGATCAGAAAAAGAATCGAAGATCAAATGCAAAAAATTAAGGAATCACTGAGAAGCGGTGAAGATAAGGACCGATTTGATAAGTTCGGGGTCTTACTGCATGGATATGCTTCATTGTTGAAAGTGATGTCTCGTATAAACGTCAAATAAATTATGAAGGGCGCCCATTTGGGTTGCCGAGGATCAGGTTCGAGTTGGTTGATCACTTAGCATCGCTGCAGGTGACAATCATTTGGAGTTTTTTCTTCGGCAGCCCCACTGGGCGCCGTTCGCGTCGAGTTTGAGTCTATGGACTTGGTAGGTTTGCATCGTTAAGGTGCTGAACCAGGAAATGTAATTTCCCTAACTGAGTTTATGTGGACTTATCGTTTCTTGTAGTGTTATTAGGAGGACATTATTATGTCAGGCAACCCTTCAATTGAATTTAGTGGTGCTAATAGACAGTCTGGTTTCCATGTATCGTCTCTATTTACTTTAATCAATAGAGCGACTCAGAGCGCTAAGATGAAATTAAGCGCTATTCAACAAAACCAGAGTTCTGTTGCTATTGGTGATATGTTTGAAATGCAGATGTTAATGAACCACCTTTCGCAATTATCTGAGATGGCTACTAACGTAGTCAGCGCGTCAAATTCATGTATTAATGATATGACACGTAAGATCGCATCTTAATTGTAGTGAGAGGATTTTGGCGAGATTGGCAGGCCATCAAATGGCTTGCCAATATCACCTTTTTCATATTCTGCAGACGTGGCGCACTTGTTGCGTCAAACTATTTTTCGTTAGGCGATGAAATGTTATCTAAGAATGACTAAGACAATAGACATACAAAGGATATATTGGGCATGGGCGATCATAATTTTCAAGAGTTTAAGAAGGACTTCGCTTTACTAGTTGAAGCTGGATTTGTAGCTGTTAAGCAGCTTGATGAGGTGAGCGCTAGGCGCATTTTTCAGGCCGCGGAATTGATTAATCCTACGAGTACGGCTCCGCAAGTTGGCTTAGGGTATATCGCTTTAAACAAGCTTGAATTAAAGGACGCAGTTAAGACATTTGAGAAAGTGATTGAGCGTGAGCCAGAGAATCATATGGCTCAGATTTTTCTTGGAATCTGTTTCTTATTATCGAAGCCTAAGAGAGAACGTGGTGAAAAATTAATTCGGGAAGTGATGAAGAAATCGACTAACCCGACCGTAAAAAATTTAGGAGCTACTTCATTAGAGTGGGCAGATAAGGATTTAAAAAAGAAGAATTTACCCTTCCTCATCGCCAAAACTCAATCCGAAGAGGATGCAATTCTAGAAGAAGTAGTGGTTGAGGGAGAAAGAGGTCAGGAAGCTAAAGAAGTCCCCGCCACAGCTACTGAGGAAAAGAACGCTGTGACAGGAAACCCTGATTTATCAGGGAAATCACCTAAACAATAATAAGGGAATTGCAAATTCCCTTATTTAATATGACCTAAACATTATTTTAGGAAGTAGGGAATCATGGCAGCAGAAGAAAAAGTAGAAAAAATAGAGAAAGTTGAGGGAGTAAGTGGCAAAGGCAAAGTTCCCGCAGAGGAACCTGTTCGTCTCGCTCCCAATCAAGAACATTTTGACTCTCTTGTAAATAATAACGATGCCCAGTCGCAAAAAGTTACTCCCTTCCGGAGCGATGATCCATCTAAGGGATCACTAATGGATGAAGTGCGTAACCTCAATGCTAAAGTGGACCGCGTTTCGAAAGTTACTCCAAAAGATATTGCTGAACAAGCTAATAAGCTTGTGGGTGAAATCGAGTCAGTAAAGAAAAAACTCGCAACTCCAGATCTTTCTTTGCATCCTTCTACACAGGTTGTTTTGCAAAATAAGCTCTCACATATCGATGAGAATTTAAGAACAGCTCTCTCCAAGGCTGGCATCGAGTATAAGCCTGATAACCATTTAAGTAATAAATCAGTCAATCCAGTCGAGAGATTCTTGGGCTTCCTTTCAAATGGACAGCAACAACTGATGTCTATGTCAACAGAGATGGATCAAATGGGTCTTAATAACAAAGAAATTACCCCTGCAAACATGTTGCGTATACAGATGAAAATGGGATATATTACTCAAGAGATTCAATTTTTTTCAGCAGTATTGAACAAAGCTCTTGACTCGACAAAAACGATCATGAACGTCCAAGTGTAATCTAAACCAGGTGTGCTATGACAAGTGATGACCGATTTGAAAGCCTCATTGGTGGAATGGATGACCTGGAGCTTACCACGATTAATGGTCGTATCACCGAGATCGTGGGGATGCTCATTAAGGCGATCGTGCCAAATGTCAAAATCGGGGAGGTTTGTCTCGTTCTTCGAGATGGCCCCCCCCTTTTAACTGAAGTGGTGGGATTTACGCGCGATGAGGTTTATCTTTCCCCTCTTGGAGAAATGACAGGTGTAGGTCCTTCATCCGAAGTGATCTCGACTCGACTTCCCTTACATATTAAGATTGGACCTCAAGTTCTTGGGCGAATTCTCAATGGACTCGGTGAGCCGCTTGATGTGGAAACGAAGGGCCCTCTCATCTGCTCCGATAGTTATCCAGTGATTCAGGCACCACCAGACCCAGTTAAACGGAAGCGAATTGATGCCCCTCTATCTACAGGGGTCCGAGCGATTGATGGAGTCTTGTCGACGGGAGTGGGGCAGCGTGTAGGGATCTTTGCGGCTGCAGGTGGTGGTAAATCAACCTTAATGGGGATGATTGCCCGTAATGCGGTCGCCGACGTGAATGTCATTAGTTTGATTGGGGAACGGGGACGGGAATTAAGGGATTTTATCGAGAAGGATTTGGGACCAGAAGGGCTGGCGCGATCTGTTCTTGTTGTTTCGACCTCTGACCAAGCTTCGCAATTGCGTTTGAATGCGGCTTATGTAGGAACAGCGATTGCAGAATATTTTAGGGATCAGGGGAAATCAGTTATTTTGATGATGGACTCAGTCACCCGTTTTGCTCGTGCATTGCGTGAAGTGGGATTGGCTGCAGGGGAACCACCTGCTCGTGCTGGTTATACTCCTTCGGTATTCTCCACGTTGCCAAAACTGTTAGAGCGTTCAGGGAACTCGGATAAGGGTTCAATTACTGCGTTCTATACGATCTTGGTTGCTGGTGATGATATGAATGAACCGGTAGCTGATGAAGTACGTTCTATTTTGGACGGTCACATCATCCTATCGAGCGAGCTAGCGAGACAGTTCCATTATCCTGCGATCGATGTTCTATCGTCTGCGAGTCGTGTGATGCCTGCAATTGTTTCGAAAGAGCACTTACAGTTAGTTGGAAAGTTGAGAGAAGTGTTGGCAAATTATAGAAAGAACGAGCTACTTATCAAGATTGGAGAGTATAAGCGGGGTGCTGATAAAGCTGGTGACTTTGCAATCGATAATATTGATAAAGTGATTAAGTTTCTTAAGCAATCCGTTGATGAAAAATCTACCTTCCAGGAGAGCCTCCAACAGCTGCGGGTGATGTTCAAATAGGGTGAATTTATGACACTTCCCATCTATCCATTAGCACAAGTATTGCAAGTAAAAGAACGCCGTGTTGAAGACGCAGAGAAAGTTGTTAAGGAAAAGCAGCAGGCTGTAGAAAAGGAAAAGCAGGTTCTCGCACAAAAAGAGGCTGAAAGAAATAAGGTCAAAGAGCACTACGCTGCAAAACTCAAACAGATGCGCGCAGAGATGGATGAGGGAACGACAAGTCCTAAAATCCAACAAATGAAGGTCTATCTCAAGATTGTCAAAGAGAAATTGGCGGGAGAAGAGAAAAAAGTGCAAGAACAAGTCAAGCAGGTTGAGGTGGCTGAAAAGAATCTTGAAGCTGCAAGACAGGAACTTAAACTAAAAAGGCAAGAAGTGGATAAGTTTATTGAGCACCGTAAAGACTGGACCAAAGAGATGCGCAAAGAACAAGAGGTGATTGAAGGGCGTGAACAAGATGAACTAGGTTCTGTTATTTTCACCACCCGTCACCGTAAAGAAAAGTAATTTTGTGGCACGGACTTTAGTCCGTGGATTATGAAGGAGTTTCCCTATGAGTAGCACAAATTCAACTTCATCTGTAAATAATGGATCGAATGCAAACAACAATCGATCCGTCGATCGGAGGACCCGTCCGGATGGGTCGCCAAAGGCTAATAAGGATTTTGGAAAAGTCCTCGGTAAGAAAAAGGATGATGATCGTGATGATGATAAAACTTCCGATGTAGAGGAAGGGGAGGAAGTAGGTGATGCAACAGATACGAGCGTTGCTGAAGGCAAAAGACAACGTCCCGCATCATTATTTGATTTAACAGCAACGAAGAAAGCTCCAGAACAGATGATAGCTCAAGCTCCTATGATGGCTAAAGCGCTTCCACCTCGTGTTCCTACTGCGCCTGGTTCCAATCAGAATCCTGATGCTGAGGTTGCCTCTGATGACAAAGTTTCAGATGACTCAGATAGTGACTCAGGTTTGTTAGTTTCAAATAATTCAAAACTTGCTGGTGGGAGTTCAGATAGTCTCGCTGCTATTTCCGGACAAAATAAAAACTCGGGTGATGGATCCAGTGCATCTGATTCAGATGCCAGCGATTCGGAAGATTCACCAAGCTTTGCCTCTAAGCAACAAGAGGCTCAGGCAGTTGCAGATCAGACGAGTGCCGCATTGTCTAAGCAGTCAGTTAAGGCAATGGATAAGGAAGGATCTGCGAGTGTAGCAGATGAGAAAATCAAAGAGGTATCCCGCTATTCAACTGAACAAACCGATCTTTCTTATATTAATCTTCAAGGTGCAAATCAGCAGATCGTTGCTTCTGAAAATGTGACTGCGGCAGCAAAAGCACCGCCTCCAACATCGAATATTCAGGAGATTATTAATCAGTTGGTTGAAAAAATGTATGAAGTGAAGCAAGATGGTGAGACTGATACAGTTGTTGTGCTAAAACAGCCCCCGATGTTTGCAGGTGCGAATATCATTTTAACGAGCCATGAAAATGCACCAGGAGAATTTAACCTTTCATTTCAGAATCTCAGCCAAATGGCAAAAAACATCCTCGATATGCGTGTGAATCAAGATTCATTGAAATCAGGACTCGAGCAAAAGGGATATATGATTCATATCATTACAACAATGACTGAAATCGAAAAACCAATCATTGCTGAACAATCTCAGCAAGGACATCATCCTAATCGCGATCAGGATGGTCAGCAAGGTCAACAAGGCCAACATCGACGCCGAAACCCATATGAAGCCGATGAGGAAGAAGTTTAATCCTCTACGGAAAACAAGGAAAATCGAATGACATCGTCCTGCACACCTCAGCCCTTGCTATTCCAAAAAGTGGAAGCACTCGGAATCAACCAAATCAAACGACATATTTTCATTTGTTGTGATGCAACCGTTTCGAAGTGTTGTCAGCAATCAGAAGGATTGGCTTCCTGGGAATATTTAAAGAATAGGTTAAAAGAGCTCAATCTGAGCGAATTGGGCGGTATTTATCGTTCAAAAGTGAATTGTTTAAGGGTTTGCACGCAAGGTCCGATTGCCGTTGTTTATCCGGAGGGGATTTGGTATCACTCATGCACTCCACAAGTTATTGAAAGAATCATTCAGGAACATCTTATTGCCGGACAACCCGTTCAGGAGTATACCTTCGCCCATTCTAATTGCACCCCCCATTAAATCACCATAACAAGTCAAAAAGGCAATTCATCTCAAAGACGCAAAGCGCCGCAAAGAACGCAAAGAGCACAAACGCAATTCAACACAACAATACAAAGAAGCAAGATTGTTCATCCTGAAAAAATCTTGCTTCTCTGTTCTCTTATGATTAATTGCCTTTTGCTCTTTGCGTTCTTTGCGGCGCTTTGCGTCTTTGCGATGAATTGACTTGGCCACTGCATACCGATTGATATGCCTTTCCTATTAGGTTGTGTATGCCCATGTTAGTCGGATGTGTCGTCTGGGTTCGTGTCGGTATTGAGGGTGATGAGCTCAGTCCAGATTTGGTGGCGCCAAGCTTCGATGACCTCTCCATCCTCGATCAAATCGATTTTGAAGGTGAGGATTCCCTTTTTGCAGAAATAGTCTTCATTGACAAGCGCGTAGACATAGGTGCCTTTAAGTTTTGTCAATTCGACTAATTCAGTCACTTCTTCATGATTGCGGAAACGAATTGTTACGTTTAATTGTAGGTTCCGCTTGGTGCACTCGGTGCGCGGAATAGCCCAGATGACAACGAGTTGTTGACCAATTGGAGGGTTTAGCAATACTGGGTCTGGGGTACCGACATGGTAGCTTGCGAGATTCTCCTCGCTGATGTATTCAGTATGTACAGTTAGGTTAGCACAATTACAGCTTGTGAGGAGGAGTAAAAGAAATAGTAATATTATTTTATTCACTTGGCACAAGCGCTATTTAAAGTTGATTCTAAACGGTTTTTTTCAAGTTGTTCGGCCCCCCATCGGATCAAATTCTCAGTAGAATTCCAGTCGAGGCAGGGATCTGTCAACGAAACGGCATATTGTAATTTAGTAGGGTCGGAGGAAATATTTTGGTTTCCTGAATTGAGATGGCTTTCAAACGCAAGCCCTCTGATGGAAAAATTACCTTGTATATGTTGTTGAAGAACGTCTCTGAAGACGTTGCCTTGTTCTGAATATTGGCGATACGAATTTCCATGAGCACAGTCGATGATGAGTCGTTGGGGAAGGTGAACTTTCTCTAATTGTCGTAAGGCATTAGCAATGGAAGATGCATCGTAGTTAGGTTGATTTTCTCCTCCTCGCAAGACGATATGGGCTTGGGCATTACCTTTCGTGCGGACGACTGCTACATGTCCATGGTCATTGACCCCAAAATAGGTGTGTGGGGCATTGGCAGCAAGAACACCTTTAATTGCTACATCGATATTTCCTGAAGTACTATTTTTAAATGCGACGGGCATATCTAGTCCGGAGGCCAATTGACGATGAATTTGTGATTCAGCAGTTCGAGCGCCAATACATCCCCATGAGATGAGATCTTCGATAAATCTAGCAGTGATTGGGTCAAGGAATTCTGTTGCTGTTGGAAGTTCCATGTCTGCGAGGGTGAGTAGGAGTTGACGCGCTTGTTGTAATCCGGCCGAGAGATCATTCGAATCATCGAGATAAGGGTCATAAAGCATCCCTTTCCAACCCAAAACGGAACGTGGTTTTTCAAAGTAGGTACGCATGACAATTAGAAATGAATCTGATACCTCGTGAGAAAGTTCGGATAGTTTTAGTGCGTATTCCTTAGCAGATGATATTTCATGAATTGAACAAGGACCTACGATCAATAATAATCGGGGGTCTTTGCCATCAAGAATTTCGTTGATTTGATGACGGGATTGAGCGATAAATGCTGATTGTCGCGGAGAAGTAGGGTGTTGATTTCTAAGAGTTTGCGGCGAATCTAACGCATCAAGAGTGACAAATTTTGACATGAGTATCTTTCGTTTGCGGTTAAAGTGATTGTTAGGTTATAATTTCCAATATAAATTGTCAAAACTTTTACATTAGGCTTTTGTTATGAAGCAAGCTCCAAAAGCACGGATCATTGGTCATGGAGCGTACCTACCAAGTCGGATTTTTACAAATAAAGAATTCGAGTCGATGGTAGAGACGACAGATGAGTGGATTGTCACTCGCACAGGCATTAAAGAAAGACGGATTGCTGCACCCGACGAGTTCACTTCCGATATGGGGGCAAAAGCAGCTAAGCAGGCATTAGAAGTCGCTAAGTTGTCTGCACAGGAAATCGATTTAATCCTCGTTGCGACCATGACTCCTGATTATATTTCCACCTGCACAGCCGCGCTTATCCAAGCCCAGATTGGAGCTGAGAAAGCTGGAACGCTAGATCTGCAAGCTGCCTGTAGTGGATTTGTTTATGCGCTCGCAACAGCAAAGGCTTATATTGAGTCTGGGTTGTATCGACATGTGCTTATTGTGGCTTCGGAAAAAATGTCGACTTATATCGATTATACCGATCGAGGAACATGTGTTTTATTTGGTGATGGAGCCGCAGCTGTCGTCGTAAGTGATACGGGAGTGGGGCTTGTTATTGATAATGTCTGTTTGGGTGCTGATGGAACGCTTGCCGATCTGATACAAATTCCAGCTGGAGGAGTGCACCACCCATCAACGGTTGATACTGTTACAAACCGTATGCATTGTTTCAAGATGGAAGGCAAAGAAGTGTTTAAACACGCAGTGCGCCGCATGACTGTTGCAGCAAAACAATGCCTTTCGGAGATTGGTTTAACAGATAAAGATGTCGATTGGATCGTTCCTCATCAAGCGAATATTCGCATCATGGAGGCGATTGCAAAGGGGTTTGATGTACCAGAAGATCGGATGTATAAGACAGTGCAGAAATATGGAAATACATCCGCTTCCAGCATCCCTCTCGCCCTTGAAGAGCTCGTTCGCGTTAACCCCCTTAAGGCTGGCGAACATATCCTGCTAGTTGCTTTCGGTGCCGGATTGACCTGGGGAGCCGCTGTTTTGACTCAGAATTAGTTTTTAATCGAGGAATTATGTCGCGTTTTCGTAAAGTTGCATTTCTTTTTCCTGGCCAAGGGGCGCAATACACAGGAATGGCAAAAGATTTTTTTGATCAATATCCCATTGCAAAGGAGACTTTTGAAGAAGCGGATGACTTACTGGGACGTAAACTCTCAACGACGGTTTTTGAAGGACCAGATGCTCTGCTCACTGAAACAAAAAATAGTCAATTGGGGATTTATGTCGCCAGTTTAGCTGTTTTACGCTCGATCAACCAACTTTTTCCGACATTGGTTCCACATTCTTGTGCTGGACTCAGCCTAGGCGAATATACTGCTCTAACAGCGGCTGGCAAACTCTCCTTTATCGATGGAATTTCTTTGGTTGGAAATCGCGGTAAATTTATGAATGAAGCCTGTGAAGTTACCTCAGGGGGGATGTCGGTGGTGCTTGGACTCAATGCTGATCAGGTTGATGAGTTTGTGAGCAAATTGAATATGCCTAATGACCTATGGGTGGCAAACTATAATTGCCCCGGACAAATTGTGATTTCTGGAACGGTCAAGGGATTAGAAGCGGGATCTGCTGCTGCAAAAGAAGCAGGAGCCAAAAGAGTATTGCCATTGCAAGTTCATGGAGCGTTTCATAGTGGATTGATGGAGGTCGCCGGAGAGCAGCTTACTCCTTATATCGAAGATGCTAACTTGGCAGACACCCCTTGCGAAATCGTGATGAATGTTCCCGGTGGACCTGTCAAAAAATTATTAGAAATTCGTCAGAATCTAATTGAACAAGTCACTCATTCGGTGCGATGGGAACAAGGAATTAGGTATTTAATGGCAAGTGGGGTTGACTTGTTTATTGAATTTGGTTGCGGAAAAACCCTTACCGGATTTAATAAGCGCATTGGAGTGACAGCTCCCTGCATTAGTGTTGAAAAAGTGATAGAAATCGATGCATTAGACACATTATTAAGAGGGACAGATGAAATTACTTGAGGGGCAAACAGCTATTGTAACAGGTGCAACAGCAGGGATTGGAAGGGGAGTTGCAAAACGCTTTGCGGAACATGGAGCTTACGTCGTTGTGATTGGAACAAATACCGGCCGTGGAGAAGAAGTCGTTGCTGAGTTAACCGCAATACCTAACTGCTCGGGGGCTATCTTCTATCAGGTAAACGTTGCAAATAGAGAGGAAGTTGACCAAGTAGTAGAAAAGATTTTGAAGGAAAGAGGGCAAGTTGATATCCTTGTAAATAATGCCGGTATCACACGAGATCAACTCCTTATGAAAATGAGTGAGGAAGATTGGGATAACGTCATGGCAATAAATGTGAAGTCCTGCTACAATATGTGTCATGCATTAGTACGTTCCTTTTTGCGAGCCAAGAAGGGAAGAATCATCAACATGAGCTCAGTTGTGGGTTTGACAGGAAATGCAGGACAGACGAATTATGCTGCTTCAAAAGCTGCTGTGATTGGTTTTACAAAAGCGTTAGCACAGGAATTGGCTTCGAATACACGTCATATATTGGTCAATTGTATCGCACCAGGGTTCATTTCGACTCCAATGACCGACGCGATGACAGAAGCTCAAAGAAGTGCCACTCTGGAAAAAATCCCATTAGGGCGTATGGGCACAGTAGACAATATTGCGGATGCAGCCCTGTTTCTGGCTTGCAAGTGGTCTGATTATATCACCGGCCAAGTGATCACTGTAGATGGTGGAATGGTCATGTAGGTGGGTTGCATCTATAAATTTTTATTAATCTCAACAAGGAAGAAAAAATGGCTGTTGACCAAGAAGTAATAGATATCGTCGTCGAACAACTCGGTGTAGATCGGGAAGACGTTGATACAACAAAATCTTTTATCGAAGATCTTAATGCTGATTCACTCGATCTGACAGAGCTCATCATGACTCTTGAAGAACGTTTCGGTTGTGAAATCTCTGAAGAAGAAGCAGAAAAACTCAAAACTGTAGGCGATGTTGTTGCCTACATCAAAAAAGTTCAAGCTGAATAAATGAATCGATAGGACGGTGGCTGAAGAAGTTACCGTTCTATTATCTCTGTTTATGGCGCGGACTTTAGGGGGAATTCCGTAATTCCCAATTTAGGTGATTTTTAGAAGACCTATATAGTTTAGATATTTTTAGAGATTGCCACGGCAGTGGCTTAAGAATTTAGCCCCGTGTGTAGGAGCCTCCGGCGACGGAACGCGGGGTAGGGAAATAAAAAAATAAAACCGCGGGAGCGGTGTAAGAGCCCGTAACACACTGTTTTTCATGGGAGAAATTCTGGAAAAAACATCTAATTATATTCTCCCATAATCCTCTTACGCCACTCCCGTGGCTTAATTGCTTTTCTTGTTTACCCCGCGTTCCGTCGCTGGAGGCTCCTACACACGGGGCTAAATTCTTAAGCCACTCCCGTGGCTTAATTGCTTTTCTTGTTTACCCCGCGTTCCGTCGCTGGAGGCTCCTACACACGGGGCTAAATTCTTAAGCCACTGCCGTGGCTTAATTGCTTTTCTTGTTTACCCCGCGTTCCGTCGCTGGAGGCTCCTACACACGGGGCTAAATTCTTAAGCCACTGCCGTGGCAATTTCTAAAAATGTCCGTGCCTCAAATCAACATGCCTAGATAGAACTTTTCTTGCTAATTTCTTCCTTCAGAATTCATCCTTCCGATGTCGATTCCTTAGGATTCTTTACTTTAGTTAGGCATGAGATAAGATAGATGCTCAATGCGCTTAAGGTGAACCCTGGTATCATACTTGGGATAGAAAGATCAATGATGTAAGGATTGATTGTTGGCCACAACCCTGCAATTAAGCCACCTACTAGAACCCCAGCAATTGCTCCATAGTTATTGGTACGTTTGGAGTATAGAGCAGCGAGGATCACCGGACCGAAAGCACATCCTAATCCAGCCCACGCATACAACACAGCCTCGAGTATTGTGCTGTTCTTGTTAAAAGCGAGGAAAAGTGAGAATAGGGTGACGAGAACGACGCCAACTCTAGAGATGATGAGGATCTCTTTCTGAGAAGCATTTCTGCGAAAGAGATTGACGTACAGGTCTTCGCTAAAGACTGAGGCTGAGACGAGGATTTGCGAATCCATTGTTGAAATACTAGCAGCCAGTACACCACATAGGATGAATCCAGCAGCAAGTGGATGGAAAAGCACTTTAACCATTTCAACAAATACCAATTGCGGATTTGCTAGAACATCTTTAAAGAAGGCCATTCCCACTAATCCTACCAAGATAGCAGCTGTGAGTGCGAGGACCTGCCAAGTCATTCCCACATATTTAGATTTCTTTAAATTAGCGGGGTCATTAATTCCCATGAATTTTGTAATGATATGCAGTTGTCCAAAATATCCAGGCGCCCAAGCCAAAATGAGGAATAGGACTGCAGTAATCGATTCGATCGAGGGGTCAGGAAGTATGTTTAGGGAGATATTGCGAGTAGCCGCAACATTGATAATATCTGACCAACCATTTTCCAGATGTGTGAAAGCAATAATGGGCACTACGAGAATGGCAGCAATTAAAAAGAGCGCTTGAAATAAGTCTGTCCAAGCAACTGTGATGAATCCGCCAGCAAAAGTATAAATGAGAATAACGGAAGTCGCTAGTGACAAACCTATATAGAAGTCAATTTCAAATACAGATTCAAGAAGTAATCCCATCCCAATCAAACCAGCAGCGACATAGGATGTGAGAAAGAAGATTGAAACAACGGCAGTGAGGAGGCGGAGAATACCAGTGTTGTCATTAAAACGTTTTTCTAGAAATGACGAAACGGTGTATGTGTCGTATCTCTCAGTCGCTGTACGGAGTTTTTTTGCGACGAGTTGCCAGTTTAAAAACATTCCGATGAGGGTTCCTACTCCAATCCAAATATTAGAAAGACCAGAGAGATAGATTGCGGCTGGTACACCCATAAATAGCCAGGAACTCATATCACTGGCATGAGCTGAAAGTGCTGTTACCCAGAAATTTAGTGAGCGGTTACCCACCATAAAATCGGCTGCAGTGTTTTGCCTTCGATGGGAAATTAATCCAATGGTGAGCAAAATACAGAAATAGGCAATAAATGGCAGTAAAAGATGAGTATGCATGTGTTAAATACCAAATAGAGGGTTATTGGTAAATATTGAGGGATTTTTGGTATAAAGTCAAGTATAAAGAACTTGAATGAAAGCCCGCAATAAAATATGATCTGACTGAAAAATAGGAGAGAAATATGACGACACCACAAAAAGCTAAACTAGTAATTATAGGTTCCGGACCCGCTGGTTATACAGCAGCGATCTATGCGGCACGCGCCAACTTAGAACCCATCATGTATGAAGGATTTTTTACTGGTCCTGCAGGGGGACAGTTAATGACGACGACAGATGTGGAAAACTATCCTGGATTCCCAGAGGGGATTAGTGGACCTCAGTTAGTAGATAATTTTCGTAAACAAGCTCTCCGTTTTGGAACAGTGCTTCTTCAGGATGATGTTGTTGAAGTCGATTTTTCAAAGCATCCGTTTATAATTAAGGGAAAGAATAATGCCCATGAAGCGCTTTCGGTTATTATTTCAACAGGAGCCTCGGCAAATCGATTGGATATTCCAGGTGCTGGTGAAGAGGGGTTTTGGCAGAAAGGAGTCACAGCGTGTGCTGTATGTGATGGAGCGATGCCGATCTTTCGCAATAAAGACCTCTATGTGATTGGAGGAGGGGATTCTGCTATTGAAGAAGCTGTCTTTTTAACTAAATTTGGTAAAAAAGTTTATCTCGTTCATCGAAGAGACAAACTCCGCGCTTCAAAAATTATGCAGGAACGTGCTTTAAATCATCCGAAAATTGAAATTTTATGGGATAGCGTAATTTCTGAAATTACTGGGGACGCGGTTGTACGAGCTGTTAAGGTGCAAAATGTTAAAACTAAGCAAGAAACAACTCGGGAAGCCGGTGGGGTATTCTTTGCTGTTGGACACACTCCAAATACAGCGTTCTTAAAAGGTCAGATTGATCTTCATGAAAATAACTATATTGTCGTGATACCAGGCACTTCTCGAACTTCTGTCGATTTAGTCTATGCTGCCGGTGATGCCCAAGATCATGTGTACCGTCAAGCGATCACTGCTGCAGGCTCTGGCTGTATGGCAGCGATTGAAGCGGAGCGGGAGCTGTCGGCCCGAGGCTTAGTGAAATAATGTTAAACCTAAATTGTTCGCGAAGCGTTTGGAGTGTGAAAGGCCTCTTTCGCTTGTGGTGCGGGAATTTTCTTTATAAGAGTTTATTGTCACCTTTGCGATTTTCTCTTAATATGTTTTTTGTCTTTATCGTGACTTGTCCTTTTACGAATTTGCATTCAACCGAGTTTAAGCCCTGGTTTGGAGAGGTGCTTGTTGTTGAGACGAACGTGACAGGATTTTTCGAGTATTATCCATCCATTGCTTCGAGTCATGGAAATCGGCATCAATCAACTTCTGATGGGTTCCTTGAATTGGAAGCCTCAATTGCGTATGATGAGACAATAGCGTTTGAATTAGAGGTAGTCGCAGGGGGCTATCCTCGTAATCGATACGGATTTGATTCTATTACTCTCACTGGAAGAGAAAGATTTCTTAATGACATCGTGGATGATCCCGTTTCTTTATCAATGGGATTATCTATTACACAGGTGTTTGATCCAGGACTTCACAACCTCTCGGCCCCCTTTTTCTATCATGGTGGGATTGAAGGTGAGCTAGACGTCGCCGTTGGAAAGGAATTCTCATGTGAACAATTTTGGGTTTCACGCATCTGGGGAGTTCTCGGTGTCGGTTTGGCAGATTTAGGATCTGCTTGGATTAGAGCTAATATCGATTGGGAATATAATTGGTGGGATAATCAGGAGGTGCATTTATTCGCGCATAGTCTTTGGGGGACTGGAGGGAATGCACTCAATCCCGATGATTTTCATGGATACGGTCCTATTAACCATCAGTCAGTCGATCTAGGTGTTGGCTATCGCTATTATTTTCAAAGGGGAATTGCGCTCGGTTTAGATTATAACTACCGTGTGTTTGCACAGAATTGTCCTCGAGGTGCAAGTCTGGTGACCCTTGACTTCTTTTATGCTTTCTAAATCCCTCTAGCTACCATCTGTGGCACGGACTTTAGTCCGTGGTCGTGCCCACCCAATCCCTCTAGCCACCATCTGTGGCACGGACTTTAGTCCGTGATCGTGCCCACCCAATCCTTCTAGCCACCATCTGTGGCACGGACTTTAGTCCGTGATCGTGCCCACCCAATCTCTTTAGATATCAATCATATTTGTTTCTTTTCATGATGGGTAGTTGAAGCTGCCAATTGAACTAGTTTTGGATTTTAAAATGACGATCAAAATTAGATTTACAGAGAACTTAAAGGATAGTAGAGGCACGACCACGGACTAAAGTCCGTGCCACAGATGGTAGATAAAACGATTGGTAGGCACTATCAGGGCCAAAAGTCCGTGCATTTTTTTCTGCTGAATGCATCGCTTTCGCATTAAGGTTTCTTGGACTGTCTTCGCCTTCCCAATACTATGGCTCCAATTCCCATCAGGGAAAGACCTGCAATTTCCCCTATCGCTAGAGCATCGGTATGATTAGGCTTTGGTGGCAAGCCTGTGGGCTCCATTTTGAATATTTGCTTAACATCACCGAGTTTTACCATTTCTTCCAATGTAGATATATATAAAGGCTCACCAGTACCATTAACAGATAGGAATAAATAGAAAAATGAAGGAAGCTGATGATTCCCGATAAAATTTTGCCTACAAATTGGGAATGATTGATTGTTACCGATAATTCATTATTGAATCGCGAAGCGATAGCAGCGGGTAGCCCCACACGCAAGTGTGGGGTATAAGTAGTTTAGAAGACAGAGTCGCGAATGCGATGACAGATTTCCTATGTTCTGGTGTCGGTTGTGAAAGCGAAGCAGGAGTTTCGCTTTCACAACCGAGAATGAGGTTTCCTCAGAGAATTGCCAACCCACACTTTTAATTGCACTCAGTTCTAAAGACTAACTTGAATGAAAATTCATAGTATGATACTATCCGTTCAAGATCTTCTCATAGAAAAATGAAGGAAGCTGATGATTCCCGATAAAATTTTGCCTACAAAAAAAATCGTTAGTTTTTGCAGAAGCCACCCCTCTATTGCAAAAATGTCGCTTTTTGGATCCGCCCTAACCAACTCTTTTCGTGTAGATAGTGATGTGGACTTATTAGTTGAATTTGAGGCTGGTAAAACACCTTCCCTTTTCGTTCTTATTGATTTAGAAGATGAACTCACTACTATTTTAGGCAGAAAAGCAGATTTACGTACTCCTGAAGAGTTAAGCCGTTATTTTCGAGATGAAGTTCTAACTCAAGCAAGATCCATTTATGTTAAATCGTGATTATATTCGTCTACAACACATGCTTGAGGCATCCCAAGCTGCTGTATCACATTTATTAACAAAATGTCGTGACGACCTAGATAAAAATCGATTACTGCTTAACGGAGTTGTACGAGAACTGGAAATTCTCGGCGAAGCGGCCTCTCAAGTATCTCCTGGCATCAGAGGACAATTTCCATTATTACCCTGGCGCGAAATGGTTGGTTTACGTAACCGCCTAATCCATGCTTATTTCGATGTAAACAATCAAGCTGTTTGGCTTGTCGTTAAAGAATCATTACCTCCACTTATTGCTCAACTCACAAAAATCCTTCAAGAATGGAAGGATGTAAAAGATGATTAACGAAAGGATAAATAAGTCTTGTTAAATATGTGCTATATATAGTACACTTAAGATATGAGAAAACCTGAAGTAGATCAAACTGAAGAATATCAAGAATGGTTTAGTAAGCAGCCGTTAAAAGCACGCTCTGTTAACAAGAGCCAGTTGAAGTTAAAAAAGGACGTAAAAGTTAAGAAATTCAATCCCAATGTTTATTTGAGCGAAGAGTTTATTGGTTCAGCTATCATGGAATGCTTAATTAATAATGATCCAGAAGGTGTCGTGGACCTTATTGAGATATATTTAGAGGAGCATAACACTGTAGCGTTCCTTAAAGAAGCTCATGTTCCAAGATCCACAGTATATCAAGCGCTTAAACACAAGAATCCAACAATTAAAACACTAGCGAAAATCGTTTCAACTGCTGCTGCTCATTAATTCCATGATGTTTTTTGGAATAGGCTGATTAGATACTCCATATTGTCCTCGAGGTGCCAATCTGGTGACCCTTGACTTCCTTTATGCTTTCTAAAGCCATCTAGCCACCATCTGTGGCACGGACTTTAGTCCGTGTTCATGCCCACCCAATCCCTCTAGACACCATCTGTGGCACGGACTTTAGTCCGTGTTCGTGCCCACCCAATCCTTCTAGCCACCATCTGTGGCACGGACTTTAGTCCGTGATCGTGCCCACCCAATCTCTTTAGATATCAATCATATTTGTTTCTTTTCATGATGGGTAGTTGAAGCTGCCAATTGAACTAGTTTTGGATTTTAAAATGACGATCAAAATTAGATTTACAGAGAACTTAAAGGATAGTAGAGGCACGACCACGGACTAAAGTCCGTGCCACAGATGGTAG
>Ga0207012_1021_pt1 | contig 48593 bp, 44 predicted proteins | sample Alteio_BWMinCont_80_FD_153471 | JGI IMG/M metagenome (GOLD analysis project Ga0207012, IMG submission 153471) | Enriched cells from forest soil in Barre Woods Harvard Forest LTER site, Petersham, Massachusetts, United States -... | ecosystem: Environmental > Terrestrial > Soil > Temperate forest >...
AGGGGTTTGTTTGGGCTTGCGTTTGAACATCAACACGAAACGGCGCAATCCAGAAAAGAGCGAATATCCAAGCAAGATTCCTACCAATGCATAGATTCCGCCTTCTAGGGTGAAAGGAAAACCGAAAGTATAATTTTTGAAAGTACTTTGTAATGTTTCAGCATTCAGGTGGGTGAAAAACATAAAAGGACGGCCCACCGCAGAACTAGTTTGTAAAGCTGATAAGGCGTCGACAAGGCTTTGCCAACGAGTGACCATTGCCTGCATGATTTCACCCTGACGAATAAAATCAACGTCGGAATTAGTCAAGAATTTTTGAGTAAACTGCTCTAAGGTTTTACCTGAAAGTGAAGCAGCCTGTTTCATTGCATTCACTTGTGAGTGCAATTCAGCCTCACGGCCAATTAGTTGCTGTGTGTATTGGTTGATAAAGAGAGGAATTTGCACAAAAACGATGGCTCCGATGACAGCACAAATGCGATCTAGCAATCCACCAACCCATTTAAACATAGTTAATTCCAGAAAGTTCTAGGTTTTATCTTCAGGCTTCTTTGACTCATGTGAGCTTTTCTCGTATTTTATCTGTTCAAGCAGAGTATGGTAACCATTTGTAAATCGCGATCTGAAAAGAGGAACATCGACATGCAATTTAGACTGTACTCGCATGACATAGTTGTCAAACGCATCGTTTTCAAGATTAGCTAACCGATTAGCATCTTCAACGACAGCGTCAACAAGATTGGTAAATACTTCATCTTCCACGACATCACTTTGATCACATAGCGTAGTTTGGTCATTCTTTCTTAGCATAGCATCCCCAAAATTATATTTCACCTTATCCTATAATAATTATAGGATTCCTGAATATAATGGTAAATATTTTTTAAATCGACCATCTCGATTTTTGAAATATCTGACCATTAGAATCTTTTTTTTAAAGCCCTCTTGACTCCAAGGTTTTTATGAGCTGAGGTATTTTTTTTTACATTCGCTATGTTTACTATTGCTTTTTTTTTCACCCTTGCATTAAGATAACCTAGTATGTAAATAGGAGAAACCTTTAAATGTCAAAACAACAACAAAGCACCTGGGCAGAAAACAACATCATTGATGATGTAACCTTCCAGGAAACCGATGCAGAGCTTTTCAAAAATCTTTTAGAGAACAAAGGAAGCAAAGTTCCAAAAGAAAGTACTTCATTCACACCTGGTACAATCCTGAAGGGACGTATCGTAGAATTTACCAAAGACCATGTAGTTATCGATGTGGGCTTAAAATCAGAAGGGTTAGTACCCATCCAAGAATTCTCAGATCCTTCTGAGTTAGCTCTAGACGCCGAAGTAGAAGTTTTCCTCGATCAAGCTGAAGATGACCAAGGACAGATCGTACTATCCCGCGAAAAAGCTGAAAGACTACGTCAATGGGAATACATCATTGAACACTGTGAAGAAGGTTCTATCGTTAAAGGACGAGTATTGCGTAAAGTTAAAGGCGGCTTGATGGTCGATATCGGCATGGAAGCATTCCTGCCAGGATCACAAATCGACAACAAGCGCATCAAAAATCTCGATGATTACATCGATAAGACTTATGAATTTAAAATTCTTAAAATCAACATCGAACGCAAAAATGTCGTCGTTTCACGTCGCGAATTGCTCGAAGCTGAAAGAATCTCAAAGAAATCTGAACTCCTCGAGAACATTAAAGAAGGTTGCGTAAGAGAAGGTATTGTTAAAAATATCACAGATTTCGGCGTATTCCTCGATCTAGATGGTATCGATGGTCTCCTCCACATCACCGATATGACATGGAAACGTATCCGCCACCCATCCGAAATGGTTCATTTAGGACAAAAACTTGAAGTGATGATCCTCAACATCGATAAAGATAAAGGTCGTGTTGCATTAGGATTAAAACAAAAAGAAAATAATCCATGGGATCAAATCGAATCGAAATATCCTCAAGGAACACGAGTACGTGGCAAAATTGTCAACCTCCTTCCTTACGGAGCATTCATTGAGATTGAGCCAGGTATTGAAGGCCTTATTCACGTCTCTGAAATGTCATGGATTAAAAACATCACTGACCCATCTGAAATCGTTAAAAAAGGCGATGAAGTGGAAGCGATTGTCCTCTCAATACAAAAAGAAGAGGGAAAAATTTCACTTGGACTCAAACAAGCTGAACATAATCCATGGGATGATGTCGAGAAAAAATATCCTGTGAATAGCAATGTAAAAGCTGAAATTCGCAGTTTGACCAACTATGGCGCCTTTGTCGAACTAGAACCAGGTGTTGAAGGATTAATTCACATCTCAGACCTTAGCTGGATCAAAAAAGTATCCCATCCTTCTGAAGTGTTAAAGAAAGGGGATATCGTGGATGCTATCGTCTTATCAGCTGACAAAGAGAGCAAAAAAATCACTCTCGGTGTTAAGCAGCTAAGCAATAATCCATGGGAATCCATCGAAAAAACGATGCCCGTTGGTGCCTTAGTAAAAGGCAAAGTAAGTAAGATTACAGCTTTCGGTGCATTTGTTGAACTCGATAGTGGTATCGAAGGTCTAATCCATGTAACCGAACTGTCTGATCAAGCTTTTGGTAAAGTGGAAGATGTCGTTTCAAAAGGCGATGAAATCACTGCAAAGGTGATCAAGCTCGATCCTGAGCACAAGAAAATTGCCTTGTCGATTAAAGATTACTTGATTGATAAAAATCAGTGTAATCGCGATGATATCGTTGTGACTACAACAAAGCGCAAAAAGAAAGAATCGACTAAAGACGATGACCACCATGAAGGTCAAAAAGAAGAACAAAGTGGTGAAAATTCCGAACAGGAATAACCTTCTTTTATGGCACGGACTTTAGTCCGTGCCACATATGTCATGCCACAAGTGAAAACAAATATATTGTCCCATCTATTAAGTAGAGGCTAAAATAATGAATAAAGATCTCATTGCCGTCTTTGAATATCTCGAACGCGAAAAAGGTATTAAACGACAACTAGTAATCGACGCTATCGAAGAATCCCTTTGTGCTGCTGCACGAAAAAGCGTGACCGGTGCTTCCAGTATTACTGTTAAAATCAATTCCAAAACTGGTGACATCGATGTATTCTGCGAAAAGGAAATTGTAGATGAAGTCGAAGTAGCCTCGCAAGAGATCTTGCTTGAAGACGCAAGAGAAATCGATCCTGATTGTGAAATCGGACAATTTATTGATATCGTTGTCACTCCGAAAGATTTCGGACGGATTGCAGCGCAGAAAGCTAGACAAATCATTACTCAGAAACTCCGTGGTGCCGAACGCGATGTTATTTATGAAGAATACCGCCACCGTATCAATGAATTAATCTCTGGAACAGTCAAACGATTTGTTCGCGAAGCTAACATCATTGTTGATCTCGGTAAAGTCGAAGCAATGATGCCGATGCGTCAATATCCAAAAACTGAAAAATACCATGTTGGTGAAAAAGTTTTAGCTGTCCTCCTCCAAGTGAATGATACTGAAAATGGAGGTGCTGAAGTTATCCTATCTCGTAGTCATCCTGAGTTTGTTAAGCAATTGATGATTCAAGAGGTTCCTGAGATCAGTGATGGAACTGTTATCATAGACAAAATTGTCCGAGATGCAGGATACCGTACAAAATTAACCGTTCGTTCAACTGATCCCAAAGTTGATCCTGTTGGGGCGTGCGTTGGAATGCGTGGAAGCCGAGTCAAAAATGTGGTCAGAGAACTCCATAACGAGAAAATTGATATTATCCCTTTTTCTCAAGACCCTGTAGAACTTCTCCAAAATGCACTCTCACCAATAGAAATTCGTAAAATCAACGTGAATCAAGATGACAACACGATCTCTATAGTCGTCGAAGATGATGATTTTGCTGCAGTTATTGGCAAAAAGGGAATGAATGCGCGTCTAAATAGTCAACTCATTGGTTATGAAATTGACGCACAACGGATGAGTGATTATAATCGAGCATCCGTGATCCAACGAAACGAGTTAGCTTTATCAGATGATCCAGAACTTGATGAACCAATTACAGGTATTGAAGGCGTTAATAATCTTATATTCGAACACATCTTCGAACACTTAGTCGCACAAGGACTCCACACTAAGCGTGCATTACTGACCACTCCAAAGGAACAGCTCGCAAAGATACCTGGAATCAGTCTAGATATGGCTGATCGCATACTTGAACAAATAAGAAAACAGAGGAAATAACCCCTTGGCCAAAAACCTAAAACTCAATATCAAGAATGCTCAAATCGCGAGTGCTGTCAATCTTAGTAGTCTCAAAGATAAGCTCGCTCAAAAAAAGGCGAGCGTCTCAACTGAACCTCAAGAGGAAGTAGAGAGCAAGAAAGTTCTAACGGGAACGACTAAAGCACGGACAGCTCCTATTAAAAAAGCAAAAACAGAGATCGTTGAAGAACCAAATAAAGAGCCGAAAGAAGAAATAAAACGAAAAGCACGTTCTCGTTCAGCCTTTGCAGAACCAGATCCTGCTGATATAATATCCAAAGAAACAGATGCTGAAACATATGAAGAGTCTTCTCTAGTAGAGGACCTCGTTGAACCTATTTATTCTGAAATCAGCGATATCGAAACAATTAGCACTGAATCGGAATCATTTGAAAGTGAGTCAGCTGGACGTCGCAAAAGCAATGAAGAACTCCGTCAAGAGATCTTTGGTGAAGAAATCAGAGCACAGCAACAGGAAAAGCACGAGCCTACAAAAAGCATATTCCTGTCGCCCACAATCGAGCAAAAAGAATCACATACACACCACACCTCCCCCACACCTCTCCCTGCAGCTCCAGTCGCAAGACCACATACACCCTCTACTCCACGTCAACCGCAACGTCCCCCACTGAAAGAGCTCCCCCCTTTACAACTTAATCGAGGGACACCACGGGAATTTGTAGCTCCCACTCATAAACTTGGGCCTACTGGAAAGCACATTAAAGACTTTGCTCCCCCACCTCGACAAGCAAATGCCCCAACAGATTCTGGCCAAGCAAATGCAGCCTCTGATGACGATAAGAAAATGCGTTCCAAGGTGAAACCTAAGGCGCGCGAAGGGGAAGTCATCCCTCCTACTGAAGATAGCGAAAAGAAGAATGCTGTTAAAACAGGCAAATTTAAAGAATTTAAAGACGTTAAACCTGCTAAACGGCAAGAGCAAACAAAGTTCGATGTTCGTGATAAGCAAGGACTGCGAATTACTGAAGAGGAAAGTCATTGGAGAAAGAAACGCTTTAAACAAGCGCGTCACCAACAAGAAGATATCACAATTCGTCCAACAAGTCTGAAAGTGCGGATCCCTATTTCGATAAAAGATCTAGCCGTCGAAATGAAGCTAAAAGCATCACAGTTAGTTGCAAAATTGTTCTCTCAGGGCATTGTTGCCACACTTAATGATCTACTCGAAGATGAAACAACAATCCAATTGTTAGGTCACGAGTTCGCTTGTGAAATCCAAATCGATAGCACAGAAGAAGAAAGAATTCGCATTACAGACAAAACGATCAAGGAAGAAGTTCAAGGTGCAAATCCGGAAAACCTCATCATAAGACCTCCCGTCGTCGCATTTATGGGTCACGTTGACCACGGAAAAACAAGCCTCATCGATGCAATACGTAAAACTAATCGCGCTTCTGGAGAAGCAGGAGCGATCACCCAGCATATTGGTGCGTTTCTCTGCTCAACCGCTGTCGGTAACATCGCTATCCTTGATACCCCTGGTCACGAAGCATTCTCCGCAATGAGAGCTCGTGGTGCCGATATTACAGATATCGTCGTTCTAGTTGTGGCGGGTGACGAAGGATTAAAACTTCAAACTGTCGAAGCCATCAACCACGCGAAAGCAGCAAAAGTCACAATTGTCGTTGCTATCAACAAATGCGATAAACCCAACTTCAATGTGGAAAATGTCTATCGTCAACTATCAGAAATTGAACTACTCCCTGAAGCATGGGGTGGACAGACAATCACAATCAACTGCTCTGCCGTCACAGGTGAAGGGGTTCCACAATTGCTCGAAATGTTGGCCCTTCAAGCAGAAATTCTTGAATTAAAAGCCGACCCAACGACGCGAGCAAGAGGGACTGTTCTCGAATCAGAAATGCATAAAGGTATGGGTTCTATTGCAACTGTATTAGTTCAAAATGGAACCTTAAGACTCGGTGATGCTCTTGTCTTCGGCCAACATTGGGGACGAGTTAAAACGATGCGCGATGAGTATGACAAACAATTACAAATTGCGGGTCCATCTACTCCTATAGAAATCACAGGGTTATCTGGACTACCAGAAGCTGGTGAAGAGTTCATCGTTGTCAAAAGCGAAAAAGAAGCGCGTGCGATTGCTGAAGCACGTATGCAAGGAATGCGCCAAGTTAACCTCTTGCAGGCTAAAAAGATTTCGATGGATAATATCTTCCAGCAGGCATCAGAGACTCAGAAGAAGATTCTCAATATCGTCATTAGAGCAGACGTTCAAGGTTCACTAGAAGCACTTAAAACCGCCTTAATGAAGATTCAATCGACTAAAGCAGAGCTTAACATTGTTTCTGCAACTGTTGGTGAAGTGTCAGAGTCGGATGTTCAACTTGCAGCAACTTCCAAAGCGGTAATCCTCGGATTCCACACGCAAGTTGAAAGCCATGCTGATGCACTACTGAAGGAACTCGGTGTTCAAATCAAACTCCACGATATCATTTATCATGCAATCGACGATGTTAAAGTACTCATGAGTGCACTCCTCGATAAGATCGCTCAAGAAACAGAAAAAGGTAAAGCCGAAGTTAAAGCCATATTTAAATCCTCTCAGCTTGGAAACATCATTGGATCCATTGTTATTGAAGGATCCGTCCATAGAGCTCATTCCGTGCGATTAAGACGCGGAAAAGAGATCGTTTGGAAAGGTGGAATCAACTCGCTTAAACGGGTTAAAGAGGATGTGCGAGAAGTTCAGAAAGGCTTAGAATGCGGTATAGTACTAAATAACTTCAATGATGCACTTGAAGGTGACATCATCGAAACATACGAAGTCACTTACATAACACAAGAACTATAGATAAACACCATGGCCGTACAACGAAAAGATCGTATCGACTCCCTTCTTAAAGAAGTCATCTCTGATGTTATCCGTCGCGAAGTGCGTAACCCCCATGTTAACGCACTGCTCACTGTAACACGTGTAGACATTACTAGGGATCTCCATTACGCAACTGTTTATATTAGCGTCATCGGAACCCCAGAGCAAAAAGAGGAAACACTTGCTGCTCTGCAGACTGCCGCCGGTTTTATTGCCGTCCAATCCTCAAAACAAGTTGTCATGCGCTATTTTCCAGCTCTTAAATTTAAGCTCGATGATAGCGTTGACAGACACATGCGTATCGAAGAACTTTTAGGTGAGATTGCTGCCGAGAAAGACACACGAAAAGAACAAGCCACTGATGACGACGTCCCCACAAACACCTGATGGACAACCTGAAGGGATCCTGCTAGTCAATAAACTGCGAGGTAAAACTTCGTTCAGTTTGGTTGGCATATTGCGCAGGCTTCTCAAGGTAAAGAAAATTGGTCATGCCGGCACTCTTGATCCCTTTGCAACTGGGGTGATGGTTATGCTCATCGGGAAAAAATTCACTCGACTCTCTGATCAACTTCTATGTGCCGATAAAGAGTATATTGCAACAGCCCTTCTAGGCGTTGCAACAGATTCTTATGATTGTGATGGACAAGTTACCGAGCGTAGTGAATTAATTCCATCTCAAGAAGACGTTAAAGAAGCAATTAAACAATTCCAGGGAGAAATCTCTCAGGTTCCTCCGATGTTTTCTGCTAAGAAAAAGAACGGAAAGAAACTGTATGAGCTTGCGCGAAAGGGAATAACAATCGAAAGAGCCCCTGTTAACATTCAAGTCACCACAGAACTCATTCGTTACGAATATCCTGAACTCGAATTTAAAGTTTCATGTAGCAAAGGGACGTATATAAGAAGCATTGCCCACGATTTAGGGCAAATTCTGGGATGTGGAGCACACCTGAGCGCCCTTCAAAGAACTCGGAGTGGATCGTTCCTTCTCAATGACTGCATTGATGGGGCTCTCCTCGAACAACCAACTTGTGATCTTGCTCACTTGCAAAAAAGGCTCATTACAAGTATAGATTGATAATGATTTACATTGTGGAACTGACTTTAGTCCGTGGATGGATTCAACAATCCCTTTAAAGTTAGGTAGAACTAACCACGGACTAAAGTCCGTGCCACAAATAGAAATTCAAGAAGCTGTAGACCTGAATTATAGAGAAAGGACACAAATTGAGTATATGGTCACTAGCCCTCACATTTTTCTTGGTTGCAAACCCCATCGGAAACTCTCCGGCTGTGCTCGCGCTCATCAAAAAATATAGTTTTGATCGACAAAAAAAGATTGTCATCCGTGAAACCCTGTTCGCACTTATCATCGCGCTATTCTTCCAGTTTTTTGGAGAATATTTTCTAGATTTATTACATGTGAGCCATGCAGCGCTCGCCCTTACAGGTGGTCTTGTCCTATTCTTGGTTGCTTTACAGATGCTCTTCCATCAACCAGATGATGAAGGAACCTTAGAACAACAAGAACCTTTTATTGTACCCATTGCCCTCCCCTTAGTCTCCGGACCTGGCCTGATGACCATGATCATGGTGAATGCCGCTCAGGAAGCAGATAACTTCAAAATTACATCTGCAATATTGATTGCTTGGGTAGGGGTTGCTTTGGTGCTCGTCACATCACCTTATCTCAATAAAATTGTGGGAAAACACGGAATGGCGGCTCTTGAACAAGTCATGGGAATGGTATTGGGATTACTGTCAGTACAAATGCTTGTCAGTGGGCTTCAAGTTTATATTCAAACACTTAACCTGTAGAGTTAGAAAATGTCATTGCTTACACTTACTGTGATTTTGTTACTCATTATGGATCCATTGGGAAATATCTCCTCATTTCTCAAGCTCCTCAGAGATCTTCCGGCAAAACGAAGACGGCTTATCATCATAAGAGAAATGCTCATTGCTCTGGCTTTCATGATCGTATTTAACTATTTTGGAGAGCTTATCTTTGATGTGCTTAACATCTCTGAGGCAGCCCTCACCATCACTTCAGGAGCCATTCTTTTCCTTGTCGCCATTAAAATACTTTTTCCTGCGACAGACAGCCTGCGAGCTAACTTACCATCGGGAGAACCGTTCGTTACTCCATTGGCTATCCCACTAATCGCAGGCCCTTCACTTCTAGCTACCATCATGCTCTTTGCGCACCTCGAACCAAGTCAATGGGTCATGTTAGGAGCCATCCTCATCTCTTGGGCGATTGCTGTCACGATTCTTTTTACAGGAGCCACCCTCCAAAGAATCCTCGGAAATAATGGTCTCATGGCTTGCGAACGTTTAATGGGAATGGTCCTTATTCTTCTTGCCATTCAACGCTTACTCGAAGGTGTTCAACATTTCATCAAAACATGCCAAACCTAAATATAAGACTGATGGTTGCCTACGATGGTACTCACTATCTTGGATGGCAAAAAACCTCGATGGGTCCAAGTATTGAAGAATCTCTAGAAATAGCCATCAATCAAATCCTTCAACATCCCATCACCCTCCAAGCTGCTAGTCGTACCGATGCCGGAGTTCACGCATCTGGACAGGTCGTTAATTTTTTCACTGAAAAACCGATCAAAAATCTTCGTCAATTTCAAGTCGGACTGAATGCTCTTCTTCCAAGTGATATCACTGTCATGGATGTTGAAATTGCAAATGAAAATTTCCATCCCACTTTAGACTGCATCGCTAAGGAATACCATTATTTTATATGCACGGGAGTGGGGCAACTCCCCTTCCATCGCCATTTTTCATGGCACTATCCTTACCCGCTTGATGTCGATTCAATGAGAGAAGCTGCCAGACTTCTACTTGGAGAGCATGATTTTAGCGCTTTTTGCAATGAAAAAAAGAATAGCGATTATGAGCATTGTGTCAGATGCTTGTATGGGATTGATATCCTCGAACTCCCCGAAAATCGTCTTCAATTCAAGGTAAAAGGAAATAATTTCCTCTACCGTATGGTCCGCAATCTTGTAGGGACATTAGCTTATGTCGGCAGGGGTAAAATCGATAAAGATGCTATTCCGAGTATCCTAGCCAGCAAAGCTCGACCCGAAGCAGGTATTACAGCCCCAGCCCATGGTTTGAGGCTGCAACATGTTTTCTATCATCAAGATCCATGAAGAAGAAAAATTATCCATTTATAATTGACAACAATAAAAAATTACCATACTATTATATTTTTTAATATTTACAGGCAGGTAATTATGAAAACTATAATAAATTTAATTGCACCTTTAACTTTATTAATAAGTACAAACACATTTGCTTTTATTTCACCAAGTGAACCCAATGATATTGCAGATAGCTACGAAGATTCATTTAATTACGAGGATTCATTCTTTCAAGAAGGAGAAATCATTCCCTCTCCCAGCGAGGCTTACACGATCCTTAAGCGATTAGGGGAAGGAGCGTTTGGAGTTGTTTATGCTGTTGAAGACTCCAGCGGGGGAAAATTTGCACTCAAAAGTTACAGAGGATATTCTGATCCCTATTTTATTGACTCTATCCTCTCAGATGCTAGTAGAGAGTTTTCGAGAGGACAAGTACTCGACCATCCAAATATCATTAAATCCTTCGATCTATTTACCTACAAAACTTCTTATGAAGAAATAACAAATAATGTTGTCTTGCAATTAGTCGAAGGAAAAACAGTTTATGATACCAATAGAGGCGAATTAACCGGCGAAGAATCACTTGAAGCGGCTCTTAATCTTTGTTATGCATTAAAATATGCCTATACTCAAGACATGATCTATCTGGATCTTCATGCAAGAAACGTTATGCTCTCTGATGAGCATAAACTCATGATTGTCGATGTTTCTAGCTTCTTTTCAGCAGATGAGTTTTATACTTCATATAGTGCATACATGTCGCAAGAAAACTCTTATACCGATAGTGAGGGAAATAAATCGATTATGCCTTTAGCTGGAAGTTTTATCGAACCACTTCATCAACAAAAAATGAATCGCTTTTTCAAGAATAACCCTGAAGTTGTAAAGCAAATGCAAGAACGAGAAAAAATACAGAATCACCCTGCACTTAAAGGATCTACAAATTGGTCCGACCAAACATATACGCTAGATATGACCCCTATCCATTCTTATTATTTTAAGGACATTACTGGGATTTGCAACAATCTAATCAATAAATCCACTCTTCCACGCAATGACAGAATCAATATGCGCGTAGAAGTAAAAAAACTAGCCTGGAACTATCAAGAAGATGTTGAAGAGGGACAATCCATCACTGTCGATTACTACCTCAATCAGCTCATAGAGCTTCTAGAATCGTTGCCAACATCTGTGGCAGGGATGAATTATGAAGGATGAAGGATGAATGCAGCAAAAAAAAGCCTATCCACGCGATCTGTGTTGATCACTACTCCAGTATCTTGCCCCACTTTACCTAGAGGTTCGAATTTATGAAGTGAAGTTAAGGTTTTAAGAAAAACGCGGTCTTGATCACCCACCTCCTGTAAAGAGAGTGAATCGAACCCATGTTTCGCTAATATTAAAGCATCAGAATTCTGTGCCAACTCAAACTTATTTTGAAGCTCTTCCTGGGGTTTACTTAATATAGCCTGAGCTTTGACTCCTGCGGCTATAACGGCTTGATTGGGTTTCTTTTTTCGAGCTTCTGATTCGCCTATAGCTTTTCGAGCTTCTAAGGCATTTTTATAATCAGATATTCCTCCCCCACCCCCTAAATTATAAGTACCGTGAATGGTTTGATCTCTTTCGCCTGAAACACTTTCGCTGCTCATAAAACCCCCAATAACACGATTATTTTAACAATTCCATATACAACTATATTAATACATATATTTAATATTTTACAAATAAACAATAATAATATTATAATAAAACTATCAAATAGTAGGAGCCCTACTCTATAGAGGCAATAATATGGTAAATTTCAGAGAAAATTCTCCACAAGACCATCAGTTTGAATACCAACCCAGCCCTCCATCGAAGGCCGGTCACCAGGATATGAGCTTTAAGATTGACAATCCAGAATCCAATGTAGATTTAGAGATGGACCTACATAAAAAAGAAACAAAGCTTGCTGAAGATTTCCATCTCAAACAGAAAGATCCTGATGAAGTGGTAAAACTAAGTACCCATGTCTCCCGAGCAACAAAATCAATTCTGAAAAAAGAAGAGTCCAACCCAGAAAAGCCAGAAACCAAAGCACCTAAGCCAAAAAAGGGGATTAGTTTCGGTGATTCCAATTTTGACGATGGGACAACTAGTGAAATAAGTGACAAAACCACAGTCAAAAGAAGGAAAAAGGAACCAAGGCCTGTAGACATAGAAACAATGCCCGAGAGATTAGAAGTCCGAGCAGCGGATCGCAAAGTTAATAAAGAACAGAATTTAGATGATGTCAGCGATCAGCGGTTACTAAAAGGTGCGAAGAAATTTATTAGTGAACGTAGTAAATTTAGTGGGTGGAATAATAAGGAACTTAAACAAGCAGATGATGGATCTCTAGTTCATACAGCCCAGCCATATACATTTGAGGACTTAACAGATGGAATAAAGAACCTATCTCCTAAAGACAGCGTTCTATTCGAACAAAGCATTCAACATCGGGATTCTGAACTCGAAAAACGCGGCTATCAACTAAAAGAAGTGGCCCCAGGAAAATCTGAGTGGCAGAAAGAAGTAGTTATCGTAAGAATCGGAGAAAAGGTTAAGAGGAAACAAGTTAATGTTGAACTTCAAGGAGGGGGTGAAGCTGAGCAAAGATGGATAAAAGAAGCTCAATTTAACGAACTTACTCAACCCCAACCTCCTGTCTCCGACACCAGCAAAAAGGTGGAAGCTAAATCGAGTGATGTTTTGGGCTCAACAACAAGATTTGAGGCGCTAGCTCAATTTAAGAGATTAGATGGTGGCGGTATCATGCAAACAATGAAATATATGACTACAAAGGACTTAAAAGAGTCTCATCCCAAAAGTGGGATGGACACAACAGATTGGCAACTCTACATTATTAAAAGGGATAGTGAACTAACCTCTCAAGGATATCATTTGGAAACAATTTCGAAAGCAAAAGATGGTACCCCCATACAAGAATGGCAAAAACCTGTAAATATTAGGGTAATTAGTACAGAAGGAGAAACTGCACAGGTGGTCGTTTATGATGAAAAAATGAATCAAATTAGAACCCAAAAGATGCAGACGAGTGTGTTAAAAGCTCTTTCAGAAAATGAAGAAGAGAAATCACAAATTGAAGCAAAGAAACAAGAAATCGAAGGGCTTTTAAAAAAACATTCCAAAAACTACCCTCGACAAGTCGCAGCTGATCAACAAGGAAGCGAAGAAACCATTAAAGAATATATTGAAAGACTGAAGGAAAACATCGGCAGCCCACCCGCTCGAGACGATAAAGAAAAAGACCTGTCATATGCTATTAGATTAATGAGGATGGATAAAGGACAAGCAGAAACAAAAGAACAGTATGCAGAACGGTTACTAGGAAATTTAAGAAACCCGGAAGGCAAGCAACAAACGACCGGTGAAACGATTGATAACTGGATTGGGTGGTTGGAAATCTGCAATTTTAAAGAAGAAGATGAGCTCGAACAGCAGTTAGCAGAGATTAAATCGCCAAAACTTAAGCAAGAATATTATGGAGTTAAAGGGAACGAGATAGAAAAAGATATCGAAAATGCAAGAACAAAAATTTATCAACTAATGAAATCTAATAATGATCTATCGAAGCAGCTAGGTAAACTTCAGGGTGGTAGTTGGTTTTTTAGACTCCGTAACAAAAGCGAAATCAAAAGAATTACGGATGAGATTGCTAAAAATGTAGATAACATTTTTAGCAATAGAGATTTGCTAAAAAACACCCATAAGGGGGCCCACATTCCTACAATCATCATTCCTGGTTCTAAATATTATGATTACAAGAAGCACCGCGGTTCGTTGCCGTTGTAGTGCCTGCCCAATCCCTTAGCCTCCCATCTGTGGCACGGACCTTCGGAAGGATGAATTATGAAAGATGAAGGATGAATGCAGCAAAAAAAGCCCACCCACCTTCTGTGGCAAGGATGAATTATGAAGGATGAAGGATGAATGCAGCAAAAAAAGCCCACACATCCCTTTAGGGCCCCATCTGTGGCAAGGATGAATTATGAAGGATGAAGGATGAATGCAGCAAAAAAAGCCCACACATCCCTTTAGGGCCCCATCTGTGGCACGGACCTTCGGAAGGATGAATTATGAAGGATGAAGGATGAATGCAGCAAAAAAAGCCCACACATCCCTTTAGGGCCCCATCTGTGGCACGGACTTTAGTCCGTGGTCTTGCCTACCCAATCCTCTTAGCTAAAGTGCCGAGTTATATTATACCCAGGATTGTAGCTTGAAACTTGCATTTTGACAAATAGATTCAGGGAATGAAAATCACGATCCACGGACTAAAGTCCTGGTCACATTTACATAAAGAGTGCCAGGAACATGTCGATGAGCTTGATGCCGATAAAGGGAGTGATAATCCCTCCTAATCCGTAGATGAGCACATTTTGACGTAGGAGTACGTGGGCTGATTGTGCACGATAGTTCACCCCGCGTAGTGCCAATGGAATCAAGGCTATAATGATTAGTGCATTGAAGATGACAGCACTCAGTATCGCTGTTTTATGTGAATGCAGCATCATAATATTCAGGACCGATAAAGGTCCTGTTAGTTCATGATTCGAAATATACAATCCACCAAATATCGCAGGAATAATAGCAAAATATTTTGCCAGATCGTTCGCAATACTGAATGTTGTTAAGGTTCCACGCGTCATCAATAATTGCTTTCCTATTTCGACAATCTCGATTAATTTTGTTGGATTGCTATCCAAATCAACCATATTCCCCGCTTCACGTGAAGCCTGAGTTCCCGTATTCATCGCAACTCCCACATCAGCTTGTGCAAGAGCTGGTGCATCATTCGTGCCATCTCCTGTCATTGCAACGAGTCGTCCACCTTGCTGCTCCTTTTTAATCAGCGCAAGTTTGATCTCTGGGGTAGCTTCAGATATAAAATCATCAACACCGGCTTCTGCGGCAATCATTGCGGCCGTGAGAGGATTGTCTCCTGTGACCATCACAGTGCGAATCCCCATGCGACGCATCTCTTTAAAACGCTCTTTAATTCCACCTTTGATCACATCCTTTAAAAGAATAGCCCCTACGATACGTTGACCATCACTCACGAGAAGCGGGGTTCCCCCTTGAGAGCAAATTTCCTGCACAATAGAGTTTACGTTTGGTGGGTAGACGCCACCAAGTTTTTCAATGTGGGCTTGTATCGCTGTCGTTGCCCCCTTGCGAATCTGACGGGTCACTTTCCCTTCTGCGTCATTAAAATCAATCCCACTCATCCGCGTACTCGCAGAAAATGGGATCACAGTTGTATTCGTTACACCTAGAGTCTCGGCACGTAATCCAAATACTGACTTCGCCAAAACGACTATAGAACGTCCTTCAGGAGTCTCATCAGAAAGGGAGGCAAGTTGTGCGATCTCTGCAAATTCTTTCTCACTACATCCCCCAAAAGGAATAAATGAAGTAGCCATCCGATTTCCCATCGTGATGGTACCCGTTTTATCTAAGATAAGTAGATCGATATCACCTGCAGCTTCAACGGACCGTCCACTTTTTGCCACTACGTTCCTTCTAATCAACCGATCCATCCCCGCAATTCCAACAGCATTGATCAAAGCACTGATCGTCGTAGGGATTAAACATACCAACAAAGCAATGAGAATGGGGATCGAGATCACTTGCGAAATGTTTTTTCCGGTTGCTGCAGCACTATAATCAGCAAATAACTTAAGGGCACTCACTGTGAGTAAAAAAATGATGGTCAGAGCACAGAGCACAATGTGTAGAGCAATCTCATTTGGAGTCTTCTGCCGTTGAGCAGATTCAATGAGGTGAATCATATGATCGAGAAAACTTTTTCCTGGTTCTGAAGTTACCAAAATCCTAAGAGAATCGCTTACAATTCTCGTTCCTGCTGTAACAGCACAGCGGTCTCCTCCACTTTCTCTAATAACTGGGGCAGACTCTCCTGTGATTGCCGATTCATCGACCGTTGCAATCCCTTCGATGACATCTCCATCAGCAGGAATGATCTCGCCAACGCGGCATACAATCACGTCCCCTCTTTTTAGATCTCCTGAGGGTGTCGAAATTTCCTTTCCATTTACAAGGACGCGAGCATAAGAATCAATTTTGGTTTTTCTAAGCGAGGCAGCTTGGGCCTTTCCGCGACTTTCGGCTAAGGCTTCAGAGAAATTTGCAAATAGAACCGTAAACCATAACCATAAGGCAATTTGGATGTTGAACCAATTGCTTGAGCTGTGAGCCCCATCTAAGACAGTATATAATGTCGTGACGATAGCCCCAATATAGGTCACAAACATGACAGGATTTTTAACTTGAATACTCGGCTGAAGCATCTGAATAGATTTTATTAGACTCTCAATAAATAGCTGTCTATTCATTAAACCGTTTTTTTGTTTTTTCATGCAGCTACCCCTCTAATCATCAAGATGTGCTCAACTATTGGTCCGAGTGAAAGTGCTGGAAAAAATGTGAGAGCCCCTATAATTATAATGACACAGAAAAGAAGGACTGTAAATAACATAGAACTCGTTGATAAGGTACCAGAAGTGGGTGGCGTGATTTTCTTCATTGCCAAATTGCCGGCAATTGCCAGACTGGGGATCAAGATGGCAATCCTTGCAAGTAGCATGATTATCCCTAAGCTAAGATTATAAAAATCACTATTTGCATTTAAACCTGCAAATGCACTTCCATTATTGGCGGCCGCTGAGGTAAATGCATAGAGTATTTCTGTGAGACCATGGGCCCCTAGATTAAGTCGACCTTCCAAAGCAACAGGTAAAACAGAAGCGATTCCTGCCCCTATTAGAATTAGGGCTCCTGGCATAATGACAGCTAGCATTACCCATTGGATATCGTATTTTTCAATTTTCTTTCCAATGTATTCTGGAGTACGACCTACCATGAGTCCGGAAAGAAAAATCGTGAGAAGGACAAACATCACCATGCTACATAACCCTACTCCAACACCACCAAAAACCAATTCGCCCAACATCATATTCAAAAGAGCGACTCCTCCAGCCAATGGAGAAAGACTATCATGCATGGTGTTGATTGATCCGTTTGCGGTCGCAGTTGTCATCGTTGACCATAATAGGCTATTATTAATTCCAAAACGGGTCTCTTTGCCTTCTAAAACGGGATAAGCTTCCAAAACTGGGTTATGCAAATGTTCTGAATAGGTAGAAAGAGCAAAGCCTCCTACCCATATCGCAAACATCACACCGAGCAGTAGCCAAGCATGTTTTTTAGAACCAATAAGAATCCCATAGGCATGCACAGAGGCAGCAGGAATAAGCACTAATGCGATCATTTCAAGCATATTTGAAAGGGCGGTGGGATTTTCAAATGGGTGTGCACTATTCGCATTAAAAAAACCTCCTCCATTAGTCCCCAGTTGCTTGATAGCCACTTGAGAAGCAACAGGTCCTAAAGGAATGGTTTGGTGGCCCCCTTCCAGCGTTTCGACTTGCACATAAGAGGAAAGGGTCTGAACAACACCTTGTGTCATTAGTGCCACAGCCATTAACAAGGAGAGGGGGAGCAATAAATAGAGGATGATACGGGTCATATCTACCCAGAAGTTGCCGATCCCTACGCTACATTTTCTCGTAAGCCCTCTAATTAAGGCCATCAAGACCGCACCTCCAGTCGCAGCACTTAAAAAGTTTTGGACAGTCAACCCCCACATTTGAGAGGCATAACTCATTGTGGTTTCACCCGAATAAGCTTGCCAGTTTGTATTGGTCACAAAGCTTATTGCGGTGTTAAAAGCGAGAAGCCAAGGGACTGCAGGAAGGTGCTGAGGGTTAAATGGTAAAAATGATTGCAGTCTCAGCAGAAGGAAGAGTCCAAGAAAACCGCATAAATTGAATAGAAGTAGTGATTTTGCATAACGCTTCCACCCCATTTCCTCGTTGGGATTGATTCCTCCTATGCGATAGGTTAGAGATTCAATCCACCCAAAATACGGGGTTAAAAACAATGGTTGAGCATTAAACAGACGTGCTAGATAAGAACCTAATAACGGGCATAGGATGATGATGCCCCCCACAAAACAGATAATCTGCAGCCAATCAAAATGGGTCAAGAGCATCCTCCTTAAAATTTTTCAGGATAGACAATGGCAAAAGTTAGGTAAAAAAAGAGCGCAACGACGAGTAATCCAACCAGTATATTCTCCATTTGAACCTCCTTTAGATGAGATCCAAATAACGAGCTAGGTACCAAGCAACAAACAACACACCAACAGAGGCGGTGACCCACAAGGCGTTAGGAAGCCATTTTACCCCGGTTCCAGGATTTCCTCTCATTTCAAGAGTCCCAATCCCATAGGCGAACTCCTGCGTTTGCCCACCCTTAAATAAGTCTGAAGTTTCTGATATAATACTTTCTCCATCCATTCCGAGAAATATTGCATATTGCTTAATAAAACCTTTGGCATAGACGCCAGATATTAATTTGCTAACATCCCCTTCTTCAATCGCCTGGAGATAGTTTGAACGTATCGAAGTGGCATTTTCTGCTTCCTTCAATGTAATATTCAGCTCATTTCTGCGCTGCTTAAAATTCTCTCCAATATTCTTTAATTCACTTTGATTAATCATTATCTATTTCCATTTGGTATAGCATTAGGTGCAAAAGGGCATAAAAAGCCAAGGGCATAGTGCTTTTTATCTGTTTATACATAAAAACGGGATTATAGACGAATCAGAAATTATTGAAACAAGAAAAGGAGATATCAGTATATGGATAATTTAGAGGACAACCTCACTCAAAAAAACCACGGACTAAAGTCCATGCCACAAATGTGTCGAAATTGGGTTGGAAAGGCACAACCACGGACTAAAGTCCGTGCCACAATAAGTTTGTAACAAGAAATTTGTGGCACGGACTTTAGTCCGTGGGGTTGTTCTCTACTAGCGATTTTATTCTAAAAATTCAGGAGGTGGTTCCCATACAGCTTCATTAGTCACTGAATTCCAATAATAGGTCTGTCCCTTATCATCTAGGTGCAATTCCCAAGGACCTTTCGTTTGTTGAGCATGGGAAATCGAATCACTACGTGAAATACTGCCCGAAAAACTGTCTGAAAAACTGACTCTTCCACCTTGTAAAGGATCTCTATTTAAACCTTTTGGTGCACCCTTAAGTTTTGCAAGTGGGGAATCTTCCATTGCTTCTGGTTGAATAGAATATCTATCTACTTTCATGTATGTATTGATATCTTTTTCCAATGCTGGGTTTCCCTTTGCCAACTTCAGGGCTTTCTCTATCGCACTAAGGCCTTTGTTCGTCCAGTTAAATGGAACATTCCCAGAAGTTTTCTTTTCTAATTCTCTCTTTCTGGTTTTTATTACAAAAAAACCGTCTTCATAACGAATTTTGTGAGTTTCATATTTTTTTGATTTAAAGTCTGTAAGAACTGCTTGTAGATTTTCTAATTGGATCTCTTTTTTGGTTAGTGATTTCCCGACGCCCTGTTTCCACACCGCAATTTGATTCTTAGCTTCTAGTTTATCTTTTAACTCCAAAACTGTCGCTCCGTGCCATCCTTGATCCTTATCTATACCTGGTATATCCGCAGGTAGACGCACTGGTTTATCTGTTTCCACCATGGCCCAAGCAGCGGCTTGTCTCACCATTTTTTCAATATTGATGTTTTTTAAGGAACCAGTTGTTTTCAAATCTAAAGAAACAGTCTTATAGACCATCTTCCCTGTTTTATCTGCAATTTTGACATTAGCTAGTACCTTTACGTTTCCACCGGCTTGGCGAACGCATTTCATTTCTTTGATTTTGGCAGACTCCCATCCGACACAGGTTTCATTTGTACACGCAGTAGGTTCGAGAACTCGAACGCTTGGATTCTTTCTAACAGGAGGAGGGGCTTTTCCAATATTAGGAAGCCCTGAGGAAGCAGTCTTAGGCACTTCTACAGGTTTGGCCTCTGGAAACTTAGCATTAATTTCCTTTTCTGCTCCCCCTAATAGCTTAGCTAAAGGTAGTTTCATTAGCATTGAACGAACAGAACTATTGTCCTTTGATAGCAACCAAGCTTTTTTAAATGCTTGCATTTGATCCGTGTTAGTGACATCAACACTATTATTCCATTTGACAACGGCAGAGAAATCACCATTTTTGTATTCTAATATTAAATTCTCATCGAATTCCTTGCGATCGTCTTGATAAGAATTTGGAGTTGTTGGGTCATATGCTCTAGGAAGGGTTTCTGTTAAAGCCTTTGTTAACTGATCGAGTTTTCTTTGAATTTCCCTCTTAGTCAAAATTTCTTTCGGCGTTAAAGAGATATTTATTTGATTCTTTAACGTGGTAATATTAGAACGTAAATTTTTTACCTTGTCACTAATTTTAGACAAATCGGTTCTTTGCAATTGGACGGAAAAATTGTCGATATCTATTAAACTGACGTGCCCTGTTTCGAGATAAATATTTAACTCCTTAACCGGTAATACCTTCTCCGTACCCGTTAACATTACTTGAGCGGTATCACAGACCTTCTGAATGTTATCCATTATCTCTGATGGGATGGGGTTTGGCAATTTACCTAGAAAAACTGTGATTGAACCACCGTTTTTCCCCGTAATCTTTATATGATCGAGCCCCTTAGCGACTGCCTGATTAACAAGAGTAGGAATGGAACCTCTCATTTCAGAATTTTGAATGCTCATAAATCCCCCAACTGTTTGGGTTAATAATAGCTTATATTATTAATTATAATATAATAATAGAATTAGTAACAATACATTTTAAAAAACAATAAATTATTAGATTGATAGTTCACGAATGAATTTCTTATTATTTATCCTCTTACACCGCTCCCGCGGTTGAATTTCTTTCTTTCTATACCCCGCGTTCCGTCGCCGGAGGCTCCTGCACACGGGGCTAAATTCTTAAGCCACTGCCGTGGCAAAACTAAATTTTTTATCCTTTAAAACCCTAAAAATGTCTATAGAGGGCCGATATTGAATTTGCTTAGGGATAGATTCTTGGCTTGCTCTTATTTCTTGCTGAGGTTAAGATCAAACCAATCTATTTACCCAGTATAGCCATAAACCTATGAAAGAAAGCACACCTGAGAAACCCAGCTGTTTTGTTGCCAATGTCGATGTGAATTTGGCACCAAAACTGATCAAAGACCTTGAAAATCAAGGATTTGAGATATCAACCCCGCAATATACCCTATTCTCTGCTAAAGCTGACGGAGTTTCCTGTACTTTATACAAGTCAGGCAAACTTACCGTTCAAGGGCGAAAAATGGGTGCCTTTATCGAATTTTACTTAGAACCTGAAATCCTCAAGGATTTTAGCTACACATACGGAAAAAGTGAAAGTGCCGCCCCTCTCGACCTCACTCCACGGATTGGGATTGATGAATCGGGTAAGGGTGATTTTTTTGGTCCTTTATGTGTGGCAGGGGTCTTTGCTCAAGGCGAAGAGATCACTAAGCTCCAGAAAATTGGGGTGCGGGATTCTAAATCATTAAGTCCAAAAGTGATTCTTGAATTAGGTAAAAAGATTCGCAATGAATTTGTGCATCATATTCTCAAGATCAATCCACCTAAATACAATGAACTCATCTCAAAATTCCATAATCTGAACCATCTATTGGGGTGGGGACATGCCACTGTTATTGAACAACTTACAACAGAAACAGGATGTCGCCAAGCAATCATTGACCAATTTGCTAGTGAAGACGTCGTACTCAATGCCCTAAAACGAAAAAATATTGAAATTGAGCTCACACAACGTCATCGAGGTGAAGAAGATGTTGTGGTTGCCGCCGCCTCCATTCTGGCTCGTTGTGCCTTTGTCGAAGGGATCGAACAGCTCGAAAAGCAGTATGGTCAACCCTTTCCAAAGGGAGCTTCTAGTAAAACAATCGAAGCTGGGCGGGCATTTGTTCGCGTTCATGGTCGGGAGGGGATGGGACAAGTTGCAAAGCTCCACTTCAAAACGCTTGACGAAATTTAGCAAGTCGATCACCATAAGAGATCATCCCGTAAAGCAGGAAACATTATGAAGCGAAATTTTACACTTATTATGACGATTGCCGTGCTTGGAGGCTTTGCAGTCATTTTGTCTATCAATTTAGCCTCCTTGTTGGGATTTGTCCCTTCAAAGTATATTTCTCCTAACGATGTACGTGGAATGGCTGTTGAGCATCATGGCGTATTATTTACCTTGAATTTCGATCAACAAAATCGTGTGGTTGACATTTTTAATCGTGCTGTGCCTATTAGTCGGGCAAGTGCCAATTCAAGAAAAGTTGTGACTGCTGGGGAGCCAACCATTAAGAAAATCATCGTGTATCGCTTCGGTAATGCTCATGATATCGAAATTTCTCCAGTTTCTTATGTTGGGCAGACACATACCCCTGAGGAACACCCTGCCAATGAACCGACTAGTTTGGTTTTTTCAGCAACCGATTGGAATCCAAATGGCCTACTTGAAGAACCAATGCCAGGCCAACTTAATGAAATCCTTTTGAACACCTATGACCCCTAGAATGTCCTATGATTAAAGAACTTCGTCTAAATAATATCATCCTGATTGAATCTGCTCATATCCCATTTGGAATGGGTTTTAATGTACTTTCTGGAGAAAGTGGATCAGGTAAATCTGCCATCATCAATGCCCTCAACCTGATTGCGGGCGATCGTTGTGATCAGGGTATCTTGCGGCGCGGCTCAGAGAAAGCTGTCGTCGAGGCTATTTTTGAGCTAAATAACAGTGAAATTCTTTCAACGCTACTAAATGACTCAGGAATAGATCACGAACCAAATGGAGAGCTCTTTATCCGACGTGAGCTTTCAATTTCAGGAAAGAGTCGCGCATTCATTAACAATCAACTCGCTCAACTTTCTCTTCTTAGACAAGTGAGCGCCTTGCTTTTTGACATTATCGGACAACATGCCAACCAGAAACTACTTTCTCTTGACTATCACAGAGAGGCAATTGATCTGTTTGGTAACCTCCAACCCCATGTAAACGAGTTTGCAAAGAGTTGGAATGAAGAGAGTAGAATCCGTCAGACACTCGAGGGGTTAGTTCAATCTGAATCGCTACGTCTACGTGATCTGGAGACATGTCGAATAGAAATTGAAGAGTTGGAGACGGCCAATCTGAAAGAGGGAGAAGAGGAAGAGTTATTTGAAGAATATTCTCGTCTTTCCAATGCAGATGAACTCATGCAAAAAGTAGGTCACCTCACCCAAGTTCTTAACGGTGAAAAAAATGGGGTGCTGGGTCAACTGAACAGATGTAGACAAACTTTTGAATCGCTTGCAGAGCTCGCTCCTACTCTTAAAGAGACAGTCAGTAGCTACAACACGGTACTGATCGAACTGGATGAAATCGGCCACACTCTCAATAAATTTGAAAGTCGCATTGAACATAACCCAGAACGGGCTGAAACACTTAATACAAGACTAAGTCTCATTACCCGTTTAAAACGCAAATATGCCCCTTCCATCGAAGAAATAAATGCCTATCTTGCAGAGTCACACAAAAAACTCTACCACCTAGAAAACGCTGATATTCAAATCGCTGAATTGCAGAAGGAACTCGAAATACTCGCACAAAAAAACCATGCTTGGGCAAATACCTTAACGAATCACCGCAAGAACGCAGCAATTAAATTTCAAAAGGAAATCGTCGAGCATCTGCAAGCTCTAAACATGCCAAAAGTTGAATTTTTTGCCGATATCACCCCTCATAAACGTTCCCGTTCCGGAGATGATAAAGTCGAATTTTTCCTCATTCCTAACGTCGGAGAACACCGTGTCTCAGTAAGAGAATGCGCAAGTGGCGGAGAACTCTCGAGAACCATGCTTGCCATCCAAGCCGTTCTAACAGGAAAGGAAAACATCCCGACAATTGTCTTCGATGAAATCGATGCAAATATCGGCGGTGAAACAGCTTCTGTTGTTGGGGAGAAAATGGCAGAAATCGGACAAGAACACCAGGTCCTCTGCATCACCCACTTTCCACAAGTTGCTAAACACGCTGACCATCACCTCAGAATCTCAAAACACGAGATTGATGGAAGAACACTTACAATCGTTGATAGTCTTAATGAAATCACTCGCCAACATGAGCTTCTCAGAATGCATGGTGGATAACAAGGAAATATAGATGGCTTTACCTGTTCAAAAATTTAGAGAAATCGTCTTTCAAATGCTGTATAGCTACGACTTGGGTCATCCTGATGACGAAAGCATTCTCAACCTCCTCTCCAAAGAACTCGAAGTAACCAAAAAAGCGGTTAAGGAAGTGCAAGCTCGTGTTCATACTATCCGTTCTCACCTCAAAGAGATCGATGCTCTCATTACGAAAGCTTCAAAGTCTTACGAATTTGAACGGATCCAAAGTGTCGAGCGCAACATTTTGCGACTAGGGGCATTTGAAATCCTTCATGATCCTGCAATTCCACCGAAAGTGGCCATTGCTGAAGCATTAAGATTAGCTCGCAAATTTAGCACAAAAGAATCTGCCACCTTCATCAACGCCGTTCTCGATGCCCTTTATAAATCAAGCCAAGGTGAAAAGGTCGATGCCAAATTGCTAGCGCAATCGGCTGAAGAGCTTGCAGAGAGCGAAGCGGCAGCTCATGAAGCTGCCTTGCAGGAGAAAGAAAAGAAATAAAATAACACATGGCCTTGAATTTGGAATGTGGTGACAAGTCACCGCTCTGTTTAGCTCGACTTGTCGAGCGTACGAGCTACCCAGAACATGCCCTAATCAGATATATCTTGGTTGATTATACGCTCGACAAGTCGAGCTAGACAAAGCGGTGACAAGTCACCGCACTCCAAAAATTTTAATGTCCTAATTATTGGAAAACAATGCAATGAATGATATTACTTTCCAAACCGATGTTCCTCTGAGGGAGTACTCTACTCTGGGTATTGGGGGTAATGCGCGTTATTTTTATGAAGCCCGTACTGTTGAAGAGATGCAACAAGCAATCGTTTATTGCCACTCTAATAAAATCCCATTCATTGTCATAGGAAAAGGTTCTAATTGTCTCTTTGACGATCGTGGATTTGACGGCGCAGTTCTACTAAACAAAATCGATTTCTGTAATCAACCTTCTCCAGGCATCTTTGAAGTAGGAGCGGGTTATAGCTTTGCTCATCTGGGAGTTTTGAGTGCACGACAAGGGTGGAGTGGACTAGAATTTGCTTCAGGCATCCCTGCAACTGTGGGTGGGGCAGTATACATGAACGCTGGAGCAAACGGTGGAGAAACCTGTAATTGCCTCGATAGCGTTGATTTCATCAACGAAAAGGGCGTCCTCGAACATTTCAAACGAGATCAGCTGGTATTTCGGTACCGTTATTCACCATTTCAAGAGAGATGTGGAGCCATCGTTAAAGCCACCTTCATTTTGCAATCCGGAGCGGAAGCCCGCAAACGTCAAATTGAAATCGTCAACGCCCGAATTAAAACCCAACCCTATGGATCTAAGTCAGCAGGGTGTATTTTTCTTAATCCGAGCTGCAAATCCGCTGGTGCCCTAATCGATCAGTGTGGCTTAAAAGGCAAATCAGTTGGAGGCGCTGCAGTCTCGACTTTGCATGCCAATTTTCTCATCAATGCTGGAAATGCAAGTTGTCAAAATATGTTAGATCTCATTAAGATTGTCCAAGAGCAGGTAATAGAAAAAACTGGCATCCAGCTTGAAAGCGAAGTGCGCCAAATCCCTTATACAAAAAAAATGCATGAATGAGTTCAGAGCCGATTTACATTGCCACACCTCTTGTTCCGACGGAACACTTACCCCAACTGAAATCGTTCATCTAGCTAAAAAAATTGGTCTTTCAGGTCTTTCAATCACCGATCATGATACCGTAGAAGCCTACCAAACAGCTGTACCTGTAAGTAAAGAAGTGGGAATCGACCTTCTCACCGGTGTAGAATTTTCCACCATGTTTAATGGAGTAAGCATCCATCTGCTTGGATATGGATTCGATGTTAACCACCCAGAACTTCTCGAATTCTGTCGAAAACATCGGTTGCGTAGAGAAGGTCGAAATCGCGACATTTTGAAACTCCTCACAAAACATGGGATGCCACTAACTGAAGCTGACCTTGAAGAAATGGTGGCTAACCACCTAATACAAAACAGTAAAAACTCTGTAGGTCGTCCTCATATTGCTTTAGCAATGATCAAAAAAGGATATGTAAAATCAGTCAAAGAAGCCTTCCAAAAATATATTGGAGATGGTCTTCCCTGTTATGCAAATGGTCCTTCCTTTACATCTGAAGAGACCATTGAGGTAATCCACAGAGCTAAAGGAATAGCTGTTATCGCTCACCCCCATCTCATTCAGAACTACCAGATACTCACTCCACTCATGGAACTCAATTTCGATGGAATCGAGTGTTATTATGGAAAATTCTATCCCAAAGATCATGAACGATGGTTAAAAATTGCAATGAAAAGAGACTGGCTTGTCACTGGGGGCTCAGACTTTCATGGCGATATCAAACCAGATCTACCTCTAGGCAGCTCTTGGGTCGACCAAGAACGCTTTCAAGCTATCAAATATAAATGCGAAAGTATCAGAAAGGCAAATTAGACTAGACTAATCTTAGTCCATAGAAGTTACGAAGTATGCGAATACTTTTATATACTCATATTTTTCTTTAACTCTTAACGGAAGCGTTTATTGAGCAATCAAAAAATGGCTACTTAATGAACCAAATAAACACAAAAAATAAACAAAAAGCTCAATTGAATAATAATGCTAAATTTGGTAGTTTAAACTCTGTGCTTCTGTGTTTTAAATTTTAGAAACACAGAGGCACAGAGAACACAGAGGGGAAATTAAATGACCGAAGTTTCCACTGCGAAGGTGATCAAGGCCTATTTTTTTTAGCAGACAAAAAGGAGATGCTTATATGAACATTCAACCTTTTTCAAATGAACATTCTCAAGTGTTTATTTATGGAATCGACGAAAATGGATCGGCATTTGGTGGTAAAAGGACATATACAGCAGAAGTTGATCTTGAAAAGTCAACAGTAGATGACTTATTCCAAGAAATATCCTACAGAACAGGGATTCATATGGAGTTATTAAAATATCAATTTTGTTTTTTGACATCTGTTGGTCAGCTGTTAATTCCGTGTAAAACGCTTGCTTCACAAAGAGTAACTAAAGAAGCTACTCTCCAGTTATCGCGGTGTGTGGGTCTTGTTGAAAACAATGAATGTGGAATTTGCTTAGAGGAGGTTAATTCTACTGCGTTGCGTTTGCTTTTTTGTCAACAGAGTTTGCCAGATAACGTTGTGCAAATACAAACTCATCCAAAAGCATTTCACGTAAAATGCTTAGAGCAATTAAAAAAAGACGAAGGGATTAAATGCCCACTCTGCAGAGGAGAAGTGTCAGGCGTTTCTATGGTTATTCCTTAAGTCGAGTCTTAGGAACTCTAAAATATTAACACTATCAAAAAAAACCTTTGTTGATTATCCTCCATAAATAGCATTGAAAATTCTATTTACTCAAAGGCAAAAAAGCAATGGAAGTTGAAATTCTCGCTCGCGTTCAGTTTGCCCTCACCATTATGTTCCACTACATCTATCCACCTCTTAGCATCGGACTAGGACTTATCCTTGTTGTCATTGAATCCATTTACCTTAAAACCAAAAATCCTTTCTATTTGCAACTCGCTAAATTTTGGACAAAAGTTTTTGCATTAACATTTGCTCTTGGTGTTGCCACAGGGATTGTGATGGAATTTGAATTTGACACTAATTGGGCGACTTACTCCCGCTATGTGGGTGACGTATTTGGAAGCGCACTCGCCGCCGAAGGGGTATTTGCCTTCTTTCTCGAGTCTGGGTTCTTGGCAATTCTGCTCTTTGGCTGGGATCGCGTAGGACCTAAAATGCACTTTTTTTCTACATTGATGGTCTGCCTTGGTGCCCATTTTAGCGCCATCTGGATCATCGTCGCGAACTCATGGATGCAAACCCCTGCCGGCTATCATATCGTAGGAGAAGGACTCTCTGCTCGGGCCGAGATTACCGATTTCTGGGCGATGGTATTTAATCCCTCATCTGTCGACCGACTTCTCCATTCTGTTATTGGTGCTTGGCTCGCAGGAGCCTTTCTTGTCATCAGCGTCGCCGCCTACTATCTATTGAAAAAGAGACACATTGAATTTGCTAAAAGCTCACTTAAAATCGGACTCATCCTCAGCCTCATTGCATGTGTCCTCCAATTTTTTTCAGGAGACCATTCAGCAAAAGGTGTCGCTGTTAATCAACCTAGTAAACTCGCAGCCTTTGAAGGAGTATTTAAAACTACGAGTGAAGCTCCTCTACTCTTATTTGGGATTGTGAATACAAAAGAACAGAGAGTGGATTATGCGATTGGTATTCCTAAATTGCTCAGTATTTTGTCGTTTGGTGACGCCACAGCAGAAATCAAAGGACTCGATCAAGTGCCGCGTGCCGATTGGCCCAATACTGCAGTGATTTTCCAGACTTATCACATCATGATTCTGATGTGGGGGGTGATGTTCTTTCTGACTTTATTAGCTTTGTTTCAATGGCGGCGAGGAACGTTATTTAGTAGCAAATGGACTCTAAGAGCTCTTGTCTTCTCTGTTTTTTGTCCACAAATCGCCAATCAAGCGGGCTGGGTATCAGCTGAAATGGGAAGATACCCATGGATCGTGTGGGGGCACCTTCGCATCTCCGAAGGACTTTCCAAATCCGTCACAGCGAATCAGGTATTAGGTTCACTAATTATGTTCACTATCTTGTATTTCATTTTATTTCTCGTGTTTCTCTATCTTCTCAATGAGAAATTTAAACACGGACCTGAAAATGTTAGCAAAGACATTGCTCCTTACCATCAGCTCAATTTATTCAAGAAGGAGAAAGACGAATGATCCCTTTATTCGGACTCGAATTTATTTGGTTTTCGATATTTGTCATTCTCATCATCGGGTACGCTATTCTTGATGGGTTTGATTTAGGGGTGGGGATGTTACACCTCTTCTCTAAAAAAGATGAAGAGCGCCGTTTGATGCTCAATTCGATTGGTCCGGTGTGGGATGGCAACGAAGTATGGCTAGTTACAGCTGGGGGTGCCCTATTTGCAGGTTTTCCAGATGTCTATGCAACATTAGGTTCTGCTTTCTATGTGCCCATCATGATCCTGTTGACAGGACTGATATTTCGGGCTGTTGCCATTGAAGTGAGAAGTAAAAGTCCGATGGCATGGTGGCGCTGGACCTGGGACATCCTTTTTAGTTTTGCCAGTTTTGTCATTGCTTTGTCATTAGGAATTGCATTGGGGAATTTGGTGCGAGGAATTCCATTAGATCACCAAAAAGAATTTACTGGTACCCTTGAAAGTTTGATTCACCCCTATACGGTTATGGTAGGGATTTTCACTGTCTCTCTTTTATTTATGCATGGAGCGATTTACATCCTCATGAAAACAGAGGGGGCACTCCACGATAGAATGAGAGGATGGGTCAGTCCTGCTATCATTGCCTTTATTATTTGCTATGCCGCTGTGACGATGACCACGTTGATCTATATGCCGCATATGACGGAAGCAATTAAGGCCCGGCCAGCATTCTTTGTCGTCGCTTTGATCAATATGTTAGTGATTGCCAATATTCCAAGAGAGATTCAAAAAGGAAGGGATGGAAGGGCCTTTGCTAGTTCTTGCGCTAACATCATTCTGCTCATGGCACTCTATGCGCTCGGTTCATATCCCAACATCGTAAGAGCCATTAACGACCCTGAAAATCTAAGCTTAACGATCTACAATTCTGCTTCTTCAGAAAAAACCCTGGAAATTTTGCTGATGATTGCCATCATCGGAATCCCCATGGTTGTTGCCTACACAATTGCTGTCTATTGGATTTTTCACGGTAAGGTAAAACTCGATTCAACGAGCTACTAAAACAACAAGGGACAATAAGGACATTAGGGACCCCAGGGACAATAGGGACATTTATATCATCTTTCTGGTTGATTCTATCATCGTTTTTCGAGTAAAATAAATCTATTTCTACAGAAAATTAATTGTCCCTATTGTCCCTATTGTCCCTGAAGTTCTAATATCTTGTTAGCTTCTCTGCAGATCGATTTATCTGCTTCGTAAGTCACATACTGATCTGCTTCCCTAAGAGGGATCCAACGAGCAGCACGAACCTCTCCAACTTGTAGTTTGAATATGCCCGAAACTTCTGCAATAAAGAAAGCTACTTGTTTACGTATGCGCTTGCCTTTCAACGTGAAGGTATACTGTTCTGTGAATTGAGTATCTGAAATAAACCGTGTCACCTGAAGATCTGTCTCTTCTAATAGTTCGCGAATTGCAGTCTCTTTATCGGTTTCACCCTCTTCAGGATGTCCCTTGGGGAATCCCCAATATCCAGCAGCACGATGCTGAATAATCAAGACATACCACTCCCCTGCTTGCTGTTGTAATGGAACAATCCCATAAGAGTATTCATCTACCATCTATTTTGATTATCCCTTAAATGGTGCAAATACTACTGTGGCATTATGTCCGCCAAAGCCAAATGAATTAGAGATAGCAACCTTAACCTGGTGAGGCTCTGCTTTTGTTGGAATTCTGAACCCAATATTTGGTTCTGGATCTTCCAGATTGATTGTAGGGTGAACCATGCCACTTTTGATCGCCATGACGGTTACCACTGCTTCAAGACCACCAGCAGCACCCAATCCGTGACCAATCATCGATTTAGTCGCATTCATCACTATATCTTGAGGTTTAGCAAACACTTTATGCAATGCATTGATCTCTGCGACATCGCCAACAGGTGTCGAGGTAGCATGAGCATTAATATAATCGACATCTTCAGCCGATACCCCTGCATTGGCAAGAGCATTGTTAATGCATAAAGCGACCCCTTTCCCATCTGCTCTAGGCTCTGTCATGTGGCTTGCGTCACACGAAATGCCCCCTCCCAGATATTCAGCAAGGATCGTCGCTCCTCGTGCCAAAGCATGCTCAAGCGATTCAAGAACGATGACACCAGCCCCTTCACCCATCAAAAAGCCATCGCGATTTTTATCCCATGGACGGGAAGCTTTCTCAGGAGCATCGTTGCGTTGAGAGAGTGCCTTACAGGCGCAGAACCCGGCTAATCCCATTGGGATAATAGGCGCTTCCACCCCACCGCAGATCATAAGGTCGGTATGTCCTAAATGGATCTGATCAGCAGCTGCAATGATGGAATTGTTTCCCGTCGCACAAGCCGTTGAGATAGAATAGTTTGGTCCCATAAAACCAATATCCATTCCAAGAAGCGCTCCGCCCATATTGGAGAGGATAAATGGAACAAAGAATGGACTTACCCTACGGTTACCCTTTTCCAAAAGAGTTTGAACCCCTTCGGTAAAGATACGCATTCCACCCATACCAGATCCGATGATGACTCCACATCGTTCTTTATTGAGTTTCTCAAGCGCTTGCGCATCAATTTTTGCATGTTCAAGAGCTTTTTTACCTGCAACCATTGTATAAGCGATGTAAGGATCAACGCGGCGCGCTTGTTTTTTATCTAGATATTCACCTGGATCGAAATCTTTAATTGAGGCTGATATGCGGGTGGGAAAATCTTCACAAGGAAATCCTGTAATAGCCGTAGCACCACTTTTGCCAGCGAGTAATTGAGAATAGAAGGTATCAACATCATTGCCGAAGCAAGAGACTACACCTAAACCGGTAACAACGATTCTTTTCTTTTTCACGATAAACCTACTACGTTATTTCTGGGGTTGGGCAACCACAATATCTAGGTCGACAATTTTTGCTTGACTCCAAAGGGATTCGAGAGCGTATTTTTCACGCATTTCAGGGATGAATAGATGGACAACAACATCGCCACAATCCATCACAATCCATTCCGCATCTCTTTCACCATCAACATAATAAAGATGCATCTTAGATTCAGAGATCTGGCCTTTAATTGCCATACATAGGGATTTCACATGGCGATCAACTGATCCTTCAGCAATGATGAAATAATCGGTCATTGTTGAAACACCACGCACGTCTAAAGCGATGATATTCATCCCTTTCTTATCAAAAATTGCTTGAGCAATTCCACTTAAATTTTTCTTATCTTGTACTGTCACTAATGTGTTCCCTTAAATCGTATTTTTATAGGTTAGAGGTGATTCCGTAATTTCCAATTCGGGCGATTTTTGGATGATTTTGCTAATATGCATAATTTAACGTAAATTCACATACTCCTGAGAGTAGGGGGTTTACGTTAAAATATGCATATCGGCAAAAGGGACAAAAAGCGCCCAATTGTGATTTCGGAATCACCTCCAAAGTTAGTAATATAACTGATTAGCGATAATAAAGTCCAATACTTTTCCAGGTAAAAGATGACCACAATACATTTTTTTTGAAAGTCGATCTCTAATCTCGGTACTCGAAACCTCCATCACATGAATGGGGGTAAGCCCCTGCTCGAGAACAGCAATAACTTCCGGAGTTCCCTTAAAGCCAGAAACGGCAGTTGGATCGATGGTGCGCTGTCCGATTAGGAGACGAGCACAGCGAATAATCTCTTCCGGCTCTTTCCAAGTATGGAATGCATGAGCACTATCTCCTCCCATAATTAGGAAATATTGATTAAAAAGCCCTTCGCTTTCCTGCTTTTTAAGTAGTTGGTGTAAAGTATCTACTGTAAAACAACGTTCACCTTGAAAAATTTCGATATCAAGAATTTTAAAGCGAGGCTCCCCTTCAATGGCCAATCGCACCATTTCAAGGCGTTGAGCTGGTGTGGCCTTACAGCCTGATGGTTTATGGGGATTCGATCCGGTTGGACAAAACCAGACCTCATCGAGATGGTGGATTTCCAACATCTCAACAGCTAAATTAAGATGTCCCATGTGAATAGGGTCAAACGACCCCCCGTAAATACCAATTTGCTTCATATTTACAAGATAACAGAAAACCTTGGTATTTTAAACTTCTTTTTCACCAGATATGGTATCCTCTATACGCTTGATAATCTTATCATAGTTAAAATAGTTTATAGGACGATCCTTTCCAAGCTTTACCAACATTTGATTTAAATGCCTAATATTCTTTTGTCCTTTAACAGTTCTTGCATGAAGGGAAATTCTCACAGCCTGAAGAAGATCCTTAATTTCATCAGTATATTGCCCTCTTATTTTTTTATCTATGTTAATGACCCGTGCTCGTTGCGCTGCAACATCAACCTCCTCTTCAAGTTCTGGAGGGCGTTCATCCATTTTAGCTTTTAAATCATCGATATTTTTTCTATGTTTCTGTAAAGTATTTTCTGTATCTAAATCGGTTTCTAAGAAGCTCAATATGGCCTTTAACTGGCTAGAAGCTTTTTTTGCTTCTACTGAATTGAGGGCGTGCAACTCAGGGTCTTTTAATCGTTCAAGAAGGACCGTAGCATCATCTTCAAGTCCCAAGATAGTTTGTTCCCTTTTAGTCGAAATGCGACCCATGTTATCCAATTCATTTAATTTTTCAGGATATTTGCTTAAGGCTTTGTACATGATCTCAAAGGCTTCTTCAGCTGAAGGCCTTTTACTTGGAGATCGATCTAACATTTTATCGATAAGATTTTTAACCTCTAATGGTACTGGAGGACTTGGAATTGGAGAATAAGGTTTCGTTGTGTCGGCATACCCCAAAGAATCTTCAGGGTATGGCATTTTGCTCTTTGGATGAAAGGTTGAGTAAAGAATCGAACCCATTTGGAAAACATCAATCTTTTCCAAAGAATTATTAAGGCTTATCGGTGGGCGGGACCGATTTGGATAGCATACAAAAGCGGCTTCATTTCTTGGAGTAAAACAGGGAGTATGAGCAATAAAATTAGGTAACGATGAGGGGTTTTCTCGGATGATTTGTTGCGCTCCCCCAAAGTCACTAATTGCAACAACTCCATCTGAAGTAGTCAAAATATTTTCTGGCTTTAGGTCGCAATGGATCACCCCCTGTGCATGTATTTGGACAAGACCGCCAAGAAGTTGTGCTCCTTCAAAAATCCTATCTCCCATTAGTTTTTGTGATGATTTCTTCGATCCAAGTTTTTCTAGATGGGTTATATAATCTCCCTTATACCGATGACACATTCCAGCTATATGACCATCTAGAGATTTGACGAGATTAACTTGTTTTTGTAAACCAATCGCTTTATTTGTTGGATTCAGTAGATGAGTAATTTTATTCTCATTCAGAAGATCTGGTAGGGCATCTCCTCTTGATACCGTCTTCACAGCCATTTTACCATTTAAAGAATCATCAAGGTTTCGGTGACTTCTAACACTTCCGTAAGAACCAGACCCCAATAAACGGCCAAGTTTATAAATCTTGAACGATTGATCATCCTCAGATTTATAAATTACTATATTCATCTGAGATAATTTGCGTTTGGCTGAAACCCCTGCATCAAATCCAGTTTGATTAGAATTTTCAAATCGTCCTACCTTACCCTGTATGACCAAAACAGCTTTTATACAAGTTGCTGCTTGTTGTGATTTAAAGCCTCCTTTAAAAAACATAGCAGCATATTTCGTGAGATCTGGCATTAAACCAATCACATTCTTAGTTGAAACCCCATTAAAAAGTTGTGATTGCAAGTAAATATGATTATGGTCATAGATCTTTTGAAGTTTCGTGTGAATTGGCTGAGGCAGCTTAGCCAAAGCATCTAGGTGTGCCTGATAAATAGCTAGTTGTCTGTCATTTGGCAAATTATCGTCTGAATTTATTGGAATCTGGGCTGTATTAAGGATTTTTTGTAAATTTTCTTTTTGAATTGCAGGACTCAGGATTTTTCCACCTACTTCCTGAACTGAAGACTTACTTCCTGGCAGATTATGAGTAAATCGTGATTGAATTAACTCTTTATTTGTCTTCCAACCTAGCTTACTCCATGCATTAGAAATGATTTCTCCACATTTTTTTAACACACCTTTATCAGGATGACTCTGTAGATATTCGTCTAGATTTTTATATCCTTTTCTTGTAAGGTAACTTGTCTCCCTATCCAATTCTATCGGAGCTTTATCTTTACCCTTGTCCTTCGCTAATTTTTTTAGGTCTGAATAAACGGAATCCCAGGTAGAACTTCTACTTTTTTTTACATAGTCATCATCGTTCATATAACCTCTATTACCTAATAAAATATCATGTATAAACCTGTATAATATTAATTATATATTTAATAGTATTTTTAACAACAGTTAATTAATTAATATTGAATTAGATTTCGATTATACAGGTGGACTTTTTAAATAAAATTCCAAGGTGGGAAAGATGATGATGGGTGCAATTAGAAGTGTAGGTTGGCAATATCAACCCGAATTTAACAACAAGCAACAAAAAAGATATCTTCTGCGCGACGTAGACTCCAGACGTTTAAGATATTGCCACGGTAGTGGCTTAAGAATTTAGCCCCGTGTGACGGAGCCTCCGGCGACAAAACGCGGGGTCTAAAAAGAAAGAAATTCAACCGCGGGAGCGGTGTAAGAGGATTAATGCTCTTACACCGCTCCCGCGGTTACTATTTTTTTTGGACCCTCCCCGCGTTCTGTCGCCGGAGGCTCCGTCACACGGGGCTAAATTCTTAAGCCACTACCGTGGCAATTGCAGAAGTCAACTAAATCGTTGATAATCTGTGAATATTTGTGCTAATTTACAACCCCTTATGTGACTTTTGCAATTGTCTCTTCCGTGGCAATTGCAGAGGTCAACTAAGTCGTTGATAATCTGTGAGTATTTGTACTAATTTACAACTACTTACGTGACTTTTGCAATTGTCTCTTCTGTTTAGATAAGGAAGAGCATTTCCCGGTATTTAGGGAGCGGCCAAAGGCTATCATCAATCAACCCTTCCAATTCATCAACAATTTCGCGCAATTGTTCCCCTACTGGCAACACAGAATTGCAATAAGTTTTGCCCTGTTTTTCAAGAGAGGAGATCCCCTCTGCTTCTGCATTCTTTTTATGGAGAAGGTCGCATGTTTCAATCCCTTTTTCAACTGCTGTAATCAGCTTTTGTAAGACACTTTTCTGGTGCTTTAGATGACTAGCAGCCACCTGCGCTTGACATAAAGCTAGACTCGATGCGAGCTCGCTTTGGTATTTCAAAGCCGCTGGCAAAATTTGAGTTTGGAATAGATCGATCATGACCCTTATTTCGATGGCAATCGTATGGGAATAAGTTTCCAATAAAATATCGTGTCGACTTTTCAGTTCCTGTTCCTTAAGTACCCCTTCGAATACTCGAATAGATGATTTTGAGATGAGAGCTTCGAAAGCATCGATCGATTTTTTGACTACAGGAAGGCCTCGTTTTTTTGCCTCCACTTCCCAAGCGTGACTGTAGTTGTCTCCTCCAAAGCGGATGTGACGCGATTGTTTCAGGTATTTTTGTAGAACAGGTAGAACAGCTTTTGCTAATTCTTGTTTAGAAGGTGATTTATTTGATTTTAAATTCTCATAGATTTCATCGAGAATATGGTTGAGACTATCTGCGACAATTGCATTGAGAACCGTCATAGGGAAAGATGGACTTAATGATGAACCGACAGCGCGGAATTCAAATTTGTTTCCCGTGAAGGCAAAGGGTGAAGTTCTATTGCGATCTGTATAATCTCGTGTAAGGTGAGGGGTGATTGGGATATTTAAATCATAGGACCCCTTAGAAGTAGTGCGTTTATGTGCTCCAGTCTTCTCAATATTATCGAGAATCGTTTCAAGCTCATCACCCAAATAGACCGAAATAATGGCTGGAGGCGCCTCATGCCCTCCCAAACGATGATCATTGGCTGCGGAAGCAATAGAAGCCCTTAATAAGGCCGAGTGTTTATGTACGGCATCCAAAATTGCAACAAGAAGAATCAAAAAGTGTGTGTTATTCTCAGGAGTATCAGTTGGATCAAGCAGATTAATCCCTGTATCAGTCGCTAGCGACCAATTACAATGTTTCCCCGAGCCATTGATTCCAGCAAAAGGTTTTTCATGTAAGAGACAGGTCAAATCGTGTTTGATCGCAATATGACGCATGAGTTCCATGAGCAACAGATTATGATCGATAGCAACGGAAGACCGTTCAAAAACGGGTGCAACTTCATGTTGGGCAGGTGCTACTTCATTATGGCGAGTTTTGACCGGGATTCCCAATTTAATCGCTTCCAATTCAAAATCTTGCATGTAGTAAAGAATGCGATCTTTTACACTTCCAAAATAATGATCTTGCAACTGTTGTCCTTTGGGAGACGCCGTCCCAAACACTGTTCGTCCACTCAACACAAGATCTGGACGCAGATTTCTCCAGTGGCGATCGATAACGAAATATTCCTGCTCACATCCCAATGTGGAATTGACAAACCTTGCTGAGATTCCGGTTAACTCCAAGAGGCGCATTACAGCATCGGAAACTTTCCGATCTGATCGGAGAAGAGGAATCTTTGTATCCAAGACATCACCCGTCCAAGAAAAGAAGACGGATGGAATACACAGAGTCATCCCATCGCCTCCCTGCCATAAGAATACAGGCGATGTTGGATCCCATCCAGTATAGCCACGAGCCTCATAAGTACTTCTTAGTCCACCTGAAGGAAATGAGGAAGCGTCAGGTTCCCCTTGAATCAGTTGCTTTCCATTGAATTTTTCGAGAACCTGATCGACATCATTCCAATCGATAAAAGAATCATGCTTTTCAGCTACCGAACCAGTGAGGGGTTGAAACCAGTGACAGTAGTGGGTCGCTCCATGACTCATCGCCCATTCTTTCATCGCTAAGGCGATGACATCAGCGAATTCTGGTTTGATTTTCTCTAAGCCATCTATCGCATTAACGAGGTTTTTATATACTTCTCGTGGCAGCATTTTTTGCATGACAGCACGATTAAAAACCTGCTTACCGAAGCTTTCAGAGATGTTGCTGTTGGCTGTCAACCCATTTACGGCTAGTCGACGATTACTCCCTAACGCTTGTAATGCTAGATATCTTGGATTCATGTTCCCTCCCGATTTATTCTTATTGCAGACTACCATTTTATTAGATTATGGGCCACTGGTTTTGTCTGCAGATGGCGCGTAGCTTACGATCGGGATTGACCCCCACCGCGGCACCAGCAGCAAATAGAAAAGGTAAGTCAAAATGGCTATCTGAATAGGCAATGACATCTTCAGAGGTTAATCCATTCTGGCTTTGAAGTCCTTGAATAAAAGAGGCTTTGGTTTCGCCTAACATAAGCGAATTAATGTGTGAATAGTCCCCATCATCATCGATTTGATATTCAGTCGATTTCCAAACGGGCACATTGAGTAGCTTTGCGATGGGTTTGACGAGAAATGCGGGAGAGCTAGAAAGGATCACTGTGAGATGACCCGCTAGTTGAGCTGCTTTTAATTTTTGGATAGCTGGCTGATAAAGTAAGTCATTAAATTGTAAAGCAAGAAACTCTTCCACCCATTTCTCTATCAGACTTGCTTTCTTTTTATAAAACAGCTTTTTGAAAGCATTCTCGTGGAGCTGAGGCAGCGACATCCATCCAAAAAGAAACGAGATATGACACCAAGTAATAAAAAAGAGAAAAGATCGTGGGATGTGTTTTTGAGCACATAAGTAGCGCCCAAAGCGATAACTACTATTGTCATTGAGCAGGGTAAAATCCAGGTCGAATGCGCTGATAAACACAATAAACCCCGGTTTTGAGGAGATTATTTGAGATGATCACCTCTCTTGCTCAAAAAAGCGAGAGAGGTGAGATTACCTATTTTTGAAGCTCTTTTATTTTGTCTTCGATTTCTTTGATGCTAAGGTTGATTTTATCCAAACGTTCTTTTTCTTCTGCCATCTGTGAACTAAAATCGATGGCCTGGCTAAAGTTACGTCCTGAGCTACTATTAGATCTTCTTAGAGTTTCGATTTGCTCTTTGATCGCTCTTGCTCGCTCTCTTCGTTGTCCTAGTACCTGCTTAAGGTTTTGTAAGGATTGACGGTCATCATCAGAAAGTGAGAGTAGGCTACTTTCTTTCTTTTCAGAAATGATATCACGAAGAAGTTTTAGTTGACGATCGATCTCGATTCTTTCCGCTTTATTAATCGCAAGTTGAGTGAGAGTTTCGACAATCTCATCGCGCTGGGTTGTCAGGGATTCAACATCTTGGTTACTAGCACCTATGAGCATTGCCTCAATCTGTTTTCTAGTTTCCTGAATTTTATTTCTGCGTTGATTTTCTCGTTCATTTTCTTTCTGATTACGCGCCTTCTCTTCGTTCTGAACTTTATCTGTTAGAAGTTTGCGCGCTGCATTGAATTCTTCACGAAGTAACTGACGTTTGTCTCGTTCTAACTCAAGGGCTCGGAATTCAACCCCCATCTCATCGATTTGCTTAGCAGCATCGACATCATTGATCTGATGAGATTGATATCCTTCTGTAAATGTTTTTAATTTTTGCATTCCTTCATCAAAGTTCTGCTTATAAACTGATTTGAGTTGGCTGCGTTCCTTTTTGCGTTCTTTTTCTTCTCCCTTAATGTGATCCCAACATTCGCTTAAGCGCATTCTCGTATGTGTAAATGAATGAGTGTTAAGGGTGAGTAACTTGGCAACACTTTGGAGTGCTTTGATCTCTTCTCTAAGTGAGAACAGAACAGTAGGAGCGGTTTCAGAATTAAAGTTGTTTGCAATAAACGCGTCCACGTCTGCAATAAATCGATCGCTCACATTCTTGATTAAGTCCTTACGAACAGGAAATACTTTATCTCCAGCAACTGAGAGTCGTTGGAAGAATTTATTTTTCTGACGTACTCTCATTTCGGTGCGAATCAACTCTTTTCGAAGAGCATTGATACGAGAGGCCTGTGTGTTTAAAAGATTAAGTTTGAGTTGTATTTGTTCATACTCGGGAAGGTGATTTTGTAATACCTGACTTGTCACATTAAAATTCAGAGGAGGAACCCTTCCAACTTGTTCATCAAAATTAATGATTTCTGATTCGAGTGCTGTGATTGCAATTTCAATTTGTTCAACAGCAAATGCACTTTGTTCATCGAGAATTTCTTTTAGGCGGCGCGCTTCCTTGGAAAGTTCGTTGTATTTGTTCCATAATACCCAACGTACGGTTGGTGAAATGTTCTCTTTAAAAATTTCTAAACAGACATTGCGCGCTTCCCAGAAACTCTTGAAATGGGGAGAACCCACCTGAGCAATTGACGCTTCCATGAAATCGATTGTGAATTGCAGTTTGGACTCATTATCGGGAATATTTTTCAAATCAGCTAGAAATTTATCAAAATGTTGTCGGTGAGCGCCATGTTTAGCAGAATCCACTTCCGATTGAGACGACTCTGACCCTTGCACATGAAGCTCTTCACCAGTATGGGCTTGAATTTGTTCTTCTGCGAGAATCGACTCTACAGGAACTTCTTCTGGAGCAATTGGTGAACCTGCATCCGCAACAGATTCTTGGGTAGTAGGATTCGGATCTTCGTTAATTTCATTTTGTTCTTTGTTCATACACTCTAGCTGGTTCATTGTAAAATCTTTATATTGATAGTGAAACATCAACGTTCGGAAAAGCTTATACTTTCCACACGACATAAGGCGATTCTACCTGATTGGTCTTTTTAGGTAAAGGTAAGAAATCGTTTTTTAGCGATTCACCAAAATAATGGTTGTAGATAGGTTTTAATACGGTTGAATTATAGAGATTCATAATCCTGGTAGACAAGGTCGAGAGCTTCCTGGTGGCTAACACTATCGAGATCTAACCAACGAAAAATAGGTTCTCGACGGAACCATGTGAATTGCCTTTTGGCAAAATTGCGCGATGATTGCTTAAAGGTATCGACAAAATGTTGATAATCTTGTGGGGTTTGCTTTGAGTCGATGAAATCCAAAGCTTGTCGGTACCCGATTGCTTGTGCTGCCGATGTGTTTCCTCTTAACCCCTTCTTCTCTAATGCAATCACTTCATCGAGAAACCCGTCGCGCAGCATCAGATCACAACGCTCTTCAATCCGTTGGTATAAGACCTCGCGTGGTCGATGCAAAAACCAGCAACGGAAATCATAATTTTGTGGTTTCGTCCGATTCTTCCAAGAAAGCTTGCTGACCTTTTTCCCTGTTAAGGTGACAATCTCAAGAGCCCGTACAATCTTCTGCTTATCGTGTTTAGTGATTGTGCTCGCATATTGTGGATCAATTTTTTCTAGTCGATCATATAAGGCTTCTGGCCCAAGCTTCTCACAATCGTCCTCAAGAGATTTTCTGAGTTCTGGTAGTGATGGAGGTCCACTTGGGGGACCATACAAGAGCGAATGAAGGTAAAAACCAGAGCCTCCTACAACGATTGGAGAATTATCTCGTCCATGAATCAATTGGCAACTATGTCTGGCTTCATAGTAGAAATCGACGACATTAAAGCTTTCTGTGATATCTCGAATATCGATGAGGTGGTGAGGAACTTCTTCTCGATCTTTTAGCGATGCTTTTGCTGTACCTATATCCATTCCGCGATAAACTTGCATCGAATCAGCAGAGATTATTTCTCCTTCACATAGGGCTGAAAGGCCCATACCGAACGAACTTTTCCCACAAGCAGTTGGTCCGGCGATGACAATGACACGTTTTTTTGGCTTTTGGAATTCTGAGGTAAGACGTCTCTCTACTTCGAGCGAGAAACCCTGAAAAATTCTTTCTATTTCTTTTTTTTCGGTCGTTTCAGTAGTAGTTGAACTTGTCACCATGGTCCTCTAAAAATTTATCTATAATTAGGGTTAGAATGCGCTAATATTAATTGATCATCTAGTACATCGCAACATAATTCAACTGATGGCACATTCTTCATCTAAGATTTTTTCAGGTGCACATTTTTTATCTAGAAACTGAACTCTTTCAGCTGCAATTCTCAATTTGCAACGTTTGTCCCCATCTTTTGCATGCCAAACATCGAGCTGAAGTCTTCCTTCAACCATAACTGCTGAAGAACATTCGAGAATCTGAACACAATTTTCTGCTTGTTTCCCCCAAACAACGACATCAACAAAGCAAACTTCTTGTTGCCGATCACCAGATTGATTCATAAATTCTCTATTCAAGGCAATTAACAAATCGGTGACAGACATCCCGTTAGGTGTCTTACGCAATTCAGGCTTACGCGTTAAGCGACCAGCAATTAGTACTTTATTTAATGAAACCATCTATCACCTCACATGTTCAGAATCCCCAATTCGACATAGTAACAAAAAAATAATAATTTTACAAAGAAGGAAGTTAAAATGGGTAGAATCGCAAGGCACTAAGCCTTAAAAAAACTGTTTTTACCCTGAAATGTTATAAGTCACCTTGAGATTACTTAACACTTTTTCGTAGGATGTGTTTTTCAAATCTAAGGTTTTTAAATCTATAGAATCTTTTTCGATTCGCTGGAAAAATTCTCTCAAATCGCTCTTTATTGGAAGAGGAAGAGTAATGCTATCATTACTAGAAAGAAGTTGATGAAGTCGCAAAATGTCATTTTTATGCTTCCTGATGTCTTTCTCACTAACAGCAAATTCATTTGCTTGTCTTTTGGATGTAAGTTCAAGCCATGCTTTTGCCTTAAGTGGAATTAGATGAGTCGCTCCAATGATAGGTAATCCATTTATTTCAAGTTTTCCAGCATGAATAAAATGATAGTAGTTGTCGTCTAGTAGAATCGCGGACAGGCTTGTCGTCGATTCATCTAAGGGGATAGGTGTTAAATGTCCTCCCATATCTAATTTTACAATATCAGGAAGACGTGAAAAGAGTTCGAGCATAGCAGGGAAGTCTTTGTTTATAGGGGATGAAAAGCGATAAAAAATCTCTTTTCCAGTACTCTGTTGTCGATACTGATAGCCCCCACGCTTAACAAAATCTTTGAATGCATGCACAAATTCTTTATTCAGGGCTTCAACAAAAAGAACAATGTCCAAATCTTTGGTAGCACGAAAGGTGATACCGGCTTCCTCCATAATAAGGCTACATGCTGTTCCACCAATCAAAACATATTTGTCATTATGACGTGCAAAATGATCTTTAAATATTCCTAACCCTTTTACCATGTAATCGTCTCCATTAACTCTTCTAATGCTGCTTCAATTCGCTCATCCTTCGTTCCTCTTAGGCTCAAATATAATGAAAATGGATCAACTTTTCCTTGGTTAGAAAAAAGTTTAGGATCATAATTCCAAATCTCCAATTCAAGTTCAGCTTCGTCTACAGCTGAAAGATGAAGGCCTTTAGGGATATTTATTTGCCGATACTCTTCTACCCCCATTGCAAAAACAGGAATCGATGGCGGATTTATCATAGTCGTTTCTGCTAAAGCACTTATTCCTGATAGCAATTGAGGCATTTTAGCTGTTGGAAACAACTTCATCAACTCTCGATTTCTAATTGGACTACGTAGCATGCTTTTTGTTTGTTCCCACAAATCTTTTTTGGTTTTCTCAATAATCCACCAACGTTCTTTTCCCTGATTTATCATTTTACCAATCCCTGCAGCTTCTAGTTCGTTAAATGCTCGAGTCATGGTCATATGAGAATAACCTAATTGGTTTACTAATTCTGTTGGATTCAATCTTTCATTTTTTTTCCCAAGGAGTGCAGATATAATGACCATTTGCGTAGAAGGGCTGAAAAATTCATTACGAATTCGTTGCTGTTTAAAATGTTCCCTTAAATCTAGCCCAAGGTCAGGAATGTAAATTTGATTGCCTAAGACAATAAATGGAATATGATGTTGTATTAAGCGTTTTCTGTTGTAACTAGAGATTGTATTGGAAATATAAATGCAAGGTATGTCCCTTTTTTTCGTTACTAGTTCCCAATGTTTTTGAATCGTGTTGGGGGTTAAAGCATCGTCATTTTTCGAAACCATGAGCAAACAAGGATTATTTAAAAGAGAGGTTTCGAAAAAATCATAGGAATCTATTAAGAAAAATGGGAGTTTGCCTTGTTCTTTCCAACGACAGATGGAAATTTTGAGATTGAGGGTTTTTCCAAGATATATTTGCAACTTTTCGACCAAATTTTCCATACAACCTCTATCTCATTAACTATATATTTTTACGTTAACATACCAAGAGTTATTGTGCAAATTTTATGTTAATATTAATGATGTATTGAGAAAATTTTTATAGTAATCAACACAGAAATGGTGCAAGTCTTTAAGAGACGAAGAGGCTGACAGAAAACCTAGAATAATTCATATTCGAGATTTCCTGTCAGCCTCGAAGAGACCGATGAGAGTAGACAAGATATTGAGTGTATTGTAGGATAGAGTTTACACTATCTTGTAAATTAGCAAAACTATGGTGATCATGTGAAGAAGAGCCCCCCTCCCCCCCCTATTTTATTGGCCGAATTCAAGGCATTTCATTCTCTAGAAGAATCATTTGCGATTATGGAATCAATTATTAAAGACCAATCTGAAAGCAATTTACAGCTCTATTTTACTCTCCCCTACACTTATATTGAACCCCTTAAAGAAAAATTGCAGGAACAGAACGTTGTTGTGGGTGTTGATCGACTATTAAACACTGATACTGAGCAATTTACTGGTTCTATTTCCCTTGAAATGCTAAAAGCTGTTGGTGCTCAATTTGTATTGATTGGATCTTCACACGAACGTAAATTTTTCCAAGAAGATCTATACACACTCAAGGACAAACTAGAAAAAACCCTACGTTCTGATATGAAACCAATCGTATGTGTCAGTGACACTCAAGATGAATTTTATGGGGATCAATCAAAAGAAATATTAATGGGCGAACTTTCTGAGCTTCTAGGAAATCTATCTTCTGAGGAGCTTAATGGACTTCATCTCCTTTATGATCCAATCTGGATAAATCAAACTCTCTGGGAAGCAGATCATCCTGATCTATATAAGGCCTACCATCAATTTAATGAGGTCTTACAGGAACTTTTTCCACCAGAAGTTGTAAGCACTTTGAGGGTGATGTATGCAGTGCCTACCTATAGTCAAGACCTACCTCACATCATCGAGAAACTATCTGCTAGTGGGTATTCATTAGGGATTCTGACAGGATCGGTGGCCGAAGCTCATCCTCTTCCATTTCTTGCCACACAAACTAAAGATCTATAGCATAATCCCAGGTTCATACAAATTTAATATCCCCTCAGAACCTATGGCAAACAAGCAATTCAACACAGAGGCACAGAGAAGCACAGAGGGCTTCTCTGTGCCTCTGTGTTAAATTTTCTGTGTTTTTTATTGTTTAAATCCATTCTTTTGATTATAAGGTGACGTAATCAACCACAATGGAGAAGTATATGTTGGTAACTATTACAATGGAAGAAATACAAGCGAAGGATCTTGAATTAGGCACAAGAATTAACTCGGTTTCCAATGAAAAAAAACCATCTGCCACAGATTTCAAAGGAAGAGCAACTACAGGAGTTAAAATTGTTAATGGATTTGTTGTTACTGCTGCCCCAGGTGGTTCTCCGGGACCTTATAGGCCAAGTGGTCAAGATTTAGAAGCAGGAGGGAAGAGAGAAGCTGGTAGTAAGTGCTCTCAGCATTTATTAGTTGCTGCTGTAATTGCTAGTTGGCTAACGACTGTGCTAGGAGGTGGCTTATGGGGTGGGTGCGATAATCCTAACCAAACTTCTTGCGGTGATGGAGGAGTTCTTGCTGGAAAGATTCTTTTCGGTACGGGTTTGCCCCTGGCTGTTTCTACTACTGCTCTAACAATTTATCGTCGATATGTCAGCAAATCAGACTAAGAAATCCTATGATAGAATTTCCTGAAGCTGCTTTCTTAAAATTTTATTTAGAGAAGATCTGGGAATAGAAGTCAGATGATGAACCTGCTTAATACGGGCCACCGGAAGAACACGTAAATCGAACTGTCTTACCAACTCTTTTAGATTAATTGCATCGGATTGAACAACAGCAAGATGGATTGCATGCCCTAATCTCTCATCAGGAAGAGCAACCAAAGCAGCATCAAAAGTGCTTTGTGTCGAAAGCATAATAGATTCTAAAACTCTTTCAAGATGGATCAGATCTATACTCTCTCCCGCAATTTTAATGAAATGCTCTCCTCTTTTTACCGATATGATCTCTCCATTTTGAAGTTCACCAATATCTTCTGTTATGAACCACCCATCAACTTTAGGGTGATGCAAAAGCCCCTTATTTGGAATAGTTGAAAGATATCCTGTTAAAAGAGCCGGACTCTTAATCTTAAGAAAATGCTCATCCGTTAGTGAGAGAGTTACATGATCGAGTGGTTTCATTCTAGGGTATTCTCTAGTTTGCAATGATTCTAAAGAAGCTGTGGCTACTTGAGAAGAGCACTCAGTTAATCCATAGCTTGGCAACAAATTCCATCCCATCTCGATCGCTTTGAAATAAAGCTCTTGGCTAAGCACACCTCCACCGACAATCACTGCTCTCAAAGAAGGAGGAGGAGAAAGTTTCAAAGCAATGATATCAAAGATTTGTGTGGGTACCATTGAAGACAATGTCGCTTTAGATGTATTAAGTTGGTCTACATATTGTCCAGGATTCCACTTATGTTCCTTGAAAAGATAAGACACTAATGTAGCACCACTAAGAAAGCACCTAGCTGAAATTCCGAGTCCACCCACATGAAACATAGGGAGAGGATTTAACCACACATCGTGACGATTACTCTGCAAGTGGCGATTGACTGCAGCAGCAGAAGCGAGTATGGCTTCTTTACTGAGGGCAACGAATTTGGATTCACCGCTCGAACCAGAAGTAGCAATCCACACATGACCTGGAAGATGGTTCAAGTGGTTATTATCCTCTAAAGTCGATATCAATGCATTTCTTATTGCAAGAGGTAATCTTGGATTGATCAAAACTTCACTTGTCTGGGAATGCCAATCGATCATCAAAGAAGTCCACCACAAATCAATGCTGCCCCAAAAAGGAAATGAACGATCACGCTCAACCCAAAATAGCGATTGAATACAGGTCCTGGCTCTGTCGTCCATACTTGCCTTACAAAAATAAAGGCTAAGGGCAATATGAGTAAAGGAGCCATAATGGTGCTTTCAAAACCATAAAACAACCAAACAACATTTAAGATAAAAGGTGTAAAAGTTAGCAATGCGATTTCGCATCGAGCAAATGTCTTCCCAAATCGCACGGCTAGGGTACGTTTGTCAATTTGTTCATCTTCAGCCATATCTCTAAAATTATTAAGAGCGTTTGGAAGAATTGCAAGCATTCCCATTTGTGATGCCGCTAAAATGATCGCCCCATTGACCATTCCTGTTTGCACATAAAAAGGAGTCACAATAAGTGCTCCCCCATAGAAAATAAAAATAAAGAGTTCACTTAGTCCAAGATAAGATATTGGAAATGGTCCTCCAGTATAACAATAACCTAATAAAGCACAGAATGTGACCAGCAGGCAAATAGGCCATCCTACAGGCAGAAGTAGTGGGAGGGCAGCTGCTAATGCCAAGCAGGAGAACCCAGTAATCGCTACAGCCCTCTTTGAAAGTAAGCCGGCACGAATCACTTTAAGTTGACCAAATCGACCTAAAGAGTCGCCCCCTTTTTCGAAATCGATGACATCATTGATGAGATTCATTCCGATCGTAATCAAAACCGAAACCAACCAGGCTCCAATAGCAATATTCCAGTTGATATTTTCAACATAATAGCTTGTCACTGCAGTGCTGACCATCACCTGGATTGTAGGAATCAGGATAGTTCGCGCACGAATCGCCATCATCCAGGCTTGAAATTGTGAGATGTCACATGTATTTGTTTTGCCTTTCATTTTCATCCTGCTTTATGGCAACCGTGCAAACTTAGTAAAATCTGGTTTTCTTTTCTCAACAAAGGCTTGTCTTCCTTCTTGAGCCTCTTCTGTCATGTAGTAGAGGAGTGTTGCATTCCCCGCTAGATCAAGCAATCCTAATTGTCCATCACAGTCAGCATTCATCGCTGTTTTCAAACAACGGAGCGCCATTGGAGAATGTTCTAAAATTTCACGACACCATTTTAATGTCTCTTCTTCCAATTTTCTTAACGGAACGACATGATTGACAAGTCCCATCTCTAAAGCTTGCTTCGCATCATATTGTCGACATAAAAACCAAATTTCACGTGCTTTTTTCTGTCCAACAATTCGAGCCAGATAACTACTGCCTAAGCCCCCATCAAAAGAACCTACTTTCGGACCTACCTGTCCAAATTTTGCATTGTCAGCAGC